>VFQM010000029.1_pt1 | contig 182227 bp, 184 predicted proteins | sample 3512391 | NCBI WGS metagenome assembly VFQM01 (sample SAMN10412369, study PRJNA504923) | tailings metagenome | isolation source: Replicate 1 from Balatoc abandoned mine | place: Philippines
TGCCAGCCGGCCGTCGCGGATAAATTCTGCGGCATGTTCCGCGGGCACATATACAAGGGTCCCTCCTTGGCCGTATGGGCCATCTGGCTTAACTAGTGCTGGTGCGAATGAATTGGCTAGCCAAGTGCCGTTTTCCCCCTCAACTATGTAGTCCCATCGCTTACCCCAAATCACTTCGGAATCGCATCCGCTATCAGCGCGTTGCAATTTTAAGTGCATGGCGTAGCGCACTAGGGCGGGCCCTCTCGGCTGTATCTCGGCAATGAGAAGTATGTCGCCGAATTTTGCTTTTCGCATAAGTCCCCGCAGCGCGTGCTTTTGATGCATAGTTACACCAACAAGATGTTGCGGGGTTGTCTTAAGCAGGATGAGTGAAGGTGCCGTACGCATGATGCTCTCGCCGTTGAAAATAAGCTCTACGATACGACGATGCGGGTCGACCTAGTGGCGCACAAATCTATAATAATTTGCTCATCAACTATCGTCAATCGACCGAACGGTCATTGGTCACCTCCCAAACCGCATCACCCAATTCACCTCCCACGTCTCGCCGCCATCCACCGACATCGCCTGTTCCCAACGCGGGCTTTCCCCCGGCGTCCAGAGAAACCGCACGCGCACCGGCACACCACCCTCGAAATCGTCGCCAAAGAACACGCCACGACCGTCCTCGAACCGCCCCACCATCGGCGGGAACAGCCGGTGGCTTTTGGTGTCGCTCCAGTAGATCGACCACAGCCCGGTATCAGGGTTGTAGAGCCTGAGCGTCATGCCGGTGAAACCGCGCTCGGGGACAGTCATCTGGTCGAGGTTACCGCCAAAGGTGCCGTCGGGCGCCCGCATCACCTTTTCGACGCGGGAGAAGGCGGTGAACGTCTCCCACGCGTCCGAGCCCACCAGCCGCTCGCGCAGGCGCTCGTTGGTCACCGTCCAGTCGCCGATCAGGAAGTCGAAATCGCTGAAGCCGCTCATGCCATCCTCCCAAAATTTCCGAAAGGATAGCCGATCCCTCCTGACAGGCTTCTGTCAGGAGGTGTCAGGGATGGCTTGACCTCGGCGGCGCCTCGGGCTCATCTGCCGCCGCGATCCCGCCACAGCTTCCGCCTAACGCCACTCCATGAAATCGCTCGCCATCCTCCTTGCCCTGGCAACCCTCTCCGCCTGCGCAACCCGCGCGCCGGTGCCGCCCGCACCCGTGGAAGCGCCTGAGCCGGTGGTCGAGCCGCTGCCGGACGGGGTGAAACCGCTCACCGTCGAGCAGGACGAGCAGATTTCGCAGGGCTGAGCGGGGAGAACTTCTCCACGGGTTCGAAGTTTTTTCGCTTTTTCTGCTCAGTATCATTCCTTCGCACCCCCCTCTGCCCTGAGCCTGTCGAAGGGCCGGCCATCTCCCCCACAAGGAGGGAGATCAGGCCTTCATCTGGCCCGCGGCAAACCACCGGCGTCTCAAGGGTTTACGACAGGCTTGCAAGACGAGCGCCGCCGGCGACGAGACTAATCTCCCTCCTTGTGGGGGAGATGCCCGGCAGGGCAGAGGGGGGTGCGAAGGATCTCGACATGGGCGACTTGCGGGCTCGAACCGCACCACCCCCGTGGAAATCCCGCCCCCTTTCTCCAACACCCAAAAACATCCCGTAGAATTCACCCCGTCCCTGCCGCGGGAACGCCGATCATGACGGTGATTGCGCGGGCAGGGGCCGGCGCCTCCGGCGATGGGCCAACGTAGCCCGCCGCCCGGGGAGGTTCCGTCCGAGGGTTCCCCTCCGGGCACTACGGCCCGGGTGCGCTGGACGATGCGCTAGTGGGGCAGGGGCGTAAATGCCCTTGCCGCCGGAAGCGGAACGGACGGGAACGGAAATCGCCGGACGGGCGGTCGCGAGACCGCGCATTAGAATTTCCCGAGCGGCCCCGCGACCGCCCGTCTTCCCAACCCATTCAATGGCCAGACCGGAAACGGGGCGTGGCGAGGAGGAAGGCTGCCCCCTCTCCGTCCGCTTCGCGGCCACCTCTCCCCCACTGGCGTGGGGGCGAGGAACCCAGGCTGGAACGGCGCCCCGCTTTCCTCTCCCCCGGGCAGGGGGAGAGGTGGCGAGCGCAGCGAGCCGGTGAGGGGGGGCTTGCCAGCCATCATTCAACCCAACCCAAGGAGCTTCGCATGGATGGAGATTACGGAGATTGGCCCGAAAAATCCTGGCATCCGACCTTCAAGGTCAAGCAATTCGTGCGCAACGGCGAGACCGACAGCCAGTGGGAGGCCGTGCTGCGCGACCAGCGGCACCATGCCAAGGTCAAGGGCCTCTATCTCGGCCTGTTCCAACTGCTCGCCGGTCATCTCGGCTTCCACCGCAAATGCCCGCTGCCGGCCTGCCGGCGCCAGCGCAAGTGCACGGGCCGCCGCGCCGAGGACGACTGGTCCTTCGCCTTCAAGCCGATGATCCCGCCCTGCGTGCCGCTCGAGGAGGGCATCGTCGAGGCGATGCGGGCCGAGATCCGCGCCGAGGTCCGGCGCATCGTCGCCGCCGCCGACGCAAGGGACGCGGCCGCCTCTTGCCAGCGCCCGCCCGAGGGCTAAGCTGATCGTGGATCTCGGAGGCGCGCGCAAGAATGTCGAAGGGCATGGTCGAGGGCGAGAAGATCGATGTCGGCTTTTCCGGCCGCCGCTGCATCCATTCGCGCAACTGCGTGCTCGGCAACCCGCGTGTCTTCGAGCCCAACGCGCCGGGCGAATGGATCCATCCCGACGCGGCTTCGGTCGAGAAGATCGCGGCGCTGGTCGAGCGCTGCCCGTCGGGCGCGCTCACCTACCGGCGCAAGGACGGCGGCCCGCAGGAGGCGCCGCCGGTGGTCAACACCGTGCGCATCCGCGAGAACGGGCCGCTCGCGGTCAATGCCGAGATCGTCTATGGCGGCGAGACCTTCTATCGCGCCACGCTCTGCCGCTGCGGCGCCTCCCAGAACAAGCCGTTCTGCGACGGCAGCCACACCAAGATCGGCTTTGTCGCCACCGGCGAGCCGGCGCTGAAGGAAAGCCAGCCGCTCGCCGCCCGCGACGGCCCGCTGGTCGTCACCCCGCAGCCCAACGGCAACCTCAAGCTCGAGGGCAATGTCGAGATCGTCACCGGCACCGGCAAGACGGTCGACCGCGCCGCCAAGGTCTTCCTCTGCCGCTGCGGCCAGTCGGCCAACAAGCCCTGGTGCGACAACACCCACAAGAGCGTGTCGTGGTCGACCGAAGGTCGATGACAAGCCAACGATTTGGCTTGTCAAACGACTAAGCGCCCGGAGCCATAGCGGAGGGCAGGCTTCGTCGCATGAAGGTGGAAACGGGCGCCCTGTTTTCGGAAAGGAGCGCGCACAGGTCGGGCATGGTGTAGCTGACCCCCTCGATGAGCGGCGGCTGGCCGGTTTCCCTTTCCCGGCCATATCGGCTAAGGGCGGGCTGACGAACGAGCCCGGACCGCCTGAAATGACTTCCAGCCACCGCCCGCACCCGCTTTTCCTCGGCATCGACACCGGCGGCACCTACACCGACGCCGTGCTCTGGTCGGAGGAGCCGCACGGCACCGGCACGGTGGTCGCCAAGGCCAAGTCGCTCACCACCCGCCACGACCTCGCCGAGGGCATTTCGGGTGCAGTCGATGCGGTGCTCGACAAGGCCCATGTCGACCCGGCCAGCATCAAGCTGGTGTCAATGTCGACCACGCTCGCCACCAACGCGCTGGTCGAGGGCCAGGGCGGGCGCGTCGCGCTGGTGATGATCGGCTTCTCCGAGGCCGACCTCGGTCGCGACGGTCTCAAGACCGCGCTCGGCACCGACCCGCTGGTGCTGTGCGAAGGCGGTCACGACGTCCACGGCAACGCGCGGCCCCTCGATTTAGCCGCGCTGGACGCCGCCATGCCCGAGTTGGAAAAATCCGTCTCCGGCTTCGCCGTCTGCGCCTATTTCGCCACCCGCAACCCCGCCCACGAGATCGCCGCCCGCGACCTGATCCGCGAACGTACGGGCCTGCCCGTCACCACCAGCCACGAACTCTCCGCCAAGCTCGGCGGCCCGCGCCGGGCGCTGACCACCCTGCTCAACGCCCGCCTGATCTCGATGATCGACCGCCTCGTCGCGGCGACCGAAGGCTTCCTGGAAAAGCGCAGGATCAATGCGCCCTTGATGGTCGTGCGCGGCGACGGCGCGCTGGTGTCGGCCGAATTCGCCCGCCAGCGGCCGATCGAGACCATCCTTTCCGGCCCCGCCGCCAGCCTCGTCGGCGCCCGCCACATGACCGGGCTCGACAATGCGGTCGTCTCCGACATCGGCGGCACCACCACCGACGTCGCGGTGCTCGACCACGGCCGTCCGCGGCTCGACCCCGAGGGCGCCACCGTCGGCGGCTTCCGCACCATGGTCGAGGCGGTCGCCATGCGCACCTTCGGCCTCGGCGGCGACTCCGAGGTGGCGCTGGAGGATGGCGGGCTCGTGCCGGGCATCAAGCTCGGACCGCGCCGCGTCGTACCCTTGGCGCTCGCCGGCATGGTCCATGGCGAGGCGGTGACAGTGGAGCTGGAGCGCCAGCTGCGCGCGCCCAATCCCGGCCGCATGGACGGCCGCTTCGCCGTCCGCACCGGCGTGCCGGAGCGGCTCGCCGCGGGGCTGACGCCGCCCGAGGCCAAGCTCTACGAGCAGATCACGACGGTGCCGCTACCGATCGACCGCCTGCTCACCTCCAACGCCCAGAACGCCACGCTCAACCGCCTGGTGTCGCGCGGGCTCGTTCACGTTGTCGGCTTCACGCCCTCGGACGCGGCGCACACGCTCGGCCGCCAGGCCAATTGGGACGAGGCCGCCGCCCGCATGGGCGCCGAGCTCTTCGCCCGCAAGCGCGACGGTCGCGGCCAGCCGATTGCACCGAGCCCGGAGGCCATCTCCGAGCGGGTGCTTGTGGCGCTCACCCGTCTGTCGGCGGAAGTAATCCTCGAGACCGCCTTCGCCGAGGACGGGCTCGACGGCGCGGCGACGGTTGCGCATGCGCTGGTGCAGCGCGCGGTCGACGCCCATCCCGGCATCGCCCGCTTCACGGTCGCGCTTGACCGGCCGGTCATCGGCCTCGGCGCGTCCGCCCCGCTGCACTACATCGGCCTGCCGCCACTGGTCGGCAACGAATGCGTGGTGCCTGAGGACACCGACGTCGCCAACGCGCTCGGTGCGGTCGTCGGCCAGGTCAGGGTCGCAGCGGAAGCACGTGTCAGCCAGCCCAAGGAAGGCCTTTTCCGGGTGGCGGTTGGCGAATTGCTGCGCGACTTCACCGACGAGGCCGCGGCGATGGCTTTGGCCGAGGCAGAGGTGCGGGCGATCGTCGCCACGAAGGCACGCGATGCGGGCACCGATGCCGCCGAGATCGATCTGGTGACGGACCTCAGGGTCACGACGGTCGAAGGCCAGCGCATGTTCATCGAGGCGCATCTCGTCGCCACCGCCAGCGGGCGTCCGCGGATCGCGGTCTGAGTCCCATCGGCGGCGAGCGAAAAGACGGCTCGCAACCTTGGACGAATTGACCCTGCCGGCTTTGCGTGCCAAACGCCCGGCAAACCATTTGAATGCCCATGCGACGCTGGAATTTTTGGAGCGCATAATATGACCGATACCGTCGAACTTTTCGGCCTCGCCATCTCGAAGGACCTCCACGACTTTGTCGTGAACGAGGCCATGCCCGGGACGGGAGTGGATGCGCAGAAATTCTGGGAAGGCTTTTCCGCGATCGTGCACGACCTTGCGCCGAAGAACCGTGCGCTGCTCGAAAAGCGCGACGACTTCCAGCTCAAGCTCGACGCCTGGTACCGCAAGCATGGCGCGCCGCACGACATGGCCGCCTACAAGGCGTTCCTGAGCGAGATCGGCTATCTAGTACCCGAGGGCCCGGCCTTCACCGTCACGACCGAGAACGTCGATCCCGAGATCGCCACCGTCGCCGGCCCGCAGCTGGTGGTGCCTGTCATGAACGCGCGTTACGCGCTGAACGCGGCCAATGCGCGCTGGGGTTCGCTCTACGACGCGCTCTACGGCACCGATGCGATCCCCGACACTGACGGCGCTGAGAAGACCAAGGGCTACAACCCCAAGCGCGGCGCAAAGGTCATTGCCTGGGCCAAGGCGTTTTTGGACGAGTCGGCACCCCTGGAGAAGGGCAGCTGGAGCGATGTGACGGGTCTCGCGGTCGAAGGTGGGGCGCTGAAGCTCTCGACGTCGGCCGGTCTGGCTTCGCTGCGCGACGCAAAGCAGTTCGCCGGCTATCGCGGCGCTGCCGGCAATCCCGACGCAGTGCTGCTGGTCAAGAACGGCCTGCATGTCGAGGTGGTGGTGAACCGCGACAGCGCCATCGGCAAGGCCGATCCGGCTGGTATCGCCGACATGATCCTGGAATCGGCGCTCACCACCATTCAGGACTGCGAGGATTCGGTCGCGGCGGTGGATGCCGAGGACAAGGTCGTGGTCTACCGCAACTGGCTCGGCCTGATGAAGGGCGACCTGTCGGAGAGCTTCGACAAGGGCGGCAAGACGGTCACCCGCAAGCTCAATGGCGACCGCGCCTACACCGGCCCCGACGGCAGCGCTGTTTCGCTGCCCGGCCGCTCGCTGATGCTGGTTCGCAATGTCGGCCACCTGATGACCAACCCGGCGATCCATGACCGCGACGGCCATGAGGTGCCGGAAGGCATCATGGACGCGGCGATCACCGCACTCATCTCGCTGCACGACGTCGGTTCGAACGGGCGTCGTATGAACTCTCGCGCGGGCTCGATGTATGTGGTCAAGCCGAAGATGCATGGCCCCGAGGAAGTTGCCTTCGCCGTCGAGATCTTCGACCGCGTCGAGCGCCTGGTCGGCATGCCGCGCAAGACCATCAAGATGGGCATCATGGACGAGGAGCGGCGCACCACCGTCAACCTCAAGGAGTGCATCCGCGCCGCAAAGGAGCGCGTGGTGTTCATCAACACCGGCTTCCTCGACCGCACCGGCGACGAGATCCACACCTCGATGGAGGCGGGTCCGATGGTGCGCAAGGGCGACATGAAGCAGGCGCCGTGGATCTCGGCCTACGAGGCCTGGAACGTCGACACCGGGCTCGAATGCGGCCTGTCGGGCCATGCCCAGATCGGCAAGGGCATGTGGGCGATGCCGGACCTCATGGCGGCAATGCTGGTCGAGAAGATCGCCCATCCGAAGGCCGGCGCCAACACCGCCTGGGTGCCGTCGCCGACGGCGGCGACCCTGCACGCCACCCACTACCACAAGGTTGACGTGCATGCCGTGCAGGAAGGCCTGAAAAGCCGGCCCAAGGCGCGGCTCGACGACATCCTGTCGGTGCCGGTCGTGGTCCGTCCCAACTGGACGCCCGACGAGATCCAGCGCGAACTCGACAACAACGCGCAGGGCATCCTCGGCTACGTCGTGCGCTGGATCGACCAGGGCGTCGGCTGCTCGAAGGTTCCCGACATCAACGACGTCGGGCTGATGGAAGACCGCGCCACGCTGCGCATCTCCGCCCAGCACATCGCCAACTGGCTGCGCCACGACGTCTGCTCGCACATCCAGGTGATGGACTCGTTGCAGCGCATGGCGGCGACCGTCGACCGCCAGAATGTCGGCGACCCGCTCTACAAGCCGATGGCGCCCGAGTTCGACCAGTCGACCGCCTTCCGCGCCGCCTGCGACCTCGTCTTCGAAGGCCGCGCCCAGCCCAACGGCTACACCGAACCGGTCCTGCACAAGCGCAGGCTCGAGCTGAAGGCGAAGGAACGGGGCTGAGCCCGCTAGGCCTCCGATGATGGTGCTCCACGTTGCCCCCCTCTGTCCTGCCGGACATCTCCCCCTCAAGGGGGGAGATTGGCAGTTCGGCGGGCGTGCTCTTCCTGTGGCGCTGGGGGGTGGCGAAAACCGTATTGAAGTGCAATCTCCCCCCTTGAGGGGGAGATGTCCGGCCCTTCGGCAAGCTCAGGACCAGAGGGGGGCGCGAAGGCGCGCCGCCATCGCCGGCGTAACCCTCTTGGCGGGGCAGTCATGATCCTCCTCGCCATCGACTGTGCCGCAAGCCTGTGCGCCGCGAGCGTCTACGACGCCGGCGCTGGCCGAGAACTCGGCCGCTCGGTGCGCGACCTCGGCAAGGGCCATGCCGAGCACCTGATGGCCGTGATCGACGAGGCGCTGGCGCAGGCCGGGAAGACCTATGCCGATCTCGGCCGCATCGCCGTCTCCACCGGGCCCGGCTCCTTCACCGGCGTACGTGTCGGCGTTTCCGCCGCACGCGGTTTCTCGCTGGCGCTGAAGATCCCGGCGATCGGGGTGACCACGCTGGAAGCCCTCGCCGCCGAGACGCGCGACGCGCTTGGGTCGCGCGCGGTTTTCGCAGCACTCGATGCTGGCCGCGACGAAATTCACGCCGCACTTTACGATGCGCAGGGCGTGGTTCTGCGCGAACCTGCGGTGCTGACGCTCGACGAGGCGGCCGCGATCGCGGCCTCCGGTCAGATGGCGCTCGCGGGAACGGCCGCGACGCTGGTGGCAGGCGCCGCCGGCAAGCCGATCGAGTTCGGGCCGATGCTTGCCACGGCCGATATCGGAACCTATGCGCGGCTTGCGGCCGCCAAGGTTCCCGGCGATCGTCCGAAACCCGTTTATCTGAGAGCACCGGACGCCAAGCCGCAGGCCGGCTTCGTGCTGCCGAGGGAAGCGAAATGAAGGTACCTTTCTGGCCTACGCGCCGCGACTACGCGCTCGAGGCCCTGACGATCGACGACAGTGCCGCCATCGCTCCCCTGCATCGCGAGGACTTCGTCCGCCCCTGGTCGGGCGAGGAGTTCTCGGCGCTGCTCGAACAGGACACGGTGTTCGGATTTGCCGTGCGCGAGGTCGGACAGGGCGGTGCGGCGCCCGCGGGTTTCGTGCTGGCGCGCCTGGCGGCCGGGGAAGCGGAGATACTCACCATCGCGGTTTCGCGCAGCCATCGCCGCCACGGCCTGGGCTGGCGGCTCATGGATGCGGTGTTGCGCGAACTGCATGCGCAAAGGGCGGAGGCGCTGTTCCTCGAGGTCGACGAGACCAATGCGCCGGCGATAGCGCTCTACCGCAAGTTCGGCTTCCATGAGGTCGGCAAGCGCCCGAACTACTACCAGTCGGCACAGGGAGCGACCGGCGCGCTTGTGTTGCGGCTCGATCTTCGCTAGCCAATTGCCCGTTTCGCAAAGGGCAATGAGCACTTCATGATCGGCAAGATCCGTACCGGGCTCGCCCTGACATACATGGCCGGCGCTTCAGCCGTGCTGGTACCGCTGCAGGTCATCTCGATGAAGACCGGCCTGTGGCCGGAAACCGTGATCCTGAAGATCTGGCATCGCGCCATGCTGCGGGCGCTCGGCATGCGCGTCAGGATGGTCGGCAAGATGGAAACGAAGCGGCCGCTTATGATCGCCGCCAACCACGTCTCCTGGACCGACATCATGGCGCTCGGCTCGCTGGTCGACGTGACCTTCATCGCCAAGTCCGAGCTTTCCGGCTGGCCGCTGTTCGGCTTCCTGTCGAAGCTGCAGCGCACCGTGTTCATCGAACGCGAGCGCAAGCGCAAGTCGGGCGAACAGGCGAGCGAGATCGCGCGGCGGCTGGCCGCCGGCAATGCCATGGTGCTGTTCGCCGAGGGCAGCACCGGCGACGGCAACCTGCTCTTGCCGTTCAAGAGTACGCTGTTCGGCGCAGCCTCGATGGCGATCGCCGAAGGCGCGGCCGACCACGTGGTCATCCAGCCGGTGTCGATCGCCTATACCCGTATCCACGGCCTGCCGATGGGCCGCCAGCACCGGCCCATCGCCAGCTGGATCGGCGACATGGACCTGGTGCCGCATCTGAGCCAGTTGCTCGCCGAGGGTGGGCTCGATGTCGAAATACGCTTCGGCGATCCGATCGAGTTCTCGGCGAAGTCGAGCCGCAAGGAAGCGACGCGGCTGATGGAAGAGCGCGTGCGCGAGCTGATGCTGCAATCGCTCGCCGCGCCGCATCCGGCCAGGTAGCCGAGGCGGCAGGCGCGCCGCCATCATCGTCTGTTTTTTGCCGCGGAAATGGTCTAATAGCCGCCGCATGGAACTCGACGATATCTCCACGATCATGCCGGCAGCTGCGGAAGACGCGGCCGCGGCTGGCACCGGCGCGGCCAAGAAGGTCTTCGTGAAGACCTATGGCTGCCAGATGAACGTCTACGACTCGCAGCGCATGACCGATGCGCTCGCCGCGGACGGCTATGCGGCGACCGAAACCATCGAGGACGCCGACCTCGTGCTGCTCAACACCTGCCATATCCGCGAGAAGGCGGCGGAGAAGGTCTATTCGCAGCTCGGCAGGCTGGGCAAGCTGAAGGCCACGCGCGCCGAAGCCGGGCGCGAGATGATCGTAGGCGTCACCGGCTGCGTGGCGCAGGCCGAAGGCCGCGAGATTCTGCGCCGTGCTTCGGCGGTCGACCTGGTGGTCGGGCCGCAGACCTACCATCGCCTGCCCGAGGTGGTGAAGAAGGCGCGCGGCGGCGAGAAGGTGGTCGAGACCGAGTACGCGCTCGAGGACAAGTTCGAGCACCTTCCGCAGCCCAGGAAGGCCGAGGTGATCAAGCGCGGGGTGACCGCCTTCCTGACGGTGCAGGAAGGCTGCGACAAGTTCTGCACCTTCTGCGTGGTGCCCTATACTCGCGGCTCCGAGGTTTCGCGCTCCGTGGCCCAGATCGTCGCCGAGGCCGAAAGGCTCGCTGAGGCCGGCGTGCGCGAGGTGACGCTGCTCGGCCAGAACGTCAATGCCTGGCACGGCGAAGGCCCGGACGGCAGCGAATGGGGGCTCGGCCGTCTGCTCTACCGCCTGGCCGAAATCCCGGGTCTGGCGCGGCTGCGCTACACGACCAGCCACCCGCGCGACATGGACGACGAGTTGATCGAGGCGCACCGCGACCTCACGGCGCTCATGCCCTACCTGCACCTGCCGGTGCAGTCGGGCTCGGACCGCATCCTGAAAGCCATGAACCGCAAGCACACTGCAGCGGACTATCTCAGGCTGATCGAACGCATCCGCGCCGCACGCCCCGACATCGCCATGTCCGGCGACTTCATCGTCGGCTTCCCCGGCGAAACCGATGCGGACTTCGAGGCCACGATGGAGATCGTGCGCGCCACGAACTACGCCTCGGCCTTCTCATTCAAATATTCGCCGCGTCCCGGCACGCCCGGCGCCGAAATGGATGGGCATGTCGAGGAGAAGGTGAAGGACGAAAGGCTGCAGCGGCTGCAGGCGCAGATCACCGAGCAGCAGCACGCCTTCGCCGATGGGCTGGTCGGCAAGACCATGTCAACCCTGATCGAGAAGCCGGGTCGCGAGCCGGGCCAGGTCGTCGGCCGCTCGCCCTGGCTGCAGCCAGTGATTGTTGATGAAAAGGCCGGCGAAATCGGTGACATTATTGAGGTGCGAATCACGAAGACAGGCACCAACAGCCTGTTCGCCGAGACGGTATGAGCCGGCCGGCAGATGAGGAGAGACGGTTGAGCGCTGCGGAACTCAAGAACCTGCCCTCCGGGGCGTCTGACATGGCGCACATCGTACTGACCTTCGACAACAACAAGCTTGCCAGTGCGCTTTACGGCCAGTTCGACGAGAACCTGGCGCGGCTCGAGCAGAAGCTCGGCGTCGACATCCGCTCTCGCGGCAACCAGCTGACCATCAAGGGCAGCGCCACCGCGGCCGAACAGGCGCGTCGGGCGCTCGATCATCTGTATGCCATCCTGCAGAAAGGCGGCGAAGTGGCGCAATCCGACGTAGACGGCGCCGTGCGCATGGCGGTTGCCCCCGACGACCAGCTGACGCTGCCGACGCTGGAGCGCAAGGGCAAGATGGCAGCCGCCCAGATCTCGACGCGCAAGCGCACCATCTACGCACGTTCGCTCAACCAGGACGCCTACATGCGGGCGCTGGAGCGCTCGGAACTGGTCTTCGGCATCGGCCCCGCCGGTACCGGCAAGACCTATCTGGCGGTGGCGCATGCCGCCATGCTGCTCGAGCGCGGCATGGTCGAGCGCATCATCCTGTCGCGTCCGGCTGTCGAGGCGGGTGAACGCCTCGGCTTCCTGCCCGGCGACATGAAGGAGAAGGTCGACCCCTATCTCCGTCCGCTCTACGACGCCCTCTATGACATGATGCCGGCCGACAAGGTCGAGCGGGCGATCGCCGCCGAGGTGATCGAGATCGCGCCGCTGGCCTTCATGCGCGGCCGCACGCTGGCGCACGCCGCCGTCATCCTCGACGAGGCGCAGAACACCACCTCGATGCAGATGAAGATGTTCCTCACTCGCCTGGGCGAGAACTCGCGCATGATCGTCACCGGTGATCCGACGCAGATCGACCTGCCGCCCAATACCAAGTCGGGCCTGGTCGAGGCGCTGCGCATCCTCGACGGCGTGCCGGGGGCGGTGACGGTGCGCTTCAACGACACCGACGTGGTCCGCCATCCGCTCGTTGCCGAGATCGTCAGGGCCTATGACCGCGACGGCAAGATGGCGCGCGGGCTCGGCAGCGAAGACTGATCGGCAACATGACGTCCAGCAAGCAAACGCCGGCCACCGCCGGCGCCGATCTCGACATCGACCTCATGGTCGAGGCCGGCGCATGGCCGGACGAGGTATCGCTCCGCGCGATGGTCGATCGAGCCGTGCCCGCGGCACTCGCCGAGGCCGAGGTGGAGGAGGGCCAAAGTGCCGAGCTCAGCCTCGTCTTCACCGACGACGCGGCGATCCGCACGCTGAACGCCGAGTGGCGCGGCAAGGACAAGCCGACCAACGTGCTGTCGTTCCCGGCCTTTCCGGTCGCTCCCGGCGACCCGCTGCCGCCCATGCTCGGCGACATCGTGCTCGCCTACGAGACGGTGGCGCGCGAGGCGGGGGAGGAGAACAAGCCGCTCGAAAACCATATCACCCACCTCATAATCCACGGACTCCTGCATCTTTTGGGGTATGATCACGAGACCGACGAGGAGGCCGAGGAGATGGAAGCGCTGGAGCGCCAGGCGCTTGCCAGGCTTGCCATTCCCGATCCCTACGCGTAACAGGGACGATCAATCGACCGGAAAATGATGAACGAGAAACAAGAGACTGCCGCCTCTCCCGAGCCGGGACCCGCGGCGCAAGCCTCCGATCAGGCCGAAGACGGGCCTAGTACGACCGCGGCGCAGTCCGCGCCCCACGAACCGCAGGCCGAGCGGCCGTCCTTCCTGGAGCGGCTGACAAGGCTGTTCAGGCACCGCAACGGCGGTACCAATATCCGCGAGGAAATCGTCGACGCGCTGGCCGATACGACGAGCGACGCCGAATCCTTCTCGCCCGGCGAACGGGCCATGCTCAACAACATCCTCAGGCTCCGCGAAGTGCGGGTCGAGGACGTCATGGTGCCAAGGGCCGACATCGAGGCGATCGAACTCAACACCAAGCTCGGCGAAGTGTTGAGCGTGTTCGAGAAGTCCGGCCATTCGCGCATGCCGGTCTATGTCGAGACGCTCGACGACCCGCGCGGCATGGTGCACATCCGCGACATCCTCGCCCACATCACGCGCGGCGCCCGCGTCAAGAAGGGCCGCGCGAAGAAGACGCAGCCGGCCGACATCCAGCTCAACCTGGCGCAGGTCGACCTCAACCGCAGCATCGGCGAGCTCAACCTGACCCGCACGGTGCTGTTTGTGCCGCCGTCGATGCTCGCCTCCGACCTGATGGCGCGCATGCAGGCGACGCGCACGCAAATGGCGCTGGTCATCGACGAATATGGCGGCACCGACGGACTGGTCTCGCTCGAGGACATCGTCGAGATGGTGGTCGGCGACATCGAGGACGAGCACGACGACGACGAGCCGATGATCACCCAGGCCGGCGACGGCGTTTACGTGGTCGACGGAAAGGCCGAGATCGAGGAAGTCGCCAAGGTTCTCGGCGAGGAGTTCTCGCCCGGCGAGCACAGCGAATATGTCGATACCATCGGCGGCATGATCTTCAACGCGCTCGGCCGCGTGCCGGCCCGCGGCGAGGTGGTGCAGGCGATCCCCGGCTTCGAGTTCCACGTGCTCGACGCCGATCCGCGGCGCGTCAAGCGCGTCCGCATCGTGCACAGCCAGAAGAGCGAGCGGCGCCGCCGCGCCAAGGCGGAACAGGCCTAGTGCATGATCCCGAAGATCGGAATCGATTTTCGGATAGGATCATGCACGCGTTCAAAGTATTACAGCGTCCTTTGCGCGTCCAAGTGGACGCGCGGCGCTGTAGTGTCCCGCCTGCGGCGCCGCGTCCACTTTGGCGCCGCAATGTGCTGCTGCTACACCTACAGGCCAAATTTCTGACGATGGGGGGCGTGAGGTGGGCTTTGCTGGGCGGATAATCCTGCTGTGGGGGTGGCGGAGGGCGCTGGTCGCGTTCCTGGCGGGCGCGGTGGCGGTGCTGGCGCAGGCGCCGTACGATTTCTTTGTCGCCGGGTTCCTGTCATTCCCGATACTGGTCTGGCTGCTCGACGGCACGACCGCCGACGCGCACGCGGGTTTCCTGCGCCGCCTCAGGCCGGCCTTCGCCGCCGGGTGGTGGTTCGGCTTCGGCTACTTCCTCGCCGGCCTCTGGTGGATCGGCGGGGCGTTGCTTGTGGAGGCCGAGAGCTTTGCCTGGGCGCTGCCGTTCGCGGTCGTCGGAATCCCGCTCATACTGTCCTTCTTCTGGGGCTTTGCTGCGGCACTGGCGCGGCTCTTCTGGAGCGACGGCATCGGCCGCATCGTCGCGCTGGCTTTTGCCTTCGGCGTGACGGAGTGGCTCCGGACCTTCCTGTTCACCGGCTTCCCGTGGATTCCGGTCGGCTTCGCCGCGATGCCCATCCCCCTGCTGATGCAGAGCGTCACGGTGGTGGGCACGATCGGCATGAACGTGCTCGCGGTATTCGTCTTCGCAATGCCCGCGCTGCTCGCCGACAGACGCCACCTCAGGCTCGGCGCCGCCCTGGCCGTGCTGCTGGTCGCGGCCCATGCCGCCTTCGGCTATTTCCGGCTCACTGCTCCCGCTACGGTGCCCGCCCAGACGCTCGACGTCCGCATCGTGCAGCCCAACATAGACATGGGGGAGAAGTGGGACGAAGGCGTCCGAGACCGCATCTTCTCCGATCTGCTGAAACTCTCGGGCGAGGCGCCCAAGCCAGGTGGCAAGAAGCCGCAGCTCATCGTCTGGCCCGAGACGTCCGTCCCGTTCCTGTTCACCGAGCGGCCGGACGGGCTGGTGGCGATCGGTGAAATGCTGGGCGAGGGGCAGATGCTGATGGCCGGCATCGTCCGGGACGAGCCAGGCGCGGCGGCGGGCGAGGAAATCTACTACAATTCGGTGGTCAGCATCGACGACAAGGGCACGATCGTCGACGGCATCGACAAGGTCCACCTGGTTCCCTTCGGCGAATACATCCCTTTCGCCAATCTCATGGCGCGCTTCGGGTTGACGCAACTCGTCGCCGGGCCGATGAACTTCGTCGCCGGCACCGACAGGCGTCCGTTCGCTCTGCCCGGCGGCGTGAGGGCGTCGGCATTCATTTGTTATGAAATCATTTTTCCCGAGCTCGTCGCGGTTGACGCAGCGTCAACGCAGATTATTGTGAACGTTACGAACGACGCGTGGTTTGGTGACACGCCGGGTCCCTACCAGCATTTCCGGCAGTCCCAGATTCGCGCCGTCGAGAATGGAATGCCGGTCCTGCGCGCGGCCAACACGGGGATTTCCGGCATCGTCGATCCATACGGGCGAGCTGTGGATGCACTTGCGATGAATACGCGCGGCACCATCGATTACTCGCTTCCGGTGGGCGCTGCCGGCGCCACCTCGCCGTCCTTTTGGCGCATTAACGGTTTCCTGATCATGTTCGGCTTTGCCGTTGCGGCAGGCGGTTTGAAGCTAAGGCAGAGGCTCAGGGCGAATTGACACTGCGTATGTTAGAAACTCATATGCTGCCGCGCGGCTCCACCCCGAGCTGTGCGGCGTTCATGTCCGGACGCGTAAACTGCCCTGTAAACGGGCTGACTGCCCAATAATAATGCTGGAACAATCCGGCGAGGAAAGACAGTGGAAAAAGAAAACAAGAAGAAACCAAATCCGACCGACGTACACGTCGGCGGACGTATTCGCCTGCGACGCAACATGCTGGGAATGAGCCAGGAGAAGCTCGGTGAAAGCCTAGGAATTACCTTTCAGCAGATCCAGAAGTACGAGAAGGGCACGAATCGCGTCGGAGCAAGCCGCCTGCAGGCCATCGCTTCGATCCTCAGCGTTCCGGTTGCCTTCTTCTTCGAAGACGCCCCGGGGCAGGAGGGTAGCGAGCACAAAGGCCTCGCCGAAGACTCCTCCACCAGCTTCGTGGTCGATTTTCTTTCGAGCGCCGAAGGGCTTCAGCTCAACCGCGCATTCGCCCGCATTTCCAACCCCAAGGTGCGGCGCAAGGTGATCGAATTGGCCAAGGTTCTGGCCGACGACGAAGACCAGTAAAGCCGTGCGGCGGCGATGCGCCGTCGCAACGCATCCGGGAAATCCCGCATTCCGTGGCGAAAAGCCTGCTTGACGAGTTCCGGCAGGCTTCGCTAACACGGTCTCGCCACAAGATCGGCATCGCGCCGGTCGCTTTCTAGAGGGGACATCCCGTGTCGCGGCAGAACTATCTTTTCACTTCAGAATCCGTATCCGAAGGCCACCCGGACAAGGTGTGCGATCGTATCTCCGACGAGATCGTCGATCTCGTCTATCGTGAAGCCAAGAAGACCGGCATGGATCCGTGGAAGGTCCGTGTTGCCTGCGAGACGCTGGCAACCACCAACCGCGTCGTGATCGCCGGTGAAGTTCGCGTCCCCGACACGTTGCTCAAGAAGGACAAGAACGGCGAGATCATGATGGATGGGGCCGGCCATCCGGTGGTCAACCCGTCCAAGTTCAAGGCCGTGGCCCGCAAGGCCATCCGCGCCATCGGCTACGAGCAGGACGGCTTCCACTGGAAGACCGCCAAGATCGACGTGCTGCTGCACGGCCAGTCGCCCGACATCGGCCAGGGCGTCGACAACGCCGCTGACCGCCAGGGCGAAGAGGGTGCGGGCGACCAGGGCATCATGTTCGGCTATGCCTGCCGCGAGACCCCGGACCTGATGCCGGCGCCGATCTACTACAGCCACAAGGTCCTCGAACTGCTCGCTGCCGCCCGCCACGAGGGCAAGGGCGACGCCGGCAAGCTCGGCCCTGATGCCAAGAGCCAGGTCACCGTGCGCTATCGCGACGGCAAGGCCCATGACGTCACCCAGATCGTGCTCTCGACCCAGCATCTCGACGACAGCTGGGATTCGGCCAAGGTGCGCAAGGTGGTCGAGCCCTACATCCGTGAGGCTCTCGGCGACCTCGAGATCGCCAAGGACTGCAACTGGTACATCAACCCGACCGGCAAGTTCGTGATCGGCGGCCCCGACGGCGACGCAGGCCTGACCGGCCGCAAGATCATCGTCGACACCTACGGCGGTGCGGCCCCGCATGGCGGTGGCGCCTTCTCGGGCAAGGACACCACCAAGGTGGACCGCTCGGCGGCTTACGCGGCGCGCTACCTCGCCAAGAACGTGGTGGCCGCGAGGCTCGCCGACCGCTGCACAATCCAGCTGTCCTACGCCATCGGCGTGGCCCAGCCGCTGTCGGTCTATGTCGACCTGCACGGCACCGGCAAGGTGTCGGAGGCGACGCTCGAGGAAGCTCTGCGCGAGGTCATGGACCTTTCGCCCTCGGGCATCCGCCGCCATCTCGACCTCAACAAGCCGATCTACGCCAAGACCTCGTCCTACGGCCATTTCGGCCGCAAGGCCGGCCGCGACGGATCCTTCTCCTGGGAGAAGACCGACCTGGTCAAGGCGATCAAGGATGCGGTCGCCAGCAAGGAAGCTGTCGCCGCCTGAGGCGACTGCGTTCTAGTATGGAACAGGAACCGCGCCGCAGCCGCTCGACGGAGGCCTTTTTCGGCCGGCGGCGCGGCAAGCCCGTCCGGCCGCAGCAGGCCGTCGCCCTCGAAAAGGGGCTCGCCCGCTTCGGCCTGGACCTGGCAGCGCCAGCGCCAGCCGACCTGCGCACGCTGTTCGAGGCTGACGTCTCGAAGGTCAGGCTGGAAATCGGCTTCGGCGCCGGCGAGCATCTCCGGCACATTGCCGCCAACAATCCCGACGCCGGTTTCATCGGCGTCGAGCCCTTCGTCAACGGCATGGCCAAGATGACGACGGTGCTCGACGAGAAGCCGCTCGCCAACATCCGCCTCTACGACGACGACGCGACGCGGCTGCTCGACTGGCTGCCGGAGGCGTCTCTCGACGGCATCGACCTGTTCTACCCGGACCCCTGGCCGAAGAAGAAGCACTGGAAGCGCCGTTTCGTGAACACGGCCAATCTCGACCGCTTTGCCCGCGCGCTGAAGCCCGGCGGCAGGTTCCGCTTCGCCTCCGACATCGACACCTATGTCAACTGGACGCTGCTGCACTGCCGGGCGCATGACGCCTTCGAATGGCAGGCAGCCGACGCCAAGGACTGGCACACGCCCTATGAGGGCTGGACCCGCACCCGCTACGAGGCCAAGGCGATCCGCGAGAACCGCACCCCGGCGTATCTGACGTTCGTCAGGGTGTAGCCGCTGCGGCCTGGCAGGCGAAGAAGCAGGCCTCTGGCTGATCGCCATGCGCCGTTCGACCCTTGCGCATGATTTCGAACGGCCCTTGTTCCTATCCCGTAGACGCGCACGGACGTCGCTTTGGATACATTGACCTTTCTGATTGCCCACAGCGTGCTGAGCGAGCGCAGTATCCGGGGAACTGCCAGGCAACTGGGCAAGCCGGTTTCGACCATCGCAGCAGCAATCGACCGACTGGAAAACGAGATTTCCGTCCCGCTCGTCCAAAAGGCGGGGACGAGCATTGTCCTGACCCTCGAGGCGGAAAGGCTTGCACCTGCCATCAAGCAGCTTGCCGATCATGTCGAGGAGATCATGGCCATCGGCAGCCGCAGCCGATCCGACGTCTCGCTCAGTCTCGGCGCCCTGGCTCGCTTCGCACATGTCGCGGAGACCGGCAGTATTCGCGGTGCGGCCAAGGCCCTCGGGCTGGGGCAGCCCCAGCTCGCCCGGCAGATCGCGCATGTGGAGTCAACGCTCGGCTGCCGCTTGCCGCAGCGCGGCGACCATCCGGCTCGGTTCGATCATCCCCATGGGGTATGACAGTTTCGTCGCGACCATGCTCGCCTCCCTCGTCGCCGCATGGATGAACGACAAGCCGCGTCAGCCCCTCCTGGTCGCCAGCACGACGACGGAGGGGCTCATCGCCGGGCTGAAGAGCGGGACCTACGATGCGGTGTTCCTGAACAGCGTGAGCGTCCCGACGGACTTCGACGGTCACCTGATCGCCAGGTCGCCGCTGTCGCTCGTCGGTCATGTGAATGTCATGGGGACGACGCAGGGCAGGGAAGACCTGGCCCGGATCGTCCTCGGATCGCCCATCGCCGTTCCAAGTCCGAGGAGCGGGCTGCGCCAGATCATCAATCGGCTGCTCGCCGAAATCCTCAGCGAGTCCGAGCTGGACAGGTTGAAGGTGATCGAGGTGGATTCGATGCCCGTCATTCTCAACCTCGTCCTCCGCCACGGGGCCGTTTCGGTCCTGCCGTCGGAATCGGTCGCCAGCATCCGCGCCGACCTGCGCCAGATCCCGCTGCTCAGCGAGCACGACCTGCCGCACTGGCTGGTCTGCGGCAAGAACGAGAGCAGCCGCCAGACCGCCCGCGCGGTTCTGAATGCGCTCGCGGGGCTGGGCTACGGCGAACAGGCGAAATAGCACTGGTCTGCTGAAGACCGTTGTCGCCGAAGGGGGAACTGTTCGCCGCAGCACGCGCGATCCGTCGTCGGACCGTTCGGAAATGACGATTAGAACGATCTTCCAATTCAATTGGAGATAGGCGAAAATTCTTCCTATTGCTGCGCAGAAATGAAATCTCTGGATGCAGCGAACGTGACCCATTCCTCTGTTGTTGTTGCCCCGCCCAAGGCGAACGCGGTCGCCAGCCTTGCTCCGGGGCTGGTCCTCGTCGCGGTCATCACCGCCTCCGCATACGGGCTGCGGCAACTGCCTTTCTTCTCGTCCCTGAGCCCGATGATCTCGGCCATCTTCGTTGGCATGCTGTTTGCCAATACGGTGGGGTTTTCGAGCACCGCAAATGCCGGGATAGCGATTGCTGGCAAGCGCCTGCTGCGCCTGGCGGTCGCCCTGCTCGGCCTGCAACTGACATTCGGGCAACTGGCCGGGATCGGAATCCGGGGGGTGGCCTTTGCGGCGGCGGCCCTGCTCCTGACCTTCTTCTTCACTCTCTGGGCAGGCCGGATGCTGGGTGTGGACCGCAGGCTCAGCCTGTTGCTCGCGGCCGGCACGTCGGTTTGCGGCGCCTCCGCCATCGCCGGGGCCAACGCGGTCACCCGGGCCGACGACGCGGACGTTTCCTATGCGGTGGCGTGCATCACGCTGTTCGGCACGATCGCGATGTTCCTCTACCCCTTGATGCAGGCGATCCTTGACCTCGGGCCGCAAGCCTACGGCCTTTGGATCGGCCTTTCCGTCCATGAGGTCGCACAGGTGGTGGGCGCCGGGTTCCAGGGCGGCGAGGTGGCCGGTCAGACGGCCATCGTGGCAAAGCTCGCACGCGTGATGATGCTGGCGCCGCTGGTCATCGGTCTTGCGGTGTTCGTGGCGCGGCCCGCAAGCGACCGCTCGGGCCGCGGTGCCGGGGTGCAGATCGTTCCGGTTTTCATCATCGGCTTCCTGGCGCTGGCGATGCTCAACAGTTCCGGTCTCATGCCCGACCAGGTCCGGATGCCGATCGTTTCGGCAACGCCGGTGCTTCTGACGGCGGCCATGGGCGCACTCGGGCTGGGCACCAATTTCACCAGGCTCAGGCAGCGAGGTTTCCGGCCTTTGGTCCTGTCGGCCATTGCCTCCTTGTTCATTGCTGTCGTAGGCCTGCTGCTCGTCGGCATGGCGCCGTGATCTGAGCGGCGCCTCGATACCGGCTACGAAACCGCAGCCGGATCGACCGACGGGTTGTGTACATGCAAGAGGCGCGACGTGACGCTTGACCAGCTTCGGATATTCCTCGCGGTGGCGGAACGGGAACATGTGACGCGCGCCGCGGAAGCGCTGAACCTGACGCAGTCGACGGTGAGCGGGGCGATCAATGCGCTGGAGACCCGTCACGATGTCAAGCTCTTCCACAGGGTCGGCCGCCGGATCGAACTGACCGAGGCGGGCAAGGCGCTTGCCGAGGAGGCCAGGGCCATTCTTGCGCGCGTGCGCGCCGCCGAGACGGCCATGGCGGACCTCAGCGGCATCAGGCGCGGCACGCTCACCGTGTTTGCGAGCCAGACGATCGCGAGCTTCTGGCTGCCCCGCCTGCTTGTCCAATTCTACGGCCGCTACCCGCAGGTCGACCTGCGGCTCGAGGTCGGCAACACGGCGCAATGCGCCAGGGCGGTAATGGCGGGGGCGGCTGATCTCGGCTTCATCGAGGGAACCATCGATGAGCCTTCGGTGTCGGTCGAACTCGTCGCGACCGATCGCCTCGTCGTCGTGGTTGGCCGCGAGCATCCCTGGACGAAGCGATTGCCGGTCCTGCCCCAGGATCTGGGCCAGACAGAATGGGTCTTGCGCGAACCCGGGTCCGGCACGCGATCCAGCTTCGAAGGGGCGTTGCGTGGCTGCGGGCTGAACCCCGAAGACCTGCGCGTTGCTATCGAATTGCCGTCGAACGAAGCGATCTGTGCGGCCGTCGAGGCCGGGCAATTCGCCACGGCGGTCTCCGAGACCGTGGCACAGGCGGGCGTGAGTGCCGGAAGGCTGGCCGTCATGCCGCTCGAACTGCCGTCGCGCGCGTTCAGCCTCATCCGGCACCGCGAAAGGCACCGCACGCGCGCGGCCGAGGCGTTCCGCGAGTTGATCGTCGCCGATAGGGCAGCGAGGCGATCCTTGCCAATCCCGCCAACGAATTCGTGAAGAACTTCCTCGGACCGGACCGGACCATCAAGCGGCTCAGCCTGATCGATGTCGCGAGCATGATGACCAAGCCGCGGGCCGCCCCCAAGGGCACCCCGATCGCGCCGGACGCCAACCTGCATGTGGCGCTTGCATCGATCCTGGACAACAATCTCCAGGGCCTGGACGTGACGGCGCCGGATGGCACCGTCATCGGCTATCTCGACCGGGATGCGATCCTGGCCTGCCACGCGCGGTAGGTCGGTGGGCGCGCGGGATGGCACGGTCATTGTGGGGGATGGCAGGCAACAGCCTGACACAAATGCGCACAGAGTGGTGGATTGGGGGCGTCCGTCAGGTCAGTTGACGTGACGTCGCCCTAATTGCCATCGATCGCCGCGCCGATACGGGCGATTGCTTGCTGATAGACACTGGCGGAGTTCCAGCCCGCGATGGCGCCCATGTTGTCCTGATAGCCTTGGCCGGCTCGCCAGCCGTGAGCCCTGAGGAAGTTGGCCGTGGACATCAGCGCGGTACTCTTGTCGCGCAGGTTCCTGTTGCCGACGCCATATTTCAGGACGTTGCCGGGCAGGAACTGGGTGTGGCCGATCTCGCCGTGCATGGCGCCGACGGAGCCGGCGCTCAGCGCGCCGCTGTCGACCAGCTTGAGCGCCGCGATGGCGTGCGGCGTGAAGAATTGCGGACGGCGGCAATCATAGGCGAGCGTCAGGATTGCCGAAACAGTGTTCTGGTTGCCCATGGAGGCGCCGAAGCCGGTCTCCATGCCCCAAATGGCAAGCAGCACCCCGGCGGGCACGCCGTAGTTCCGTTCGATGTTGTCGAAGAGAGCTGCGTTCGTCTTCTTGAGCGAACGGCCCTTGGAAATGATAGCGGACCCACCGCGTCGCCTCATGAAGCTGTCGACCGAGCCGCTGAAAGCTTGCTTGGCGGCGCGGTCGGCGCGGATGGTCCCTGTTGCGTATCTGGCGCCGGCAAGTGCAGCGAGCCCCTGCTGCTGGACGCCGGCGGACCTTGCCGTGCCCGCAAACTCAACTTTCCACTGCTCGAACCCGGCGGCGCTGTTGCCGCACGAGGCCGCCTGAGCGGCGCATGTCAGAAGGCCGGAGGCGGCGGCGCCCGCCGCAACAATCAACTTTATCTTGCCAAGGAATGCCATGTCGCTCTCCCGGTAGATCCTCCGCTCCCTATGAGGGAGGTAGCAACGTGCCGACAGGGGTCCTCCGCGTTGTCGGCGGGTGCGGTCGAGACGAATTGTGTTGGCGAGACACACAGTTGTCGCCCCCGAGCTTCCCGGCAGGACCGTCGTGCATGCAGCCGTACCCAACGTCTTGGCGACCACGTCAAGGCCGAGCCCATTAGTAGCGGCCGCAGAGCAACCTGCCTACCTTGTTCTCATCATAGACGACGACGCGCCAATTGTGTCGAGGCCGCGCTCTGGTGCTGCAGAGCGTATTTGCAGTGAAATCAGGTCGCCGGCTACATGCGGCGTTGAAAGGTTGGTGCAACGCCGCTGATTGCCGACACGCTCGGTTGGCCGCAGAGGTGTTGTCGTGATAGCTCCCATTACTCCACGTCGGATGGGATCGCTTCGTGTCGATGGATCGGCCGCTGCAACAAGCAGCGGCCGATCTTTTTTCGTTTTATTCGGCCGGAGCTGCGTCGAATTCGGCGCCGCGATCGGCGTCGAGGATGCTGTCGATCGCAATCAGCTCGGGCATCTTCAGGCCGCTCGCGCCGCCGCGCGAGACGAGCAGGTAGCCGAGATAGACGGCGCCGATGGCGAACATGATGGCGACATAGGACCAGGGCTTGGCGAACGAAGCATCGCGGAAGATCGCGAGTTCGAAGGCGAGCCAGGCAATGGCCAGGACGAGCACCGGCACTTCCCAGGCGCCCAGCGTGAAGCCCTGGCTCGGCGGCAGCTGGTGGCGCTTGGCGGCATACATCAGCACGGTCACCGCATAGATGATCGCCGGAAGCAGGGTGGCTGCCGAGAACAGGGAGAACAGCGCGTCGGTCTGCTGCGAGAACAGGGCGAGGATGACCTGGCCGATGACCGCGACGAGGATCGTCGCATTGACCGGCGTGTGCAGGGTCGGGCTGATCTTGTGCCACAGCTGCCATCCCGGGAAGCGCTCGTCGCGCGACATCGCCCAGACGAGGCGCGTGCCGCTGAGAAGGATGACAAGGCCGCATGAGAAGATCGAGATGACCACCAGCACAAGCAGGAAGCTACCCACGATGGGGCCGAGCACGCGCGTGATGACATCGGCGATCGGCGTCGCCGATGCGCTGAGCGTCGTGGGATCGCCGAGAAGGGCGGTCACCGCGATGAGGAATAGCATGCCGATGACGCCGAGGCTGAGCACCGCCTGCCACATGGCCTTCGGGACGACGCGGGCCGGTTCGCGGGTTTCCTCGGCCAGGTTCGCCGCCGATTCGAAGCCGACGATGGTGAAGGCGCCGAGCAGCGTGCCCATGATCCAGGGGCCGGCCTTGGTGAGATCGCCGAACGAGTAGTATCCCTCGGAGCCAATCGTGCCGGTGCTCGTCAGATTGGTGAAATCCAGCTCGTTGTTGATCGCGCCGACGGCAAACAGCAGCACCACGAGCCCGATCATGCCGACGAGTTGGATGGTGACGGCGACCGCGTTGAAGCGCTGGGTGAATTTGGTCGAGAAGGCGATCATCACGGCCTGGGCGGCGATGACGAGGCTGGTGATCCACCAGGCGTTGGTGGGCGTGCCCTCATAGCCGAACAGGACCGGCAGCACGGTGGAGGCGATGGTGTAGTCGACCGCGCACAGCACGATGGCGAGGAAGGTGAAGCTGATCCAGCCCATGATCCAGCCGAAGACCGGATTGGAGATGCGCGACGTCCACTGGTAGACGTAACCGGTCACCGGGATGCGCGCGGCGAGCGAGCCCAGGATGAGGGCGACCATCAACTGGCCGACGACGACCACCGGCCAGGTCCAGATGCCCATCGGCCCGGAGGTCGAGAGCATGGCGCCGTAGGCGGTGAAGATGCCGGTCGCGATCGAGACGAAGCCGAAGGCGACGGCAAAGGATTGAAAGGCAGTGACGTCACGTTTCAGGGTGTCGTGCTGGCTGGAATGATGGGACGACGGTCCGGGCCGTCCCGCGATGGTCTTGCTCATGGTTCCCCTCCTAGTTCAGGTTTGGTGTGGTGTCATCTCATGCAGGAAAGTCGCTCTCGGCCTCGCTCCAGAGGCTGACGCGGCGGTTCCGTGCCTTGAAGAAGTCGATCTCGCGCGCCACCCCGGCGCTTTCCTTCCAGCCGGGCGCGTCGATGACGATCAGTTCGTCCATCGCTTCCATGAAGACGGCGTCGACCGGACCCCAGAGCTTGCCGATCCCTGCCTTGTCGAGGTCGGCGAGGTGTCCGTTGATCGGATGGGACATCGACACCTGGCTGAAGACGGTGGCGCCGCCCCGCACGATGCGGGCGGCCACTGCGTTCGAAAGCTCGAACCGCTGCTCCACGACTGCGCTGTCGGCATGCCCGTAGGGGCATGCGAGAAAGATCTTTCGCATTTTCAAACTCCTGAATTGGTCTGGCTGAGGTTGAGGGCGTCAGAGACGCCAGGTCCGAGCCCTCTCGATGGCGCGCGCAAAACGCTCATGGTCGGCAGCGCTGACGGTGGCGTCCGGCTTGAACGTCCGCGCCGCCGAGCGAGCGCCGCTGACGTCCGCACCGCACAGTTCGGCAAGGCCGATGGCCGTCAACTCGTGCATCGGCGGGACGGTGATCGAGCGGTTGCTGGCCGAGGCGAGGAACTGGGCGAAATAGGCGCTCTGCGAAAGCCCGCCGTCGATGGAGATGCTCGGGCCGAGGGTCACGACCTTCGCGGCGGCCTCGATGAGGCCAACCGTCAGCATCGCGATGCCTTCCAGCACCGCGCGGACCATGTCCCGGCGGTCCGTCGCATGGTCCATGCCGATGAAGAGCGGCGCGGCCTGGCGGTCCCAGTAGGGCGCGGCAAGGCCGGAAAGCGCCGGCACGAAGACGATGCCGCGGCTGAGCGCCGAAGGCCCCTCGAAGCTGCCGAGTTCCTCCATCGCCGAGAACAGGCCGATGCTGCGCGCCCATTCGAGCGCCGAGCCGGCATCGTAGACGCCGCCCTCGACCGCGAAGGTCGGCGTCTCTCCCTTGCGGTGCCAGGCGATGGTCGGCAGCAAGTCGGAGGCCGGCGGGCGCTTGTCGCCCGACACTGCCAGCAGGAAGGCGCCGGTGCCGAAGGTGATCTTGCAATCGCCGGGCTGCCGGCAATTGTGGCCGAAGAGGGCGGCCTGCTGGTCGACGATCGATGCCTTGACGGGCGTCTGGCCGATCTGTCCGAACGTCTCGTCCACGGCGACGATTTCGGGCAGGCACTGCAGCGGAACGCCGTGCAGGTCACACATTTCCTGGCTCCAGCTTCCGGTGGCAAGGTCGAGGAGACCGGTGCGCGAGGCGGTTGCCAGGTCGGTCCGGAAGGAGCCGCACAGCCGGTCGAGGAAGAAGGCGTCGGTCGTTCCGAGCCGCAGGCGGCCGGCCGCGAGCGCGGCCGAAACCGCGGGAACCGTCCTCACCAGCCAGGCAAGCTTGCTGGCGGAGAAATAGGGGTCGAGCGGCAGGCCGGACACGATCTTCGAGCGCTCTTCCGCCGCCGGCGGCAGTGCCGCGAGATCATTCGCCGTCCGCGCGTCCTGCCAGACGATGACGGGTGAAAGGGGCTTTCCGGTCTGAGCATCCCAGGCGAGGCAGCTCTCGCCCTGGTTGGCAATGCCGATCGCATCCACTGGGCCGGCGCCTTCGAGCACGGCCTGGACGTTGCGCAGGAGTTCTTCCGGATCGTGCTCGACCCAGCCCGGAGCAGGGTGGTGCTGTGCGTGCCGGCGCGTGCCGGCGACCCGCCATGCCCCGCCATCCTCGACGACGAGGCAGCGGGTGGACGTCGTGCCCTGATCTATGGCGGCTACCCGCATCATCAATCCTCCCTGAAACGAAAATGGACGTGCTGCGCCTGCGGCGCATCGGCCGGAACGGGCACAAGCACGCGCCGCTCGGGCATCCATGTGCCGCTGGCGTGCCACACCTCGCGCCCTTCCAGCTCGAGCGACAGGCGGCCACGGGCGCGGCGCTGGAAGCGCAGCTGGAAGTTACGGAACGCGGCCGGCAGCGAAGGCGTACGGCGCAGGATGTTCGGGACGACGAGCTTGACCGGGTCGTCGAAGGTGACGGGCACGGGGGAAGCCGCGTCCGGATCCCGGCCGACATCCTCGGCGAGGGCACGCCCGATCGCGCGGCCCTCGCGATAGGCCCAGCCGCCGGTCTCGACGGCGCGCAGCACGTTTCCGGCGGCAAAGCACCGGGGATCGCGGGAGCGGCCATGCTGGTCGACCGCCGGGCCGGCGCTTCCCGCATCGACCCCGAGGGGGGACTGCAGGAACAGCGCCGATTCCGGCGTGAACTGCCCGGTCAGCAGGACGCCGTCGCAGGCGAGCGTTTCCACCTGGCCGTTCCGGCGGATGGTGACGGCCTCGACGCGATCCCGCCCGATGATGTCGACGATATCGGCGCCACTGTGGAACGGCACGCCGACCAGCGTCGGGAACCAGCTCAACGGCGCCCGGGCAAGAGCGTGGGAGCGCGGCTCAATCATCGCGACCGGCCTTGCCCCATGGGTGAGGCAGGTCAGCACGGCCGACAGCGATACGAGTTCGGAGCCGACGATGAGCGGCCGGCGGAACGGCATGAGGCCGTGGAACGCGACATAGGACTGGAGCGTGCCCGTCGTGACGACACCGATCGGCCGGTCGCCGGAAAGGAGCCGCGCCGAGCGCGGCTTTTCACGTGCGCCAGTGGTGACGAGGATGCGCTTTGCGCTGAGCGTCTCGACGCCGCGGCCCGAAGTGACGGTCAGCGCGCCGCCGTCTTCGAGCCGCACGACGGAATGGCCCGTGCGGATGTCGACGCCTGCCTTGCCGGCTTCCTGTTCGAGCTTGCGCCCATAGGCCGCCCCGAAATAGACGCGCCCGAATTCCAGCATGCCGAAGGGGGAATGGCTGCAATGGCGTGTCGCGCCGCCGAGCGCGGGTTCGCGGTCGAGCAGCATGACCCGCTCCGTGCCACGCCTGCGCATCTCGATGGCCGCAGCGACGCCCGAGGGGCCGCCGCCGATGACGATGACATCCGCGTCGAACGAGCTCATCGGCTGCCCTCCGCTTCGCTGGCCAGCGGCGTTGCGAGCTTGCCCTTGGTCATCTCGGCAAGGTGGGCATTGCAGTAGAAGCCCTGGCAGCGTCCCATGCCGGCGCGCGTGCGGCGGCGCAGGCCGCCGAAATCGCCGGGCGGAACGGGACTGTCGAAGGTCGCCTCGATCTCGCGGCGGGTGACCAGCTCGCAGTGGCAGACGATCTCGCCATGGTCGGCTCGCTGCCAGTCGCGCTCCCGGCACTCCGCCAGATTGGGAACGGTGACGGCCGGAACCGCGTCGGGAGACACGAAGTCATCAGCGAATTCCGAATGCAGCTCCAGCGCGTGCCGCGCCAGGCCCAAGGCGGCGCTGAGGCCGGTCGAACGGATGCCGCCCAGCGTGATCGCGCGCTTGTCTGGCCGCACGAAAACCCGGTAGGCTTTTTCCTCGCTGGCTGGGCGCAGCCCGGCATAGACTGCCGTCACCGGAATGCCGGCGAGGGCGGGCACGATTTCCACCGCGCGGCTCAGGAGCGCGTCGAGCGTCTCCGTCTCGACCGTGGCGCGCACACGGTCTTCCTGTTCTTCCGCCGTCGGGCCGACGAGCACGTTGCCGAAGGCGGTGGGGCAGACGACGATGCCCTTGGTGATTTCCGTGGGGACCGGCAGGATGATACGGGGGACATGGCGGGCGGCCGCCTTGTCGAGCACGACGAACTGGCCCTTGCGCGGCTTGATGCGGAAGCCTGCCTCGAAGCCGAGGCGCGTGTCGACGATGTCGCCATAGAGGCCCGCCGTGTTGATCACGCTGTCTGCCGCGACGTTGCCCCGCGACGTTTCCAGCAGCCAGCTTCCGTCGAACGTACCCTTGAGAAGCTCCGCGCCGCGCAGGAAGACCGCACCGAGCGCAACGGCCTGCGTGAGGTAGGCGAGCGGCGCCGACCAGGGATCGATGACGTGCTCGCCCGGCACTTCGAGCGCGCCGGCCAGGCGGTCCGACAAGGACGGCATTGCCGCGCGCGCCGCCGCGCCCGACCGGAGCGCGACGTCCGTGACGCCGTTTTCGCGCGCCTGGCCCTCGATGGCCGCGAGCTTGTCGGCCTCGAGATTATTCCATGCGCAGACGAAGGCCGTCGTGGTGACGAGCGGCAGTTTCAGCGTGTCGCGGATCTCGAGATATTCCTGACGGCCGGCACGGACCAGGTCGAGTTCGAGGCTGCCGGGCGGGGCGTCGAAGCCGGTGTGCAGGATCGCGCTGTTCGCCTTCGAGGCGCCGGAGAGGATGTCATTTCCCTTTTCGATCAGCACAACCTTCGCGCCGGCCAGCGCAAACCGCCGGGCGACGGCGCAGCCCACGACGCCCGCGCCGATGATCGCGACATCGAATGGTCCGCTGATGGCGGCAGTAAGGGGCACTGACATTTCTCCCGTTCGGTCAATGACTGACTGAACGGTATTTGTGGTTTTACCGAATGTAAAGCCTTGGAGTGCCGGACGGAAGGGAAGCGGCCTTACAATCGCGCGAATTTGCTCGATTTCGGTGTGCGGTGGAAAACTCAACAATTGACCGTTCGGGCGAGTATCGGTCGTTGACTTGACCGATCGGTGCGTTACAACGGGAAATCGTCGCAAACGAGTGGCGTTGCAACTGAAAACCACTGCCGGAAGGAGTCATCGTGAGGCCTGCGGATCGCCACGAGAGAATTGTCAGGCTTGTGCACAAGGCGGGGGAAATCAGCGTCGATGAACTGGCCCAGACGCTCGACGCCTCCCGCGAAACCATCCGGAGAGACCTTTCCAACCTCGATGCGCTGGGTCGCCTGAAGAAGTTCCACGGTGGCGCCCGGGTCCGGTCGAACCCGTCGGTGGTGGAGCCCTCGGTCGAGGGACCTTTCGCATTGCGCATGGCGGAAAACCTGACCGCGAAACGGCGCATCGCCTATGCCGCCGCCCGATTGCTTGCACCGGGAGATTCCGTGTTCCTCGATACCGGAACGACGACGGTGATCCTGGCGGAAGCGCTGGTCGACCTGCCGGCGCTCGTGGTCATCACCAATTCGTGGAAGATCGCAGCGACGGTTTCGGCAAATGCCGATCACAAGGTCTTCCTGCTCGGCGGCGCCTATGGGGCGGATGCGGGCGAGACGCTCGGGCAGTTCGCGGTCGAGCAGGTGCGGAAGTTCCGGGCGCGCCATGCCTTCCTCACCGTCGGCGCGATCGACGGGCATTCGGTCATGGACTTCGACGCCCAGGTGACCGAGGTGGCGCAGACCATGATCGAGCGGGCGGAAACCGTCACCGTGCTCGCGGACGGTTCGAAATTCGGCAAGCACGGCATTTTCGAGGTGGCGCCGTTGTCGTCCATCGACAGGCTCGTGACGGAACAGGAGCCGCCCGCCGTGATCGCCGGCGCGCTTGAAGTGGCTGGAACAGAGGTCGTCGTGGCCTGAGCGGGGGGCGTGGCCGACAGCGAGATCACGCCCCGCCGCTGTCAAAGTGGTCTTTTTATCCACCTTGCAAGCACGCCGACGATGCCCTCGCGGAACAGAAGCACGGCCACGACGAAGACCACCCCCTGCACGACGGTCACCCAGGCTCCGAGGGTGGCCAGATAGTTCTGCATCGTGATGATGATTGCGGCGCCGACCATCGGTCCGAACACTGTGCCCATGCCGCCGAGCAGCGTCATCAATACGACCTCGCCCGACATCCCCCAGTAGACGTCGGTGAGTGATGCCAACTGGACCACGATCGCCTTGGTTGCGCCGGCGAGGCCGGCCAGCGTCGCCGACAGCACGAATACCGCCAGCTTGTAGTGATCGGTGCGGTAGCCGAGCGATATCGCCCTCGGCTCGTTGTCCCGGATCGCCTTCAGCACCTGGCCGAAGGGCGAGTGGATGATGCGGTAGATCAGGAGCACGCCGAGCAGGAAGATGGCGGCCACGACATAATAGAGCGTCATCGCGTTGGAGAGGTCGAGCACGCCGAACAGATACCCCTGGGGCACGGCCTGGATGCCATCCTCGCCGCCGGTGAAGGGCGCCTGCAGGGCGAAGAAATAGGTCATCTGGGCGAAGGCCAGGGTGACCATGGCGAAGTAGATGCCCTGGCGGCGGATGGCGAGGGCGCCGAAGACGAGACCGAGGACCGCTGCGGTGACGACGCCGGCAAGTATGGCGAGTTCGGGTGAAAAGCCCCAGACCTTGGCGGCATGTGCCGAGACGTAGCTCGCCATGCCGAAATAGGCGGCGTGGCCGAACGAGAGCAGGCCGCCATAGCCGAGCAGCAGGTTGAAGGCGGAGGCAAACAGGGCGAAGCACAGGAGCTTCATCAGGAAGAACGGGTAGAGCAGCCCCGGCGCGATCAGCAGAAGCCCGGCGAGGCCGAGGAAGATCATCATGTGCAGGCGCTTGCCGCGGGCGGCGCGATCGGCCAGCGCAGCGCTCGTCCCTGCCGGTTGAGCTTCGGCGCTCATGTCAGGCCTCCCTTCCGAACAGGCCGGCCGGCTTCACCAGCAACACGATCGCCATGATGATGAAAATGACCGTTGCGGCGGCCTCCGGATAGAAGACCTTGGTCAGGCCCTCGATGAGACCGAGCGAAAAGCCGGTGACGATGGCGCCGAGGATGGAGCCCATGCCGCCGATGACGACGACCGCGAAGACGACGATGATGAGGTTCGAGCCCATCATCGGGTTGACGGCGTAGATCGGTGCCGCCAGCACGCCGGCGAAGCCGGCGAGAGCAACACCAAATCCGTAGGTGAGGGTCACGAGCAACGGCACGTTGATGCCGAATGCCTGCACCAGCGTCGGATTTTCCGTGGCGGCGCGGAGATAGGCGCCGAGCCTGGTCTTTTCGATGATGAACCAGGTGGCGAGGCAGACGACGAGCGAGGCAACGACCACCCAGCCGCGATAGAGCGGCAGGAACATGAAGCCGAGATTGACGCCCCCGGAGAGTTGCGGCGGGATGGCGTAGGCGAGGCCCGACACGCCGTAGCCGTTGCGGAACAGACCCTCCATGATGAGCGCCAGGCCGAAGGTCAGCAATAGCCCGTAGAGATGGTCGAGCTTGTAGAGGCGCGAGATCATCGTCCGTTCGATGATCATGCCGATGGCCCCGACGATCAGCGGCGCCAGGATGAGGGCGGGCCAGTAGCCGATGCCGAGATAGGTAAGCAGCATCCAGCCGACGAACGCGCCCATCATATATTGGGCGCCGTGGGTGAAATTGATGATGTTGAGAAGTCCGAAGATCACCGCAAGGCCCAGGCTCAGGGTTGCGTAGAAAGCGCCATTGATGAAGCCGAGCAGCAACTGACCGAAGAGCGCGGCGGCCGGGATACCAAAGATTTCAGCCATCGGACCTTGTTCCGGGAAGGGCATTGCCCGGGAGCGAGAACTCCCGGGCGGGTGGTTTCGATATTACTTGACGAGGCTGCAGCCGCCGTCAGCCAGCGGACGGAAGGCTTCCGCAGCCGGAATGGTGGCGACCGTCTTGTAGAGGTCCCATTCGCCCTTGGATTCTTCGGGCTTCTTGACCTCGAACAGGTACATGTCGTGGATGTGTCGGCCATCGGCGCGAACCTGGCCCTTGCCGAACAGCGGATCGTCGGACGGGGTTTCCTTCATCTTGGCCATGACGGCGGCGGCGTCCTTGCCCTTCGTCGCCTCGACCGCCTTCAGGTAGTGCAGCACCGAGGCATAGACGCCGGCCTGGACCATGGTCGGCATCGCGCCGCCGTGCTTCTCGGCGAACCGCTTGGAGAACTCGCGCGTGCCCTCGTTCTGGTCCCAATAGAAGGCTTCCGTCAGCACAAGGCCCTGCGCCGTGCTCAGGCCGAGCGCCTTGACGTCGGTGACGAAGGTCAGCAGGCCGGCGAGCTTCTGCCCACCCTGGACGATGCCGAACTCGGCGGCCTGCTTGATGGCATTGGTGGTGTCGGCGCCGGCGTTCGCCAGGCCGATGACCTTGGCGCCCGATCCTTGCGCCTGCAGCAGGAAGGACGAGAAGTCCTGGCCCGGGAACGGATGGCGGACGTTGCCGAGCACCTTGCCGCCGGCCTTCTCGACCACGGCGCCGGTGTCGCGCTCGAGCGCATGGCCGAAGGCATAGTCGGCGGTGAGGAAGAACCAGGAGTCGCCACCCGCCTTGACCATGGCGCTGCCGGTTCCGTTGGCCAGCGCCCAGGTGTCGTAGGTCCAGTGGATGGTGTTGGGCGAGCAGGCCTTGCCGGTGAGGTCGGACGAGCCGGCGCCGGAGTTGATGAAGATCTTGTTCTTTTCCTTGGTGATCTCGCTGACGGCAAGCGCCACCGACGAAGTCGGCACGTCGAGGATGACGTCGACGCCGTCCTGGTCGTACCACTGGCGGGCAATGCTCGAGCCGATGTCCGGCTTGTTCTGGTGGTCAGCCGAGATCACCTCGACATTGATGCCCTTGTCAGCAGCCTTGAAGTCCTCGACTGCCATCCTGGCGGCGACGACCGAGCCTTCGCCCGACAGGTCGGCATAGGTGCCGGACCGGTCATTCAGCACACCGAGCTTCACGTTGATCTTTTCCTGGGCGAGCGCACTGCCCGACATCAGGGCCGCAGCGGCTGCGGCCAGGATCAGTTTCGCGACCTTCATCTGTTCTCACTCCCTTGTTTCAGACGAACTCTCAAACGCCAAGATAGCGATGAAGCTTACCCATGCTGGCCTCCAGCTCCTCATTGGCGATCTCGTCGACCACGCGTCCCTGCTCGACGATGTAGTGGCGGTCGGCGACCGTCGCCGCGGCATGGAAATTCTGTTCGACCAGAATGATGGTGAACCCCATCGACTTCAGCCTGCGGATCATCTGGCAGATCTGCTGGACGATGACGGGCGCGAGGCCCTCGGTCGGCTCGTCGAGCAGCAGCAGGCGCGCCCCGGTGCGCAGGATGCGGCCGATCGCCAGCATCTGCTGCTCGCCGCCGGAAAGCTTGGTGCCCTGGCTGTGCAGCCGTTCCTTGAGATTGGGAAAGAGCTCGAAGATCTGCTCGAGCGTGAAGCCGCCCGGCGCCACGACCGGCGGCAGCATCAGGTTTTCCCTGACATCGAGGCTCGCGAAGATGCCCCGCTCCTCCGGACACCAGGCGATGCCCTTCCTGGCGATGTGCCGAGACGCGAGGCCGACCAGCTCGCTGCCCTGGAAACGGATCGAGCCCCGGCGCTTGTCGATCACGCCCATGATCGACTTGAGCGTGGTGGTCTTCCCGGCGCCGTTGCGGCCAAGCAATGTGACCACTTCGCCGGCGCGTATGTCGAACGCCATGCCGTGCAGCACATGCGATTCACCGTACCAGGCATTGAGGTCGCGGACGGCAAGCAGCGTGTCCGCCGTGGTGGCCGGGGCAGGTTGGGCAGCGCTATGCATGGCCGGCACCGATATAGGCTTCGAGAACGCGCGGATCCTTAGACACCGTGGCGTAGTCGCCTTCGGCCAGCACCTTGCCGCGGGCAAGCACGGTGATGAAATCGGACAGGGTCGAGACGACCGACAGGTTATGCTCCACCATCAGCACGGTCCGGTCCTTCGAAACGCGGCGGATCAACTGGGTGATGCGGTCGACGTCGTCGGCGGCCATGCCGGCCATGGGCTCGTCGAGGAGCATCATTTCCGGATCGAGGGCCAGTGTGGTGGCGATTTCGAGCGCGCGCTTGCGGCCATAGGATAGCTCGCCGGCGGTCGATCCGATGAAATCGCCCAGCCCGACCGCCTCGACAAGCTCGTGGGCGCGGGCGTTCAAGTCATCGAGTACCCGCTCGGACCTCCAGAAATTGAACGAATCCGGCCGCGCTCGCTGCAGGGCGATGCGGACGTTCTCCAGCACGGTCATGTGGGGGAAAACGGCGGAGATCTGGAACGAGCGTATCAGGCCGAGGCGGGCGATATCGGCCGGCTTCCGGCCAGTGATGTCCTGTCCCTTGTAGACGATCGTTCCACGGCTCGGGGTCAGGAACTTGGTCAGCAGATTGAAGCAGGTGGTCTTGCCTGCACCATTCGGGCCGATCAGCGCATGGATGGTGCCACGCCGCACGCTAAGGTCCACGCCGTCCACGGCCACGAAGCCCTTGAATTCCTTCGTCAGGCCGCTGGCGGACAGGATTATCTCCTCGCCCATCAATCCTCCCTCAACACAGGTCTTGTGCCTGTTTTCATCGACGCTATTGGGCACCGCCTACAAAGTCAAACAAATTCAGAATAGGGCAAAAAGGTTCACGATCATGAACTATTGCGCTGCCGAACCTGTTGTGTCAAAGAGCGCTGGTCACACGGAGGCCCAATGCGCGTCAGGCAGATCGACAATGTCCTCGATTTGTTCGAGATATTTGCGCGCGATCGGTCGCCGCTTACCCTGACGGCTTTGTCCCAGACGCTGGGCATTCCCAAGTCGAGCACCTTCAATGTCATCGAGACGCTTGTAGGGCGCGGCTTCCTGTATGAGACCAAGCCGAGGGGCGGCTATTATCCGACGCAGCGCCTTTTCGAATTGGCGCGCTCGATGATGGACGGCGACCTTTTGATCGCTCGCATTCACAGCCATCTGGAGGAACTCGCAGCGGCAACAGGCGAGACTGCCGTGCTGTCTGCCCGCGAGCAGGACGACGTCGTTTATGTCGACGTCGTCGAGTCAGCCGCTCCGATCCGCTATTTTGCCAAGGTCGGAGAGCGGCGGCCGATCTACACCACCTCGAGCGGCAAGGCCATCCTGACCACCTACGAGCCGGCGGAACGGGCAGACATACTCCGCGGGCTGCGCTACTTCCCCTACCAGCCGGCGACGCGAAGGGGGGCGAGCGAATTGGCGAAGGACCTCGAGAAATCGATCGGTCGCGGGTGGTGCGAGGACGTAGCGGAATCGACGCCCGACGTCATGGGGTTCGGCGTGCCGCTCATGACGGGGGGGCGCCGCTTCGGATTGGCAGTTGCCGGTCCGATCTGGCGCATGCAGAACAATCGAGAGGTCCTGGTGGCGCATCTTCGCGCGGCCGCCGCACAGATAGGTGACAAGTAGGGGCGCCGAGGCGCCAGCCCTGCAACGCTACGCACCGCAGCCGCGGCGGGCTGCGATGGACAGCCGCTTGGAGATGGCATGCAACTGCGTTAAGGGATGGCGGGACCACCAGCGCGGCGACAATGCCGCTGTCAAAGCAGGCCATGCAAGAGATCGAGCCACATAGGACGCGGATTGCCGGCATTCTGTCGGCCATGCTGCTGTTTGTTGTCGGCTCCATCGCAATTCTCTGCGGGCCGCTGGCAAACGACGCGTCCTGGACGTCCCGGTCGCTGTCGGCGATCGACGGCGTCGGCACCTCCGACCGTCAGACCACCCCCTTCCTGCCACAGCGTCCTGCCGTCGTCGTTGACTGGAGAACCCTCAAGGGCGCACCGGCGTACCATGACGGGAACACCGACGGGGCCTTGGCTCCCGACGGCATCGAAGTGGCCGAGGCCCGTTTCGGCAAGCGGTATCCCGACCTCGAATGCGAGGCGACAGGGCCTGACGAGCGCCAAGCCTACCGGGCCCGCGCGCCCCCCTGCAGTATCTGAACAATCCTAAGCCAGGCGGCCTCGGCTGCCGCCAAGAGATATCGGCCGCCGCTCGAGCTTTCCCAGGCTTGAGTTCGGCCAACATGGGATCAGATACATGCGAACCTCCCGTTGGGTGGTGGTGACGTACACCATCATCATCCTGGCCGGCATCATTGCCGCGCTCCCGAATATCCTCACGCACCAGCAGCTTGCGGCAATGCCGGCCTGGTTTCCGAAGAAGCAGATCACGCTCGGCCTCGACCTCCAGGGCGGGTCGCACCTGGTTCTCGAGGTGGACGCCAAGACGTTGAAGGCGGACCGGCTGCGGTCGCTGCTCGACGATGTGCGTGGCACCTTGCGCAAGGAGCGCATCAACGGCCAGACGGCGCGCCTCGCCGGCGATGCCATCGTGGTCAACATCGACGACGATGCACAGCGCGCCAAGGCGCTGTCGGCGCTTCAGGCTCTCGCCGTGCCTGTCAGCGGCCTCGGCCTCGGGGCCGGCATGCCCGACATCGAGATCAGCCAGGCGGACAGGCAGATCAGGGTCGCCCTGACCGAGGCGGGCACGCGCGACAAGCTCGACGCCGCACTGCAGCAGAGCCTTGAGATCGTCCGCCAGCGCGTCGACCAGGTCGGCGTCGCCGAGCCCACGATCCAGCGCGTCGGCAGCGACCGCATGCTGGTGCAGCTTCCGGGCCTCCAGGACCCGACGCGTCTGCGCGAATTGCTGGGCAGCACGGCCAAGATGACGTTCCACATGGTCGCCAACGTCGCCAGTGGCGAACCGCTGCCACGTGGCGTCACCATGCTTCCCGACGCCAAGTCGGGCGCGCAATATCCCATCGAGGACCGCGTGGCGCTGGATGGTGCACGCCTCACCGACGCGCGCGCCAGCTTCGACCAACGCACCCAGGAACCGCTGGTTTCCTTCCGCTTCGACAGCGTCGGCGCCCGCCAGTTCGCCGAGATCACCGCGGCCAATGTCGGAAAACCCTTCGCGATCGTGCTGGACGGCAAGGTGCTGTCGGCTCCCGTCATTCGCGAGCCCATCACCGGCGGGTCGGGCCAGATCAGCGGCAATTTCAGCGTCGAGGAAACCGCAACGCTTTCGGCGCTCCTGCGCGCCGGCGCGTTGCCCGCGCCTCTCACCGTCATCGAGGAACGCACCGTAGGACCAGATCTCGGCGGCGACGTCATCAAGATGGGTATCTACACCGGCATCGCTGGCTTCCTGGCGGTGGTGGTCTTCATGGTGGCGCTCTACGGCATGTGGGGCATGATCGCCAATTTCGCGCTGCTGCTGCACCTCATCCTGACCTTCGGTGTGCTGACGCTTATAGGAGGCACCCTGACGCTGCCAGGCATTGCCGGCATCATCCTCGGCATCGGCTTCGGCGTCGATGCCAACATCCTGATCAACGAGCGCATCAGGGAGGAGTCGAAGAAGGGCCTGAGCGCATTCGCGGCCTTGGACAATGGCTTCAAACGGGCCTACTCGACCATCGTCGACGCCAACGTGACCTCGCTCATAGCCACCGGCCTGCTGTTCATGTTCGGCTCGGGCCCGGTTCGCGGTTTTGCGATCACGATGTTCCTCGGCACGTGCCTTTCGATGTTCACCGCGGTCGCAGTCGTTCGCATCATGATGACCGAGGTGGTGCGTCGCCGGCGCCTGAAGACCATAAGGATAGAGCCGCTCATCCAGTTCTTCCCGGAAAAGACGTCGATCTCCTTCATGAAGGCGCGCTACCTCGGCATCGGCATGTCGATCTTCCTGTCGCTTGCCTCCATCGGCCTGTTCTTCAAGCCGGGCCTGAATTACGGCATCGACTTCATGGGCGGCATCCAGGTCGAGATCACCACGTCGCAGCCGGCTGACCTGGCGAAGCTGCGCAGCACGCTCGGCGGCCTGGGCATCGGCGAGGTGGCGCTTCAGCAGATCGGTGGCGACAGCAATGTCCTGATCCGCGTGCAGCGGCAAGATGGCGGCGAAACCGAGCAGACCGCGGCGGTCAATGTCGTCAAGCAGGCGGTCGAGAAGCTCGATCCCGGTGTGAAGTTCGATCGCACCGAGGTCGTCGGCCCCAAGGTCAGCGGTGAGCTGGCGCGCTCCGGCGTCCTTGCCGTTGTCCTGGCGGCGCTCGCCATGCTGGTCTACATCTGGTGGCGTTTCGAGTGGAACTTCGCCATCGGCGCCATCGCCACGCTGGTGCTCGACACGACCAAGATGATCGGCGTGTTTGCGTTGTTTGGCCTGGATTTCAACCTGACGGCCATTGCAGCCCTTCTGACCATCATCGGCTACTCGGTGAACGACAAGGTCGTGGTCTATGACCGCATGCGCGAGAACCTGCGCTTGTACAAGAAAATGCCGCTGCGCCAGCTGATCGACATGAGCATCAACCAGGTGTTCGCGCGATGCGTCTACACCTCGGTCGCAATCCTGCTCTCGATGCTGCCAATGGCGATCTGGGGCGGCAGCGCGGTCGAGAACTTCGCCTTCCCGATGGTGATCGGCGTCATCATCGCGACCACCTCGTCGATCTTCATCGCAGCACCAATCCTGCTGTTGCTCGGCGACTGGTGGCAGCACCGCAAAGTCGAACCTGGACAAGCTGTGACGGCAAGTCCCGTCAACGGCTGAGATCAGGGCGGGCAGCCTCGCGGCTGCCCGCCCGCATCGCGTATCGGTCGGCCGCGCTCAAGCCTTCCGCCTGTAGAAGCGCAGGAACTGGGCGTTGATCGCCACGATCACGGTGCTGGCGGACATGAAGACGGCGGCGACGGCCGGGGTCATCATGAAGCCGGTGCCGAAGGTGATGCCTGCCGCCATCGGGATGGCGATGGTGTTGTAGCCCGTCGCCCAGATCAGGTTCTGGACCATCTTGCGGTAGGTGGCGCGCGACAGCCCGAGGATCGCCGCCACGTCGCGCGGATCGCTGCGGACCAACACCACGTCCGCCGACTCCACGGCGACATCCGTGCCAGCGCCGATGGCGATCCCGAGATCGGCCACGACCAGCGCTGGCGCGTCGTTGACGCCGTCGCCGACCATGGCGACCTGAAGTCCCCGGGCCTGCAACTGCTCGATCTTCTGCGACTTCTGGTCCGGCAGAACTTCCGCGAAATACTCGGTGATCCCCAGTTCCTCGGACACCGCCTTGGCAACGCCTTCCGCGTCGCCGGTCAGCATCACCGAATTGATCCCGAGCGTCTTGAGTTCGGCGATCGCCGCCTTGGATTCCGGCCGGACGATGTCGGCCAGCGCGAACAGGGCGCGCGGCTCGCCGTCGCGGACCAGGACGACGACGGTCTTGCCCTGCGCTTCAAGCTGCTTGAGCCGCTCGTGGCCGACCGGCGTGCCCTGGCGTGCGAGATAGCCGGGGTTGACGATGCGCAGATCCTTGCCGTCGACCTTCGCGACGATGCCCTCGCCGGTGATGTTGCTGACGTCGGAGGCCTTCGGGATGGTGAGGTTGCGTTCCTTCGCCGCGGCGACGATGCCGTGCGCGATCGGATGCTCTGATTGGCTCTCGGCCGCTGCGGCAAAGGCCAGTTCTTCATCCTCGCTGCCCTTGGCGAGCAGCACGATGTCGCTGACGCCGAACCGGCCCTCGGTCAACGTGCCGGTCTTGTCGAAGACCGCGGCGGTCAGATTGCGTGCCCGCTCGAATGCCGCCCGGTCACGGATCAGCAGGCCGTTGCTTGCCGAAAGCGACGTGGAAACGGCGACGACGAGCGGAACGGCGAGGCCGAGCGCATGGGGGCAGGCGACGACCATCACCGTCACCATGCGTTCGAGCGCGAACTCGAGCGGCGCGTCCAGAACGAGCCACCAGACGAAGAGCGTGCCGAAGCCCACGGTCAACGCGATGTAGGTCAACCAGGCGGCGGCGCGGTTGGCGATGTCCTGGGTGCGTGAGCGGGTAGCCTGCGCCTTCTTCACGAGGTCGATGACCTGGGCGAGATAGGTCGCGTCGCCGGTGGCCGTCACTTCGATCGTCACGGCATTGGCGCCGTTGATCGCGCCGCCGATGGCGGTGGCGCCGACGGTCTTGGTGACCGGCCGGGATTCGCCGGTGAGCATCGCCTCGTTGAAGCCGGACGATCCCTCGATGATCGCACCGTCGACGGGCACCTTGGCGCCCGGCCGCACGAGCACGCGGTCGCCCGGCTTGAGCGCGGAGATCGGAACCTCGTGGGCGCCGCCGTCTGCGTCGATCAGCGTCGCGCTGTCCGGCAGCAGCCGCACCAGTTCCTCGAGCGCGCGCGAAGCGCCCATCACCGATCGCATCTCGACCCAATGGCCAAGCAGCATGATGGCGATCAGCGTCACCAGTTCCCAGTAGAATTCCTGGCCCGGAAACCCGAAGGTTACGGCGGCCGAGAAGAAGTAGGCAGCCGAGATTGCAAGCGCGATCAGCGTCATCATCCCCGGCTGGCCCTTGCGCAGTTCCGAGGAGAACCCGGTCAGGAACGGCCAGCCGCCATAGACGTAGGCGATGGTCGAGAGCACGAACAGGACGTAGCGGTCACCAGGAAACGCGAGCGCCTCGGCGATGCCGAGCAGATGCTGGATCATCGGCGACAGCAGCAGGACCGGCGGCGTCAGGATGAGCGAAATCCAGAAGCGGCGGCGGTAGTCGGCGACCATCGCCCCATGGTCGTGGCCGCCATGGCCGGCATGCTCCGAACGGCTCGGGCCAGAGGCGGCCGCAAGCTTCGGGTCGTCGTGACCGTGTTGACCCTGTCTCTGGCCGGCCGCGTGATCCGCATGACCGTGATGGCCTTGGTGCGAGTGGTGTGTACTCATCTTTATCGTCCTCGCCAGGGCCGGAGTGTCGGGAATGGCAGCCTGCCATGGTCTCTCGGTATCGGAAGTTGTTGGAGAGACTGTTGTTTCGCGCGGAAACTCGTCGGTTCCTGCCGGGGATTCTTTGATCCAGGTTAAGTTCTGCGCTTCCCGCAATTGACCTCGGCGCCGCCGCTCCAGATGCGCGTCGGCGCGCGGAGAACTCCAGTGCGGCTTGAGGGCGAGGTCGTTCTCCCAGTTTCTTCGGGAACGAGTGGACGGCTAGCGATCACGTACCCTGCTTGCCGATCGGCGACCGGAACAGGCGCGGGAAGTAGGCAGGCACCTCGCGCATGTAGCCCTCATACCGCTCTCCGAATTTCGCGAGGACTTCCCGCTCTTCGAGGAGCGCCAGACGCCAGTACATGAACACGAGGACCGGGAACATCGCCACGGTGAGCAGGGTCGGCCACTGGAGCAGGAAACCGAACATGACCAGGACGAAGCCGACATATTGCGGGTGACGAATCCAGGCATAAACGCCGGTGGTCGCAAGGCTGTTGGCGCGAGCCGCCTCGTAAAGCTCCCTCCATCCTGCGGAAATCAGGACGAAACCACCGCCGATGAATACGAAGCTGAGAAGATGGAACGGTCCGAAATGGGGATTGGCGCGCCAGCCGAAGAGTTCCTCGAGAAGGTGCCCGGCATCATGGGAAAGCCAATTGACGTCCGGATAGCGCGTCTGCAACCAGCCGGAAAGCAGGTAGATGGTAAGCGGAAAGCCGTACATCTCGGTGAAAAGTGCGACGATGAAGGCGCTGAATGCGCCGAACGAACGCCAGTCCCGCCTGGTCGTCGGCTTGAAGAAGCTGAACGCGAAGAAGATGAAGATCGCCGAGTTCAGCAGAACCAGCGACCACAGGCCATATGCCTCGACGTCATCATACATGCTGCCCGCTCCCGAAAACGATCAATGCTGGTGTGGGGATCGCCGCGATTGGGACGGCGATTGACGGTCACTGTGGTCGCCGTGCCCGCCGTGGTTCCGATGCATGAAGAAGTGAAGCAGCGGGCAGGCGGCGATGAGGAGCCAGGGAAGCCAGCCGAGCAAGTGCGCGCGGTGCTCGGCGATCAGGTAGAACGCCCCAATCGCGAGGAAGCCGACGAGGGCGATGCTGGCCCCACTTGAGCGGCGTTTGCGGGTGTCGTTCTGGTGGGCTCGGTTCGGGTCGGGCTGCATGGATCCTCATCCGGTTGCGGGACCGCGCCTCGGTGCGGAAACCGCTCATGATGGACCACCGCGCGCGCTCAGTGCGGTTTGCGGGAAGTCCCTGTTGCTCTGAAGACGGAAGATGGTCGGCGCAGCGGCGGGATTCTTTGATCTCGGTTATAAAGTGTCAGCAACTGCTTATTTGAGCCGACCGCTGTGCTTGGTTGAATTTGCGCCACACGAGAGGCGAGATGCGCACCTTGATCATCTTCGCTTGCCGGGTTGCTTTGGACTGCTGTGAACTTGTCTTTAACGCAGATCAATTTCTGGTTGCTGTTGGCTGATACAAGGCGAAGGTCGCGCGCCAGTCAGTGTTGCTGCATGACAGCCCCGCCGAAATAGTTCTCGGGGGGCAGGTTACGCAGAGGCGCGCACCTTTGGAGGGGTATTCCTCGCGGGTTGCGTGCCGCAGGTCGCTCTCCCGAATGGACGCAAAGAGGATCTGGCTGGATGGATGATCGCACTTCGGCACGGGCACCTGCGCCATGTCTCCCTGCAACGTCCCGAGCGCCGCGGCGAACGCTCGCCGCTGGTCATTCCCAAACTTGTTCAGGCGGAAGGGCCGCCGGCGATCTCGGCTGAAAACCTCACCATGCGCTTCAGCGACTTCACGGCCGTCGACCATGTGAGCTTCGAGATCGAGAGAGGCGAGATCTTCGGTTTCCTTGGGCCCAACGGTTGCGGCAAGAGCACGACCATGAAGATGCTCGCCGGACTGCTGCCGGCGACGGACGGACACGCCGAACTGCTGGGCAAGCGGGTCGATGCCCGTGATGTCGCGACGCGCATGCGGGTCGGTTACGTGTCCCAGTCCTTCTCGCTCTATGAGGAACTGACTGTACGCGGCAATCTGGAGCTGAACGGCCGGCTGTTTCGGATCGCCGGGCGCGAGCTTCCCGGACGTGTCGATGCCGCGCTCGAGCGCTTCGACCTGGCTCCGGTTTCCGACGCGTTTCCGTCCGCCTTGCCGCTCGGCATGCGGCAGCGGCTACAACTCGCCGTCGCCTGCCTGCACCGGCCCGAAGTGCTTATCCTGGACGAGCCGACCTCCGGCGTCGATCCGGTGGCGCGCGACAGGTTCTGGCGCATGCTGGCCGAGATGTCTCGCAAGGATGGCGTGACCATCTTCGTGTCGACGCACTTCATGAACGAGGCTGAACGCTGCGATCGCGTGTCGCTCATGAATGCCGGCCGCGTGCTCGCGGTCGGGACGCCGGACGAGGTGCGCAATGGCCGGAATGCCGCGAACCTCGAGGATGCGTTCATCGCCTATCTGCAGGACGAGGCGCAGCGGTTGCCGTCGCCTGCGGCAAGCGAAGTTCCAGCGCTGCAATACGACCTGGCGACCGATGGCAGTCCCGATCGGTTGGCGGAGCGCGACCGGAGCGCGGCCCATCGCACGATGGCTGCATCCCTCTACCGAATCTGGACATTCGCACGGCGCGAGGCGATCGAGGTCCTGCGCGACCGCATCCGGCTTGCATTCGCGCTGCTCGGGCCGCTCATCCTCATGGCGGCCTTCGGCTATGGCATTTCGTTCGACATCGAGGGGCTTCGCTACGCGGTGCTCGACCGCGACCAATCCTACGAAAGCCGCTTGCTGCTGGAGCAGCTTTCCAATTCCCGCTACTTTGCCGAGCGGTCGCCGCTGACGGACGAGCGCGAGATCGATCGCCGCCTGCAGTCGGGGGAACTGCGCTTTGCCGTCGACATTCCGCCGGGCTTTGGCCGGGACCTGCTGCAGCAGCGCCGGCCTGAGGTCAGTTTCTGGCTGGAGGGCGGAAACACATTCCTGGCCGAAACCGCCCGCGCCTACATCGGGGGAGCGGTTCTGGCCTACGCCAACGAACGCTACCGCCGAACAGAGGGCCGGGAGCCGCCACTGTTTCCGATCTCCATCGAGCCACGGTTCCGTTACAATCAGGACTTCCGCAGCGTGTTCGCGATCACGCCGGGAAGCATCATGCTGCTGCTGATCATCTTCCCCGCCATGCTGACCGCGCTTGGCGTGGTGCGGGAGAAGGAACTGGGCTCCATCACCAACGTCTACGCTTCGCCGGCGACCGTCGGCGAGTACCTCCTCGGCAAGCAACTGCCCTATGTCGCCATGGGCATCCTGACTTATGCGAGCCTGCTCGTCATGGCTGGCGGCATATTGGACGTCTGGCCGAAAGGATCGATCGTCGCCCTTTCGGTTGCGGCTGCTCTCTACGTGTTCGCCGCGACGGCCTTCGGCCTTCTGGTTTCGGCCTTCGTCTCGACCCAGGTGGCGGCCATCTTCGGCACCGCCGTGATCACGGCGATGACGGCTGCACACTATTCGGGCTTCCTCATCCCGGCTTCGACGCTCGAAGGCTTCGGCCGCCTGATGGGGCTCGCCTTCCCCTCGCTCTGGTTCCAGACCGTCAGCCTCGGCGTGTTCGCCAAGGGGCTGGGCATGGGTTCGTTCCTGCGGGAGATGGGCATCCTCTTCGGTTTCGGCCTGCTGTTCCTGCTGGCGGCACGCCTGGCCGTCCGAAAGCAGGGGGCCTGAGCATGCTGCGCTGGCTCCAGAACGTGCTCCGGCTCGGCTTCAAGGAATTCGCCAGCCTGTCGAGCGACGTGGTGATGATGGCGCTCATCGCCTACGTCTTCACCTTCGCGGTCTACACGGAATCGACCGCCATGCGCACCGACGTGAGCAACGCCTTGGTTGCGGTCGTGGACGCGGACCAGTCGGTATTGTCGGCGCGCATCAAGGATGCCCTGCAGCCGCCCTTTTTCCAGCCGCCGCGAGAGATCGACAGGTCGGAAGTCGATTGGCTGCTGGACAAGGGCTATTTCACGTTCATTCTCGAAATACCGCCGAAACTCGAAGCCGATCTGATCGCGAACCGGGGTCCATACATCCAGATCAATGTCGATGCGACGGCGGTGAGCCAGGCGGCGGTCGGCACGGCCTACATCCAGCAGATTGTCGCCCGGGAGACGACTGCCTTCCTCAAGGCCGAGGGCGCCGGCTCGGTCATCCCCATCGAGCCGGTGGTCCGCGCCATGTTCAACCAGAACCTGGAGGCCATAAGGTTCTCGGCGACCATGGGGGTGATCAACAACATCACCATCCTGTCCATAATTCTCGTCGGCGCGGCCGTCATGCGCGAGCGCGAACGCGGCACCATAGAACATCTGCTGGTGATGCCCGTGCGTTCGAGCGAGATCGCGGTAGCCAAGATTTGGGCGAATGCCACCGTGGTGCTGATCGCGGCGGCATTCTCCCTCCGCGTCGTGGTCAATACGGTACTCGCCATTCCCATCGTCGGTTCGGTCGAACTGTTTCTCGCCGGCGCCGCGGTCTACCTGTTTGCGGTGAGCTCGCTCGGGATCATGCTGGCCACCATCGCGAACTCGATGCCCCAGTTCTCGCTCCTGTCGATCCCGGTGTTCGTGCTGATGTTCCTGCTGTCGGGCAGCTTCGCCCCGTTCGAGAGCATGCCGGAACTGCTGCAGGACATCATGTATATTTCGCCATCGACGCATTTCGTCAGATTTGCCCAGGCCGTGCTCTTTCGCGGGGCGGGCATGGATGTCGTCTGGATGGACCTTTCTATCATGGCACTGCTCGGCGCTGCCTTTCTGGCGACGGCGCTGTCCCGGTTCAGGGTCATGCTGGCCAGGCAGACTTAAGCCGCAAATGCCGATCGGCACCACGCACGGCCTGCAACCTCGTCAATGCCGGCGAGGGCCGTCTTCCAAAGTAACCACTTCAAGCATCGGGGTCCGCAATGTGTCTGTCTGCTGAGGTCAGCTTCGCTACGGCGGCCGTGCTGGTTCCTTCCGGGATTGCCACGATCTTCCAAGCGGTCCGCAAGGACGTCCGCTACCTGGCCATCGCAACTCTGCCGCTGTTGTTTGGCCTGCAGCAATTCACGGAGGGGCTGGTCTGGATGGCCGGTGCGGCCGGGGATGCCGGCCTCACGAGCCAGTACTCGCTCGTTTACATGTTCTTCACCTGGATCGTTTGGCCGATCTGGGTGCCGCTCTCGGCCTATGCCATCGAAAGCGCGGGGCGCCGGCGCATCCTCATTCCCTTCATTATGGCCGGAGCTATGTTGGGCGGCCTGCAATATCTGCCCTATTTTGCTCACCAGGGCTGGCTGACGACATCGTTTTTCGATTGGTCCGTGCGGTATCAGGATATCAACCTGCTCGACTTTCTCATCCCTCGCACGGCGACATATGCAATCTATCTGGCGCTTGTCATCGTCCCGTTTCTTCTGGTTCGTGACAGGGAGGTCAAGTTCTTCGGGCTGCTCGTGATGGCGGTGGTGGCCGTCACCTATGTCTTCTTTTCCTATGCTTACATCTCGGTGTTCTGTTTCGGCGCCGCTATCATCTCCTTCCACCTGATCTACATGATCTGGCGGAAGAACCCTGCAATGGGGAGTGGCGGTGCGGTTAGGCCGGTGGCGGATTGACTGAGGGACGATGACAGGAAACGGCGACGTCCTGGCGATCATATATCTGTCGGTGGAGTGGGCGATCCGCCTGGTGATGATCGTGGTCGTGCCTTTCCGACGCTCGGCGGAGGCATCCCGCAGCTGGCTGCTTCTGGTCTTCTTCCTGCCTATCCCCGCGCTCATCATCTACCTCCTGATCGGTCGACCGACCTATCCGGCGTGGCGCCGCAGGCGCTTTGGCAGGCTGAACGCGGTCCTGTCGGCTGCCTCGAAGGAAATAAGGCATTCGCGATATTGCCGGCGCCCGGAACTGCCAGCCAATCTGGCGGGCCCCGCCGCCCTGATCGAGAAGCTCAGCCACTTCCCGGCCCTGTCCGGGAACGAGATCGAATTCGTCTCCGACTATGGGGCGGTGATTGACCGATTGATCGCGGACATCGACGGCTCTCGCGAGACCGTCCACCTGATGTTCTACATCTTCGTTGACGATGAAACCGGCCGCCGCGTCATCGACGCGCTCGACCGCGCGGCGCGACGCGGGATCAAGTGCCGCGTCCTGATTGACGCAATCGGCTCGCGGCGATGGGCAAGGTCAGTGTCGACGCAGCTTGCGACGGCTGGCGTGCAGGTGCAACTGGCGCTCCGGGTGGGGATATTCCGGCGCGGGTCGGCGCGCGCCGATCTCAGGAACCACCGCAAGATTGCCGTCGTGGACGGCCGCATCGGCTATGTCGGGTCGCAGAACATCACCAATGCGGAATTCCGCAGCGGCCTGATCAACGAGGAACTCGTCGCAAGGGTGGTCGGGCCCGTCATCGTCGAGCTGCAGGCCGTCTTCGTCGCCGACTGGTACATGGAAACGGGCGAGAAGCTGGACGCGCCCGCCCTGTTTCCCCACAGCGCTCCCGGTGCGAAGGTCACAGCCCAGGTGCTTGCGAGCGGGCCAGACTATCCCGACGCAGGCATCGGTCATCTCATGGTCGCCCTCGTACATGGCGCCAACAAGCGGATCGTCCTGACGACTCCGTACTTCGTGCCCGACGAGGCGCTACTGCAGGCACTGAAGATCGCTGCGCTGCGCGGGATCGAGGTGCACCTGGTGGTCTCTTCACGCGTGGACCAGTTCCTGGTCGGATTGGCGCAGCGGTCCTACTACAGCGAGATTCTCGCCGCCGGGATAAAGATCCACTTGTACCAAGGGCGCTTCCTGCACGCCAAGCACGTCACGTTCGATGACGACATCGCACTGATAGGTTCGAGCAATCTCGACATCCGGTCTTTCGTGCTCAACGCGGAAATCAGCCTCGTCGGCTATGCTCCGGAGGTCGTGGAGGAACTGCGTGGAGTGCAGGCCCGCTATTTCGCCGCCAGCACCGACCTTGCGCTCGAAAGCTGGGAGAAGCGGCCGGTCTTCAGGAAGATCGGCGAGAACATCGCCAGGTTGGCAAGCCCGCTGCTGTGAGCGGAACGGGCCTGATTGCCTCACGGCTCGATCTCTATGATCTCGCCTGCCGATGCGGCGTAGTCGAGCGCGTAGGCAAGCTCACCCGAAGTCTCGGCATGGAGGTGCAATAGGGCTGGCCCCGGTCGACCTCGTCACCGAGACGCACTTCCATGTGGACGCCGGCGGCCTTGGCATCGGGTGCACCGGCCAGCTTGGCCAGGCGGGCGAGCTTGCGGTTGTTGACGTGGACCACCCGCCTGGCTCACGGTGCGACCAGAGGATGGACCATTGCCGCCTTCGGCGGCGTTCGCAGGCCACCCTGTGCATCGCAGATCGCCACGAACGTCGCCCAGGCGCGGCCGTTCCGCAGCGTTTCGAGCGCCAGTACCGGGCCGGTTCCTGGCTCCGCCTTGCCGCCGCTGCTCGTCACTGTGCGAACAGAGTCCCCTTCCTGCCTTCCAGGATGGCGCGGGCATCTTCGAGCCGGCCGATGCCGGCGATGCGGCCGTCCCTGGCAGCAAACGCCATCGCGGCTTCGACCTTGGGGCCCATCGAACCGGGCGGGAAGGCGGCGGGATCGAGGTCGCCGGGCCGGGCGCGGCCGATACGAGCCTGCTGGGGCGTGCCCCAGTGCTGGTATACGGCCTCGACGTCAGTCAGCATCAGGAACGCGTCGGCCGAGAGTTCGTCCGCGAGCAGGCCGGCTGCGCGGTCCTTGTCGATGACGGCTTCTATCCCCACCAGATCGCCCGCTTCGTTCTCGATGACCGGAATGCCGCCGCCACCCGCGCAGACGACGGTGACGCCATTGTCGACCAGGAGCCGGATCGTTTCGATCTGCGTGATCTTGCGCGGGAGCGGCGAGGGCACCACGCGGCGCCAGCGCCCCTTGCTCTCCTCGAAGAGTGGCCAACCATGGATGCGCGAGACTTCCTTTGCCTCGGCAGCGTCGTATGAAGGACCGATCGGCTTCTCGGGCCTGGCGAAGGCGGGATCGCCGCGGTCGACCTTGATCTGGGTGAGGAGCGTGGCGAGGCGTGCGCCCCGCGGCAGGGCGTTCGCCATCTCCTGCTCCACCAGATAGCCGATCATGCCGACACTCTCCGCGCCAAGGATGTCGAGCGGATAGGGCGCGACGTCGGTGTAGGCGGCTGCCTGCAGGGCCAGCAGGCCGACCTGCGGACCGTTGCCGTGGGTGACGACGATCCGGTGGTCCCTGGCGAGATCGGCGAGGGCAAGGGCTGCCTTGCGCACATTGGCGCGCTGCACGTCGGCCGTCATCGGCTCGCCGCGTTTCAGGAGGGCGTTGCCGCCCAAAGCTACCACGACCAGCATCTCAGGCACCCAATGTGGCGACCAGAATGGCCTTGATCGTGTGCATGCGGTTCTCGGCCTGCTCGAAGACGACCGACGCCTCGGACTCGAATACGTCCTCCTCGACCTCCATGCAGTCGATGCCGTACTTCTGGAAGATCTTCTCGCCGATCTCGGTCTCTCGGTTATGGAATGCGGGCAGGCAATGCATGAACTTGGCGTGGGGATTGCCGGTCGCCGACATGATCTCGGTGGTGACGCGATAGGGGGTCAGAAGCTTGATCCGTTCCTCCCAGACCGACTCCGGTTCGCCCATCGACACCCAGACGTCGGTGTAGACATAGTCGCAGCCACGCGCGGCCTCGACGGGGTCTTCCGTCAGCGTGATCCTTGCGCCGGTCTTGCCCGCGATCTCGCGGCACTGTTCGACGAGAGCCTCGTCGGGCCAGCATGCCCTGGGGGCTCCGAGCCTGACATCCATGCCGATCTGGGCTGCTCCGGCCAGCAGCGAATTGCCCATGTTGTTGCCCGCGTCGCCCAGGAAGCAGAAGGCGACCTGGGACAGGTGCTTGCGGGTGTACTCGCGCATGGTGAGGAAATCCGCGAGGATCTGGGTCGGATGAAATTCGTCGGTCAGGCCATTGTAGACCGGCACCCCGGCATAGGCAGCCAGGGTTTCGGCCTGCTGCTGGCCGAACCCCCTGTACTCGATGGCGTCGTACATGCGGCCGAGCACGCGCGCGGTGTCCTTCATCGACTCCTTCTTGCCGATCTGGGTGCCGGTCGGCCCGAGATAGGTGACATGGGCGCCCTGGTCGTAGGCGGCGACCTCGAAGCCCGTCCGGGTGCGCGTGGAGTCCTTCTCGAAGATCAGGGCGATGTTCTTGCCCTTCAGGCGCTGGCTTTCGTAGCCGCCATACTTGGCCTGCTTGAGCGACGCCGAAAGCCGCAGCAGGAAGCGGATCTCGTCGGGAGTGAAGTCGAGCAGCTTGAGGACGCTGCGGCCCTGCAGATTGACAGGCATGTCGTTCTCCTCAGACAGGGTCGCGCACCAGCGGGCAGGTCATGCAGTGACCGCCGCCGCGGCCACGGCCGAGCTCGGCACCGGGCACGGTGATGACCTCGACGCCCGCCTTGCGCAGCTGGGTGTTGGTGTAGGTGTTGCGGTCGTAGGCGACGACGACGCCGGGTTCGAGCGCAACGACGTTGTTGCCGTCGTCCCACTGTTCGCGCTCCGCGATGTAGGCGTCTCCGCCGGTCTCGACCACGCGGAGCTTCTGCAGTCCGAGCGCCTCGGCGACCACGTCGACCAGGGGCCGGTTTTCGGCGCGGACATCAAGGGTGCCGGCCCGCTCGCCGGGCCGGATCGAATAGGGCTCGATCCTTTCGGCCACCTCGGCAAACACCGTCACGAGATCCCGGTCGCAGAAGGTGAAGACCGTGTCGAGATGCATGGACGCGCGCTCGATCGGCAGCTTGCAGGCGATCACGTGGCTGGCGCCGCCCTGTGCGAAAAGGGACCGCGCCAGTTGCCCGATGGCCTGCGGGGTGGTGCGCTCTCCCATGCCAACGAGCACGACCCCGTTTCCGACCGGCATGACGTCGCCGCCCTCGAGCGTCGCGAGCCCATGGTCCTGGTCGGGATCGCCCCACCAGACAGGGAAGCCCGCATCGCGGAAATCCGGATGGAAGCGGTAGACAGCGGCGATGTTGACGGTCTCCAGTTTGCGCGCGTTCCAGCGCATCGGGTTGAGCGTCACTCCGCCATAGATCCAGCAGGTCGTGTCGCGGGTGAAGAGGTGGTTGGGGAGCGGGGGCAGGACGAAATCCTCCGGCCGCAGCACCGGCGCCAGCAGGCCGCCCGGCTCGATCGGCAATTCGGCCCTGCTCATGCCGCCCATCAGGATCATGGACAGAGCATCGGTATCGATCTCCATCAGACATGCCCTCAGGTCATCGGTGAGACCGACGCCGACGGTATCTTCGTTCACGCGGCGTTCGAGCAACCAGCGGCGTGCCTCCGCAATCTTCATCGTTTCGGCCAGCATTTCGCGCAGGAAGACCACCTCCGCGCCGCGATGGCGCATGGCGTCGACGAAGGTCATGTGGTCGATGCGGGCCTGCTTGACCCAGATGACGTCGTCGAACAGCAGGTCCCGGCAGTTCGAGGGTGTCAGCCGCGACAGCGCGGCACCCGGGCGGTCGACGAGCACGCGGCGGAGTTTGCCCACTTCGGAGTGGACGCCATAGGTGATGGTCATGGGAGGCTCCTTTGAGTTAGCCCAGCAGGGTCGCGAGGCTCAGGCTCGCGGCAATGATGACGGTCAGGATGAGAAGCAGCGGCCACATGAAGCGCAGCCAGCGCTCGTAGGGGACGCGGCCGATCGCCAGTGCGCCCATCACGACCGCGAAGGTCGGGTTGATCAGGTTCACCAGGCCGTTGGCGGATTGATAGGCAGTGACGACCAGCTCGCGGCCGACGCCGGCGAAATCCGCCACCGGGGCCATGATGGGCATCGTCAGTACGGCCAGCCCCGAGGACGAGGGCACGAAGAAGGAGAGCAGCACCTGGATCCAGTACATCACGTTGATGAAGGCGATCGGCGGGAGCCCGGCGACGGAAAGTTCCGCCCAGTTCAGGATCGTGTCGGTGATCTTGCCGGCATCCATCACCACGACGATGCCCCGCGCCAGGCCGATGATGAGGGCGACGCCGAGCAGGTCTCGCGCTCCGCCCAGGAAGGCGTCGACGAACTTCGCTTCGCCCGGATGAGCGATCAGGCCGACGAGCACGCTCGACGCCAGGAACAGGCCGCTCATCTCGCCCATCCACCAGCCGCCGAACAGTACGCCCCAGATCATTACGGCAAAGGTCAGCGCGAAGACGACCAGGATCACCTTGTGCCGGCCGGTGAACTCCAGCGTTGCCACCTGGGTTGCCAGGAAATGCGCCTCGTTTTCGGATTTCCGGTCGTAGACGAGCGACTTCGACGGATCGAGCCGCACCCGTTCGGCGTAGCGCATGACGTAGACGACCGCAGCAAGCCAGCAGAGGCCGAGTATGGTGAAGCGCAGCACGATACCCTGGGTGAAGGGAATGCCAGCCGCATCCGAGGCGATCACCGTCGCGAAAGCGTTGACGGTCGAACCCAGCACGCCGACGCCTGCTCCGACGAGGATGATCGCAACCGCGGTCACCGCATCGTAGCCGGCGGCGATCATGATCGGTATCAGGAGGACGTAGAAGGCAAGCGTCTCTTCGGCCATGCCATAGGTGGTGCCGCCGAAGGCAAACACAGCCATCAGCACCGGAATCATCCACTTTTCACGGCCCCGGAGTGCCGTCATGGCACGGACGATGCCGGCGTTGATCGCACCGGTCGAGGCGACCACTCCGATGAATCCGCCGATGACCAGGACGAACAAGGCGACGTCGATGGCGTTCGCCTGGTTGGTCGCCGGATTGTAGAGGCCGGCGATCGGGGCCATGATCACGTCGAACACACCCTGGGGGTTGGGCTCGGTGAGCGCATAAGTTCCGGCGACTGGGACCTCACGGTCGAGGGCAGGATTGAGGACGCGCTGGTACTGGCCGGCCGGGACGATCCATGTCAGCGCGGCGACGACGATGATCAGCCCGAAAAGGATGGTGAAAGCGGTAGGAAATTGGAAGCGCCGCTTCTGCGACGTGTCTGAAATAGATGTCATGACTAGCTCCCCTTTCTTGTTCGGGGATCTGCGTCTTCCCCAAATTCTCGCAACGAGGCGGCCGATCGATTGCCGATCCGCTTCTTTCGACGTGCACGGCGGTGCTTTCCGCCGCCCGTCGAGTCGTGGCCGGGAGAATGCGCAGCGGGGGGCTGCTCATCTTTGATCTAGATTAAGTCTCGGGTCCGCGACTTCTCCTATCGTTGCGTCATGACGCCAAACAGCGGATCGAGCCGTCCGGACGCTCGCAGGGCGAGAGGAGCCCCGGGCGCTTTCCGATCGTGCCGGAACGGCGCCAAGGCATACCAGCGAAGGAAATGACCATGACGACTGAAACGACGACCAATCACGTCCACGGCGGGTGCGAAGATCACAAGCACGGCCACGCCCCGGCCACCGGGCACGGCGCCGACAAGGCAGATGCCGCGCCGAAGGCGTCCGGCTGCTGCTGCGGAGGCGGCTCCGCGCAGAAACCTGCCCGCGAGCATGGCGGCTGCTGCTCCGGCGACGCCGGGCGCAGCGCCAAATAGCCGTCGACGAAAGGACACGACGATGGACCGCCGATCATTCTTGAAGGCATCATTTGCCGTTTCGGTCGCGGCTTCGATGCCGCAATTCCTGTCGCGGCCCGCTGCGGCCAATCCCGCATCGACGAGCCCCGGCCAGCCCACGCTGCTGCGCGTCGTCAAGCGCACGATCGAGGTCAACGGCCGCGCCGCCACGGTCTTCGGACTGCAGCAGAAGGACGGCAGCCACGGCATCCGCATGAGGGCCGGCGAGCGATTCAACGTGCTGCTGGCGAACGAGACCGCCGAGCCGACGATCGTCCACTGGCACGGCCTGACCCCGCCGTGGCCAAGCGACGGGGTCGCCGGCTCGCCGATGCCCCTGCTCGACGCCGGCGCGGAGCGGTCGTTCGACTTTCCGGTCGCTCTCCCCGGCACCAACTGGATGCACGCCCACACCTTGCAGGAGCAGCAGCTTCTCGCGGCTCCCCTGATCGTCGCCGATCCGCGCGACGACGGCCGCGATGAGCAGGAAGTGGTGGTTCTCCTGCATGATTTCTCATTCACGCCGGCTGAGGAAATCCTGGAGAAGCTGAAAGGCGGCGGCCATGGCGATCAGAGCCAGGCGACGGGCGGCATGCAGATGGACGGGATGCAGATGCCGGGACATGGTGGCGGCGGCGCGATGGATCTCAACGACATCGAGTATGACGCCTATCTCGCCAACGACCGCACGCTGGACGATCCGGAGGTCATAACCGTGGAGAAGGGCGGGCGCGTCAGGCTGCGGCTGATCAACGGCGCGACCGCGACGGCCTTCACGCTCGACCTCGGTGAACTCGAGGGAACGCTCGTCTCGGTGGATGGCCAGCCTGTCGAACCGGTCACGGGTCGGCGCTTCCCTGTATCCATGGGCCAGAGGGTCGACGTGAAGCTGGCCCTTCCCGCCGAAAAGCGCGCGTTTCCGGTGCTTGCGCTGCGGGAAGGTGCCGTCCAGCGCACCGGCTTCATACTCAGGGTCGGCGACGCGCCGATCGCGAAGCTACCTTTAGCGGGCGATCAGTCCGGCCCGATTCTGGATCTCGACCTGGAAGGCCGACTTCGCGCTGTCGCGCCGCTGGCCGAGCGGGAACCCGATCGTCGTTTTGACCTGATCCTGGGCGGTTCGATGACACCATACGAATGGACCCTGGCGGCTAGCCCCGCCATCATGGCCGCGGCGGGTGAGCGGGTGGAGATCACGATGATGAACAAGTCGATGATGGCCCATCCGATGCATCTGCACGGGCATCATTTCCAGGTCGTCGCCATCGACGGGGTGCGTTTCCCGGGCGCTATACGCGACACCGTACTGTTGCCACCCGACCGTTCGGTGACGATTGCGGTCGATGCGGACAATCCCGGCCAATGGGCGTTCCATTGCCACCACCTTTACCACATGGCGGCCGGCATGATGACGACGTTCGCCTACGCGGCCTGATCGCGGGGCCGCCTGTACGGGATGGGGCAGGGGGCCCGCCGCGGGGCCCCCTGGCGAAATGGCGTCGAGGCTTGCCGGCGAAGGCGCCCGTCATCCTGATGGCGGTGAGGCTGCAAGCAAGATCACCCCGCATCGCCGGAAGACCGCTGTCCGGCACCTCACGGTTTTGGCAAGGCGTCGAACGAGCGGGCCAACTCGCTGACTCTGCGCGCGCAGGAGCCGATCCGGACATCAACCCCGGCTGCCCACAGCCGCTCGCGCTCTGTGTCGGCGATAAAGCCGCATATGAGCCTGGGGATCCCGGTATCGAGCACCAGATCGCAGGTGGATTGGCCGGTCTTCTCGACGTTGGCGCGGAATATGCGCGAACGTTCTGCGAAATCGATCAAGAGCAGTCCGTCGCTCTTGGCGAAGAATGGGCTCAACATCGTGTTTCCACGGGTGCGGGCAACGAGCACCGCAACACAATGCGGGCGATCGGGCAGGGATGAGGCTGTTAATGCCATTCTCGGCCTGCGGAGACACAGTTCTGTTGTAGCAATATTACCAATGTCGCTGGTCGTTCACTTTAATCTCGATCAAGTGCAGGACTAACTGCCCGGCGCCGATTTGTTGCGGCGGCGTAACCAGTCGGCGATCTTGATCTGGATCAAGGCAGCTTCCACACTTTCATAGTGGAGTATGAGGACGGGCCTTCTCGGATACTCGTGCCGTCTGGACTTAATCGAAGTCAGGCAAGCGAATCGCGTTTGGGACGGCAGGAGCTCAATAACGGCGGATCGCGCAAGTGCTCAGAGTTCTGGCATTGTTGATCATATGCACGGTATCCTTCTTCGTGCCCGGGGAACCTGCCTCGGCACACGAGGGCCTCGTTCAGCTCCAGACCGGATCACAGGAGCGCATCGAGGCTCCTGTCGTCATGGCTCCTGCCCAGGCCGAAAGAGACTGTCCAACCGGGCATGCCTGCTGTACGCCGATAAGCGTAGCCTGCCAATCGGCAATGCTGACGCACCGATCCGTCTTTGTGCAAGGGCCATTTGAACCAGCGGCGGTCCCTGTTACCGTCGACGATTGCCCGCGCTCGACCATCCTCGTCTCCGATCCCCCGGTCCCTCGACACGCCCTGATCTAGGCAGTTCCGTCCGCATCGCGCACGCGGTTCAACCCGATCGCCTTGGCGCGGAACGATGAAACTTGATCAGGCCGACCTGAGCCTCTGGACCACTGATGGCCAGATGCCCTCGGGACGCTTCATCACGGAGCAAACCGGCTGCGGCAGCAGCCGCCGGAACGGGCTTTGCGCCCGGGAGGTGTAATATGAACTGGGATCGAGCGTCCTTATCGTCCCAAGTCGCTCTGCACTACCGCGACGAATGGCAAGATTTCGAATGCGGACGGAGTGGACCATCTTCTCGTGAATTGCCGATACTTGAATCTGCTCGCCGGCGTAGTGCGCCGATCAACCCTTTGAGCAGTCGCCCTCGACAACCGCATGAACCGAACGACGGCGAGGCTCTGGCCGCGGCGACCGTCTTGCCGTTGTCCACGGAATTGCATCGCCTTGTCCCGCGCTATCGTTCCGGCGACCGAAAGATCGAAGCGGGGAGGGACGTGTTCAGGATCGGCCAAACCGGCAAGGAGATCTTCAACCTGCTCGACGGCTGGGTCGCACTCTACACGCTGCTTGAAGATGGGCGACGGCAGATCCTCCACTTCGCGCTGCCGGGCGCGGTGTTGGGCGTCCTGCCCACCAATGGCGCCCAATCGACATTCGGAGCGCAAGCCTTGACCGACGTCGTGGTCTCGGTGATCCCGAACTCTAAACTGGCGTCCCTGTCGCGCGATGAGCCGGAGATCGGCATGCGACTGGCGCGATCATTGGCCCGCGATTGCAGCATCGCCTACGATCACATGACGAGCATCGGGCGACGTTCGGCGCGCGAGCGCGTCGCAAACCTCCTGCTGGAACTGTTTATCCGGTATCGCGCGCAGTGGCCGGGCAATCGTATCGAGGAAATGACGCTTCCGCTGACGCAGGAGCAGATCGGCGACGCCACGGGGCTGACCTTCGTGCATGTCAACAGGGTCCTCAGCACCTTGCGAAAGGACCGCATCGTCGAGTTCCATTATCGGCGTCTTCGGATTCTCGACCCTGATCGGCTGATCGACGTAGCCGGTGTCGATCCGCAACTCGCTATGTCCTGGCTCTAGCCGACCGTCGACGCATGGAACGGTTTAGGAGCGCTTGCTCCCTGGATGCCTGAGCCGGCCGGCCGGCGGCGTGTCCTCTACGCCGCTCATCGGCCGGGTGAGCGCTGCGCGTTCGACGATGACGACGCCTGTCACAGTCAGAATCAAACCTGCGACGGTCGGCCAGCCGATTTGTTCGCCGAACAACGCGGCGCCAATGGCAAGGCCCAACAAGGGAGTCAGGAAGGTGAATGCGTTGGCTCGTCCGAGCGGGACGCGACCCAAGAGCCAGAACCAAAGCCAGTACGCCAGTGCGGTGCCGGGAATCGCGAGTGCCAGCAAGGCCAGAACGAAATCGGGGGTCCACTCGATCCGCGTCGGCTCATCCAGGACCAGCGCCAGCACAGAGAGCGGGATGGCTCCAAACAGCAACTGCGCGGCCATTGCGACCAGCGGATCGACGCGGGTTCCAAGGCTCTTCATGAGGACGTTGCTTGCGGCGATGCCTGCAACCGAGAGGATGATGTAGACGAGCCCGGTGGAGAATGCCGCTTGGCCGGAACCGCTGAATTGCGGGAGGCTTATGACGACGATGCCGACGAAACCCAGTCCGAGGCCCAGAGACTGTACTCCCGAAAGGCGTTCGGACAGGAGCACGAATGCGAGGACGGCGGTGATCAGGGGTTGGCTGTTGGAGATGACCGTTGCCAGCCCAGGCGCAACGAATTCCGCCGCATGGAACATGCCGAAATACGCAAATGATGTCGCGCCCAGGCCTACAGCAGCGAGTGCAAGCCAGGACCGAATGTCCCTCGGCAACGGCCGACGCAAGGCAATGGCAACCATGGCGAGGGACAGGCCGGCCACGATTGCCCGCAAAGCAGCGAAGGTGAGGTGCGGAGCGTATGCGAGCCCGAGACTAATGAATGGGTAGCACAGCGCATTCAGCACGGGCACAAGCAACAAGAGCGGGGTGAGGCGGGACACGGACTGCCGGGCCTATTCGGACAAGGACGCATGCGCCGCGCGCATTGCCTCGGCCTTTTCGCAATGGCAGTCGAGGAAGCCATGGATAGGACATGTCAGGCACATCTGCTCGAGACGCTTCTTCAACGCCTGCCGCCCGCGATGAAGCCGCACGGTGAGGCTGTTGAGTGAGGCGCCAAGGTTCGCCGCCAACTGGTCACGCGGCTCGCCGAGAATATCTATCCGCCAGACGATATCCGCATATTCTGCCTTGAGCGTTGGCAACAGCCTATAGAGGCAATTGCAAACCGCCGCGTCGAGCTCGGGGTCGGCCGGATGGTTCTCGATCGTGCTCGGGTCGGTTTCCACTTCCCGTTGGCGCCTTCGGATCGAGCTGCGCTGATGATCGGCGATCGTCGTCGCCAGTATTCTGCCGAGCCAGCCGCGGACCGTCAGGACATCGCGTAGCTGAGATGCGCGCTCGAGGGCGCGAAGCGAGAAGCGTTGAAACACCTCTTCGGCTTCGTCGCGATTGCGCAGACGTCGCTGAAGAAACGCCAGGATCCCCTGACGTGCTTCGACGAGCGCCTTCTGAACCGCCGTATCATGGGGTTTGGTGCCATCGTCTTCCCGCCGTTCATCTGCACCGTCTCCCTGCTGGTCGCGGGCATTGGTCATACTCTCATCGGCTCCTCGTCCGCCTGGGGCACGCTTCGCCCGCATACCGATCATGAGCAGGCATGGGCTTCCGGTCTTTAATGCTGATCAAGCTTTTCATGGTGGTTGGCCCAGCAGCTGCGATCTGCGGGAATTGCGACGATCACCTACTGCTTCGAGAGGCATTGCCAACCTGCCGCAGATTGTTACTGCCGCCTGAACTATGCGAGGGCATCCTCCAGGGTGTGGTAGAAGGCGCCAAACTGGAGAGCTTCGTCATGCGCCGCTTCAATGTTCTGCTCGTCGTCATGGGACTTGCGTCTGGCATCCATACTGCGGCGGTTGTGCCGGGGATGGCTCAATCCGTTAGCTTGGAGAGCACAGAAGCGTTCCGTCAATCTGTCCTCTCCCTTGAGGCAATGCCTGCTGAGGAAAGGCAGAAGAGGTTGGATCTGCTCGGCTCCGCCATCATCGAGAACCCCGTGGCTCTAAGTGATGACCTCGAAGCATCCGTAGGTGGAAGGATGGTGCTGCGCACTTACGTCCAGGCCATGGTAGAGGATCGCCGCCTGTCCGACCTCGCAGAACAGCTGTTCGCAGTCATGCATGCCAAACAAACGGCAGGCAGGTTTGCGGAGGTACTGAACAGGAACGAGCGCCAGGATGGTTCGGTCTGGTATCCTTACGCGGAGCAGGCAGGCTTCTTTGCTGGCGGCATCGCGGCCGTTCTCGACGGGAAGTCCGCGACCCGAAGGGAGAGCGGTGCCTCGTTGCCAGGCAAGGACACGCGCCAGGAAGCCACACTTCTTGTCGCGCGACGTTTCGATCTCGAGCCTCCTGGACAGGAGGAGACGGCGGCGGAATGGATGATGGAAGCCTTCACCGGCTCCAGGAGCGAAGTCTCAACTCCCGCCGCCCAATGGTTCGAAAAGGGCTTTCTCAAGGCATATCGATAACCAAGACCGGCCCACACCGATCTGGTTCTGCATGGCCTCGTTCAGGAGCCTGGCGCCGCAAGGCGATCGCCTCGGTGGTCTTATTTGGCCGCGAACCCGGCAGCCGTGGGCTTGATCGTGCGCAGGTCGACGCCTGCCTCATTGGAAAAGCGGGCGACGGCGGCATCGCTCAGTCGGGCAAGCATCCCTGTGTCTCCGGAGGTGACGGCCTGGCTGTAGACAGCCTGCTGAACCAGGAAGTTCATCATCAGCACCTCCGAGAGTTCCTGGCGCTGTGCTTCGCTCAACCTCCTGAACTGGGAACTGCCGACCAACGCAGCACGCACCTGGTCCACGACAGGCTTGGTGGAGAACTCCTGCTCATGAGCCTGATTGGCGATTATCCAGTTAAGCATCCAGTACCCGGCGACGGCGTCTACGGCATCGCCGGGCCGCAAGCCGTCCTTTGAGACCATGCCTGCCCATAGCTCGACGGGGCTGCGCTTATCGAACTCGGCCTTGACGGCGGCAACGCCAGCGGGGCCGCTGGTTTCATGGATGAAGGCGAGAAATTGGTCCTTGGCCTTCTTGCTTACCTGAGGGCTGGAATCGTAGCTGGTCAGATCGGCATTGCCCGCCGCGGGACTGTCCTCCCTCTCGTCCATGGAACCCTGAAGCGTGGCGTTCAGCAAAGTGCTGTGCAGTGTATTCATGGCAATATCGGCCGCCAGGCCTTGAAACATATAGTCCTGCGACAAAACAGGCGGCGTAATTGAAACGCTGACAAGCAGAGCTAGGGCGATTGTTCTGAGCATCGTGATCTCCAATTCACGCGCTGTATTGGCCAGAACGCGGGCAAAACTAGGGCGGCACTTTAACACTGAAAATTGGTGCTCTTCGGAGCGAGCTGTGCCGCCCGCATTCGGTCCTTTGGACCATGAACCAGATCACTCAGCCTTCCGAGCCCGTAAACACCACCCGTACCCTCAGCCCCCGCCCTCCGGCGCCGGCGGAAAGCTCCAGCCGGCCACCGAACAGCGAGGCTATCTCCTCGACGATGGGCAGGCCGAGCCCCGCGCCCGGGCGGTCGCCGGAGCGGCCGCGCACGAAGCGCTGACGCACGGTCTCGAGTTCCGCGGCCGGGATCCCCGGGCCGGTGTCTTCGACCTCGAGAATGATCTCGTCACCGGCACGCAGAACCTTCACGGTCGCCTCCGCGCTGCTTCCGGCATAGGCGAGCGCGTTCTCGATCAGGTTGCGGATCATCTCGCCGAGCAGCATCGGTTCGCCGCGCACGAACAGCGGGTCCTCGCCCTCGAAGCCGAGATCGATGCCGGCGGCGTGCGCCTGGGTGATGCGGTCGGCTGTGAGCGTCCGGGCGAGTTCGGTCAGGTCCACCGCGCCGAGGCTCTTGAGCCGCTCGGAAGCCGCCTGGTCGACCTTGGCGAGCAGAAGCAGCTGGGCGATGACGCGCTCGGCATGCGCCACGGCCTCGTCGCCGATGCGGGCGGCGCGGCGCGCTTCCTCCAGCGAGTGGGCGCGGGCGGAAAGCGCGAGCTGGGTTCGGATGATGGTGAGCGGCGTGCGCAGCTGGTGGCTGGCATTGCCGGTGAAGTGGCGCATGGCGCCGAGAGCCGAGCCGAGGCGGCCCATGAACGAGTTGACCGTATCCACTAGGCCGCGGACTTCCTTTGGGACCGATTGTTCGATCGGATGCAGGTCGTCGGGATTGCGCTCGGCGATCGCGTCGCGCAGCCGGTAGAGCGGCTGCAGCGAGAAGGTGACGGCCATCCAGACGATGGCCGCAGGTGACGGCCATCCAGACGATGGCCGCAGCACTGCCAATCAGGATCGCCAGCCTGAGTGCCGATCGCAGGAGGATGGTTTGTGCCAGCTGCGTCCGGGCGATGGTCGTTTCGGCAACCGTGACGACGAAGGGAATGGAGGTGGCGCCGGTGGAGGCGGCGCGCGCCAGCGACGTCAGCCGGATAGGTTCGCCGCGGAAGGCCGCGTCCGAATAGCCGCTTTCCTCCTGGCCGAGGCCGGCGATGACAGGCAGCGTCTGGTAACCGGTGATGAAGCCTTCGGGGCCGTCGACGCGGTAGAAGACGCGGTCCTGCGCCGCCGAGGTCAGCATTTCCAGCGCGACATAGGGAATGTCGACCTCGAGCGCGCCGTTTTCGGCCACGACGACGCGCTCGGCAATCGCCAGCGCGGAGCCCGCCAACACGCGGTCGGAGACGGCGTTCGCCGTGTCGACCGCCTCCCGATAGGTGTCGATCAGCGCGATCAGACCGATCGCGACGAGCGGCACGAGCAGCCACAGGAGCAGCCGGCGTCTAAGCGAATAGGGTCTGGTCCGCGCCATCAGGGGCTGGGCAGCCTTTCGAGATAATAGCCGATGCCGCGCGCCGTCCGGACGGTGAGGCCGTAGGGGGCGAGCCGCTTGCGCAGGCGGCTGACATATTGCTCGATGGCGTTGGCACTGAGGTCCTCGTCGAAGCCGGCGAGCGACTCGATGATCGCCTGCTTGGCGACGACCTTGCCGGCCCGCATGAACAGCGTCTCGAGAAGGGCGAGTTCGCGCGCCGGGATGTCGATCGCCGCCCCGCGCGAGGAGAAGCTGCGCGTGGTGAGGTCGAGCACCACCTCGCCGAACGAGACTGTGGAGGCCTTGAGCCCGGCGCGGCGGCGCAGCAGCGTGCGCACGCGCGCTTCGAGTTCGCCGACGTCGAAGGGCTTGACCATGTAGTCGTCTGCGCCGAGGTCGAGGCCTTTAACGCGCTCGTCGAGCGAATGGCGCGCCGACAGGATGAGCACCGCCGCGTCGTGCTGGCGGCCGCGCATGGTGCGCAGCACGTCGAGCCCGTCCATCTCGGGCAGGTTGAGGTCGAGGATGACGAGGTCGAAGCGCTCGGTGGCGAGCACGGCGACCGCGGACGCGCCGTCGCCGACGACGTCGACGGCGTAGCCGCTGCCCTTGAGCACCGCCGCCAGCCCGCCGGCCAGCGTGGCATTGTCCTCGACCACCAGTATGCGCACTGAATTCTCCCTGCCGCTGCGCTGCCGACGATGCCTATTTGATAGGCAAAGGTCCAGCCCGTCGATCGCGCTTGGGCGTTGTGCCGGCGGCGCGACTGTTGCATGGTCTCGCCGTCATGCGCCTGGCCTTTCTTCTCGCCCTTCTCAGCCTTGCAGTGCCCGCCCGCGCGGAGGTCACCGTGTTCCCCGCGCTCAACGGCGTGCCGGATGCCCGCACGCTCGTTGTCTATTCGTCGCTGGACGCGCCGCTGGCCAGACCGATGATCGACGGCTTCCAGAAGGCCAATCCGGACGTCGCGGTCCGCTACGAAGACCTGCTCACGACCGAGATCTATGACCGCGTGGTTGCCGAGACCGACGAGGGCAAGGGAACCGCCGACATCGCCTTTTCCTCGGCGATGGACCTGCAGGTCAAGCTCGCCAATGACGGCTATGCCCAGGAAAGCCGGCTGCCGCTGTCGGACCGCTGGCCACGCTGGGCCAACTGGCGCGACACCGCCTACGCGCTGACCTTCGAACCGGCGGTTTTCGTCTACCACAAGCCGAGCTTCAAGGACGCACCGCCGCCGGCGACGCGCGGCCAGCTCGTCGATTTCCTCGAGGCCCAGGGCGACAAGGTCTACGGGCGCATCGCCACCTACGACATCGAGCGCTCCGGCGTCGGCTTCATGTTCATGGCACGCGACCAGGAGCAGTTCCCCGACATCTGGTCGGTGATTCGCTCGATGGGCGCGGCCGGGGTGAAGCTCTATTCGACCAGCGGAGCGATCCTCGAACGCATCGCCGACGGCCGCTTCGTGCTCGGCTACAACATACTCGGCTCCTACGCCGCCGACTGGGCGGCCCGCGACCCCAATGTCGGCATCGTCCTGCCCAAGGACTATACGGTGGTGATGTCGCGCATCGGGCTGGTGCCCAAGGCGGCGCGTTCGGCCGACCTCGGCCGCCGCTACCTCGAATACTTCATGTCGGCCGAGGGCCAGGAGGTGATGGCGCGCCAGTTGCACATCGCCGCCGTCAATCCCGAGGTGTCCGGCGAAAACACCGCCAACCGCATGCAGCAGGTTCTCGGCGGCCAGCTCAGGCCGGTGCCGGTCAGCCCCGGGCTCATGGTCTATCTCGACCAGGTCAAGCGCCAGCGCGTCATCCAGCGCTGGAACGAGGCGCTGCGAAGCCCCTGAAGGACGGTTGTTCCCAGGCTGTTGCATCGGTTTCCGTCTGGTGTCAGTCTGGTGTCAGGTTGCTGCGCTAGGGAAGTCTTGGCCCGTCCGTTGGGAGGCGGCGAGGCCCGGAAAGTTCGGGAGGACTTCAAACAGGTTTCCGAAAAGGCTGCCCGGGTGGCGAGTTTGTCGCCGAGGCGTGGGGCCGGAAACGCTGCACAATGGCCGGCTCTCCGGCCGCCAGTTCCCTCCGTCAGTCCGGGATGCCGCTCCACGAGCGGGCCGCGAAACTGAAAAGGCTTTTTGCCCCACGCGGGCAGCAAGGGAGGAACAGCAGTGAAGCAGTTCGTATTGGCATCCATCATTGCGGGCGTATTGGCCCTGCCGGCCGCTGCGGCCGAATACAAGATCATGGCTCCGGCGGCCCCCGGCGGCGGCTGGGACCAGACCGCGCGCTCGATGCAGACCGCGCTCCAGGACGAGAAGATCTCGACCGGCGTGCAGGTCAACAACGTTCCGGGCGCCGGCGGAACCATCGGCCTCGCGCAGTTCGTCAACCAGGCCAATGGCGACCCCAACCAGCTGATCGTCGGCGGCTACGTCATGGTCGGCGCCATCCTGACCAACGCTTCGCCGGTCACCCTCGAGCAGGTCACCCCGATCGCCCGCCTGACGGGCGAGTATGAGGCGCTCGTCGTTCCGGCCAACTCCGACATCAAGGACATGGCCGGCCTCGTCGAGAAGCTGAAGGCTGATCCGGGCTCGGTGTCCTGGGGTGGCGGTTCGGCCGGCGGTACCGACCACATCACGGCCGGCCTCGTCGCCAAGGCTGTCGGCGTCGATCCGACCAAGGTCAACTACATCGCCTATTCCGGCGGTGGCGAGGCGCTCGCGGCCATCCTCGGCGGCCAGGTGACCGTCGGCATTTCCGGCTACGGCGAATTCGCCGAGCAGATCAAGGCCGGCCAGCTGCGCATCATCGGCATCTCCAGCGACGCCAAGGTCGAAGGCATCGATGCGCCGACCTTCAAGGAAGGCGGGGTCGACGTTTCGATCCAGAACTGGCGCATGGTCGCCGCTGCCCCCGGCATCTCGGCCGAGCAGAAGGCTGCCGTGCTCGCCGACGTCGAGAAGATGGTGAACTCGGCTTCCTGGCAGAAGATCCTCGCCGACAAGGGTTGGGCCAACACCTATCTCGCCGGTGACGACTTCGCTGCTCAGCTGAAGAAGGACACCGACGCGACTGCCGCGATCCTGAAAGACATCGGCCTGGTGAAATGAGCCGGGATACCCAGCAACAAGAGAAGCGCCGCCCGGATCGGGCGGCGCTTGTCATCGCCGCCCTGCTCATGATGGCGTCCGTCGTGATCGCCTGGAGCACGTCCACGCACAGCGCCGGCGGCGCCTATGCCCGCGTTGGCCCGACCACGTTCCCCTATGTGATCGCAGTCGCCTTCTTCGGCCTGTCGATCTGGACGGCCATCGAGGCGTTGCGCGGCGACTTCCCCGAGCGGGAGCATCAGGAGATCAGCCCGATCCTGTGGATCGTCGGCGGGCTGGCGGCGCAGATGCTGCTGCTCAAGGTGGCCGGTTTCTCGATCGCCACGGGCCTGCTTTTCGCAGCCACCGCGCGGGCATTCGGGCCGGCATCCTGCTGTCCTTCGTCGTCTACATCATCTTTGCCAAGGGTTTGCAGCTCTCGCTGCCCGCCGGCCCGCTCGAACAGCTGTTCTGAGCGAAACAAAGGGAGCTCGGCTTCTCAATGGATACGTTCGGTCTGCTGGCCCAGGGTCTGCTCGTCGCTCTCGAGCCGATGAACATGCTCTATGCGCTCATCGGCGTGACGCTCGGCACTGCTGTCGGCGTCCTTCCCGGCATCGGTCCGGCGCTTACCGTGGCGCTGCTCCTGCCAGTCACCTACAAGCTCGACCCGGCGGGGTCGCTGATCATGTTCGCCGGTATCTACTATGGCGGCATGTATGGCGGCTCGACGACGTCGATCCTGCTCAACACGCCTGGCGAAAGCGCCTCGATCGTCACGGCGCTGGAAGGCAACAAGATGGCGCGTGCCGGGCGCGGCGGACCGGCGCTAGCGACAGCCGCCATCGGCTCCTTCGTCGCCGGCCTCATCGCCACCGTCGGCCTTGCCTTCATCGCGCCGACGGTCGTCAAGATGGCGCTGTCCTTCGGTCCGGCCGAGTATTTCGCGCTGATGATCCTGGCCTTCATGACCGTGTCGGCCGCCTTCGGTGAATCGACACTGCGCGGCCTGACTGCGCTGTTCATTGGCCTGGCGCTCGGCCTCATCGGCATCGACCTCCAGACCGGCCAGGCGCGGCTCGCGTTCGGCATTCCCGACCTGCTCGACGGCATCGAGGTGACGACACTTGCGGTGGCGCTGTTCGCCGTCGGCGAGGCGCTGAGCGTGGCTGCGAGCAAGGGCGGCGACACCACCATCCAGGCGATCAAGGGCTCGGTGTGGATGACCCGCGAAGACTGGCGGCGGTCGTGGAAGCCCTGGCTTCGCGGCACCGCAGTCGGCTTCCCGATCGGAGCCATGCCGGCGGGCGGCGCCGAGATCGGCACCTTCCTGTCCTACTCGATGGAAAAGAACCTGGCCGAGAAGCCGGAAGAGTTCGGCAAGGGTGCCATCGAAGGTGTCGCCGGTCCGGAGGCCGCCAACAACGCGTCGGCCGCCGGCACGCTGGTGCCGCTGCTGACGCTCGGCCTGCCGACGACGGCGACGGCGGCGATCATGCTTGCGGGCTTCCAGCAGTTCGGCCTGCAGCCCGGACCACTGCTGTTCGCCACGAACCCGCAGCTCGTCTGGGGCCTGATCGCCTCGCTGCTGGTGGCCAACCTGATGCTGCTGGTGCTCAACCTGCCGCTGATCGGAGTGTGGGTGCGCCTGCTGACTATCCCGACGCCATGGCTCTACGCAGGCATCCTGCTGTTTGCCACGCTCGGCACCATCGGCGCCAACTCGGCCGTGTTCCAGCTCAATGTGTTCGGCCTGTTCAGCTGGCCGATGTCATTCGAACTCGGCATGCTGCTGGCGTTCGGCCTGCTCGGCTACGGCCTGCGCCGTTTCGGCTATCCGATCGCGCCTGTCGTCGTGGGCCTGATCCTCGGGCCGATGGCCGAACAGCAGCTGCGCCGCGCACTGGCCATCAGTCAGGGTGACCCGATGATCCTGGTGCATTCGCCGATTGCGGTGGTGCTGTTGCTGCTGGCTGCTACAGCAGTGCTGCTGCCGCTCTATCTCAGGGCGCGCGGCCGCGGGAAGGTGCTGGCCCAGCTCGGTGCAAGCGAAGACTGAGGTCATCGCTCCAAAAGCAAAAAAGCCGAAGCGCGGATATCCGAGCTTCGGCTTTTTCTTTGCCCCGCCCATAAGGGTGGAAAACCAGGGGACAGAGCGGCAGACCTGGCATGGTCACCGCTCCGGAGCGCTCCTCCTGCCGCCGGCCGTCCCGAAGGGGCATGCCGCGGCGATCGTCCGGGCGCTCTCTACCCTGTAACTAAAGGGTCAGTAGCGGCGGATACGGTCGTAGTGCCTGGGATCGATGCCCAGGATGACCAGGTCCTGATTGCTGGGACGGTGACCGCGCTCGACAGCGGCAGCAGCGGCCACGGCGCTACCGAAGGTGCGGACCAGGTTGCCAATGCGTCCAAGGGACTTGCGGGCGTTCATCTTCGTCATCCTTTCGCGTTGCATCATCGTTTTTGTGCAACGCAACAAATATAGGTGACGCAAAAGGAACCGGTAGGGGCTGAAACGCATATTTGCCATGCAACTGCTGCATTGGTCGGTTAAATAGAGGATGGTGGACGCTCGGGACCGCAGCACTTGAAAGGCGTGACGCCTTCGGTTATATCAGCGTCAAATTCTTGGTCGGTATGACGAAGAGTGGGTCCACCCGGTCCCGCTCTTTTTTGTTAACTGCCGACCGCCTGGAGAACCAATGACCGAAAACGCAGTCGAACACGAAGGCGACGACCGCATCATCCGCGACACCGGCATCGATGCCCGCATCGCGCTGATCATCCAGCCGGTGCTCCGTGCGATCGGCTTCCGCCTCGTGCGCGTGCGGCTGACCGGCCAGAACGGCCTGACGCTGCAGATCATGGCCGAGCGCGAAGACGGGACCATGACGGTCGAGGATTGCGAAGAGGTGAGCCGCGCGGTCTCGCCCGCACTCGACGTCGAGGATCCGATCGAAAAGGCGTATCATCTCGAAGTTTCGTCGCCGGGCATCGACCGGCCGCTGGTGCGCAAGTCGGATTTCACGAACTGGATCGGCCATCTCGTGAAGATGGAGACTTCGGTCCTGGTTACCGACCGCAAGCGCTTCCGCGGCAAGATCACCGAGGTCGACGACGAGGGCATCCTGGTCCAGCGCGATCAGGCCGCCTATGGCGAAGAGCCGACGGTGCGCGTGCCCTTCGAGGCGATGGCCGAGGCGCGGCTGATCCTGACCGACGACCTGATCCGCGACGCCTTGAGCAAGGACAACAGGGCCCGCAAGGAAGCCAAGAAGCGTCACGGCGATGAAGCCGACGACGCCGCCGAAGACGAAGAAACCGAAACGGAAGACTGACAGAGCCGTGCAGCCGGACAGCGGTCCGGCCTGAAGCTCGGGGAGAAAGACAATGGTTGTAAGCGCCAACAGGCTCGAACTGCTGCAGATCGCCGATGCGGTCGCCCGCGAGAAGTCGATCGACAAGTCGATCGTCATCGCCGCGATGGCCGATGCGATCCAGAAGGCGGCGCGCTCGCGCTATGGCCAGGAGACCAACATCCGCGCCGACATCAACCCGAACACCGGCGAGATGAAGCTGCAGCGCCTGATGGAAGTGGTCGAATCCGTCGAGGACTACGCGACCCAGATCGCGCTGAGCTCGGCGCGCGAGCGCAATCCCGACGCCCAGCTCGGCGACTTCATCGCCGAACAGCTGCCGCCGATGGACTTCGGTCGTATCGCCGCCCAGTCGGCCAAGCAGGTCATCGTGCAGAAGGTGCGCGAGGCCGAGCGTGACCGCCAGTACGACGAGTACAAGGACCGCATCGGCGAGATCGTCAACGGCACCGTGAAGCGCGTCGAGTACGGCAACGTGATCGTGGACCTCGGCCGCGGCGAGGCGATCATCCGCCGTGACGAGCTGATCCCCCGCGAGAACTACAAGTATGGCGATCGCGTCCGCGCTTACGTCTACGACGTGCGCCGCGAGCAGCGCGGCCCGCAGATCTTCCTGTCGCGTACCCATCCGCAGTTCATGGCGAAGCTGTTCACCATGGAAGTGCCTGAGATCTACGACGGCATCATCGAGATCAAGTCGGTGGCCCGCGACCCCGGTTCGCGCGCCAAGATCGCCGTCATCTCGCGTGACAGCTCGATCGACCCGGTCGGCGCCTGCGTCGGTATGCGCGGTTCGCGCGTCCAGGCCGTCGTCGGCGAGCTCCAGGGCGAAAAGATCGACATCATTCCGTGGTCGCCTTCGGCAGCCTCCTTCATCGTCAACGCCCTGCAGCCGGCCGAAGTCGCCAAGGTCGTTCTCGACGAGGACGCGGAGCGCATCGAGGTGGTTGTGCCTGATGACCAACTGTCGCTGGCCATCGGCCGCCGCGGCCAGAACGTGCGTCTTGCTTCGCAGCTGACCGGCTGGGACATCGACATCCTCACCGAGGCCGAAGAGTCCGAGCGTCGCCAGAAGGAATTCGTCGAGCGTTCGACCCTGTTCATGGAAGCCCTCGACGTTGACGAGATGGTCGGCCAGGTGCTGGCTTCGGAAGGCTTCACCTCGGTCGAGGAAGTGGCCTACGTCGACTCCGACGAAATCTCTTCGATCGACGGCTTCGACGAGGACACCGCCAGCGAGATCCAGCAGCGTGCCCGCGAATTTCTCGAGAAGATCGAGGCCGAGCACGACGGCAAGCGCAAGGCGCTGGGCGTCCAGGACGAACTGCGCGAGATCCCCGGCATCACCACCGCGATGCTGGTTGCTCTCGGCGAGGACGGCGTGAAGACCATCGAGGACTTCGCTGGCTACGCCGCCGACGATCTCGTCGGCTGGAAGGAGCGCAAGGACGGCGAAACCAAGTTCTTCCCGGGTGTGCTGGCCGATTTCGGCGTGTCGCGCGCCGACGCGGAGCAGATGGTCGTTGCAGCCCGCCGCATGGCCGGCTGGATTTCCGAAGACGAAGTGGCTGAAGAAGAAGCCACCGACGTCGCCGGTGAGTGACGTGGGTCGGGCCGGAGATAGCTTTGGACGAGATGAACGATCGCACCTGCATCGTTACGCGCCAGGCCGGCGAAACGGATGATCTGATCCGTTTCGTCGTCGGCCCCGATTCGACTGTTTTTCCAGATCTGAAAAGAAAGTTGCCCGGCCGCGGTTGCTGGGTGACTGCCGACCGCCTACATGTCGACAAGGCGGTGGCCAAGGGCCTGTTCGCCCGCGCCTTCAAGAAACCGGTGGTCGTGTCGCCCGACATGGGCGGGATGATCGATGCACTGCTCGCCAAATCGGCGCTCGGCGCTCTGGGGCTTGCCCGCAAGGCCGGGCTGGTTGCTCTCGGCGCAGCCAAGGTCGATACTGCAGTGCGCGCTGGCAAGGCGCTTCTAGTGCTTCACGCCCATGAGGGCGCCGAGGATGGCGTCCGCAAGATCACCCAGGCCCGCAAGGCTACTGTCTATCTGGGCGGACCTGCCACGCCTGCCTACAAACTTTTTTCCGAAGCGGAATTGGGTTTGGCATTGGGGGCAACAAATGTGATACATGCTGCCGTTCTCGCGGGAGACGCGGGCAAGACGGTCGCAAAGCGCATGGTTGCGCTTGACCGATATCGGGGCGGTTCCCCGGATGATCTGGCAATGATTGCGGCGATTGCCGACGACGATGATGCCGCAGAGGATATGGAATGAGCGATAGCAAATCGGGCGATGACAACACGTTGAGCGTCACTCCTAAGAAGACCTTGACGCTGAAGCGCCCCGGTATGGAGCAGGGTACCGTGCGCCAGAACTTCTCGCACGGCCGCACCAAGGCGGTCGTCGTCGAGACGAAGAAGCGCAAGTTCTCCATGCCCGGCGAGAAGCACGAGCCTGCGCCGGTCCAACAGCCGGTGCACACGCCGAAGCCCCAGGCTGCGGCGCCTGCTCCTGCTCCCGCTCCCGCGCCGGCACCTGCCCCTGTCGCCCGCGTAACGCCGCGCCCCGCGCCCCAGCCCGAACGCTCCGGCATGGTGTTGAACGAGCTGTCGCGCAGTGAGATGGACGCACGCCGCCGTGCCCTCGAGGGCTCGGTCGCCCGCGAGCAGGAAGAGCGCGCCCGCGCTGCCGAGGATGCACGTCGCCGCGCCGAGGAAGACGAGCGCCGCAAGAAGGAGCGCGAGGAATCCGCCCGTCGCCAGGCTGAGGAAGAGTCCCGTCTGAAGACGGAAGCCGAATCCCGCCGTCGCGCCGAGGAAGAAGCCCGTCGCCGTGCGCCCGCGGCCGTCCAGGCCAACGCTGCCGACGAAGAGGAAGAGGCCCGTCCGCGCGGCCGTACCGGCGGTGCCGGCACTGGCGGCCGTCCCGGTGGTGCTGGTGGTGGAGCAGGCGCTGGCGCCGGTGCAGGTGCTGCCACACCCGTTCGCCGCGTCGCGACCCCCGAAGTTGCCCGTCCGGCCAAGACCAAGGGCGAGGACGACCGCCGTCGCGGCAAGCTGACGCTCAACACGGCGCTGTCTTCCGAGGACGGCGATGCCCGCGCCCGTTCGCTGGCCGCGATGCGTCGCCGCCAGGAGAAATTCAAGCGCGCCATGCACAACGAGCCGCGCGAGAAGATCATTCGCGAGGTCGTCATTCCCGAGACCATCACCATCCAGGAACTCGCTCAGCGTATGTCCGAGCGCGCCGTGGACGTGGTGAAGTTCTTCATGAAGCAGGGCCAGATGCTGAAGCCGGGCGACGTCATCGACGCCGATACGGCAGAGCTGGTGGCCGGCGAGTTCGGTCACACGGTTCGCCGTGTCGCCGAGTCCGACATCGAGGAAGGCCTGTTCGACATCGCCGACCGCTCCGAAGATCTGGTGTCGCGTCCGCCGGTGGTCACCATCATGGGCCACGTCGACCACGGCAAGACCTCGCTGCTCGACGCCATCCGCCACGCCAATGTCCAGTCGGGCGAAGCCGGCGGCATCACCCAGCACATCGGCGCCTACCAGGTCGAGAAGGATGGTCAGAAGATCACCTTCATCGACACGCCCGGCCACGCCGCCTTCACGGCGATGCGTGCCCGCGGCGCCCAGGCGACGGACATCGCGATCCTGGTGGTGGCGGCCGACGACAGCGTCATGCCGCAGACGATCGAGTCGATCAGCCATGCGAAGGCTGCCGGCGTGCCGATCATCGTGGCCATCAACAAGATGGACAAGCCGACGGCCGACGCCAACAAGGTCCGGACCGAACTGCTGCGCCACGAGGTGTTCGTGGAATCGATGGGCGGTGAAGTGCTCGACGTCGAGGTTTCTGCCAAGACCGGCAAGGGTCTCGACAAGCTGCTCGAGGCCATCCTGCTGCAGGCCGAAGTGCTCGACCTCAAGTCCAACCCCGACCGTACGGCCGAGGGTGTGGTCATCGAGGCAAAGCTTGACAAGGGTCGTGGTCCGGTTGCCACCGTGCTCGTCCAGACCGGTACGCTGCTGCCGGGCGACATCCTCGTTGCCGGCAACCAGTGGGGCCGCGTCCGCGCGCTGGTCGACGACCATGGCACCCATGTCGACGAAGCTCCGCCCGCCATGCCGGTCGAGATCCTCGGCCTCCAGGGAACGCCGCAGGCCGGCGACCGCTTCGCGGTGGTCAACAACGAGGCCCGCGCCCGCGAGATCACCGAGTACCGCCAGCGTCTGGCGCGCGACAAGGCAGTCGCCAGGCACGCCACGCAGCGCGGCTCGCTCGAGCAGATGATGTCGCAGCTGCAGTCGTCGGGTCTCAAGGAGTTCCCGCTGATCATCAAGGGCGACGTGCAGGGTTCGGTCGAAGCGATCGTTACCGCGCTCGACAAGCTCGGCACCGACGAAGTGCGTGCGCGCATCGTCCATGCCGGCGCCGGCGCCATCACCGAAAGCGACGTCACGCTCGCCGAAACGTCGGGTGCTGCGATCATCGGCTTCAACGTCCGCGCCAATGCGCAGGCACGTCACGCAGCCGAGCAGGCAGGCATCGAGATCCGCTACTACAACATCATCTACAGCCTCGTGGATGACGTTAAGGATGCGATGTCGGGCCTGCTGTCGCCAGAGCGCCGCGAGACCTTCATCGGCAATGCCGAGATTCTCGAGGTGTTCCACATCACCAAGGTCGGCAAGGTTGCGGGCTGCCGCGTCACGGAAGGCAAGGTGGAGCGTGGTGCAGGCGTCCGCCTCATCCGCGACAACGTCGTCATCCACGAAGGCACGCTCAAGACGCTCAAGCGCTTCAAGGACGAAGTGTCGGAGGTCCCGGTTGGTCAGGAATGCGGTATGGCGTTCCAGAACTACGAGGATATCCGCCAGGGCGACATCATCGAGTGCTTCCGCGTCGAGATGGTGACCCGGAGGCTCTAAGCCTCTGGTATCAGTCTAACCGTTTGGACGGTGGCCGTTCGGCCGCCGTCCGTTTTCGTGCAGCAGGACGTGCGGTCCCAGTCCGCCTCCTGCGACATATGGATTTGCAGGACCATGTCCCGTTTTACGAATACCGGCCCATCCCAGCGCCAGCTTCGCGTCGGCGAGCAGGTTCGCCACGCGCTGTCCGAAATGCTCCAACGCGGTGAAATCCTCGATCCGGTGATCGAGACGACCGTCATTTCGATCTCTGAAGTGCGCATGTCGCCCGACCTCAAGATCGCCACCGCCTTCGTTTCGCCGCTCGGCGCCAAGGATACCGATGCGGTCATCGGCGCGCTCAACAAGCATGCCAAGTTCATCCGTGGCCGCGTTTCGTTTGCGCTCAGGCAGATGAAATACATGCCGGAGTTCCGTTTCCGGCTGGACACCAGTTACGACAATTTCGCCAAGATCAACGATCTGCTGCGCTCGCCCGAAGTGGCGCGTGACCTGGACGGCGAGGAAGACAAGGAAGACTGACATGTCGCGTCGCGGCAAGAAGAAAGGCCGGCCCGTCTCCGGATGGCTGGTGCTGGATAAACCTGTGGGCATGGGCTCGACCGAGGCCGTGTCGAAGATCAAGTGGCTGTTCAACGCCGAGAAGGCCGGCCATGCCGGCACTCTCGACCCGCTCGCCTCCGGCATGCTGCCGATCGCGCTGGGTGAGGCGACGAAGACCGTTCCCTACGTGATGGACGGCGCCAAGGTGTATCGCTTCACCGTCGCCTGGGGCGAGGAGCGCTCGACCGACGACCTCGAGGGCCCGGTGACCAAGAGTTCGGACAAGCGTCCCGCCGAGGCCGACATCCGCGCCATCATGCCGAAATACACCGGCGTCATCATGCAGACGCCGCCGCAGTTCTCCGCCATCAAGATCGCTGGCGAGCGCGCCTATGACCTCGCCCGCGAGGGCGAAACCGTCGACATTCCGGCGCGTGAGATCGAGATCGGACGCCTCGACATCGTCGAGAACAGCGCCGACCGCACCGTCTTCGAGATCGAATGCGGCAAGGGCACCTATGTGCGCTCGCTTGCCCGCGACATGGGTCGTGACCTCGGCTGCTACGGCCACATCTCGGAGTTGCGCCGCGTCGGGGTCGAGCCGTTCACCGCCGAGGACTTCGTCACCATTGCTGAGCTGGAGCAGGCGCGCGCCGCCGGCCAGCCGGATGGCGAGGAGGGACGCTGGGACTTCACGGCCATCGACGAATTCGTCGTCGACACCTCGGCCGCGCTCGATTGCCTGCCGCAGGTCAACGTCACCGACGAGGCCGCGACCAAGATCAGGCTCGGCAATCCGGTGATCGTCCGCGGTCGCGATGCGCCGCTCGAGGCCGAAGAGGCCTGCGCCCTGTCGCGCGGCAAGCTGGTTGCCATCGGCGCCATCGAGCAGGGCATGTTCAAGCCCAAGCGCGTCTTCACCGCCTGACACTTGTTTGGCGTCGCGCTTTCCGCTTGGATCACGACGTTGATTCCGTGAGCGAAGCGCGATGGCCGAACCGCAGACGACTTCCAGGCGCGCATCCAGACGCATCAGGCGGGCGCCGATCGGCGCCTCGCCGGGGACGCTGATCGCCGATCCCTCAGCGCGGCAGTCGGCCCTCAACCTGACGCTCATCTCGCCCGAGACCTGCGAGTTCATCGACGACGCCAGCCTCGACGATGTCGAGGCGGCTTGCGACCGGTGGCCACTGATCTGGCTCGACTGCGTCGGGCTCGCCAATATAGGCCTGATCGAGGAGATCGGCAGGATATTCGGCCTGCACACGCTGGCACTGGAGGACGTGGTCAACACCGGCCAGCGTCCCAAGGCGGACTTCTTCGACGACTACGCCTTCTTCGTGCTCAGCATGATCGACGACGTGAAGACCGGTCGCTACGAGCAGATCTCCTTCTTCTTCGGCGAAAACTTCGTCGTCACCTTCCAGGAGCGCAAGGGCGACCCGTTCGAGCCCGTGCGGCAGCGCATCCGCACCTCCAACCCGAGCCGCTTGCGCACCCGCAAGGCCGACTATCTGGCCTATGCGCTGATCGATGCGGTGGTCGACAGCTATTTTCCCGTCGTCGACGCGACGGGCGACAAGGTCGACGCCATCGAGGACGAGTTGCTTGCCTCGCCACAGAAGCAGCATATCAGCCAACTGCACGCGATGCGCCGGGCCACCAACCTGCTGAAGCGCACCGTCTGGCCGCTGCGCGACGCGCTGACGACGCTGATACGTTCGGACGTGTCGTTCGTTTCGGCCGACACCAAGGTCTATTTCAACGACACGCTCGACCACTCGATCAGGCTGGCGGAGGCGATAGAAACGCAGCGCGAAACGATGATCGGGCTGATTGAGATGCAACTGTCACTGTCGCAATCGCGGACCAACGAAATCATCGGTGTCTTGACCATCGTCTCAGCGATCTTCATTCCGCTGACTTTCCTCGCTGGCGTCTGGGGCATGAATTTCGACCCTGCGGCGTCGCCGTGGAACATGCCCGAACTGCTTTCGCGTTATGGCTACCCCGCGGCCCTCGGCTTCATGGCCTTGGTGGCGGTCTCGCTGGTGGTGTTTTTCCGCTGGAAGAAATGGCTCTAGGAGCCGGCTTGCGAATTATCTGGCGTTTGCCGCCAAATTCCACTATATGCGCCGCAACATTGCGGCTTTTGACGCTTTGTTCATCGGCCCCAGCTGGACGACATCCCGGCCGAGGGCGTCCCGTTTCCTCCAGATCGAAAGGAAAAACACGATGTCGATCACTGCCGAGCGCAAGTCGGAACTGATGACCCAGTTCGCAACCGCCAAGGGCGACACCGGTTCGCCGGAAGTCCAGGTTGCCATCCTCTCCGAGCGCATCAAGAACCTGACCGAGCACTTCAAGGACCACAAGAAGGACAACCACTCCCGTCGTGGCCTTCTGGCGCTCGTTTCCCAGCGCCGTTCGCTGCTTGACTACCTCAAGCGCAAGGACGACGCCCGTTATCAGACGCTGATCGACAAGCTCGGTCTGCGCCGCTGATGAATTGACCGGCGGGTTCCTCTCGAAGGGACCCGCCGGTCGTGTATTTCGGGCCGCGATTTCTGGCGGTCCATCGGCCCGATCCCGCCACAGGGGCGCGGTCTTGCCGAAAAAGGTTCCGGAGCGCCACGCTGACGCGCCCGAGCCGCCCATGGACGGTCATGGGGCAGGATTGCAGGATGTTCGGCTGGCCGCCTTCGCGGCCGACATGCTTCGCCGAACTTCTTGTTGTCTTGCCCGTGGCTGGCCAAACCGAAGCCAGGCGCATGATCCATGCGGAAGACCAACCGGTTTTCCGGGGCCGTGCGCCAAACAGCCAGGGAGGTGCCACGCCGGAAACCGGTGTCGGCCACTCCCGCTACGAAGGACAGAACATGTTCAATCACCACAAAGTTGAAATCGAATGGGGCGGACGTCCGCTCATCCTCGAGACCGGCAAGATCGCGCGCCAGGCCGACGCCGCCGTGCTCGCCACCTATGGCGAGACCATCGTTCTCGCCACCGTCGTTTCGGCCAAGGAGCCGAAGCCGGGCTTCGATTTCTTCCCGCTGACCGTCAACTACCAGGAAAAGACCTACGCGGCCGGCAAGATCCCCGGCGGCTACTTCAAGCGTGAAGGCCGTCCGAGCGAGAAGGAGACGCTGGTCTCCCGCCTGATCGACCGCCCGATCCGTCCGCTCTTCGCCGACGGCTACAAGAATGACACCCAGATCGTCGTCACCGTCGTCCAGCACGACCTCGAGAACGATCCGGACATCCTGTCGATCGTCGCCACCTCGGCTGCGCTGACGCTCTCGGGCGTGCCGTTCATGGGCCCGATCGGCGGCGCCCGCGTCGGCTACATCAACGGCGAATTCGTGCTCAACCCGCACATCGACGAGATGCAGGAATCGAAGCTCGACCTCGTCGTCGCCGGTACGGGCGACGCTGTCCTGATGGTCGAGTCGGAAGCCCAGGAGCTTCCGGAAGACATCATGCTCGGCGCCGTCATGTTCGGCCACAACGGCTTCCAGCCGGTCATCGACGCGATCATCAAGCTGGCCGAAGTGGCTGCCAAGGACCCGCGCGACTTCACCGCGCCGAGCTACTCCGAGCTCGAGGCCGAGATGCTCGGCATCGTCGAGGCTGACCTGCGCGCCGCCTACAAGATCGTCGACAAGCAGGACCGTTATGCCGCCGTCGACGCCGCCAAGGCCAAGGTGAAGGCAGCGTTTGCCGCTGAGGGCGAAGAGGCTCCGAAGTGGTCGGCCGAGCAGGTCGCCACCGTGTTCAAGGAACTCCAGGCCAAGATCGTGCGCTGGAACATCCTCGACACCGGCTCGCGCATCGACGGCCGCGACCTCAAGACGGTCCGCCAGATCGTCTCGGAAGTCGGCGTCCTGCCGCGCACCCACGGTTCGTCGCTGTTCACCCGCGGCGAGACCCAGGCGCTGGTCGTTGCCACGCTCGGCACCGGCGAGGACGAGCAGTATGTCGACGCGCTGACCGGCATGTACAAGGAGAAGTTCCTCCTTCACTACAACTTCCCGCCCTACTCGGTCGGCGAGACCGGCCGCATGGGTTCGCCCGGCCGTCGCGAAATCGGCCATGGCAAGCTCGCCTGGCGCGCCGTGCGCCCGATGCTGCCGGCTGCCGAGCAGTTCCCCTACACGCTGCGCGTCGTCTCGGAGATCACCGAGTCGAACGGCTCGTCGTCGATGGCGACCGTCTGCGGCACCTCGCTGGCGCTGATGGATGCGGGCGTTCCGCTGCAGAAGCCGGTTGCCGGCATCGCCATGGGCCTGATCAAGGAAGGCGAGCGCTTCGCGGTTCTCTCCGACATCCTCGGTGACGAGGACCACCTCGGCGACATGGACTTCAAGGTGGCCGGCACCGCCGGTGGCATCACCTCGCTGCAGATGGACATCAAGATCAGCGGCATCACCGAGGAGATCATGAAGATCGCCCTCGACCAGGCCAAGGACGGCCGCATCCACATCCTCGGCGAAATGGCCAATGCTATCTCCGAGGGCCGCAAGGAACTCGGCGAGTTCGCCCCGCGCATCGAGGTCATGCAGATCCCGACCGACAAGATCCGCGAAGTCATCGGCTCGGGCGGCAAGGTCATCCGCGAGATCGTTGAGAAGACCGGCGCCAAGATCAACATCGAGGACGACGGCACGGTGAAGATCGCTTCGTCGAACGCCAAGGAGATCGAGGCGGCCAAGAAGTGGATCCACACCATCGTGGCCGAGCCGGAAGTCGGCGAGATCTACGAGGGCACGGTCGTCAAGACCGCCGACTTCGGCGCCTTCGTCAACTTCTTCGGCCCGCGCGACGGTCTCGTCCACATCTCGCAGCTTGCCAACGACCGTGTTGCCAAGACCTCGGACGTGGTCAAGGAAGGCGACAAGGTCTGGGTCAAGCTGATGGGCTTCGACGAGCGCGGCAAGGTCCGCCTGTCGATGAAGGTCGTAGACCAGGAGACCGGCAAGGAAATTGCCAAGGAAAAGAAGGCCGAAGGCGAAGAAACCGCCGCCTGATCGCCTCGACAGCTGATATGAAGCGGGCGCGGCCGTAAGGTCGCGCCCGTTTTGCTTTGTGCGTCCTTCGAGGCTCGCTTCGCTCGCACCTCAGGATGAGGAGGGCAGCGCACGGCCCAACCCGGAAGTCGGCATCGATTTTAAAGCCGCACGACGATGAAGACACCAACCGTCCTCATCTTGAGGTGCTCGCCTGAAGGGCGAGCCTCGAAGGACGCACGACCAGGAAACCAAAAATGCGCGACGCACTGAAAACCCTGTTCCATCCCTTCGAGGCCGAGGCGCTGCCGCTACCGGCCATGGGTACACGCGCGCTGTTCCTGGGCGCCGAGCCGGGCTTCCGGTCGTCCGAGGGGTTCGGCGCCGAGCTTGCGCTGGTCCAGGGATTTCGGCCCCATTACCTCGCACTGCAGTCGAGCGGATTGCAGGTCGCCCCGCGGGCCGAGGGCGAGGGCTACGAGCTGGCGTTCGTGCTTGCCGGACGCCATCGCGGCCAGAACGAATTGTACGTCGCCGAGGCGATCGAGCGCGCGGGCGAGGACGGGCTGGTCGTGGTCGCTGGCAGCAAGGACGACGGCATCGCCAGCCTGCGCAAGCGGCTGGCCGGGTTGGTTGAGATCGAGGACCACCTGCCGAAGTACCACGGCTCGGTCCTGTGGTTCCGCCGGGATAAGCGGTCCCTGGCTGCCGCGGCCACCTTGCGTGCGGACAATCCGGACATGCTGGTGGACGGACGGTTCCACACCGCACCGGGCATGTTCTCATTCGACCGCATCGACACCGGCTCGCGCCTTTTGGCCGAACACCTGCCGGCCGACATCAAGGGCGTCGTCGCGGACTTCTGCGCCGGCTGGGGCTACCTGGCGGCGGTGGTCGCGGAGCGGGCCACAGAGCTCAAGGGGCTCGAACTCTTCGAGGCCGACTACGACGCGCTGGAAGCCGCCAGAGCCAATCTCGGGGCGGCTGGTGTGGACACCCGGTTCCACTGGCAGGACCTGCTCAGGGAGCCTGCGGAGCGGCGCTACGACATGGTGGTGATGAACCCGCCGTTCCACCAGGACCGCGGCGCCGATCCCGAGATCGGCCAGCGCATGATCCGGGCCGCGTCGGCGGCGCTTAAGCCGGGCGGACGGCTGTACATGGTTGCCAATCGTCATCTGCCCTACGAGCCGGTGCTCGCGGCGGCGTTCTCGCGGGTGCAGGAACTCGCCGTCGACAACGGCTTCAGGGTGTATTCCGCCAAACGCTGAGCCAGTATTGCTTGCGTCGGCGTATCTCCGTGGCTCTGGCTATCTGCTCCTCAGAACGTCATGTCGAACCCGGCGGCGATCCTGGCGCTGAAGGCGTTTTCGCTGTCATAGCCCGCTTCGCCGCCGAAGCGGAGGCTCGCGCCGTTCGCCAGGGCATAGGTCCCGTCGTAGCCGACGAAGCCCCTGACAGAATCGTCATTGGCTACATCGAAATTGAGCGTCGCGCCGAGCAGGGCTGCGTCGACGGCTCCGCCACGGCTGGCGGTGCCGTCCAGACCGATGCGGACGGCGTGCGTGAGCGTCCCGCTCTCGGCGTTGTAGGGCGCGAAGGCATAGGCAAGCTCGGCCCGCGCGTCGAAGATGCCGACGTTGCGGCTGTCGACCGACAGGGCCGCATCGGAGCCGCTCTCGTCATAGCTTTGCAGGAACAGGCCGGCATAGCGCGCCCGGACGCTTGGGGTGAGCATGCCCGCACCCATGGCGATGTCGGTCCCAAGCTTGAGAGAAGGGCTGATCAAGAAGCCGCCATAATCGGCCTCGGCATGTTCGATGCCGCCTGAAACCTGGTTGTTGGCAATGCGCCGCTCGCTGTCGAATGCCGACCAGCCGGCGGTCAGCGACAGGTCGACGAAGCGCGCGCCAAAGCTGCGGCCGGCATAGACGCCGCCATAGAAACTTGTGCTGTCAAGTTCCTGCGCGCTGCCTTCGGTGTCGAGATTGGCAAAGGCAAGCCCAGCGAACACACCGGCGCGGGTGTCGGCGTCAACCATGCCGTCGATGCCGCCGAGGATGCCGCCCATGGCCGTGTCGAAGTCCATCGTTGTGCTGGTGCCATCCTGGCTGCGGAAGCCGCCGATGGCCGACAGCCAGTAGGCGGGGCCGGTGGCTGGCGAGGCGCCGAGGGCCGGCTGCTGGAAATAGCCGAGCGCTGCAACAGGCGTTTCGTCAGGACCGCGCCTGGCGTCCGATAGCCGTCCTTCGACGCTGTCCGCGATCGCGCGGGTGAGGTCGTTGGTCATCTCGTCCTGCACCGCAAAGCCGGTGATGTCGACCACGTAGAGCTTTCCGCCGCTGACGAGGTAGGGCAGGCCATCGATGTCGACGGTGCCGCCGGTAAAGGCAAACGCGGTGTTGAGGCCGGGGCCGACGGTGAGCCTGTTCGAAGCGTCGCCGAGCGTCAGGTTCCCCTGGATGTTGCTGCCTGCCAGGAGCGTCAGGGTGTTGTCGGTGCCGGTCAAGAACCGGACCGCGGTGCTGGCGCCGATGATCGTGCCGGTGTTGGTGATGGTGTTTCCGTTGCCTTGGACCTGGATGCCAATGGCGCCCGACGCGGTTCCGGCATTGGTGATGGTGTTTCCGTTGCCGGTGGCGCCAATGCCAACGAGACCGCGCGTCGCGGTGCCGGTATTGGTGATAGTGTTTCCGTCGCCGTTGGCAAGGATGCCATACCCAAGGCCGCCTTTTACGGTGCCCGAGTTGGCAATGGTGTTTTCGGAGCCGCCGGCGTAGATGCCAGAGACAGCGTCGCCGTTCGCGGTTCCGGTGTTCGTGATCGTGTTTTCGTCACCATCGGCATAGATGCCATAAATCGCACCCGTCGCGGTGCCGGCGTTGGTGGTGGTGTTTCCGTCGCCGACGGTGTTGATGCCGCGTTCGCCGCCCTTCGCAGTGCCGGTGTTCGTGATCGTGTTTTCGTCGCTGTTGGCGTAGATGCCATAGTCTCGGTTGCCCGTTGCGGTGCCGGCGTTGACTATGGTGGTGGCGTTGCCTTGGGTGTAGATACCGGAATACCCGCCTGTCGCGGTGCCGGCGTTGGTGATGGCGTTTCCGTCGTTGCCGGCGTAGATGCCATAACGTTGGGCGCCCGTCGCGGTTCCGGTGTTCGTGATCGTATTTTCGCGGCCAAAGGCATGGATGCCGTCAAAGTCGCCCGTCGCGGCACCGTCGTTGGTGATGGTGTTTCCATCGCCAAGGGCAGTGATGCCTCTGTCGCCCGTCGCGGTGCCTGCGTTGGCGATGGTGTTTCCGCCGCCGCTGGCAACGATGCCGTATTGGCCGCCCGTCGCGGTGCCCGTGTTGGTGATCGTGTTTCCTGTGCCCCCGGCGGAGACGCCACTAACTCTAGAGCCCGTTGCGGTGCCGGCGTTCTTGATGGTGTTTCCGTCGCCGCTGGCAACGATGCCGGCTTCCCCGCCTGTCATGGTGCCGGTGTTGGCGATGGTGTTTTCGTCGCCGCCGGCGCGGATGCCGGATACCACGCCTGTCACGTTGCCGGTGCTGGCGATAGTGTTTTCGCTGCTTTCGGCATTGATGCCGTAAAACCCGCCGTTCACGGTGCCGGCGTTGTTGACGGTCACGCCGTTGGCGGTGACCGCAATGCCGTGGGCACCAGGACTGACCACGATCGTTCCTCCAGCCTCGACCGTGCCGACGTCGCCGGTCGTATCGAGCGTCTGGGTTGTGGTGACAGTCTGTCCGTTCGCGACGGTGAAGCTGCCGGCATGGGCGGGACCTTGCGGCAGCAGGGCCGAGGCGGCGACGCCGCAAGAAAGGGCAAGCGCCCGACGCAGAAGTTTCAAGCTCATGCTCCCCCGCCGGATGGTCGATGCCACCCAGCCCATTCTCCCGATTAAAACAGAGAGATCGCAAGACAAATTCGGGTGCAAGGAGAAGTTTTGTCAGAGTGGACAGAAATAATATAATCTATTCTGCAAAATGTGGTTCTCGATATTTTTAGCTTCGACTGTGTGTCTTTTGTGCCATTGAGTGAAGCGTATATCGGAGCTCATTGGTCAGCCAACATAACGGCGGTGATGCGTGCGAGCGTCTTTATGCCTGCGCGGAGATCTGCAGGAATAACTGTTTGGCTGCGCATCGGGGCGGCATTCGATGCAAATGCAAGTATACGGCATGTCAGCCGGGCATATTCGAAACGGAGTCGGGATGTGCTTTTCAGCCAGCCGGCTGTTCGTCGCGCGCACATTCGGTTCGGAATCGTGACGTCAGTGCAGGCTGGCGACCCTGGCGGTGGGCATCTCGTCAATGGCCAGCGGGGCAGGGCGACCGAACAAAAATCCCTGGACGACTTGGCAGCCGGCGGCGCGCAGCAGCGTCGCCTGGTTCTCCGTTTCGACGCCTTCTGCGATCGTCCGCACGCCGAGCGCGCGCGACAGCCCGACGATCGTCGAGACCACCGCGCCCGAACTCGTGTCCGTCTCCATGCGGCTGACGAAGGCACGGTCGATCTTGAGCTTGTGGAAGTCGAAGTCGATCAGATAGGCGAGGTTGGAGTAGCCGGTGCCGAAGTCGTCGACCGCCACCGAGATGCCCATACCGGTCAGCTGCCTTAGGATCTCGGCGGCGCGCTCGCGATCCTGCATCATCGCCGATTCGGTCACCTCGAGTTCGAGCCGCTTCGGGGCGATCCCGGTTTCCGCGACGATCCTGGCGACGTTGCCGACGAAGTCGCGCGTCATGAACTGCACCGGCGAGATGTTCACCGCCACGAAGCAGTCCTCAGGCAGCAGGCGGGCGTCGAGGCAGGCCTTGCGCAGAACCCACTCGCCGATAGGGCCGATCATGCCGGTTTCCTCGGCGACCGAGATGAACTCGGAAGGCCCGATCATACCGCGCTCGGGATGCTGCCAGCGGATCAGCGCCTCGTAGCCCACGGTCCGGCCTGATTGGAGATCGAGCTGCGGCTGGTAATGCAGGTCGAAGTCGCCGCGCTCGAAGGCGACGTGCAGTTCGGACTCCACCCACCGCCGGTGGTCCGCAACCCTGCCCATGTCCGGATCGAAGACGGCCCAGTTGCCGATGCCCGAAGCGCGGGCGTTCTGCAGCGCGAGGTTCGAGCGGCGCAGCAGCATGACCGGATCGTATCCGTCCTTGGGCATCGCGACGACGCCCACGGACACGCTGACCGATTGCAGGTGCGATGGCAGCTGGTAGGGTTGCATCAATTCCGCGACGAGCCGGTCGATCATGGCCTCCAGCGAGCCGTCCACCTGCCGGTCTGCGCAGAGGATCGCGAATTCGCCGGCGCCCAGGCGCCCCAGCACGACGTCATCAGGCAGGGCGGCCCTCAGTCGCTCCGTGAAGGCGCGGATCAGCGCATCGCCGTTGCAATAGCCGATCGCGTCGTTGATCTGCTTGAAGCGGTCGATGTCGATGTCGATGAGGAAGACAGGCTTGCCGGTGCGCGCGGTCGCCGAAGCGGCCTCGGCGATCTTGCCCACCATGGCGGTGCGCGCGAAAAGTCCGGTCAGCTTGTCGAAATGGGTTTCGTTGAAGACGTAGTCGGCGGATTCGTCGATGCCGGCGAAGAACGCCATCGCCGCGAGGGATGCGGCGAGGGCGCAGAGGGCGGCGATGATCGCTCCGATGACCTCGATGGGCATGCCGGCAACCTGATTGCCGAGGTTCAACCGCACCCCCCAAATTGCCAATACGAAGCTGCCCAGCCCGGAAGTGGCGATGGTGGTAAGCCGAAACAGCTTGCTTCGGCCCGGGTTCCTGGCGGCAGCCATGCGTAATGTTCCCAACTTGCGCGAATTCTCTACCGAATCGCGAGTTAAGATCGCTTGCCGCGAATGTCTACAATTTTAGCGAATCGCGAGTTTCACTCGCGCCCGCCATCCGTCTGCTTGAGTTCGTCGAGCGTCGGCATCGAGACGATATGGTAGCCCGAATCCACGTAGTGGATTTCGCCGGTCACGCCCGAGGACAGGTCCGACAGCAGGTACAGTGCCGAGCCGCCGACCTCGTCGATGGTCACCGTGCGGCGCAGCGGCGAGTTGCGCTGCTGGTAGGAGAACATGTGGCGGGCGTCGGAAATGCCGGCGCCGGCAAGGGTGCGCACGGGGCCGGCGGAGATGCCGTTGATGCGGATCCCGCGCGGGCCGTAGTCGTTGGCGAGGTAGCGCACGCTGGCCTCGAGGCCTGCCTTGGCGACGCCCATGACGTTGTAGTTCGGCATGACGCGCACCGACCCGGCATAGGTCAGCGTGATCATCGAGCCGCCCTCGTTCATAAGGGCCGCGGCGTGGCGCGCGACCTCGGTGAACGAGTAGCAGGAGATCACCATGGTGCGGATGAAGTTGTCCCGCGTGGTGTCGGCGTAGAGGCCCTTGAGCTCGTTCTTGTCGGAGAAGCCGATGGCGTGCACCAGGAAGTCGATGCCGCCCCACTTTTCCTTCAGCGTGTCGAAGGTGGCAGCCACCGAGGCGCTGTCCTCCACGTCGCAAGGGATAACAAGCGAAGCGCCGACCTTCTCGGCCAATGGCTTGACCCGGCGGCCGAAGGCCTCGCCCTGATAGGTGAAGGCGAGTTCGGCGCCATGCTCGGCGAGCTTCTGCGCGATGCCCCAGGCAATGGAGTGGTCGTTCGCGACGCCCATGACGAGCCCGCGCTTGCCCTTCATCAGTCCGTCCATGTCGAAGTCCCTATGCGGAATGGCGCTGGAAAACGAGCGTGGCGTTAGTGCCGCCGAAGCCGAAGGAATTGGACAGAACGGTGTCGATCCTGGCGTCGTCGATGCGCTTGCGCACGATCGGCATGCCCTCGAACTCTGGATCGAGTTCTTCGATATGGGCGCTCTCGCCGATGAAGCGGCCCTGCATCATGAGGATCGAATAGATCGATTCCTGCACGCCGGCCGCGCCGAGCGAGTGTCCGGTCAGCGACTTGGTCGAGGTGATGTTGGGCATCCTGTCGCCGAACACTTCGCGGATCGCGCCCATTTCCTTCGAGTCGCCCACCGGCGTCGAAGTGCCGTGGGTGTTGATGTAGTCGACCGGGCCCTTCACCGTCGAAAGCGCCTGACGCATGCAGCGGATGGCGCCTTCGCCCGACGGAGCGACCATGTCGTAGCCGTCGGAGGTCGCGCCGTAGCCGACCAGCTCGCAATAGATCTTCGCACCGCGCGCCTTGGCGTGCTCGAGCTCCTCGAGGACCAGGACGCCCGCGCCGCCGGCAATCACAAAGCCGTCGCGATTGACGTCATAGGCGCGCGAGGCGACCGAGGCGCGGTCATTGTACTTGGACGACATGGCACCCATGGCGTCGAACAGGTTCGACATGGTCCAGTCGAGATCCTCGTGGCCGCCGGCGAACATGACGTCCTGCTTGCCCCACTGGATCATCTCGGCGGCGTTGCCGATGCAGTGCGCCGAGGTCGAGCAGGCCGACGAGATCGAGTAGTTGACGCCGTGGATCTTGAACCAGGTGGCGAGCGTGGCCGATGCGGTCGACGACATCGCCTTCGGCACGGCGAACGGCCCGATGCGCTTGGGCGAGTTGTTCTTCAGCGTGATCTCGGAGGCTTCCACGATCGTACGGGTGGAGGGGCCGCCCGAGCCCATGATGATGCCGGTGCGCTCGTTTCCGGAGACGACGCTCTCCTCGAGGCCGCTGTCGGCGATCGCCTGCTTCATCGCGACGTGGTTCCACATGCCGCCCTGCGACAGGAAGCGCGAGGCGCGACGGTCGACCAGATCAGTTGTGTCGAGGTTGGGTGCGCCCCAGACCTGGCACTTGAAGCCGTGCTCGGCGAAGTCGTTGGAGAAGCTGATGCCGGACTTGGCGTCCCGCAGCGATGCGGTCACCTCGTCGGCGTTGTTGCCGATGGACGACACGATTCCGAGGCCCGTTACGACGACCCGTCTCATACGCTTTTCCTTTCAGAATAGCCGGCGCGGTTACGCCGAAGCTTCCTGCTTCGAGAGCCCGACCTTGAGGTCAGTGGCCTTGTATATGGTCTCGCCGTCGGCCTTCAACCAGCCATCGGCGATGCCCAGGACAAGGCGACCGCGCATCACGCGCTTGAAGTCGATGCCGTATTCGACCTTCTTGACCGAAGGCGTGACCATGCCTTTGAACTTCACTTCGCCGGTCGACAGCGCCATGCCCTTGCCCTCTTCGCCGAGCCAGCCGAGGTAGAAGCCGGTCAGCTGCCACATGGCGTCGAGGCCAAGGCAGCCCGGCATGATCGGGTTGCCGATGAAATGGCAGGGGAAGAACCACAGGTCCGGCTTGATGTCGAACTCGGCGCGGGCATAGCCCTTGTCGAACTCGCCGCCGGTTTCGCTGATCTCGGTGATGCGATCGAACATCAGCATCGGCGGGGCAGGCAACTGGGCATTGCCGGGCCCGAACAGCTCGCCGCGGGCACACGCCAGCAATTCCTCGTAGCCGTAGCTGGATTTCTGTTCGGCCATGAACACCTTCCCCGTCGCAAAAATATCGGGCGGTGGGACGCCCTTGTTGTGTGCCTTCACTAGCACAGACTGTCTCCAGCCGGAAACCGACGTTTGCGCTTAGCGCGACCATCTGCCCGGGTCAATGCGCGCTATTGATCGCATTTGAGCTACCGAATATATGTCGAAGATAGCTTGCCGGCGGCATATGCGGCTTTTGGCAAGGGTTAAGTGGGGCTAAGTCGAACTCCAGCGAGGCGATCAAGTGGATTCGCGCAAGGCAAGCATGGCTGTGGAAACGCGTGTCCGCGATGCGGGGCTGAGGCCCACGCGGCAGCGCGTTGCGCTGGCTGAACTGCTGTTCGCCAAAGGCGACCGTCACCTCTCGGCCGAAGAACTGCACGAGGAGGCGCTGAACGCCGGCGTGCCCGTGTCCCTCGCCACCGTCTACAACGCGCTGCACCAGTTCACCGATGCTGGCCTGCTGCGCATCCTGGCGGTCGAGGGTTCGAAGACCTACTTCGACACCAACACCTCCGACCACCACCACTTCTATATCGAGGGCGAGAACCGCGTGTTCGACATCGAGCCGAGCGCGGTGTGCGTCTCCAACCTGCCGGAACCACCGGAAGGCATGGAGATCGCCAATGTCGATATCGTGGTGAGGCTGCGCCCGAAACGCGCCTGAGCCGGCGTCGCCGCCTAGCGCTTCGTCAATTGTCGATGGCTTCGCCCGGATAGGCGCCCCAGAGCTGGGACTGCGCCAGCCACCCGCTCTTGCCGGCAAACGTCATCTCGCACCATTCGCCGTTGCATTTCTTGATCGAGCCCACGACGCCCGGTTCGATGACGGCCACGGTGCGGGCGTTCTTCTCCGGTTCGGAGAGCAGGATGAGCTGGGCATCCTTGCCGCGCTGCCAGGGTGCTGCGATCGCGGTGCGGTGGCCCGACAGCATGGACTGGTTGATCCAGCCCTCGGCACCGTCGGCGTCGCGCACCTTCCGCCAATTGTCGTACTCTTGGACGATTTCCATGGGCAGGCCGGGCTTCAGATACATCCAGTCGACGGGATAGTTGACGCCGGGACCGATGCGCGAATTCACCTTGCCGGCCTTGAGGCTGACGAATCGCGGCAGCGGCAGGCCGCTCGGGCCAACCCTGACGTCCTGCGCGGCGCTTGCCGTGCCGACGAAACCCGAGTTTGGCGAAACGAAAGCGAGCCCCACCAGTGCTGCGCAGACGGCCAGGCGAAGCGACGCGAAACCAGACACCTTCGTAACCTCTATTTGAACTTCGCGCCCGTGCCGCGGTGCTTTGCGGGCGCCCTTTTTCTTTGTCTTCGGCGGTACTGCTTGTTACACAGATTCCCGCTCGGTGATTGGTTTGCAGTTTCACCGGTCTTGGTTAAAGAGGTCTCAACGGGATCTTCGTCGAGGAAAGCATGACCGGCCGAAAAAAGCCTCTCGTCGTCATCACGCGCAAGCTGCCTGACCCGGTGGAGACACGCATGCGCGAACTCTTCGACGCGCGGCTCAACGTCGACGACCGGCCGATGACCCAGCCGGAACTGGTTGCCGCCGTGAAGGAAGCCGACGTTCTGGTGCCGACCGTCACCGACACGATCGACGCGGCCCTGATCGAGCAGGCCGGTCCCAACCTCAAGCTCATCGCCAATTTCGGCAACGGCGTCGACAAGATCGACGTCACCGCCGCAGCCAAGCGCGGCATCACCGTCACGAACACGCCGAACGTGCTCACCGAGGACACGGCCGACATGACCATGGCGCTGATGCTGGCGGTGCCGCGGCGGCTGACCGAGGGCGCCAACATCCTGACCAGCGACAAGAAATGGGCCGGCTGGTCGCCGACCTGGATGCTGGGCCGCCGCATCTGGGGCAAGCGCCTGGGCATCGTCGGAATGGGCCGCATCGGCACCGCGGTCGCCCGCCGCGCCAAGGCCTTCGGGCTCTCCATCCACTATCACAACCGTCACCGCGTGCTGCAGTCGGTCGAGGACGAACTTGAGGCGACGTACTGGGAGAGCCTCGACCAGATGCTCGCCCGCATGGACATCATCTCGATCAACTGCCCGTCGACGCCTGCGACCTTCCATCTCCTGTCGGCGCGGCGGCTGGCCCTGATGCAGCCGCACGCCTACCTGGTCAATATCGCCCGCGGCGACATCATCGACGAGGAAGCGCTGGTCAAGATGCTGCAGGACGGCAAGCTTGCGGGTGCTGCGCTCGACGTGTTCGAGCACGAGCCGGCGGTCAGTCCGAAGCTGCTCAAGCTCGCCGCCAAGGGCAAGGTGGTGCTGTTGCCGCACATGGGCTCGGCCACGATCGAGGGCCGCATCGATATGGGCGAGAAGGTCATCATCAACATCCGCGCGCATGTCGACGGGCATCGCCCGCCGGATCGCGTGCTGCCGCTAAGGACCTGATAGTCTCAGCCTGCCTCTGGCTGGCGCGCCTCGACGCACCACCATTTGGGCCTGCCGGTCCGGAAGCTGTGGTAGGCGGGCATGAGTTCCGCCCCTTTCGGCTTGTCGAACACGCCGAGCACGAGCGCGACCGTGGGCTGGTCGTCGATGGCGCCGATGGTGCTGCCGCAGCGCGCACAGAAGGCCCGGCTTGAATAGTCAGAAGAGCGGAATGTCGAGGGCTGGCCGCCCGGTCCGGTCCAGCTGACCGAGTCGCGCGGGAACTCGACCCAGGCAAGCGTGAGCGAACCGCTGTGGCGCTGGCACATCCGGCACGAGCAGGTGTGCGGCTTTTCTGCCGGCCCGCGTGCCTCGAACCTGATGTCCCCGCACAGACAACCGCCGGCGTATTTCTTGACGGCCATCGGCCCCCTCCGGATTTGAATGGATTTCAGGCAATGCGCTTGCGCAAGGTGAGCGAGGTCGGCCGGTCGTAGCCCTCATGCGCCGTGCGCGCGACCTCGACGAAGCCGAGGCGGGCGAAGGTGGCGTGGTTGTCGAGCAACTCCACCCGCGTCTGCAGCTCGAGCGCGGGCTTGCCCTGCTCGAGCGCGTGGCGCTCGGCCGCCTGCATCAGCATCCGGCCGATGCCGAGCCCACGAAAGCTCTCGTCCACCGCGAGCTTGCCGACATAAAGCTCTTCCGGACGGTCGGCTGCGAAGATGCAACCGACGAGTTGCCCGCCGACGGTGGCGATGAAGCAGGTCTCGTCCCCGGCCTTGCGGCGCAGTGCTTCGGGGGTGAGCTTGTGCGCCGAGGACGGCGGGTCGATGACGCCGTCCATATAGGCGAAGCAGCGCATGATGAGGCCGAGCAGGTCGTCCCATGCCGAAAAATCCCCGGGGAGGCGGGAGACGGTCACGTCGGTCATGGTCAGGGGGCCTTGTAGCGGACCGTGTCGAATCGGGCGCCGAGCGCGTCGTAGAGCATCAGCCGACCGAGCAGAGGCTCGCCGATGCCGGTGATGAGCTTGATCGCCTCCATCGCCTGGAGCGTTCCGATGACCCCCGTGAGCGCGCCGAGGACGCCGGCGACCGCACACGAAGGCACCAGGCCCGGTGGCGGCGGTTCGGGGAAGAGGTCGCGGTAGGAGGGATTTCGGCGGCCGTCGGGGCCGGTCTCGAAGGGCTTCAGCACGGTGATTGAGCCATCGAATCGCCCGACCGCGGCATGCACCAGCGGCCGTGCGCGCGCCGCACAGGCATCCGCCACCGCATAGCGTGTCTCGAAATTGTCCGACCCGTCGACGACCAGATCGTAGGCTGCGACCAGATCGCCGGCGTTTGCCTCGGTCAGACGCAGCTGGTGCAGCTCGACCGACACGTGCGGATTGATGCGCCGAATCGTTGCTGCCGCGCTTTCCGCCTTGGACAGGCCGATCGACTGGGTGTCGTGAATCACCTGGCGCTGCAGGTTGGACAGCGACACCTCGTCGTCGTCGACGATTCCGAGCGTGCCGACGCCGGCGGCGGCGAGATATTCGAGCACCGGCGCGCCCAGCCCGCCGGCACCGATGACCAGCACGCGGGCGCGTTTCAGCTTCTGCTGGCCCGGCCCGCCGATCTCCGGCAGCACGATGTGGCGCGCATAGCGTTCGAGTTCTTCGGGGGAGAGGGGAGCTGCCTGGTTCATGGCGGCGAGCATATCGCCGCGATGCGCGGATGTCAGTCGTCTTCGGTGGGGCGCACGCTGCCGTGGTCGACGGTCAGGAACTGCGCCTTGCCGGCAAGGCTGGAGAACAGCGCCGGCTCGGTGCCGGTCATGAAGGCCTGGCAGTTGAGGTCTTCGAGGATGGAGAAAAGCGCTGCACGCCGCCCGGCGTCGAGATGGGCGGCGATCTCGTCGAGCAGGAGAATCGGAGCCGCACCCGCCATCTCGCCGGTGAGTCGCGCATGCGAGACGACGATGCCGACGAGCAGCGCCTTCTGCTCGCCCGTCGAGCAGAGTTCGGCCGGCATGGATTTCGGCCGGTGGCGGACGACGAGGTCCGAGCGGTGCGGACCCTCGAGCGTGCGGCCGGCGGCCCGGTCTCGTTCGCGGCCCTGCGCGAGCGCCTGGCGGAAGCGCTCTTCCAGCTCGACCGCCGGCATGTCGCCGATGCTTTCCTCCAGCGTGCCGGATAGCGCAAGCTCCGCCTGGGGGAAGGGGCCGGTCTCCGGCAGGCGCCCGATCATGGCGGTGAGCAGGCGCACCATCTCGACACGGGCGGCCGCAATAGCTGCGCCCGTCTCGGCCATCTGGGTCTCGATCGCCTCGAACCAGGCGCGGTCGCGGCGGTCCTCGGCGAGCAGGCGGTTGCGGCCGCGCATTGCCTTTTCGTAGTCGAGCGCACGCTGCCCGTGGGCCGGGTCGATCGCCAGCACCAGACGGTCAAGGAAGCGGCGGCGGTCGCCGGCCGATCCGGTGAACAGTGAATCCATCGAGGGTGTGAGCCAGACGACGCGCAGCCATTCGAGCAATTCGTCCGCCGACTTGGCGTTGGCACCGTTGATGCGCACGCGCCTGCCCGCTTCGCCAGCCTCTGGCGCGGTGCCCGTGCCGATCTCGGCATCGCCGAACGGGCCTTCGATCGCCGCGTGCACGGCAAACGCGCCTGAACTGCCTTCGCGCGCCACGTCCGGGTAGGGCGCGCGCCGCAGGCCGCGCCCCGGCGTGAGGAACGATATCGCTTCGAGCAGGTTGGTCTTGCCGGCGCCGTTCTCGCCGGTGAACACCACCGCACCCGGCCGAAGGTCGAGCGAGAGCGAGCTATAGTTCCGGAAATCCGTAAGCGTCAGCTTACATATGCGCGTCGAGGGGATGAGCTTCCGCTCGCCCCCCGGATCTTGGTCTTGCACGGGCGTCCCGGCGCTACACGCGCATCGGCATCAGCACGTAGAGAGCGTTCTCGTCGGCTGTGTCGTGGATGAGCGTGGGCGATCCGGCATCCGCCAGCATGAAGCGCGCCTCGCTGCCCGAAAGCTGGGCGGCGACGTCGAGCAGGTACTTGGCGTTGAAGCCGATCTCGATCGGGTCCGACGAGTAGTCGGCGGCGAGTTCCTCGGTGGCGCTGCCCGAATCGGGGTTGTTGACGGCAAGCGTCACCTGACCGTCGGCGATGGACAGCTTCACGGCACGGCCGCGCTCGGACGAGATGGTCGAGACGCGGTCGACGGCGGCGGCGAAGCTCTGGCGGTCGATGGTCAGCTTCTTGTCGTTGCCGCTCGGGATGACGCGCTGATAGTCGGGGAAGGTGCCATCGATCAGCTTCGAGGTGAGGATCACGCTGCCGATGGTTAGGCGGATCTTGGTGTCGGAGATCTCGGTCGTGACCGAGACGTCCGGCGTGTCGAGCAGCTTCTGGATTTCGCTGACGGTCTTGCGCGGGATGATGATGCCCGGCATGCCCTCGGATCCGGCCGGGGCCTCGACCTCGGCGCGGGCGAGGCGGTGACCGTCGGTGGCGACCGCGCGCAGCATCAGCTTGCCGCCGCTCTCGATCGTGTGCAGGAAGATGCCATTGAGATAGTAGCGCGTCTCCTCGGTCGAGATCGCGAACTGGGTCTTGTCGATCAGGCCCTTTAGCGACTGGGCGTCGAGCCGGAAGATGTGCGAGAACGAACCGGCCGAGAGCTCGGGGAAGTCGGACTGCGGCAGGCACTGCAGGCGGAAGCTCGAGCGGCCCGAGATCACGGACATGGCGTTGCCGTCCTCGTCCATCTTCAGCATCACCTCGGCGCCGTCGGGCAGCTTGCGCACGATGTCGTAGAGCAGATGCGCGGGAACGGTGGTCGCGCCGGCGCGCTCGACGCTTGCCGGCGTCGCTTCCGAGACCTCGAGGTCGAGGTCGGTCGCCTTCATCTCAAGGCTCGCGCCGTCGGCCTGCAGCAGCACGTTCGACAGGATCGGGATCGTGTTCCGCCTTTCGACCACGCGGTGGACGTGGTTGAGCGACTTCAACAGGTTGGAGCGTTCCAGGATTACACGCATGACGAAACGGGCTCACTATTTGAAGGTGCGGGCTCACGGGCTCGAACTGCGCCCGGGAAAGCCCGCAACACGATCGGAATACGCCGAGTCTGACAGTAAAAACGGGGGAAAGGCAAGCCCGCGCGACGACACGGCAGCCGTTGCGCGGGCGTTCTGGGGATAAGTCGCAGGCGCCGCCCCGTGGGTTGCGCCGGCTAGCTATCAAGCCTGGTCGGTGATCAGCCTGCGCAGGAGTTCGAGCTCCTGAGCCAGCGTGTTGTCGCCGCCCGACAGGTCCTCGATCTTGCGCACCGCATGCAGCACGGTGGTGTGATCGCGGCCGCCGAAACGGCGTCCGATCTCGGGCAGCGAGCGCGGCGTCATGACCTTCGAAAGGTACATGGCGATCTGGCGCGGCTTGACGATCGTGCGGGTGCGGCGGTTGGACAGAAGCTCCGTCTTCGACACGTTGTAGTGGCGGGCGACGATGCGCTGGATGTCCTCGATGCGCACCCGCTTCGGCTCGCCCGAGCGGTAGATGTGGCCGAGGATCTCGTCGATGCGCTCGATCGAGAGCTGCGGCTCGAAGGACTGGCGGAAGACCAACTGGTTGAACGCGCCTTCCAGCTCGCGGCCGCTGCCGGTCACGGTGCGGGCGACATGCTCGAGCACGTCGTCCTGGATGGCGAGGTTCGGGTCATCCGTCTTGGCGCCGGCGTAGCGGATCTTGAGCATGCCCAGGCGCATGCCGAAGTCGGGGGCCGACATTTCCAGCGCGACGCCGCCATTGAGGCGCGAGCGAACGCGCGGCTCGAGCGATTCCAACTCCGCCGGCGGACGGTCGGCCGCGACCACGACCTGCTTGGCGCTGTCGAGCAGCATGTTGATGAGATGGCAGAACTCGTGCTGGATCGACTTGCCCTGCAGGAACTGCATGTCGTCGATGATGAGCAGGTCGATGTCGCGCAGCTGTTCCTTCAGCGTCAGCGCGTTGTTGTCGCGGATGGCCGTCGCAAAGCGCCACATGAAGTATTCGGCCGTCAGGTAGACGACGCGCGACTTCGGGTTCTGGCGCAGCGACTCGGCTGCGATCGCCTGCAGCAGGTGGGTCTTGCCGAGGCCGACCGTGGCGTGGAGGAACAGCGGATTGAAGCGCGAGTTCTGCTCCGCCACGGCGCGTGCCGCAGCGAGCGCAACCCGGTTGGACGGGCCCTCGACGAAGGAGTGGAAGGTGTAGCGCGGGTCGAGCGGGGAGCCGAGCACGCTCTGCTTGAATTCCGGCTCGGCCGTGCCGTTGCGGGCCGGGGCGGGACGCTCGACGCGGCCGGCGGCCACTGTGCTGGTGGAAAGCGCGGACTGGGTCTGGCGGACCGGCTTGCGCATTGCCGCCGGGTCGTTCTCGACGTTCGGGCGGGCCACTCGGGTGGCGGTGCGAACGATTACATCGAGTTTCATCAACTCGGCGTCTTCCTGGCGCCACAGCTCGGAAATGAGATCAACATAGTGGCTGTTGATCCACGAGCGCAGGAAGGCGGTCGGCACCGAAAGGCGCACCACGCCCTTCGAGGCTTCCGCGAGCTTCATGCGGCCGAACCAGCTTGAGAAGACCTCGCTGCCCAGGCGAACCTGGAGCTGCGTCTTGACCCTGTCGAAAATCTTCTCTGCGGCGGTGGTTGCAGCCACTTCATTGCCCTCGATCAGTTCGCCGGTAAAAAGAAAGCCCGCTTTTGCTTCGCTTTCGATGCCGCTTTGCATTGTCGCAATCCCTAACCTTCGGTCCACGTTATCCCGCGGGAGACGCGCCGCGCGCATCTCCAAGCGGCAAATTCAAATCGGGACGCTTGCCGTCACCGGCTTAGCCCCCAAATCCTGATCCCCAAGCGCCTCAAGGCAGCCTGAGCTGATGGGCGCTGGGAGGGCAGCAGCGCCAGGCAAATGCACAGTCGCCCGGCAAAGACGCCGGCGCTTCACAAGTCACCATGCCGTGTTATCCCCACACGCCCCAAGTATATCGAAGAAGGCACACCTCTCCCGAGCGCGGAATCTACCCACGCCGAGAATGCCGCCGGTTTTTATGGCTTGGCAGAGGGCTCAGTGCCCGTCTCTTCGATGGACAGACCTTACAAAAATCGCTGTGGAAAGAGCAAGGGTGGGTCTTACCCAATTTTAATGAATCCGGGCGCCTCATGAGCGGATTCAGAGGCCCCCGGAAGCGACGGCGGAGACAAAGCCGTTGTGATTCAAACCCTTTTCCGGGAAGCGAAAAAAACCGCGCCTCCCGGGAAAAAATTTTAAAAGAATCCGCTTGACAGCTACTTGTCCCCCGCGCCTCCGGGGAAGCTTGAACAAGCTGTGGATAACCATCAGCAAGTCCATGAAAACAAAGGGAAATTTGTGCCACGGCGAATGTTAACGGAGGCTGCTTGCGGCGGTTGTACTTATAAGAATAACCGCATATGCCGGCAAAGAACTTCAGGTCTTTTTTAGTATCCCTGGACCGGTGCGGAAGGGCGTTCCGGGCCTCCCTTCGGGCAAAGAAAAACCCGGCTGGTTAGGCCGGGTTTTTCAGAATTCAAATTGTTTGCAAGTCTCAGGCCGAGAGGGCCTTGACCCGCTGCGCCAGGCGCGAAACTTTCCGCGAGGCGGTGTTCTTGTGCAGGACACCCTTGGTGGCGGCGCGCATCAGTTCCGGCTGGGCTGCGACGAAGGCGGCCTGTGCAGCGGCCTTGTCGCCAGAAGCCAGGGCTTCCTCGACCTTGCGGAGGTAGGTGCGGACGCGCGAACGGCGGTTCTTGTTGACCGCGGTACGAGCGGCAATCTTGCGGGTAGCCTTCTTGGCCGAAGAGGTGTTGGCCATGGTGCCTCTCTTTGATCTCTATGGTGGGCGCGAGCGGGTTCCCGCGGAGCGCAAAAACTGCTCGGGCGTCCCGGAGGCCGCCTCGGTTGGTGCGGCTTATAGTTCAGCTTGCCCGTCGCGTCAACGCTGTTCCAGTCAGCGGTTGCGGAAATTCGCAGACCTTTTCTCGGCAAAGGCGGCCATGCCTTCCTTTTGATCATCGAGCGCGAACATCGAATGGAAGACTCGGCGTTCGAAGCGCAGCCCTTCGGCAAGGGTCGTCTCGTAGGAACGATTGACCGCTTCCTTGCACATCATCACGGCGGGCAGCGAGAAGTCGGCGATCTTGGCGGCAGCCTTCATCGTTTCTTCCAGCAGATCCGCCGCCGGAACGATCCGTGAGACGAGGCCGGCGCGCTCGGCTTCGGCAGCGTCCATCATCCGGCCGGTCAGGCACATGTCCATGGCCTTGGCCTTGCCGACGAAGCGGGTCAGACGCTGCGAGCCGCCCATCCCGGGCATGACGCCGAGCGTGATTTCGGGCTGGCCGAACTTGGCGGTGTCGGCGGCGATGATGAAATCGCACATCATGGCGAGTTCGCAGCCGCCGCCCAAAGCGTAGCCCGAGACCGCCGCGATCATCGGCTTGCGGTTACGGGTGAAGGCTTCCCAGCCGGAGAAGAAGTCTTCGAGATAGGCGTCGACATAGGTCTTGGCCTGCATTTCCTTGATGTCGGCACCCGCGGCAAACGCCTTTTCCGAGCCGGTGATGACGATGGCGCCCACGCCGTTGTCGGCCTCGAACTCGGCGGTCGCGGCCAGCAGCTCGCCGAGCACCTGGGAATTGAGCGCGTTCAGCGCCTTCGGGCGGTTGAGCGTGATCAGCCCGACCTTGCCGCGCTTCTCCACGAGGATCGTCTCATAGGCCATTTTGCGGCTCTCCCTTCCTGCAATGCCGAGCTTCCGGTCTAGTGCATGACCCCGAAAATCGGAACCGATTTTCGGAAAGGATCATGCACAAACTCAAAAGGTGTTGCGGCGTCCTTCTGCGCGTCCAAAAGGGACGCGCGGCGCCGGAGCTTACCGCTGGCACTGGCGGCAATGGAAAGTCGACCGCCCGCTCTGCACGATGCGCTCGACATGGCCGGCACAGTCGGTGTGCGCGCAGGCTTCGCCCTCCCTGTCGTAGACCGAGAAGGAGTGCTGGAAGTAGCCGAGCGAGCCGTCGGTATGAACGTAGTCGCGCAGCGAGGAGCCGCCGGCGGCGATCGCCTCGGCAATGACCTCGCGTATCGAGGTGGCGAGCAGTTCGGCGCGGTCGCGGGCGATCTTGCCGTTGCCGGCGATCGTGCCGGCTGCCCGGGTGGGCGACAGCCCCGCCCGCCACAGCGCCTCGCAGACATAGATGTTGCCGAGCCCGGCGATCAGCCGCTGGTCGAGCAGCGCGGCCTTGAGCGGGGCCTTCTTGTCGCGGAAGAGCTCAGCCAGGAGCGCGCCATCGAGGCTGTTGCCGGTCGGCTCGACGCCAAGGCCCGAGAGCATCGGGTGCACGCCGGCCCCCGGCTCGGCAAAAAGCATGAAGCCGAAGCGCCGCGGATCGTTGAAGATGACGCGGGCCGGCTCGCCTCTTGGGTCCGCGACATGGAAGACGACGTGGTCGTGCGCTGCTGATTTCGAACGTTCGTGATGGAAGGTTCCGGGGGCCGAGCCGTCCGCGTCGGTTTCGATGCGGAACGAGCCCGACATGCCGAGGTGGCAGATGAGCATCGGGCCGTCCTCGACGTCGGCGGTGAGGTACTTGGCGCGGCGTCCCAGTGCCGCGATCTTGCGGCCGGTGAGGCGCTCGGAGAAGCGCTCGGGGAAGGGGAAGCGCAGGTCGGGGCGGCGCGTCTCGACGCGTTCGATCCGCGCGCCCTCTAGCACCGGCTGAAGTCCGCGCCGGACGGTTTCGACTTCGGGCAGTTCAGGCATGGGTGATCTTGGCCAGGAAGGAGTTGCCGTGGCGGCCCGGCGCGAGGCCGAGATGCTCCGCCACCGTCTCGCCGATGTCCGCGAATGTCGTGCGCAGGCCGATGTCGCCGCCGGCGAGGCCCGGCGCCTGCCCGATCACCGGGATGCGCTCGCGGGTGTGGTCGGTGCCGCGCCATGTCGGGTCGTTGCCATGGTCGGCGGTGAAGATGATGAGGTCCCCGGGCTTGAGCTTGGCGAGCGCCTCGGGCACCCGCTTGTCGAAGGCCTCGAGGGCTGCGGCATATCCGGGCACGTCGCGGCGATGGCCGAATTCGGTGTCGAAGTCGACGAAATTGGCGAACACCAGGTCGCCGTCGCGGGCGTCGTCCATGGCGCCGAGCGCCTTGTCGAACATCGCCATGTTGCCGACGCCCTTGCGCACCTCGGAAATGCCGCGATGGGCGAAGATGTCGCCGATCTTGCCGATGGCGATCATCTTGCTGCCGCGCTCCGTCAGCCTGTCGAGCAGCGTCGGCTCCGGCGGCGGCGTTGCAAAGTCCTTGCGGTTGGGCGTGCGTTCGAATGTGTCGCGGCTCTCACCGACGAAGGGTCGGGCGATGACCCGGCCGATGTTGAGCGGATCGACGAGCCGGCGCACCACGCGGCAGAGCTCATAGAGGCGCTCCAGCCCGAAATGGGTTTCGTGCGCGGCGATCTGGAGCACCGAATCGACTGAGGTGTAGCAGATCGGCTTGCCGGTCCGGATGTGCTCCTCGCCGAACCTCTCGATGATCTCGATGCCCGAAGCATGGCAGTTGCCGAGGATGCCCGGCACCTTGCCCTCGCGGACGATCGCGTCGGTCAGCGAAGCCGGGAAGGCGGGCACGGTCTGCGGAAAGTAGCCCCAGTCGAAGGTGACCGGCACGCCTGCGATCTCCCAATGGCCGGACGGCGTGTCCTTGCCGCTGGAGATCTCCTGCGCGGTGCCGTGAAAGGCGCCGGGCGAGAGCCTGGCGCCATCGCCGAAGGCGAAGCCCGTCGCGAGCTTCGACGCCTCGCCAAGGCCAAGCGCCGTCATGCTGGGCAGGCGGAGCGGCCCGCTGCGCAGGCCGTCGCGGTCGCCGCGGCCCTCGGCGCAGGCCTTCGCGATATGGCCGAAGGTGTTCGACCCCGCATCGCCGAAAACCTCGGCATCGGCCGCGCCGCCGATGCCGAAGGAATCCAGTACGAAGATGAATGCTCGCGCCATCGCTGTCGGGCTCTCGGTTGCCGGCTCCCGACACACATAGGTTGAGCGCGCGGAGTTGGCAATTATCCGGCGGGATGGGTGCCGCGGCGGTCGCTCAACAATCCCCGCACGGTAGTGTCCGGACATGGCGTGGGCGCAGATAATACGTCTCACCCATTTGGATGTCGTCGAAAGCGGCGGCGAGGCCCAGCACCGGCTTGGCTTCCGCGGCCCAGGTGATCACCGGCTTGTAGTCGAGCTGGCTTTCGACACGGATGAGGAAGCTGCCCCTGGCGTTGAGCGCGTCGGGCACCGTGGTCGGCGAGCCTATGGCGGCGGCAGGTCCTGTCGATCCATTGTCCAGTTTGCGCGACCAAGCCACCCTCACGTTGGGGGTCGCCTCATCCGTGATCTCGATGGCGGTGACCACGATCGTGCCGACGCTTCTGTTGTAGGGTTGCAGCGTGGCCTCTCCGATCTGCATGATGGCATCGATTTCCGCGAGTGTCGTCGTCTGCTGCTGAGTTACGAGATCACCCACCATCGAACCGACGCGGCTGACCTTCTTGCTGGTTTCGATGGCCTGGGAAACTTCCATGGTCACGAAGTAGAGCGCGAGGAGAAGCGGTAAGACGAAGGCGAACTCGACCGCAGCCACGCCGCGCCGGTCGTGGGCAAGGCCACGCAGGGAAGCCTGCAATCGCATCAGCGCCGTAAGTGCCTTCGTCCCGATCGACATGTCCCTGCCTTTCCCCTCTATGTCGTCCCGCCGGGGCCCGATTTGATTAGTTGAACGGCTCGTTCTGCCAAACGGATGCGGCGAACTGCAGAGTGTAGCCGCCCTCGAGGTTTGACATGGACGCCCGCATGAAATCGGTGATCACGGGCCATTTATAGAAAGCCCGCAGCATGTTCTTTGACACCGAAGGCCCCGATTTCCATCCGAACCCTGTCGTGTCGATGTCCCGGGAAGAGGTCAGCGTGATCCTCTCCTTGGCCGCATCGGCGAATGTTGCGTAGCTGCGCAGATCGACGATCAATCCGGGGCAATCCTTGGCGACCAGGACCTCGATCCTGTCGCAGATCATGTTCCTCACCGTCAGTTCATTCAGGTCGGCGGCCCTGATATTTCCCGTACGAAGTTGGCGGGCAACGTCGTCCACGGCGTTGGATAGCACTTGCTGGCCGGCGAAGGTAATGCAGCTCTCCAGGATGGCGAAGACGAGCAGCGAGAAGGGGATCGCCAGCATGACGAACTCGATCGCCGTGCTGCCGCTCCGGTCGCGCAGGAAACGGGCGAGGAGTGCCCTTTTCCGATCTCGCGAGCAATGATCTGTTGGCGATGCCCTGTCCTTCATGTTCCCGACCACCTGCCCCATATGAAGCGGACGATAGACCAAAGCCGTTGAGGCCTCGTTTGGGCCAACGCGAAAATGCCAGCGGCGAGCTTTACCGGCTGCTAACTATCGATGCCGGCCGCGCAGAGCGGAAATTACTGGGCGTTCATCTCGCCTTCCGACAGGCGCTCGGCATCGCTCTTGTAGGAACTCTCGCAATAGGGCGTGCAGGACAGGGTCTGTACTTCCGAACGCCTGTATATGCGTACCGAAGAGGCTGCCTGGCGGACTACGGTCACCTGCTCGTCGACGATCGGGTTGCCGGCGGCATCGAGCACCACGAGGTTGGTCACGCCAAAACCCTTGCCTGTGAGCACGATGGTGGACGCGTCCTGGACGGCGGCGTCGGCGATGGAGGAGTTGCCGACGACGATTGTGTCCGCCGCGCGGGTGAGGCGCACGATCTTGGCCTGGTTCATCGTCACCTCGATGCCCGAGCCGGCCTGTGCCGGCAGGGACGCTGCGGGCAGCAGGAACAGCATTCCCATGAACAAGGATTTCAGACGAGCCACGGTCGCGCCCCCTCAGACGGTTGTCGCAATTGTCGACGTTCAACGGAAGATGAACGACTTTGGTGAACCAAGGGTTAAGCCCGCCCGGCAGAACGCGGACGGGAGCATTTGTGAATTACTGGCTTGGGCGGTGCTCGGCGACGAAGAAGAAAGTACTGATCGGCTTAGTCGATGATTAACCACCCAACCGGAGCTTGCGCCGAAACGAATTGGTAAGGGTGTTTCTTAAGCCGATTGCAACGGCTCCCCGCTAGGTTGCAAACATCCGATCAACGCCAAGAGAAATGTTGACGGGAAGTGCTGTAACACGGAGCAAGGAGCTTACGATGTCTAACCTCATCGCACGTTTTGTGAAGGACGAATCCGGCGCGACCGCCATCGAATACGGTCTGATCGCCGCCCTCATCGCTGTTGCCATCATCGCCGGCGCTACCGCGATCGGCACACAGCTCAACGACAAATTCACCGACGTTTCCAAGGCCATCGAAACTGGCAAGATGCCCACCAACTAATCACCGGCTAAGGTGGAGTATCAATAGAAAAGGCCGCCAGTTGGCGGCCTTTTTTATGCAACGAACGTACACTCAAGCTTAAGTCATCTCTGCAATCATTTGTCTCGGACAATCGACATGATCGAAGCGCTGATACTGGTCGTCTTTCCATTCTGCATGGTCTTCGCCGCCGTTTCGGACACAATGTCGATGACCATCGCCAACAAGGTTCCTTTGCTACTGTTAGGCACATTTCTGGTCGTGGCGCCCTTCACCGGGATGGGCTGGGCCGAAGTAGGGATGCATCTTGCCGCGGGAGGGCTCCTTCTTCTGGTGACCTTTGCGCTATTTGCGATGGGAGGCATGGGCGGCGGTGACGCCAAGCTGATTGCCGCCACCGCGGTCTGGATGGGACTTGGCATCCCGTTGATGCAATATTTGCTGGTAGGTGCCGCCATTGGTGGGCTGCTGACACTGGCGATACTTTCGTTTCGGAGCTCTGCCCTTTCCCACGTGGTCGGGCAGAACATCTTCCTGAAAAACTTCACACATCATGCCGGCGGCGTTCCCTATGGCATTGCGCTCGGGATCGGCGGGCTTCTGACCTATCCGTCCTCGCCGATGATGACCTGGGCACTGGGGCGTCTGGTTGCGCAATAGCTGCCCGGCTGGCGGGTTAGGAAACGATTAATCACGCCCGTAAGGATTGCGTTAACCATAATTTGACGATTGCCCGTGCAGTGTCTTCCTCGGCTTATTGGGGTTTGCCGGGGCGAGGTCGGACATGGCAGCATCGCGACTGATGATACTTGGCGTGGCGGTGGCTGCGGCAGGCGGGGCAGGTTACGTCGCCAAGAATATGTCGGCTCCACCGCCGGCCCAGGTCGTCGAGGCCGGGCCGCAGCAACCCCAGATCGAACTGACCGATGTCCTCGTCCTGACTGGCGACGTGCCGATCGGCGGGATCGTGGAGAGCAACGTCTCCTGGCAGCCCTGGCCAAGCGACGCGCTCAATCCCAATTTCATCACCCGCAGCACCGAGCCGGACGGGCCCGAGAAATACAAGAACTCCGTCGCGCGCCTGGCGCTCTATTCCGGCGAACCGCTGCGCAAGTCGAAGCTCATCGGCGAGGGACAGAGCTTCATGTCCGCCGTGCTTCCTACCGGCATGCGCGCCGTCGCCACCACGATTTCAGCCGACACCTCCGCCGGCGGGTTCATCCTTCCGAACGACTATGTCGACGTGATCATGACCCGCCGCGCAGACGGGGGCGCGACCGGATTCACCACAGAAACGATCCTCAAGAACATCCGCGTGCTCGCCATCGACCAGGCCATCCAGGAGGACGAGGAGGGCAAGAGGGTAAAGGTCGGCGAAACGGCCACACTGGAACTCACCCCTCAGCAGGCCGAGATCATCACCGTCGCTCAGCAGATGGCCGATCGGCTAACTCTGGCGCTACGTTCGGTCGCCGACACACAGGAAAAGAACCTCGTGGAGGCCGACTATCTGGTTTCCGGCAGCGGCAAGCGCGGCACCGTTCGCCTCATCAAGTCTGGCGAGATTTCCGAATCGGGGGCAAGGAAATGAGGACCAGTGCAAGGCTTCTGGCGACCGCATCGGCGCTCGCCGCCCTCGTCGCGGCCACAGCGGTGCCAGTCGCGCCGGCGGCCGCAGGCGCCCACGCCAGGGTCGGGGCGACCACGGCGAGCCAACGCGTCAAGCTCGGCCTGAACAAGTCGGTCGTGATCGACCTACCGAGCGATGCTTATGACATTCTGGTCGCCAACCCGGCCGTCGCCGACGCGGTCACGCGCACCTCCCGCCGCATCTACCTCTTCGGCAAGTCGGTCGGCGAAACCAACATCTTCGTCTTCGGCCCCAATGGCGAACAGATCGTCAGCCTCGACCTCGCGGTCGAGCGCGACGTGGCCGGCCTCGAGGACTATCTGAAGCGGTTCATCCCGAACTCCGACATCACGGTCGAACTCCTCAACGACAACGTCGTGCTGACCGGAACGGTCGATACGCCGCTCGACGCCAAGCGCGCGGCAGACCTCGCGACCATCTTCGTCACCGGTGGTGAGGCGACCACCGGGCAATTTTCGCAAACCGCCAGCGGCGGCTCCTCTGATGGCGGCGTTGCCATCGACAATCCCGATCGGACGCGACAAACGAGCACGATCGTCAACCTGCTGCAAATCGTCGGCGAAGACCAGGTGATGCTGAAAGTCACCGTGGCCGAGGTTAGCCGCAATGTCATGAAACAATTAGGTGTCAACCTAATCGCCGGCGGCGATGCCAATGGCATCAGTTGGGGCGCGATATCTGAAACTTCATTTGGGCTGGGCAAACCATTGTCTGCCTCAGGAATCGGATTTGGAACGTCGGTCATCGACGGCTACGTCAACGCCATGGAACAGGCCGGCGTAATGAAGACGCTTGCCGAGCCGACGCTCACAGCGGTCTCAGGCGAGAAGGCTACTTTCAAAGTAGGGGGAGAATTCAACATTGTAAGTGGCCGCAGCAGCAACGTCTCAGATGACAATCAGACCGGCCAAGTCACTTACGATATCGAGAAGCTGGAGTACGGCATCGGTTTGGAGTTTCAGCCGGTGGTGCTGTCACCAGGAAGAATCAATTTGAAGGTGCGCACGTCGGTCTCGGAGCCAACCACCGAAGGGTCGGTGCTATTGGAGGCTGGACCACCGCGGAAAAGTACTGGCTTGTTCGGTGGAATTCTTGACCCGCGTCAGAACTTGCAGGGCACGAACATCCTGTCGATCCGCAAGCGCCTTGCCGACACCACGGTCGAACTGCCGTCCGGCGGCTCGATGATGATCGCAGGCCTGGTGCGCGACGACGTTCGCCAGGCCATCAATGGCCTGCCTGGCCTCTCCAAGGTGCCGGTCCTGGGCACGCTGTTCCGCAGCCGCGACTTCGTCCGCAACGAGACGGAACTGGTCATCATCGTGACGCCGTATCTGTCGCGCCCGGTGGCGCGCAACGAACTGGCCAGGCCGGACGACAACTTCAACGCGGCAAGCGACGGCGCCGGCATGTTCCTCGGTCGAGTCAATCGCGTCTACGGCACCATGAAAACCGACAGACCGGCAGGCCGCTACCACGGCGTCGTCGGCTTCATCTACAAGTGAGGGGGTAGGGGCATGACCGAGGCAGTTTTCGTCGCCACCAGGGCCGCCGGACAACAGCGTTCCGGAACCGCGCGTCTTTTCCTTCCCCTTTTCGCAGCGGGGGCAGTTGCCCTCCTTGCGGGCTGCGCCAGCCGCGACAGCATCACCGTCGGGGCCATTCCGGACGACTATCGCACCAATCATCCGATCGTCATCGCCGAGAAGAACCAGACGATCGACTTTCCGGTGGGTGTGACCGACCGCGGCATCTCGCAGGGCCAGAAGGCGACGTTCGAAGGCTTCCTCAGCGAGTATGATCGCCGCACCGCGCCGCCGATGACGATCCTCGTGCCGGCGGGCGCTGCGAACGACATTGCCGCAAACGTGGCCGCCAAGGCTCTGCGGCGCGTGGCGCTGAACAACGGCGTGCCGTCGAATCGCGTCACCATCGCCAGCTACCAGGCGACCTATCCCGACGCGGCGTCGCCGGTGCGCGTCTCCTACACGGTCATGCGCGCCCAGACCGACCGCTGCGGCCGCTGGCCGGACGATGTGTTGAACACGGCGGAGAACAAGCACTACGCCAATTTCGGCTGCTCCTATCAGAACAACCTTGCCGCTCAACTCGCCAATCCGGCCGACCTGCTCGGGCCGCGCAAGCAGACCGAGATCGATGCCGAGAACCGCAGCGCGGTTATCGATGTCTATCGCCAGCGTGGCATCTCTGACGAGTTCCTCGGGAACTCCGAAGTCAATTTCTGATCGCGCAGTGACGGGAAGAGCAGGAAGATGAACAACCTCGCCTACGACACCCAGCCCGACCGCGGCGAGCCTTCGCAGCAGGACCTGGCCCAGATGCAGGCGCTGCGGCCGGTGCCGCGGATCTCCATCCAGGCTTTTTGCGAATCCGACAGCGTCGCAGGGCCGATCGAGCGCGCCGGCGAGGACCGGCGGATGGCCAAGGCGCATCTCAAGGTGCACATGGGCGGCATCGAGACGGCGATCGAGGTCTATCGCAGTTCGCCCACGCCTAATCTTATCATCATCGAGACGCGTCGCGAACCGAAAGGCCTGCTCGAGGGGCTGCACGAACTCGCCGAATTCTGCGACCCGTCGTCGAAGGTGGTGGTGATCGGTCACTACAATGACGTCGCGCTCTACAGGGAACTGATCCGATCGGGGATCTCCGAGTACGTCGTTGCGCCGATTTCGATGGCCGACATCGTCAGCGTGATCTCCTCGATCTTCGTCGATCCGGAGGCCGAGCCGATCGGCCGGTCGATCGCCTTCGTCGGAGCCAAGGGTGGCGTCGGCTCGTCGACCGTCGCCCACAATGTGGCGTGGAGCATGTCGACCCTGTTCAAGTCGGAAGTCGTGGTCGCCGACCTCGACCTTGCCTTCGGCACCGCGAACATCAATTTCGACCAGGACCCCGCCCAGGGCATTGCCGAGGCGGTGTTTTCCCCCGAGCGCGTCGACGAGGTCTATCTGGATCGTCTGCTCGCCCAGTGCGCCGAGCACCTGTCCCTGTTGGCGGCGCCGTCGACACTGGAACGGGTCTACGACTTCGACCCCGATGCGTTCTCGCAGATCATCGACACGGCGCAGCGCAGCGCGCCGCTGCTGGTGCTCGATGTTCCGCATATCTGGAGCGGATGGAGCAAGACGACGCTGACCCGTGCCGACGAAGTGGTCATCACCGCCACGCCGGAACTCGCCAATCTGCGCAACACCAAGAACCTGGTCGACATGCTGAAGCGGCTCAGACCCAACGACCCGCCGCCGCGGCTGATCCTCAACCAGGCAGGCGTGCCGAAACGGCCGGAGATTTCCGCCGCCGATTTCGCCGAACCGCTTGGAATCGCGCCGATCTCGGTGATCCCGTTCGAGCCGCTCTTGTTCGGCAACGCCGCCAACAACGGCCGCATGCTCGGAGAGATGGACGCCAAGCATCCGATCGTCCAGACCATCGGCGAAATCGCGCACGTGCTGACCGGCCGCTCCGAAGCGAAGACCAAGAAGCAGACCGGTCTCGGCGCGATCCTCGGCCGGCTCAAGGCCCGTAAGAAGTGATGCTCGTGGCGGAGGCTTAGCCGATCATGTTTGGCAGAAGAGGCGGCGACGACGGCAACAGGCCCACGCCGGCATTTCGTCCGCTGGCGCCCACGCCGGCACCGGCCGCAGCGTCAGTCGATACGCTGGTCGCGCCGCGTCCTTCCACGCCTGCACCGATGGTCCCGGCTGCTCCGCTCAAGCGCGCCCTGGAATCCTCTCCGTCGCTGGCGCCCGAGCCGCGCAGGGCGCAGCGCGAGCGCAGCGAGAGCTACTACGACACAAAGAGCCAGGTTTTCTCGGCGCTGATCGACACCATCGACCTGTCGCAACTCGCCAAGCTCGATCCCGAGAGCGCCCGCGAGGAAATCCGAGACATCGTCAACGACATCATCGCGATCAAGAATTTCGCGATGTCGATCGCCGAGCAGGAGGAACTGCTCGAGGACATCTGCAACGACGTGCTGGGTTATGGGCCGCTCGAGCCGCTGCTCGCGCGCGACGACATCGCCGACATCATGGTCAACGGCGCCAAGCAGGTCTTCATCGAAGTCAACGGCAAGGTCGAGCAGACCTCGATCCGCTTCCGCGACAACCAGCAACTGCTCAACATCTGCCAGCGCATCGTCAGCCAGGTCGGCCGCCGCGTCGACGAATCCTCGCCCATCTGCGACGCCCGCCTGCCCGACGGTTCGCGCGTCAACGTGATCGCGCCGCCGTTGTCCATCGATGGCACCGCGCTCACCATCCGCAAGTTCAAGAAGGACAAGCTCACCCTCGACCAACTGGTCAAGTTCGGCGCGATCTCGCCGCATGGCGCGGAGGTCCTGAAGATCATCGGCCGCGTCCGCTGCAATATCGTCATCTCCGGTGGTACCGGCTCGGGCAAGACCACGCTGCTCAATTGCCTGACCAATTACATCGATCGAGAAGAGCGCGTCATCACCTGCGAGGACTCGGCGGAACTGCAACTGCAGCAGCCCCATGTCGTTCGCCTGGAGACGCGTCCGCCGAACCTCGAAGGCGAGGGCGAGGTCACCATGCGCGACCTGGTCAAGAACTGCCTGCGCATGCGTCCCGAGCGCATCATCGTCGGCGAGGTGCGCGGACCCGAGGTGTTTGACCTGCTGCAGGCCATGAACACAGGCCACGACGGCTCCATGGGCACGATCCACTCCAACAGCCCGCGCGAATGCCTCAACCGTATCGAATCTATGATCGCGATGGGCGGTTACTCGCTGCCGCAGAAGACTGTGCGCGAGATCATCGTCGGCTCGGTCGACGTCATCATTCAGGCCGCACGACTGCGCGACGGTTCGCGCCGCATCACCCACATCACCGAGGTGATCGGCATGGAAGGCGACGTCATCATCACGCAGGATCTGGTGCTCTACAACATCAAGGGAGAGGACCAGAACGGCAGGCTCGTCGGCCAGCATGTCTCGACCGGCATCGGCCGTCCGCATTTCTGGGATCGCGCCCGCTACTACGGCGAGGAGGCGCGCCTGGCCACCGCGCTGGAATCGATGGAAAAGGGCAGTGACTGACATGCCTGGTGAGGGAAGGTAGCGCGCATGTTCGGCCTCGACATCACCATGCTGCTCTTCGTTCTCCTGGCTGGCCTCAGCGCCGGCCTCGTCGCCTACGCTTTCCTGTTCAGGCGCATGGAGACCGAGACCAACACCCAGCGTCGCCTGTCGACGGTGCAGCAGACCGAGGTCGACCGAAGCCTGGTAAAGGCATCGCGCGACCGGACGGCCGAGATCGCCAAGCGCAAGAAGTCCGTCCAGGATTCGCTCAAGGAGCTTGAGGAAAAGCAGAAGGCCAAGGATCGCAACATCAAGAAGCCGCCGCTGCGGATACAGATCCGCCAGGCCGGGATGCAGGTCACGATCGAGCGCTTCTATGTCTATTCGGCCATCTGTGGCATCGTCACCACGCTCGTCGTCTATCTTGCCGGTGCACCGCTGATCCTGCTGCCCGGCGCCCTGCTGGCAGGCAGCGTTGGACTTCCCCGCTGGTTCGTCTCGTTCCGGCGCGCGCGAAGGGTCAAACATTTCCTGAACGAGTTTCCCAATGCCCTCGACATCATCGTGCGCGCGGTGAAATCGGGCCTGCCGCTCAATGACGGCATCCGCCTCATCGCCAACGAGTCGCCCGAGCCGGTACGGACCGAGTTCCGCCGCATCGTGGACGCCCAGCAACTCGGCATGTCGATCCCGGACGCGGCCCTGCGCATGACCGAGACCATGCCTTGCCCGGAAGCGGGCTTCTTCGGCATCGTCATCCAGATCCAGAGCCAGGCCGGCGGCAACCTGTCCGAAGCGCTCGGCAACCTGTCGCGAGTGCTGCGCGACCGAAAGAAGATGAAGGCCAAGGTTCAGGCCCTTTCGATGGAGGCCAAGGCGTCGGCCGCCATCATCGGCGCGCTGCCGATCATCGTTGCCTTTCTCGTCTATCTATCGAGCCCCAACTACATCATGCCCCTGTTCGTCACGAGCACGGGCAACCTGATCCTGGGCGTCTCGGCAATCTGGATGTCGATCGGCATCTTCGTGATGCGCAAGATGATGAATTTCGAGGTCTAGGCGATCATGACCGATCAAGTCGTCAAAGCACTCACCGATCCGTCGTTCCTCATCGCCTTGTTGGTCGGCGTCGCGGTCTTCGCCACCATGTTCACCGTCATGCCCTCGCTGAGCGGCAACCAGCTCAAGTCACGCATGAAGTCCGTTGCCCTCGAGCGGGACGAACTCCGTGCAAAGCAGAGGGCTCGCCTGGCAGCCGAATCCGGGCGGCGAAGCCAGGGGCTGCGCGAGCAGCAGTCGGTGGGTATGCGCAGCATCGTCGAGCGGCTCGACCTTCGCCGCGCGCTCGTCGACGAAGGCACCCTGAATTCGCTCAAGGTCGCGGGCTTCCGCGGACAGAACCCGTTGACACGGTTCCTGTTCTTCCGCCTGGTGCTGCCCTTTGTGGGCTTTGCGCTTGCTGCCGTATACGTTTTCCTGCTCGGCGGGCTCGCCGAGAAGCCGATGCTGATGAAGGTCCTTGCCTGCATCATCGCGGCTTATGCCGGCTTCTACGCGCCGGTCCTCTACGTGAGCAACCGCGCGACCAAGCGCAAGCAGTCGATTCAGATGGCCTGGCCCGACGCGCTCGACCTGATGCTGATCTGCGTCGAGTCGGGCATGTCGGTCGAGGCGGCGCTGCGCAAGGTCGCCGACGAGATCGGGGCGCAGTCGGTCGATCTCGCCGAGGAGTTCGTGCTCACCAATGCCGAGCTTTCCTATCTCACCGAACGCCGCGCTGCCTATGAGAACCTGGCCGCCCGCACGGGGCTCGACTCGGTCAAGTCGGTGACCCAGGCGCTGATCCAGGCCGAGCGCTACGGCACGCCCGTCGCCCATGCGCTGCGCGTGCTTGCGAGCGAAAGCCGCGACATGCGTCTGAACGAGGCGGAAAAGAAGGCGGCGGCCTTGCCACCGAAGCTCACCGTGCCGATGATCCTGTTCTTCCTGCCGGTGCTGTTCGCCATCATCCTGGGGCCGGCGGGCATCCAGATCAGCGAGCGCGGGCTCTTTGGCGACAAGCAGCAGTCGAGCAGCGATCAATAGACCTTGGAAATGCAAAGGCCGCGTCCTGTGACGCGGCCTTTTTGGCATTTCCGGACGTCTTGTGGACGTCAGTTGGTGGTGGGCTTGTCTTCAGCCTTGATCTGGTTCCAGGCGTTCTGCTGCGCCAGCATCGAGCGCAGGTAGTTGACGTTGGCCTGCGCCTGTTCGGGAGAAAGTTCCTGGCCAGCAATCTTCTCGGCCTCGTCGAAACGCCCCTGCAGGCCCACTGCCAGCGCCAGGTTCTGGCGCACGCGGCTGTCGGCGCCCGGCTGCGAGGCTGCCGAGCGAAGGTAGGTTTCCGCCGACTTGAGATCGCCCTCGAGCACATAGGACATGCCCAGGTTCGACAGCACGCTGGGTTCGTTCGGCTTGAGGTCGAGAGCCTTGCGATAGAGGCCGCGCGCCTCGGGCGTCTGGCCAAGCTGGTCGAGAATGGCGGCCTCGGCAGAGACCAGCTTCCAGTCCGGATATTCCGGTGTTTGTGCGCGACGCACGGCGTCGAGCGCCGACTGCAGCTCGCCGGACGCGGCCAGCGCCTTGCCGTATGCGGCCAGCACGTCGCGGTCCTTCGGGTAGCCGATGGCGAGCTTGCGCATGACGGCGAGCGACTGGTCGGTCTGCCCCTTCATCTGGAGAACCGAGGCGTACTGCAGGGCCACCGGCTTGTTGTTGGGATCGCTGGCATAGGTGCGGCCGAGCGATTCGGAGGCTCCCTGCAACTCGCCGGCGGACATGGTTGCAGTCGGTTTGCCGGCGCGCGCGATCGAGCCCGTGGTCATCTTGCTGGTGGTGCAGCCGGCGACGCCAGCCATGAGCAGCGTAACGAAAGCCACCTTCGCGAGGCGTTTTCCCGTTGCGTTCATCGAGCGATTGGTCAACATCGGCGACGGCTCTCCATTGGTCTGCGTGGCCGTTCGCCGGCCATCTCCCCGCCTTGGAGAAATAATCTGTTAACCCTAACGGATGGTTAAGGGCGCACGATGCGCCGCTCCGTCCGACATCGAAGGAAGCCGAAATGCCGGTCGAACTGCTCGACAAGAAGCCAGCCGATTCCCTGCCGATCCATCTCGTGGCCAAGGACGGTCTGGACGCTGCTGGTTTCGACCCGTCGATCCTCGCCTGGGCCAATGCCAATGGCTTCTCCGGCGAAGCCGGCAAAGTGCTCGTGCTCCCCGGCAGCGACGGCAACGCGGCGGGCGCCCTGTTCGGCACCGGCCTGCAGGAGAACGGCCTCGGCTTCGGGACGCTGGCCCGCAGCCTGCCGCAGGGAAACTGGCATTTTGCATCGCAGCCGGCGCACCCGGAACTTGCGGCGCTCGGCGTTGCGCTCGGCAACTACGTGTTCACCCGCTACGGTAAGAAGCCGGGCAGGGACCTCAGCCTAGTCTTACCATCGGGCACTGACGCCGGGCGGCTGAAGCGGATCGTAGACTCCGTCTTCCTCGTGCGCGACCTGGTCAACACGCCGACCAACGACATGTTGCCCTCGGCGCTCGAGGACGCGGTGAGGACGCTAGCCGCCCGCCATGGCGCTGAGGTCGGCGTCACCGTCGGCGATGACCTGCTTGCCCGCAACTTCCCGATGATCCATGCGGTCGGACGCGCGTCCGCCGACGCGCCGCGCCTGATCGACCTTTCCTGGGGCCCCCAGGATGCGCCGAAAGTCACGCTCGTCGGCAAGGGCGTGTGCTTCGACACCGGCGGCCTGGACATCAAGCCGGCGAGCAGCATGCTTCTGATGAAGAAGGACATGGGTGGCGCGGCAAACGTGCTCGGGCTTGCCGCGATGATCATGGGTGCGAGGCTCAACGTTCGCCTGCGCGTGCTGATCCCCGCCGTCGAGAACGCGATTTCGGCCAATGCCTTCCGTCCCGGCGACGTGCTGCAGACCCGCAAGGGACTCACCGTCGAGATCGGCAACACGGACGCCGAAGGCCGGCTGGTTCTGGCCGATGCCCTGGCTCTCGCAGACGAGGAGCAGCCGCAGCTGCTGGTCGACATGGCGACGCTGACGGGGGCGGCCCGCGTGGCTCTCGGTCCGGACCTGCCACCCTTCTACACCGATGACGACCAGCTGGCTGCCGAACTGGCAGTCGCTTCTGCGGAAGTCGAGGACCCGATCTGGCGCATGCCCTTGTGGAAGCCCTACGACACGAAGCTGTCGTCCAAGGTGGCCGACATCAACAACGTCAATTCGGACGGCTTTGCCGGTTCGATCACGGCGGCGCTGTTCCTCAAGCGCTTTGTCGAAAGGACCGCGAGTTGGGCGCACTTCGACATCTTCGCCTGGAACCCGACCGAACGCGCCTACGGCCCGATCGGCGGCGAGGCCCAGGCGATCCGGGCGCTGGAAAAGGTGATCTCGGCTAGGTTCGGCTGACCTGATCTGCGGGGTGGCGGTCGCAGGGCCTGTCCGGGGCCGCCTTGTCATCGCCACCTTTTCCCATTTGGATGAAACGGAACCGAAACAATTCCCGTGGATGCTGGCGCCATGCCGATAGCATTGCGTCCGAGTCAGTCGCTGAGGCTGCTTCAGCAGTTTGCCCTTTCCGAGGTGCGTGACGATGCGCCTGACCTGACGCTGCGCCAGATGGCGATCCTGCTCACCATCTATCTCGATCCGCCGCCGCATACTGTGCGCGGGCTGGCCGCGAAGCTCAATGTCAGCAAGCCCGTCATCACCCGCGCGCTCGACAGCATGGGCGCCCTCAAGCTGGTGTCGCGCCACCGCGACGAACTCGACAAGCGCAACGTGCTGATACGGCGGACCGTGCAAGGCGCGCTCTATGTCGAGCGTTTGGGCGATGCTATCATCGCCAAAGCAATGGAGCTTCCGATTTGACTGCCCGCGACAGCCGCCTTCACGCCTTCCGTCCCGATCTCGCAGACCTTCGCCTCAAGGGTGAGGTGGCGGCCGATCGTTTCGTTGCCGGACGGCCGGCCCGCGTGTCGGCTGTGGTCGCCGATGTCCGCAAGGCCCCGCGGCCCGACTCGGGCCTCAACACGCAGTTGCTGCTCGGCGACGACGTGCTGGTCTTCGAAGAAGTCGAGGGTTTCGCCTGGCTCCAGTCCGAGCGCGACGGCTATGTGGGCTATGTTGCAGCCGGCGACCTATCCCCGCGCGGAGCCGAGCCGACTCACGTCGTCGTCGCGACGCGTACCTTCATCTATCCTGGGCCGGACATGAAGCTTCCGCGCACCGGCGCCCTGTCGATCGGCTCGTGGGTTTCAGTGACCGGTCAGGCGGAGACACGCGGTACGCACTATGCCCTCTTGCCCTCGGGCGAAGCCGTGGTCGCCCAGCATCTGGCACCGTTCGGGACCAAGGCGGATGATTTCGTTTCGGTTGCGGAACGGCTGATCGATACGCCTTATCTCTGGGGCGGATCGAGCGCCTTCGGCATCGATTGCTCCGGCCTGGTGCAACTTTCGATGCTCATGACCGGCCGCGACGTGCTGCGCGATTCCGACATGCAGGCCGAAGCGCTGGGTGCGCCGCTCGACCCGGGCACCGACTATTCCGCGCTGCGGCGCGGCGACCTTGTGTTCTGGAAGGGCCACGTCGCGATCATGACCGACGCGGATTCGATGATACACGCCAACGGCCACACTATGACCGTGGCCCGAGAAGGCCTGCGCGAGGCGATTGCCCGCATCGGCTATCTCTACGGCGGACCGACCGGCTTCCGGCGGCCCTGAGACGTCCTGTTACCCTGCAAGCGGTTTCAGATTGGCGCCTTGCAGCACTTCGGCTGAGCCGATGCCTATCCGCTTAACCAGCGCCGTTGCCTGGACCATGGTGATGTCGAGCGGGCGGACACGGTCGGACGTGAAGTACATCACGTTGCCGGACAATGGCGTCGGCGCCTGCGGCAGGAAGACCGCCACCCAGCCATCACCGACCGGTTCGATCACATAGCCGATCTGCCATCCGTCCTCGATGCTGACGAGGGCCGGCTTCATGCCTTCGGTGTTCTCGAACTGCATGAAACCCTCGGCCATGGTCTTGACCATGCGGTACTGCGGCAGGCCGCCCATCAGCGAGCCCTCGAACCAGCCCGACAGGCGCGTGCCCAATGCCGTGCGCGCGACCATGCCGGCGATGAAGGAGACGACGATCAGGGCTGCTACCGCGAGCAACGTTACCGTGCCGACGCCGGCAACCGCACCCATCTGGTCCAGACCGAGCTGCTTCTCGATCGGCCGTACCGCTCGTACGGCAAGGCGCATCGCATGGCTGAGGACGAGCGAGATCAGCGCGACCGGGAGGAGGAACAGCACGCCGCCTATGATCGTGGTCTTGAGGAAGTCCTTCATGATTGCACCCTGGTTGCAGCCAATTGAACGGAAATCGACGTCAGGACCCGGCACGGGCGGTCGGGAAGAATGGGCTCCTCAGTAGCCGGCCTCGCGGTCGACGATGTTGTCGAGCGCCTCGCCACGCTCGTATGCATCCATCTGCCTGAGCATCGGCGCGACGAGGTGCGCCGGGTCCGACGTGGCCGCCGCATGCGGCGTGACGAATACCTTGGGATGCGCCCAGAGCGGACTGGTCCTGGGCAGGGGTTCGACCTCGAACACGTCGAGGCTGGCTTCTTTCAGAGTCCCGTCGTCGAGCGCGCGAGCAATGTCGGCATCGCGCTGCAATCGGCCGCGTCCTGCATTGACGAGAACCGCTCCGCCAAGGCCGTTGCGGCGGCGCAGTTCCTTGAGGAGGCCGTAGTTGATGATGCCCTGGGTCGCCTTGGTCAGCGGCAACAGGACGACGAGGATGTCGGTCGCATTGAGGAAGGGGACGAGCCCGGCGTCACCGCTGAAGGTGGTGATACCAGGCATTTCCTGTGGCCTCCGGCTCCAGCCATTGACCCGGAAGCCGACACCATTGAGCACGTTGGCGGCGGCACGGCCCAGATTGCCGAGGCCCATGATGCCGACCGAGATGTCCTCCGCCGGCCGCTGCGGCGGCTCGTGCCAGATCTTCTTGGCCTGCTGGGCGCGATAGAGCTGCCCCTGGCGGTGATGGTCGAGCACGCGCCAGAGCACATACTCGACCATGTGCTGGGTCAGGTTGTCCGCGACCACGCGCACGATCGGCACATCAGGCAGGGCCGGGTCCGCAAAGACATGGTCGACGCCGGCGCCGATCGAGAAGATCACCTTGAGATTGGGGAGCTTGGCGAGCACGCCGGGCCGCTGCTTCCAGACGACCGCATATTCGATCGACGGGTCCGCAGCGCCATCCGGCTCAAGCACGACCTCGCGCTCTTCGGACAGCATCTCGTACCATCGCTGCGGGTTGAAGCCTGTGATCGAAAGGAGAATCTTGCCCTTGCCCGCCATGCCTTCCATGCCCTGCTATTCACTCACCACGCCGGTCGGCGCGGTTTCGATCCTGAACGCCGCCGAGATCAGCGCCCGAGTGTAGTCGGTTTGCGGCCGCTCGAAAATCTGCTCGGACGGACCCGCCTCGACCACCTTGCCGTTGCGCATGACGATGACATGGTTGGCGAGAGCCCGCACCACCTTGAGGTCATGGCTGATGAACAGATAGGCGAGGTCGTGCTTGGCCTGGAGACTGCGCAACAGGTCGACCACCTGCGCCTGTACGCTCATGTCGAGCGCCGAGGTCGGCTCGTCGAGCATGACGAAGCGGGGCTTCAGCACCATGGCGCGCGCGATGGCGATGCGCTGGCGCTGGCCGCCCGAGAATTCGTGCGGATAGCGGAAGCGGGTCTCGGGATCGAGGCCCACCTCGCGCAGGACGTCGACCACATGGCGGTCACGCTCCTCGGCCTTCAGGCCGGGCTCGTGGATCTTCAGCCCTTCCTCGATGATGTCGGCGACCGACATGCGCGGGCTGAGCGAACCGTACGGGTCCTGGAAGACGATCTGCAATTCGCGCCGCAGCGGGCGCATGGCGTTGAAGCTGAGCCGGTCGATCTCGCGGCCGTTGAAGTCGATCCGGCCCTTGGACGAGATCATGCGCGTAAGCGCGAGCCCCAGCGTCGTTTTGCCCGAGCCGGATTCGCCGACGACGCCGACCGTCTGTCCCGCGCGCACGGCGACGTCGATGCCGTCCACGGCCTTCACATGGTCAACGGTGCGGCGGAAGAAGCCCTGCTTGATCGGGAACCAGACCTTGACGTCCGTTCCCGACATGACCGTCTTCGCCGACGGGTCGGCAGCCGGCGGCCTGCCCTTGGGTTCTGCGGCAAGCAGATGGCGCGTGTAGCTATGCTGCGGGTTTGCGAAGATTTCCTTGGTCGGGCCGGCCTCGACGATCTGGCCGCGGGTCATGACGCAGACCCTGTCTGCAATGCGGCGGACGATGCCGAGATCGTGGGTGATGAACAGCATCGACATGCCCTTGCGGGCCTTGAGTTCGGCGAGCAGTTCGAGGATCTGCGCCTGCACCGTCACGTCCAGCGCCGTGGTTGGCTCGTCGGCGATCAATAGGTCCGGCTCGTTGGCGAGCGCCATGGCGATCATGACGCGCTGGCGCTGGCCGCCCGAAAGCTGGTGCGGATAGGCGTCGAGGCGCTTCTTCGGATCGCGGATGCCGACCTCTTCGAGCAGTTCGATCGTCCGCTCCCGCGCCTGCCGGTCGCCCATGCCCTGGTGCAGCGAGAGGATCTCGACGATCTGCCGCTCGATGGTGTGCAGCGGGTTGAGCGAGGTCATCGGCTCCTGGAAGATCATGGTGATCTTGTTGCCGCGGACCTTCCTCAGCGCGTTCTCGTCCAGCGAAAGCAGGTCCTGGCCGTCGAAGACGATGCGCCCGGTGGGGTGGCTGGCCGGCGGATAGGGCAGGAGTTTCAGCACCGACAGGGCCGAGACCGACTTGCCCGAGCCGGATTCACCGACGAGCGCCAGCGTTTCGCCCTTGGCGATGTCGAAGGAGATGCGGTCGACGGCCATGGTCGTCATGCCGCCTTGCGCAAAGGCGACGGAGAGGTCCTGGACGGAAAGGAGGGGGGAGGTCAAATGGCGGCCTCGATGTCAGTCATGCGGAAATCACCGCCCTTGAAGAGCAGCGGCTCGCGCCGCGCCTTGGCCAGCGCATAGGCGAAGCAGTCGCCAAGGTTGAGCTTTGCCGGATGGTTACCCTTGCCGAACTGTCGGTAGGCTTCGCGGGCAAGCAGTGCTTGTTCGGGGGTAACGTCGACAAGCCGAACGTTCATGCGAGAGATGATCTGGTCCAGCTTGTCAGAGGTGACGGCCATGTCGCCGCGATCAACCCGCAGCGCGACCTCCAGATAGTTGACTGGAGACAGGGCAACAGTGTCGGCCTGTTCGGTCAGAACATCAGCGAAGCGATATTCCTCTGGTTCCTTGAGCAGAATTGCCAAAATGGCCGAAGCATCGACTATCATTTCGGCAATCCGAATTCGTCGTACAGGTCCGAATGGTCGCTGGTCACGCCAGGAGGTGGCGGCGGGAGCGAATCGAGGATTTCGCGCAACCGGCGCTTCCTCTCCGCGACATTCCGATCACGGCGCAGCCGCTCCAGTCGCTCCTCGAGGGCTGCCTGGATTGCCGAAGTCATCGTCTCTCCGGTCTCCTCGGCCAGTTCCCTGGCCAGCCGCTCGACGGTCGCATTCTTGATGTTCATGCCCATGTCTTGCTCCATGGTAGAAAACTCAAGAAATTATACCATAGGCGCGCGCTCACCTGAACGTCTTCCTCGGGTCGAAGGCGTCGCGCACGGCCTCGCCGACGAAGATGAGCAGCGACAGCATCAGCGAGATGACGACGAAGCCCGACAGACCGAGCCAGGGCGCATTGAGATTGCGCTGGCCCTGCTTGAGCAACTCGCCGAGCGACGCCGAGCCGGGCGGCAGGCCGAAGCCGAGGAAGTCGAGCGAGGTCAGCGTCGAGATCGAGCCGTTCAGGATGAAGGGCATGAATGTCAGCGTCGCCACCATGGCGTTGGGCAAAAGGTGGCGGAAGATGATCGTGCGGTTGGGCACACCGAGCGCGCGCGCCGCATTCACATATTCGAAGTTGCGGGCGCGCAGGAACTCGGCCCGCACGACGCCGACGAGGGCCACCCAGGAAAACAGGAGCATCAGGCCGAGCAGGATGAAGAAGCCCGGCGGCAGCACGGCGGCGACGATCAGCAGCAGGTAGAGGACCGGGATCGCCGACCAGATCTCGATGAAACGCTGGAAGAGAAGGTCGGTCCAGCCGCCGAAATAGCCCTGGAGCGCCCCGGCTGACACGCCGATCACGGCGGAGCCTGCGGTGAGGATCAGTCCGAACAGCACCGAAATACGGAAGCCGTAAATGACGCGGGCGAGCACGTCGCGGGCCTGGTCGTCGGTGCCCAGCCAGTTCCAGTTGCCGACGGTGCAGTTGGGGTCGTCCACGCCCAGCGGGTAACGCTGGCAGCGCACGTCCTTGGGGTACATCCAGGATGGCTTGGCGGGTGCCGCTTCGGGAATTTCGTTGTTGGTGGTGCGGTAGGAATAGCGGATCGGCGGCCAGATCATCCAGCCCTTGGCGGCGATCGCATCCTGCACCACCGACATGCGGTAGTCGGTGACGGGCAGGAAGCCTTCGTCGCCGAGGAAGGTCTCCTCCGGAAAGTCGGTGATGAGCGGCGAATAGAACTGGCCGTCGAAGCGGATCAACAGCGGCCTGTCGTTGGCGATCAGCTCGGAGAAGAGCGACAGCACGAACAGGACCAGGAAGATCCAGAGCGACCAATATCCGCGCCGGTGGGCCTTGAAGTTCTGCCAGCGCCGCTTGTTGAGCGGCGAGAGCCGGGGGCGCTTGGTCTGCGCGGCGGCGACATCGACGGTGGACATCAGACGTCCCTCCGCTCGAAGTCGATTCTAGGGTCGATCCACGTATAGGTGAGGTCGGAGATCAGGCCGACGAAAAGGCCCATGAGAGAGAATATGTAGAGGTTGGCGAAGACCACCGGGTAGTCGCGGTCGAGCACCGAGCGGAACCCGAGCAGGCCGAGGCCGTCGAGCGAGAAGATGTTCTCGATCAGCAGCGAGCCGGTGAAGAAGGCCGAGATGAACGCCCCGGGGAAGCCGGCGATGACGATCAGCATCGCGTTGCGGAAGACATGCCCGTAGAGCACCTGCCGTTGCGACAGCCCCTTGGCGCGGGCGGTGACTACGTATTGCTTGCGGATCTCGTCGAGGAACGAGTTCTTGGTGAGCAAGGTCGTCGTCGCGAAGGCCGACAGCACCAGCGCGGCGAGCGGAAGCGTGACGTGCCAGAGATAGTCGAGGACCTTGCCGCCGAGCGACAGCTCGCTGAAGTTTTCCGAGGTCAGGCCGCGCAGCGGAAACCAGTTGAAGAAGGAGCCGCCGGCAAACAGCACCATCAGCAGGATGGCGAACAGGAAGGCGGGAATGGCGTAGCCGACGATGACCACGCCGCTGGTCCAGATGTCGAAGGTAGAGCCGTCCTTGACCGCCTTGCGGATGCCGAGCGGGATGGAGATGAGGTAGGAAAGCAACGTGATCCAGATGCCGAGCGAGATCGAGACCGGCATCTTCTCCAGGATCAGGTCCAACACCGAGATGTCACGGAAGTAGCTTTCGCCGAAATCGAAGCGGGCATAGTCCCAGAGCATCTTGAAGAAGCGCTCGAGCGGCGGCTTGTCGAAGCCGAACTGCTGTTCCAGCTTGGCGATGAATTCAGGATCGAGCCCCTGCGCCCCGCGATACTTGGACGTGGCTTCGCCTACAGTGGGGTCGAAATTCGTGGCGCCGGCGTCGCCGCCGCCACCCGACAGCCTGTCGCCGGCGTCGCCGCCCTGGCCGGTCAGCTTGGCGATCACCTGCTCGACCGGTCCACCCGGCGCGAACTGCACGACGGCAAACGATATCGCCATGATGCCGAACAGTGTCGGGATCATCAGCAGTAGGCGGCGGAGGATATAGGCGCCCATCAGTTGTTACCCTCCCCCTTGTGGGGAGGGTCGATCCGCGCAGCGGAGCGGGGTGGGGGTGATGCCAGGGCGATACCCCCACCCCGTCTCACTGTCTTCGCTTCGCTCAGACGGTTCGCCGACCCTCCCCACAAGGGGGAGGGTGAAACGTCGAGCAGAATCTCAGGTCTTGCCAATACGTGCAGCCTTGTCCTTGTCGAACCACCACATCGCCTCGACGGGAAAGCCGAAATCCGGCTTCGGCTCCTTGAAACCGAACATATCCCAGAACGCGACGCGGTGATTCGCTGAAAACCAATTTGGAATCCAGTCTTGCCGGGCACGCAAGACCCGGTCCAGCGCGCGCATCGCCACGGTCAGCGTTTCGCGGTCCTTGGCAGCGCCGACGGCGTCGATGAGTGCGTCGATTGCGGGGTCGGCGGTGCCGGGCAGGTTGGTCGAACCCTGCAGGCTGGCCGAACGCGAATGGAAGAGCCCATCCATCTCGTCGCGGCTCGGCGTAGCGGAGAAGGAAGCCGCGGCCGAAATGGCGTCGTAGTCGAAGCTCGTCTGGCGCGCCTGGTACTGGGTCGAATCGACCATGCGGACCGAGGCGTCGATGCCGATCGCGCGCATGTTCTCGATCCAGGGCGAATAGACGCGCACGAAGCTGTCGTCGTCGACGAGCACCTCCAGCGTCAGCGGCTCGTCCTTGGCGTTTCGGAGGCTGCCGCCCTTGCGGGCCCACCCCGCCTCGGCCAGCAGCCGCGACGCCTGCGCCAGGAGCTTGCGGTCGCGGCCCGAACCGTCCGACGGCGGCTGCACGACAGCCTCGCCGAAGGCTTCATTAGGGATCTTGCCGCGCAGCGGTTCGAGCAGGGCCAGTTCGGCCGGCGCGGGCAGGCCCTCGGCGCGGAAGTCCGACTTCTCGAATGTCGATTGCGAGCGCTGGTAGGACCCGTAGAACAGGTTGCGGTTGGTCCATTCGAAATCGAAGCAGAGCGCGATCGCCCGGCGCACGCGCGAATCGCGGAAGCGCTCGCGGCGCTGGTTCAGCGCGGTCGCTTGCATCGACGGCCGCTTCTCGCCGGGGAATTCGCGCTTGACGACCTTGCCCGAGGTGAAGGCGGGAAAGTCGTAGCCGGTCGCCCAGATGCGCGACGTGGCTTCCTGGCGGTAATAGATGTCGCCCTTCTTGAAGGCTTCGAAGGCCGCCTGCCGGTCCTGGTAGAACTCGATGCGGATGCGGTCGAAGTTGTAGAGGCCGCGGCTGACCGGCAGGTCGCGCGCCCAATAGTCGGGCACGCGATCATATTCGACCATCTGTCCGGCGGAAAAGCGGCCCACTTTGTAGGGGCCGGACCCGAGCGGCGCTTTCATCTGCGAGGCGTCGAAGGGATTGGCCTCGAAGAAGGCTTTGGCCGGGATCGGATAAGCGGCGACGTCGAGGACGGTGAGGTCCGACTGCTTGCCGTCAAACGTGAGCCGCAGCGTGCCCGGATCGAGCGCCTTCGCCTCCTTGAGATGGCTGAGCGGCAGGAGCAGGTTGGGGTGACCATCCTTCTTGAATAGCTCGAAAGCGTAGGCCGCATCCTCGGCCGTCAGCGGCGTGCCGTCGTGGAAGCGCGCCTCCGGGCGCAGTTCGAAGTCGAAGCTGTTGCGGTCGTCGGAGATGGTCACGGTCTTCGCCAGCAGCCCATAGATCGCGTCCGGCTCGTCGATCGCCCGCACCATAAGCGAATCGTAGCATAGCTCCATGCGGGGCGGAGAATCGCCGCGGGCCACAAAGGTGTTGAGCGTGTTGAAGGTCAGCGGGCTCTGGTTGAAGACCCAGTAGTTTGGGGAGAAGTTGAAGGTTCCGCCCTTCGGCGCATCGACGTTCACGAAGTCGAAGTTGCCGAAGTCGGGGCCGTATTTCAGGTCCCCGAACGCCGAAAGCCCGTGCAGGCCGGTGCCGGTCGGGCTTGCCGCAAGGGAGCGTCCCGGCAGGAAGGGCGCTGCGGCGGCTGCGGCGCCCAGCACCAGGAAGTCGCGGCGGGGCAGGGGCATCGTCAGTTGGACCCCTTGTACTTGGCGGCCAGTGCCGCTTCCTTGTCCTTGTCGATCCACCAGGAGTCGATATCCACGCCGAGATAGGACGGCTGCTTCTCCGGAATGCCGAACTTGTTCCAGTAGGCCACCCAGGCCATTGGAAGGTGCCATTGCGGCACAATGTAGTAGTTCCACAGAAGGACCCGGTCGAGCGCGTGGGTCGCCGCGACGAGATCGTCGCGGTCCGTCGCGAAGATCACCCGGTCGACAAGTTCATCGACGACAGGATTCCTGATGCCTGCATAGTTGCGCGAACCGGGCGTGTCGGCGGCCTTGGAACTCCAGAAGTCACGCTGCTCGTTGCCGGGCGACATCGTCTGGGCGAGGACGGATGTGATGACGTCGTAGTCGAACTTGTTGACGCGGGCCACGTACTGGTTGGTGTCGACGATCCTGAGAGTCGCGTCGATGCCGAGCTTGCGCAGATTGTCCATGAACGGACCGGTCACGCGCTCGTCGGTCGGGTCGTTGCCCAGGAACTCGATCCGGAACTGTTCACCTGTCTTCTCGCTGACGAGCTTGCCGCCGCGATTGACCCACCCGGCCTCCTTGAAGAGTTGCGACGCCGCGCGGAGGTTTTCGCGGAACGACTGCGGGCTGTCGTAGACGGGCAGCTTGTAGGCCGTGGTGAAAAGCTCCGGCGGCAGCTGGTCGCGATATTTCTCCAGGATCTCGAGTTCCTTGCCCTGCGGCACGCCGCTGGAAGCAAGCTCCCCACCTTCGAAATAGCTGTCGGTGCGGGTGTAGGAATCGTAGAAAAGCGTCCGGTTCATGCTTTCGAAGTCGAAGGCCATGGTGAGCGCCCTGCGGACCCGGACATCCTGGAAAATTGGCCTGCGCGTGTTGAGCACGAAGCCCTGCATCGGCTCGCCGGTCGTCGTAGCGAACTGCTTCTTGATCACGTCGCCCGTCTTGGCGGCGGGGAAGGTGTAGCCCGTGGCCCAGCGCTGCGAGCGGTTCTCGATCCGTATGTCCTCGAAGCCGCCCTTGGTAAATGCCAGCCACTCGGCGTCCAGATCCTGGAAGTAGACGTAGCGGCGCTTGTCGAAGTTGTGGCGGCCGACATTGACCGGCAGTTGCGCACCCCAATAGTCGGGTACTCGCGTCCAGACGATTTCGGCGCCGGGCTTGAAGCTCTCGACCTTGTAGGCGCCCGAGCCCAGCGGCGGCTCCAGCGTGCCCTTGGAGATGTCGCGCTTCTTGCCGGAGGCGTCCGTGCCTTCCCACCAGTGCTTGGGCAGCACGGCAAGGTCGCCGATGATATGAGGCAGTTCGCGGTTGCCTTTCTGGTCGAAGCGGAACTCCACCTCGCGATCCGAAATCGCCACCGCCTCCGTCACGTTTGCGAAGTACTTGTTGTAGAGCGGGCTGATCTCCTTGAGCGTCTTGAGCGACCAGACCACGTCCTCGGCGGTGATCGGCTTGCCGTCGTGCCACTTGGCGCGCGGGTCGATCCGGTAGGTCGCCGACGAGAAGTCGTCGGGATATTTGTAGGCGTCGGCGATCAGCGGATGGCTGGTGCTGGGCTCGTCGGTCGCCTGCTGCATCAGCGTGTCGTAGAGCAGGCCGCCGAAATTGGTGAAGCCGGCGGCGGGCGTGCCCTGGACGATGAACGGATTGAAGCTGTCGAAGGTGCCCGCGACGGTCGAGTTCAGGGTGCCGCCCTTGGGCGCGTCGGGATTGACGTAGTCATACCGCTTGAAGTCCTCGCCGTATTTGGAACTGCCGACCAGCGAGGAGGTGGTGTGCCACTGCGGATCGGCCGCGTTTGCCGGCGAAAGAGCGCCTGAGACAAGGAGCGCGGCCAGCCCCGCCGCTACGAATGTCCTGTTCAGGCATGCCTTCATAGAGATCCCCTTGGATACCGGTGTTTGCGAACACTCTAATTCAATCCGCCGCATGGAAAACCATGCGCGCCGCGATTGTCACCGCACGATTGCGTCAGGCAACAAAAAAGCCGGGCGAAACCCGGCTTTTTCAAGATGCGAAGATTACAATTTGCTTAGTTTGCAGCCGGGGCCGGTGCGGCACCTTCGGCCGGAGCGGCACCTTCAGCCGGAGCGGCCGGGGCAGCGCCTTCAGCCGGGGCAGCAGGAGCAGCGCCTTCGGCAGGAGCAGCGGGAGCGCCACCTTCGGCAGGAGCCGCCGGAGCAGCACCTTCAGCCGGAGCGGCGGCGGGCTCGGCGGCCGGCGCCGCGTCGGCGGTCGGCAACGGAGCCGGGCTATCCGACTGCGAATTCAGGTAGGCGAGCAGGTTGGCGCGCTCTTCATCCTTCTTGACGCCGGCGAAGCCCATCGCTGTGCCCTTTACGTAGCCCTTGGGCGAAGCCAGGAAGCCGTTCAGGTGCTCGAAGTCCCAGACGACCGAGCCGCCCTGCGAGAATTCCTTCATACCGCCGGAATAGGCGAAGCCCTCATGCGAGGCGATCGGACGGTTGACGACGCCCCAGAGGTCCGGACCGACCTTGTTGGGGCCGCCCTTCTCGATCGAGTGGCAGGCGGCGCACTTCTTGAACACGGCTTCGCCGGCCTGGGCGTCGGCCTTGGCGAGCAGCTCGGCGACCGAAACGGCAGCCGGGGCTTCGGCAGCGCCGGCGCCAGCCCCCGCACCCTCTTCAGCGGCTTCGATGGCGAAACCCGGCTTCTCCGGAACCGGAGAGGCGAAGATCGAATCCGCCACGATCGAGATCGAGAAGGCCACGAAAGCCGTTCCGAGCAGGGCGCCGAGCACCTTGTTGAATTCGAATGAGTCCATACGCCCCTGGCTCCCTTGTCCGGCCGGTCCGCCGTCCTCTGCGACCGTCGCCGTTTGTCGGTATTGTCTATCGCCCGGCCGGGCCGGGTCAAATCGCGCGGAAACTAGGTCTTTTGCTTGCCGGTTGCAACACATATAAGGGCGCTTCCAGTGAGACGTTTTGACACTTTTCCAGAGCTTTCAGAGACAGCCACCCAAGCCATGTCGACCCTTGTCCTCATCCCAGCCCGCATGGCCTCGACGCGCCTGCCGGGCAAGCCTCTCGCCGACATCGCCGGCCGCCCGATGATCGTCCATGTCGCCGCCCGCGCTGCCGAGAGTGGCCTGGGCCGGGTCGTGGTCGCGACCGACACCGATGCGGTGGCCGAGGCGGTGCGGGCCAACGGATTCGAGGCGGTGATGACCCGCGCCGACCATGAGTCGGGCTCGGACCGCATTTTCGAGGCGCTGACGGCGCTCGATCCGAAGGGCGAGGTGGAGACCATCGTCAATGTCCAGGGCGATCTGCCGACCATCGATCCGGAGCTGATCCGCGCTGCCTTCCGTCCGTTCGAGGATGCTGCCGTCGACATAGCCACCCTCGGCGTCGAGATCGTCAGGGATGAAGAGAAGACCAATCCGAACGTGGTCAAGATCGTCGGCTCGGCCCTTTCGCCGACGCGCCTCAAGGCACTTTATTTTACCCGTGCCACCGCCCCGTGGGGGGATGGGCCGCTCTACCACCACATCGGGCTCTATGCCTATCGCCGCGCAGCGCTGGAGCGCTTCGTCAAGCTTGGCGCGTCACCGCTCGAAAGGCGCGAACGGCTCGAACAACTGCGCGCGCTGGAAGCAGGCATGCGCATCGATGCCGAGATCGTCAGTTCGGTGCCGCTCGGCGTCGACACGCCCGAGGACCTCGAGCGCGCCCGCGAACTTCTCTCGAAATAGAACAGACAGGCCCATCATGCCGACCACGACCAACAAGATTGCCTTCCAGGGCGAGCCGGGCGCCAATTCCGACACCGCCTGCCGCAACATGTTCCCGAACATGGAGCCGCTGCCCTGCGCGACCTTCGAGGATGCGTTCAACGCGGTCGAGACCGGCAAGGCGGACCTGGCGATGATCCCGATCGAAAACACGATCGCCGGACGCGTCGCCGACATCCATCATCTGCTGCCCGAATCGAAGCTCCACATCGTCGGCGAGTATTTCCTGCCGATCCATTTCCAGCTGATGGTGCTGCCGGGCGTGCAGCGCTCGGAGATCAAGACGGTCCACAGCCACATCCACGCGCTCGGCCAGTGCCGCAAGTACATCCGCAAGAACGGCTGGAAAGGCGTGGTGGCGGGCGACACCGCCGGTGCCGCCAAGCTGGTGTCGGAAGTCAAGGACAGGACGATGGCGGCACTTGCGCCTCGGCTTGCCTCCTCGCTCTACGGTCTCGACATGCTGGAAGAGAATGTCGAGGACACCGACACCAACGTCACTCGCTTCGTCGTCCTGACCAAGAACAAGCAGTGGGTCGATCGTCCGAGCGCTGACGCGAAGATGATGACCACCTTCATCTTCCGCGTCCGCAACGTGCCGGCCGCGCTCTACAAGGCGATGGGCGGCTTCGCCACCAACGGCGTCAACATGACCAAGCTGGAGAGCTACCAGCTCGGCGCGTTCACTGCGACGCTGTTCTACGCCGACATCGAGGGCCATCCGGAGGATGCGGGTGTCGCGCACGCGCTGGAGGAGCTGCGCTTCTTCTCCCGCGAGGTCCGCATCCTCGGCGTCTATCCTGCGAGCGATTCGCGCGAGGAATGGAAGGTCGCCGACTGAGGCGGCGCCACGCGCCGATCAACGTCCGTTCTGTCCTGTACCGGTTCAGAGATCCTTCGCGAACCAGTGATTGGCATAGGGGTTGTCGTTGAAGCGGGCGATCTCCACGTAGCCCTCGCGCTTATAGAGCGCCTGGGCTTCCTTGAGCGCGCGATTGGTGTCGAGGCAGACCCTGCTGGCGCCGATACTCCTGGCGACCTCTTCCAGCCGGTGCAGCATTCGACTCGCCAGCCCGAACCCGCGAGCCGATCGCGCCACCCACATGCGCTTGATCTCCGCCGTCGTCGCGTCGAGCATCCGCACGGCGCCACAGCCAACGGCCTCGCCGTCGAGGCGGGCGATGACGAAGCTGCCGCGCGGCGGGCTGAACTCGTCGAGCCCGGTCGCGCCGGCATTGCCGGGGTCGAACCCCTCCTCGAATCGGGCCGCCAGTTCTGCGAAATAGGACGCCAGGCATTGCTGCGCATCGTCGCTGCCGGCAGGCTCCGCCTCGATGGTGATCGAGGCGGCGGCAAGCAAGCGCTCGACCTCGGCCATCGCCTCGACCAGGCGAGCGCGCGCCGGTACGGACAACGGGCCGAGGATTGAGAGCGCCAGCTCGTCCGACAGCGCTTCATAGGCCCGGTACTCGACGAGCCCTTGTTCGGTGAGCGTCGCCTGGCGGCCGCGGGCGTCGTCCTCGAGCCTGGCGACTTCGACCAGGCCCTGGGCTTCCAGCGAGCGGAGCATCCGGCTGAGATAGCCCGAATCGAGTCCAAGCCGCGAGCGCAGCGCGCCGAGTGCCGCGCCGTCCGCACCGATCTCGAAGATCAGTCGCGCGAGCCCGAGCGGGCGGCCGCGGCTCAGATAGCTGTCGTCGAGGACGCCTATGCGGCGGGTCACCGAGCGGTTGAAGCTGCGGACCTGGTTGATCTGTGAGCGCATTGCCTGACTTTAGTCAGGTGTCGGCATCTGCGCAAGAGATTGCCTGACAGTGGTCAGGTAACTCCACCGTCCGCCCAGGCGCGGATGAGGTGATGCGCGATGGCGTGGCGCGGCGGCACCCTGAGTTCGGCGGGGTGTGTGCCGTCGAGCATCTGCCTGACTTCGGCGCGCCCGAACCAGCGGCAATCCTCGAGTTCGGCCGTGTCCGGAACGATGTCGTCGTTCAGCGCCTCGCCGAAGCAGCCGATCATCAGCGAATAGGGGAACGGCCAGGGTTGGCTCGCATGGTAGACCACGCGGCCGAGGCGGATGCCGGCTTCCTCGAAGGTCTCGCGACGCACCGCCGCCTCGATCGTCTCGCCCGGCTCGATGAATCCCGCGAGCGCCGAATATACGCCGGGCGCGAAGTGGCGGCCGCGGCCGAGAAGGCAATTGTCGCCCGAAACCGTCAGCATGATCGCCACCGGGTCGGTTCGCGGAAAGTGTTCCGCCGAGCACGATGTGCACACTCGCTTGTACCCGCCTGCCCGCATCTCGGTCGCAGCGCCGCAGCGGCCGCAGAAGCGATGGCTGGCGTGCCAGGCGAGCAGGGCGGCCCCTTGGGCCATGGCGCCGAGCGCACCTTCGTCGACCAGTCCTTGCGCCACCACCGAACGGAAGTCGATCGCCTTCAGCGGCTCAGCCAGATTGTCGGGGTCGAGGTCTGCAGGCACCGCAAGGGTCGCGACGCCGTCGCCGCGGCCGAGCAGGATGGCTTCCTGCAGCCGGCTTCCTACCGCCTCTGCTGCAGTGGCGTCGAAGTAGGGATTTGCCGCGCCGGTGCCGTAATCGATCAGAAGGCGGCCCTGGCCGATCAGCAGCAGCCTTGCTCCCGGCTCCGCCAGCGCGAGGCGCGCGGAATCGTCACTGCGCTTTTCCGACTGCCGGTCGATTGTGTTGCCGGCAAAGCCGAGGAACTGGCTCGCTTCCCGCTCGGGCGCGTCAAACAGGCTGAAAGGCATGGGCTACTCGGGCTGATCGGATGCCGCCGCCTACAGCGCGGCCTTGATGCTCTCGGCGAAGCGGTGGAGGTCGTCGCGGCGATAGGGCTCGCGAACGCCATGGCCCCATACCGGGCCGGGCCAGCCGGCGTCGCCCTCGGTGCGGGCGATGACGTGGATGTGGAGCTGCCGCACGATGTTGCCCAGCGCGCCGGTGTTGATCTTGGTGCAGCCGGTCGAGCGCTTCAGCGCATGCGCGACCATGTTGCTCTCGAAGGTCAGCATCGCCTGGTCGAGGGGCGTCAGGTCGTGAAGTTCCTCGATGCCGGGGCGCTGCGGCACGAGAATCAGCCACGGCCAGCGGTTGTCGTTCATGATCCGCAGCTCGCACAGGCCAAGCCACATCAGCGGCTCGCTGTCAGTGTCGAGACGCGAATCCAGCGCAAATCCGGCCTTGAGCCCCGACATCATTGGCGTTTCCTTTGTTTACGCGAACGCTAGAGCCTGCCTGCGGCGCCTGCAAGCGAATCATTGAAAAAGGCTGGTGTCGGAACTTTTATCCCGCTCCAGTCATGCGCGCGGGGAGGTGCCGATATGTTATGCGTAGGCTTCGGCGGAGATACGCAATGTTTGCCGGTCAGATCGCACTCGTTCTCGCCGCCGCCTTTGCGGGTGCGGCATTCTACATCAATTTTGCCGAACAGCCCGCGCGTATGGGCCTCGACGACAAAAATCTGCTCGCGCAATGGAAACCCAGTTACGCTGCGGGCTTTGTCATGCAGGCGAGCCTTGCGGTCGTCTCCGGTGTGCTTGGCCTGCTTGCGGCATGGCTGGCAGCGGATTGGCGATGGATAGCCGGTGCCTTGTTGATGCTCGCCAACTGGCCCTACACGCTGCTTGCCATCATGCCGACCAACAAACGCATCGAGGCGATACCGAACGAAGAGGGTGGGCCGGCATCCCGAGCGCTGATTGCGCATTGGGGGAGGCTGCATGCTGTGCGCACCGGCCTGGGGCTGGCGGCCGCTCTTGCCTATCTCTGGGTTCTCAATTCTGGCAGCGCCTGATCCTATGGCGACAATGGTGCTTGGCTCTTGCAATTAACCGCGCAATTGCCGATATGGAGGTCGGGAGGTTGGTGGTGGACGATCCACTCGCCAACCGGGTCAGGTCCGGAAGGAAGCAGCCCTAACGAGCCCGGAACGGGTCATTGTTCCAGCCTCCCACCTCTTCGCCCTTCTCCGCGTCATTGACGGCGTTGCGCCGTGTGGGCGAAACTCGTTTCGCGGAATCGACCCACAAGAGGTCGTACAGGGGCGCCAGGACCAACGGGCGAGCGAACGGGGCGAATGAGCGAATCCGGACAGACCGACAAGAGCAAGGACGGCGCTTACCGCGTGCTTGCGCGCAAGTATCGCCCCGCAGATTTCACAGCACTCGTCGGCCAGGAGCCGATGGTCCAGACGCTGACCAATGCGTTCGCCACCGGCCGCATCGCCCAGGCGTGGATGCTGACCGGCGTCCGCGGTGTCGGCAAGACCACCACCGCCCGCATCCTCGCCCGCGCGCTGAACTACAAGACGGCCGAGATCGACCGTCCCTCGGTTGACCTCAGCGTGCTCGGCGAGCACTGCCAGGCGATCATGGAAGGCCGCCACGTCGACGTCATCGAGATGGACGCGGCGTCTCACACCGGCATCGACGACATCCGCGACATCATCGACCGCGTCCGCTACGCGCCGGTGTCTGCCCGCTACAAGGTCTACATTATCGACGAGGTGCACATGCTCTCGACGCAGGCCTTCAACGGCCTGCTGAAGACGCTCGAGGAGCCGCCGCCCCACGTCAAGTTCATCTTTGCCACGACCGAGATCCGCAAGGTGCCGATCACGGTGCTGTCGCGCTGCCAGCGCTTCGACCTGCGCCGCATCGACGCCGGCAAGCTCGTCGGCCACCTCTCCAACATCGCCCGCCAGGAAGGCATCGAGGTCGAGGACGAGGCGCTCGCCATGGTCGCCCGCGCGGCCGAGGGCTCGGCGCGCGACTCGCTGTCGATCCTCGACCAGGCCATCGCCCACGGTGCCGGTAGGGTAACGGCGGAAGCCGTCCGCGCCATGCTCGGCCTTGCCGACCGCGCCCGCGTCGTCGACCTGTTCGAGAACGTCATGAAGGGCGACATCGCAGCGGCCCTGGCCGAACTCCGCGCCCAGTACGATACCGGCGCCGATCCGGTGGCCGTGCTCAATGACCTCGCCGAATTCACCCACCTCGTCACCCGCCTGCGCTTCGTGCCGTCGGCGGCCGACGATGCCTCGCTGTCAGAGGACGAGCGCAAAAGGGGCGTGGAGTTCTCGCAGTCGCTCTCGGTGCGCGTGCTGTCGCGCGCGTGGCAGATGCTGCTCAAGGGCATCCCCGAGGTGCAGTCGTCCAACCGGCCGGTGAGTGCTGCCGAAATGGTGCTGATCCGGCTGGCGCATGCCGCCGACCTGCCCACCCTCGACGAGGCGCTGAGGTCGCTCGGCGACGCGCCGTCGCAGCCGTCCGGCGCCCCGCGCAATGGCGGCATGCCTGCGGGCGGCAATGGCGGACCGGCGGCCTCCGCGGTGTCGCAGGCGCGCATGCCGGTGACCAATGGCGGCGGCCAGGCGATGCGGCTTGTCGAAAGCACGCCCGCGCCGGTTGCCTATGTCGCGCCGGCGCCCGAACCAGAGCCAGTGGACGCGGTGCCGGTTCGGTCGATGACCGAGCTTGCCAATCTGGCCGAAGCCAACCGCGAGATGGCCTTCAAGGTGCTGATCCGCCGCGCCGTGCGGCCGGTGCGCATCGAACCGGGCCACATGGAAGTCAGCCTGACTTCGGACGCGCCCAGGACCTTCCTCAACGACCTCACCGTCAAGTTGAAGGCCTGGACCGGTCGCCACTGGCTGGTGTCGCTGTCGAAGGAAGAAGGCGGGCCGACGCTGGCCGAGATCGAGGCGACCAAGCGCGAGGTCGCCCTGACCGATGCGAAGGCGGACCCGACGGTGGCGGCGATCCTGGAGCGGTTCCCCGGCGCCAAGATCATCGACGTGCGCCTGCCGACCGCGCCGGAGGCAGCCGATACCGATATTGACGTCGAGCCGCAGCCCGATCCGGGCATCGGCCTCGACAATGACGACGACGACCCGTTCTGAGACGAAAAGGACAAGACCATGAAGGATCTCCTCGGCCTTATGGGCAAGGCGAAGGAAATGCAGGCCAAGATGCAGGCCATGCAGGAAGAAATCGCCCAGCTCGAGATGACCGGCCAGTCCGGCGGCGGACTGGTGCAGGTGACGCTGACAGGCAAGTCCGAGATGAAGGCGCTGAAGATCGACCCGTCGCTGGTCAAGGAAGGCGAGGGCGAGATCCTCGAGGACCTGATCGTGGCTGCCCACAACGACGCCAAGGCCAAGGTCGAGGCGGCGATGCAGGAAAAGACCAAGGCGCTGACCGCCGGCCTGCCGATCCCGCCCGGCATGAAGCTGCCGTTCTAGGCAACGGCGAATAGTCAGTAGGGAACAGTGGGGCGGCGCTTGAACTTCAGGCGCCGTTTCTCGTTGGCTGGTCGCTAGCTAGAACCGCGTCACCACACTGATCCCCAGCCCCTCGAACCGGTCCATGGCCATGAGCGCCGCCGGAGCTTCGTCGAGGCTGATGTGCCGGCCCACGAGCATCTGCGGGGCGAGCTTCCCGGCCTCGATCATCTTCATCATCGCCTCGTAGCGGAACGCCTGCATGCCGTGGCTGCCGAGGATTTCGAGTTCATGGGCGATCACCTTGCCCATCGGGATCCTGGGATCGGCGTGGTCGCCGAGCATCAGCCCGACCTGCACGTGGCGGCCGCGGCGGCGGAGATTGGCGATCGAGTTGTAGCAGGTGGCGGGATGGCCGAGCGCGTCGAGCGACAGATGCGCGCCGCCGCCGGTCAGTTCGCGCACCGCGCCCACCACGTCGGTCTCGCGAGCCGCGTTGACTGTCGCCACCGCACCCATCTTGCGGGCGAAGTCGAGCTTTTCGTCGGAGAGGTCGATGGCGATCGGGTTCGCGCCTGATGCCGCCGCGATCATGATCGCCGACAGGCCGACGCCGCCGCAGCCGTGCACGGCCACCCACTCGCCCGGCTTGACGCGGCCCTGGTCGATGACCGCCCTGAATGAGGTAACGAAGCGGCAGCCGAGGCTGGCTGCAGTGACGAAGTCCATGCTGTCTGGCAGCCGCACCAGGTTGGTGTCGGCGAAATCGACGGCGACATATTCTGCGAAGGAGCCCCAGGCGGTGAAGCCCGGTTGGAACTGGTGCTCGCAGACCTGGTGGTTGCCCGAGGTGCATTCGAAGCAGCGGCCGCAGCCGCCGACGAAGGGCACGGTGGCCCGGTCACCAGCTTTCCAGCGCGTCACGAGCGACCCGGTGGCGACCACGACGCCGGCAAGCTCATGCCCCGGCACATGCGGCAGGGTCACGTCGCTATCGTGCCCCATCCAGCCGTGCCAGTCGCTGCGGCAGAGCCCGGTCGCCTCCACCTTGATGACCACGCCGCCGGGCGCCGGCGCAGGGTCGGCGACCCGCTGCACCGTGGGAGCCTGCCCGAACTGCTCGTAGAGCACTGCTTTCATTGCGAATATCCCATCTCGAATGCGGCCGGGTGCCGCTGTCGCTCGCAATCCTAGACGATCGGAGGCGGCATTCGCGACCCCCGAGCGCAATCAGGGCGCGTTCGGCCATCTTTTTGCCCGAATAGGGCTCATTCTGAAGGTGTTCCGGGGACGTGGCGGGCTACACAGAGGGGAGCCCAGTGTTAGCCATGAGATGGAAGATGCCGACGTTGGTCGGCGTCGTCGCCACCCCGTTGTTTTTAGCAGGCTGCACCACCGGCAATACCGACGGGGTCACCACGAGTTCCGTGGGCAACAGGTCCTATGGCTATACGGCCAAGGACAAGGAATGCATGGCAAGGGCCATGTTCTTCGAATCCAACCGTTCGAGCCGCGACGGCCTGGTCGCCGTGGGGTCGGTCGTCATGAACCGGCTCCATTCGGGACAATACGCCGGCACGATCTGCGGCGTGGTCGGCCAGAAGGGCCAGTTCGCGCCCGGGGTGCTGTCGCGCCCGATGAACTCCCAGGCGCTGCCCGACGTACAGGCGGCGGCCGAGGCGGTGCTCAAGGGCGAACGGCATCCGAAGGTCCCGCCAAACGTCATGTTCTTCCATACCGCGGGGCTGAAATTCCCCTATAAGAACATGCACTATACGACGGTCGCCGGCGGCAACGCGTTCTACGAAAAACGCAACCGCAACCAGCCGCGCCTACCGGCGCAGCCTGAAATCGCCGTGGCCTCGGCCAAGGAACAGTCGCTGCCAGGCGTCGCCGACGAGAAGCCGACGACGATCGCCTCGGCCGTGGTCGACGCCTCGCTCGACAGTGCGATGTCGTTCCAGGCCACGCCCAAACAGGCGGACGCGGTGGGAGCGCTGATCGCGACCCAGAGCAGGCCGCTGAACGATTGAGGCAGCAGGGGAAGGGGAAAGGCGAGGGCGAGGCAGAACTTGCCTCGCCCTCCTTCACTATTCGCTACTCACCATTCCCCGCACGTTTTATACCCCTCGCATGTCCAAGCGAATCGCCGGTCCAGAGATCGAACGCCTGATCCAGCTCCTGTCCAAGGTGCCGGGGCTCGGTCCGCGCTCGGCCCGGCGCGCGGCGCTGCACCTGATCAAGAAGAAGGAGCAGCTGCTGGCGCCGCTGGCGGCTGCCATGGGCGAGGCGGTCGACAAGGTCCGTGTCTGCTCGACCTGCGGCAATGTCGACACCTCCGACCCCTGCATGATCTGCACCGATGCGCGGCGCGATCCCTCGACCATCATCGTGGTCGAGGACGTCTCCGACCTGTGGGCTCTGGAGCGGGCTGGCGCGATGAACGCGCGCTTCCACGTGCTCGGCGGCACCCTGTCGCCACTCGACGGCGTCGGTCCGGACCAACTGACCATCAAGCAGCTCGTCACCCGTATCGCCGAGGGCGGGGTGAACGAGGTGATCCTGGCGGTGAACGCCACTGTCGAGGGCCAGACCACCGCGCACTACCTCACCGACCAGCTTTCGGGCTTCGACGTCAAGGTGACCAGGCTGGCGCACGGCGTGCCCGTGGGCGGCGAACTCGACTATCTCGACGAGGGCACGCTGGCCGCCGCCCTCAAGTCGCGAACAGCCTTTTGACTTAATTGGCTTGCAGGGAGGCCGGATGAAGATTTCCGCAAGAATTGCCTCCACCCTTGCTGCTGCGCTGATCGCGTTCGGCGTCGCAGGCCCTGCTTCCGCCGCCAAGATCGATGACCAGTTCCGGGCCTGGCTCGCGAACGACCTCTGGCCGGAAGCCAACGCGAAAGGCATATCCAGGGCGACCTTCGACGCGGCCTTCCAGGGTGTTTCGCCCAACCTCAAGCTGCCTGACCTCGTGCTGCCCGGCGAGAAACCCAAGACGCCCAAGAAGCAGCACCAGGCCGAGTTCGGCTCGCCCGGCAACTACTTTGCCGAGAAGACCATAGGCGCTGTAACCGCCGGCGGGCGGTCGCGGGCCGCTGCCAACGCGAAGACACTCGCTGCTGTGGAGAAACGCTATGGCGTGCCCGGCGGCGTCGTGCTCGCCATCTGGGGGCGCGAATCCGGCTTTGGTGCCGCCAAGATGCCCTACGACGCCTTCGAGGTGCTCGGCACCAAGGCGTTCCTGGCGACCCGCAAGGACATGTTCCGCGAGGAGCTCATCGCCGGCCTCGAAATGGTCGAGCGCGGACTGGTCCGCCGGCAGGACATGCGCTCGTCCTGGGCGGGTGCACTCGGCCAGCCGCAGTTCCTGCCAACCTCGTTCCTCCAGCACGCCGTCGATTTCGACGGCGACGGCCGCGCCGACATCTGGAACTCGACGCCCGACACGCTGGCCTCCATCGCCAACTACCTGGTCCACTATGGCTGGGTGAAGGGACGCGACTGGGGTTTCGAGGTTTCGGTTCCCGACAACGTCACCTGCGCGCTCGAAGGCCCCGACCAGGGCAAGAGGATCGCCGACTGGGCGGCGATGGGCATCACCCGCGTCGGCGGCAAGCCTTTCCCGCGGAACGAGATGGGAGCCGACGGCTTCCTCATGATGCCCGCGGGGCGCAATGGCCCGGCCTTCGTCGTCACGCCCAACTTCTACGTGCTCAAGGAATACAACGAGAGCGACCTCTATGCGCTCTTCATCGGGCACGGCGCCGACCGGATTTCCGGTGGCGACCGGCGCTTCGCCGGCGGCTGGGGCAAGGTCGACGGGCTCTACCGCAGCGACATCGCCGTTATGCAGCGCGGGCTGGAGAAGCTCGGCTACGACGTCGGCGGCGCCGATGGCCTTCCCGGCTTCAAGACCCGCCGTTCGATCGGCGACTGGCAGGCCAAGAACGGCCGGTCGGCGACGTGTTTCCCGGATAAGGCTGTCGTCGAGGCGATGCGCTGAAGGTTCCAGTGCTTTCGCTGAAATACCCCCACCCCTAACCCCGCCCCACAAGGGGGAGGGGAATTCTGTTTGCGCCGCCGTCATCTTCTCAAGAGCTGCAACGCGCCAAATTGCGTTTGAAGGGCGTGGCGGTGCCAAGAGTCCCGCTCCCCCTTGTGGGGCGGGGTTAGGGGTGGGGCTACTTTAGCCCGCGCTACGCCTTCATCCCCTGAAAGACCTCCGCCAGGATCTGGTACGAGCGCTTGCGCGCCTCGTGGTCGAAGACCTGCGAGGTGACCATAAGCTCGTCGGCGCCCGTGCGGGCTATGAAGGCCTCCAGGCCGCGCCTGACCGTCTCGCGGGAGCCGACGATGGCGCAGGAGAGCGTCTGTGACAGCATCTGTCGCGCTATCGGGTCGAGGTCGCGGTCATAGCCTTCGACCGGCGCCGGCAGCCTGCCGGGCCTGCCGCTGCGCAGGTTGACGAAGGCCTGCTGGACCGACGTGAACAGGAGTTTCGCCTCCTCGTCGGTATCGGCGGCCACGACGTTCACGCCGAGCATGGCATACGGCTTTGCGAGCCGCTCCGACGGCTGGAAGCGCGAGCGGTAGATCTCGAGCGCATGGTCTAGTTCGGCGGGGGCGAAATGCGAGGCGAAGGCGTAGGGCAGTCCGAGCATGGCGGCGAGCTGGGCGCCGTAGAGGCTGGAGCCCAGCACCCAGACCTCGACCTGCTCGCCCTCGCCGGGCACCGCGCGCAAGCGCTGGTCCGGCGTCGCAGGCTCGAAATAGCCCATGAGCTCGACCACGTCCTGGGGGAAGTTGTCGACGCTGGCTTCGAGGTTCCGCCTCAGCGCCCGCGCGGTCAGCATGTCGGTGCCGGGCGCGCGGCCGATGCCGAGGTCGATGCGGCCGGGATGAAGTGCGGCGAGCGTGCCGAACTGTTCCGCGATGACCAGCGGCGCATGGTTCGGCAGCATGATGCCGCCGGCGCCGACGCGGATGGTGCTGGTGCCTGCCGCAACATGGGCGATCACCACCGACGTGGCGGCGCTCGCGATGCCTGGCATGTTGTGGTGCTCGGCGAGCCAGTAGCGATGGAAGCCGAGCTTTTCGGCGTGGCGGGCGAGGTCGAGCGTGTTCCTGAGCGACTGGGCCGCGGTGCTGCCTTCGGCAACGGGCGACAGGTCGAGCACGGAAAGGGTGGTCATGAGGCAACTCCGGCGGGATGGTCCCGCCGGATATAGGGAGCCGCCCTGTCGGTCACAAACCTTGCGGGCCGGCTGAAGTCTTGGTCCAGACCAGCCTTACGCCGCCGGTGTTGCCGCCTCGAGCGGTTTCGAGCCAGCCAACTCCTTGCGCACCAACGGCGCCACCTTGGTGCCGTAGAGCTCTATCGCCTTCATGACCTTGGCATGCGGCATGGTTCCGATGGCCATCTGCAGCATGAAGCGGTCGTTCCTGAAGATCTTGTGTTGGGCGACGATCTTTTCGGCCACCACTTCCGGATTGCCGACGAATAGCGCGCCGTTCGGGCCGCGCGACTGGTCGAAATGCGCCCTGGATGTCGGACCCCAGCCGCGCTCGCGGCCGATGCGGTTCATCACCTCGGCTTGCGGCAGGTAGAAATCGTCGGCCGCCTGCTCCGTCGTCTCGGCGATGAAGCCGTGGACGTTGATGCTGGTCGCGAGCTTTGCCGTATCCTGGCCGCCGCGGCGCGCGGCCTCGCGGTAGAGGTCGAACAGCGGCGCGAAGCGGGCGGGCTCGCCGCCGATGATTGCAAGCGCCAGGGGTAGTCCGAGCACGCCGGCGCGGGCCGCCGACTGCGGCGTTCCGCCGATGGCTATCCAGATCGGCAGCTTCTCCTGGTAGGGGCGTGGGTAGACGCCGCGATCGTTGATCGGGGCCCGGTGGGTGCCCGACCAGGTGACACGCTCGCTGTCGCGCAGGGCAAGCAGCAGGTCGAGCTTTTCGGCGAACAGGTCGTCGTAGTCCTCGAGGTTGTAGCCGAACAGCGGGAAGGACTCGATGAACGAGCCCCGGCCGGCCATGATCTCGGCGCGCCCGTTGGAGAGCAGGTCGAGCGTCGCGAATTGCTGGAAGACGCGCACCGGATCATCGGAGGACAGCACCGTCACAGCGGTGGACAGCCTGATCTTCTTGGTCCGCTCGGCTGCGGCGGCGAGTGCCACCACTGGCGCGGAAGCGGCATAGTCGGGACGATGGTGCTCGCCGAGGCCGAAGACGTCGAGCCCGACCTGGTCCGCCAGTTCGATCTCTTCGATCAGGTTGCGCAGCCGCTCATGCGGGCCGATGGCGCCCGGACCGGGTTCGGGACTGACGTCGGCGAATGTGTAGAGACCAAATTCCATGTCTGCGTATCCTCGGGTTGCCTTTCGACCTAGAGCTAGCTATGAGAGCCCCCGGCTGCCAGTCTCCAGCCAGTGAACAATCCTACGCGATTGTCGAACAATCGAGGCGTTCCCCGCCTGCAACAGGCGGGAAAATCATGGCTGACATGCGGAATTTGCGCTTGAATTTGCGCCTTCGCCGCGTATGTAAGCCGCGTCAAATGACTTCAGGGAAATGACTCTTGGCAATCTACAGGGAAAAGAACTTCGCCGAACGGCGTGATGCCGCCGGCGCGGCGAAAATGGCACTGCTCGAAAAATTCAAGGCCCGCCCGAGCGAGGACGATCCGCAAGTGATCGCCCGCAAGGAAGAGCGTCAGCGCATCCTCGAGGCGCGCGCCATCCGCGAGGCAGAAAAGGAAAAGCTTCGTCAGGAACGCCTGGCACGCGAAGCGGCCGAAAAGGCCGAGCGCGAAGCCAAGGCCGAGGCCGAGCGCCTCGCTGCCGAAGCCGCCGCACAGGAAGAAGCGACGCGCCGCGAGGCAGAGGAGGGCGATCGTATCGCTCGTCTGCTCGCCGACGAGGCGGAACGCAAGGCCAAGCGCGATGCGCGCTACGCCGCGCGCAAGGCACGCGGCAAGCGCATGCCTCCTACGGCCAACTACGGCTGATCGCCTAGACTAAAAGTCCGAGATTCATGTCGGCTCGCACCGGAGACGCCAAGCTCCGGTCGCGGGCCGCGTGCGTGCGCGCCCAAGTCGGCGGGCAGGATGGCTGCGACTGCCGGATGACATTGCGGCCGGCGCAGAAGGCAGGCCGCTCGGATTTTCGGGATGCGTGTTCGGGGTCAGGCAACCAGCTTGAGGCCGATGATGCCCGAGACGATGAGCGCGATGCAGGCGAGGCGAAGCGCGGTCGCCGGCTCGCCCAGCAGCCAGATGCCGAGCAGCGCCGTGCCCACCGTGCCGATGCCGGTCCAGATCGCATAGGCCGTCCCGACGGGAAGCGTCTTCAGCGCCAGGCCGAGCAACCCCAGGCTGACGATCATCGACACGATGGTGAGCATGGTCGGCATCGGCCTGGTGAAGCCGTCGGTATATTTCAGCCCGATGGCCCAGCCGATCTCGAACAGGCCTGCGAAGAACAGATAGGTCCAAGCCATGGAACGCTCCGTTGGAATGGCGGGTCGTCCCGGCCGGTTTGTTGGGAGGCCGCAAGAGCGCTCCTGCGCCCGCACATGGGTCTATCTCGAAAAAGGTCGACCGACGCCCGACCGCTGCCGGGCGCCGTCGATCGGCAAGAGCCGAAGAGATTATTTTTCCTTGAGCTTGGTGGCCTGCACCGGCGGGGCCTTGAATACAGGTGTCGGCGCCGGTTTCTTGGCATCTTTCTTGGGTTTGCGGGGCTCTTTCCCCGCTTTCATCGCGCCCTTGGCCATGATTCGTTCCTCCAGATGATGGAACGCCAAGTGAAACGCGAAGTCGCGGGCCTTGCAAGAGGGATCAAAGAACCCGCGACGTGGCGAGTGGGACCTTCTGAAATCGCTTGAGCCGCTGCCGTTGCCCTCTATTCTGCCGGGAACGCGAGGCGGCGATGGCGCAGCATTCCGGATCGAGGCTGGTGATATTTGCGGCGATAGCAGGCAACCTGCTCATCGCCGCCACCAAGTTCGTCGCCGCCTTCTTCACCGGCAGTTCGGCGATGCTGTCTGAGGGCGTGCATTCGGTGGTCGACACCGGCAATGGCGTTCTCCTGCTGCATGGGCTGCGCCGCGCCGGCCGCCCGGCCGACGTGATGCATCCGTTCGGCCATGGCCGCGAACTCTATTTCTGGAGCTTCATCGTCGCGCTGCTGGTCTTCGCCTTGGGTGCCGGCGTCGCCTTCTACGAAGGTGTCATCCACATCCTGGACCCGGAGCCGATCGAGAACCCGATCGTCAACTACGTCGTGCTCGGCCTGTGCATCCTGTTCGAGGGCGGTTCGTGGTTCGTGGCGCTCAAGGAGTTCCGGCGGGGCAAGGGTCGCCTGGGCTATCTGGAGGCCGTTCAGCGCAGCAAGGACCCGAGTGTCTTCACTGTGCTTTTCGAGGACAGCGCGGCCCTGCTGGGCCTCCTGATCGCTCTGGTGGGCGTCTCGGCCGCCCAGTATTTCGACGAGCCCCGCCTCGACGGTGCGGCCTCGATCGGCATCAGCCTGATCCTCGCGGCGACGGCGGTGTTCCTCGCCAGGGAAAGCAAGGGACTGTTGATGGGCGAGCCGGCGCTGCCCGATGTCCAGGCCGCGATCCTGTCGATAGCGCAGGCCGATCCGGCGGTCGAAAAGGCGAACGGCGTGCTCACCGTCCATCTCGGCCCGAACCAAATCGTCGCCGGGCTGAGCCTCGATTTCGTCGACCACGTGTCGGCGGCTGATATAGAGACTTGCGTCGAACGGCTGGAATCGCAGTTGAAAGCCGAAGTGCCGGAATTGACGGCGGTGTTCGTGAAGCCGCAGACAGCCGGGCGCTGGCGCGAGCGGCGGAAGAAGATCGAGCAAGGAAATGCCCGCTGAGGGCCTGAGGTCTCAAGGAGCGATCGGATGAAGATTCAAGGCGGCTGCCATTGCGGGGCCATCACCTATAAGGCGGAAGTGGACCCCGAGAAGACATCGATCTGCCACTGCTCCGACTGCCAGAAGCTGACGGGCACGGCCTTCCGGCTGACCGTTCCCGTCCCCGAAGACAAGATCGAGTTCACCGGAACGCCCAAGATCTACGTGAAGACGGGCGAGAGCGGCAACAAGCGGGCGCAAGGGTTCTGCGGCGAATGCGGTTCGCATCTCTTCGCGACCTCGGTGGGCGAGGGCCCCAAGGTCTACGGCCTCAGGACCGGGACGTCCGACCAGCGCGACCAACTGGTCCCGCGCAAGCAGATATGGCATCGCTCGGCGCTGCACTGGCTGCCCGAATTCGAGGGCATGGAGACGGTCGAGAAGCAGGCTTAGAGCAAAGTGCGGCGCGGTTTTCCGTCCGGAACCGCCCTATCCCGCTTCACTCCTCCTCGACGACGCGCAGGCGCAGCTGGCCGGTCTTGGAATCGGCCGCCCGCGCTGTCTGCTGCCGGGGAGCCTCCTCGGCTTCGCCAGCCTGGCCGGTGCCGAATTCAAGCGCTTCGATCTTCTGGCCGCGCTTGGTAACCTTGGACGTCGACACCAGGATGTCGTCGATGTCCTTGGATGCCTGGCCGAAATGCGTCTGCAGCTTGCGCACGCGCTCGTCGAGGCGGCCGACGTCTTCCATCAGGCGGATGACCTCGCCCTGAATGAGATGCGCCTGCTCGCGCATCCGCGCGTCCTTGAGTATGGCCTGGATGACCTGGATCGACAGCATCAGCAGCGACGGCGAGACGATGACGACGCGGGCGCGGTGGGCGCGCTGGACGAGCGCCTCGAAATTCTCGTGGATCTCGGCGAAGACCGATTCCGAGGGCACGAACATGAAGGCCGTGTCCTGCGTCTCGCCGGTGATCAGGTACTTGTCGGCGATGTCGCGGATGTGGACCTCGATGTCCCGCCTGAAAGATTGGGCGGCGAGCTTCTGCGCGTCGGTCCCCTCCGCGGCGCGGATGGCGTTCCAGGCTTCCAGCGGGAACTTGGCGTCGATGGCGAGCGACGGCGCGTCGTTGGGCATGCGTATCAGGCAGTCCGGGCGGCTGCCGTTGGAAAGCGTCGCCTGGAACTCGTAGGCGCCGTGCGGGAGCCCATCGGCGACGATCGCCTCCATGCGCGACTGGCCGAAGGCGCCGCGCGTCTGCTTGTTGGACAGGATCGCCTGCAATTGCACCACCTGGCCGGCGAGCGACTGGATGTTACCCTGGGCGGTGTCGATGACCGCCAGCCGCTCCTGCAGCTTGGCGAGGCTTTCGTGTGTCGACCTGGTCTGCTCGGCCATGGTCTGGCCGATGCGGCCGGTCATTGCGTCGAGACGCTGGCTCAGCGACTGGGTCAACTCGGCCTGGCGCGAGCCGAAGATCTCGGCAACCGTGCCGAGCCTGCCCTGCATTTCGGACTGGGCCTGCAATATGCCAGCCATGCGCGCCTCGGCGTCGCGGGCGTGGTCGGCGGCCTCGGCGGCGGCAATCGACCTCGCCTTGGCCGAGCGCCACAGTGCAAGGACCAGCGCCACCAGCAGGGCGAAGATCAGGAACGCGCCCATGGCGAGCGCTTCGCCGAGCGTGACGACGGTGGCGCCCAACTGGGCAACCGGTTCGGAAAGGATCGAGGAAAGCGGGCTCATCGGCCGCAACATAGCCGATTCGCGGCCCGATGTTAGATCAAAACGGGAACATCTGCGGTAGCTGCCGGTTGACGGTTTTCGCGGGACATCCTAGGTGAGGCGCATGACCATCAAGCCGCTCATCATCCTTCCCGATCCGCTCCTGCGCGAGGTTTCCAAGCCTGTCGAGCGCATCGACGATGCCACGCGCAACTTTGCGCACGACATGCTCGACACCATGTATGACGCGCCCGGCATCGGCCTGGCGGCAATCCAGGTGGGCGAGCCGTTGCGCATGCTGGTGATCGACCTCGCCAAGGAAGGCGAGGAGCCGGCGCCGCGCGTCGTCATCAACCCAGAGGTCCTTGCGCGGAGCGACGACCGCTCGGTCTACGAGGAAGGCTGCCTGTCGATCCCGGACTACTACGCCGAGGTCGAGCGGCCGGCGAAGGTGCGGGTGAAATATCTCGACGAGCACGGCAAGGAGCACGAAGTCGAGGCCGACGGCCTGCTCGCCACCTGCCTGCAACACGAGATCGACCATCTCGATGGCGTCCTGTTCATCGACTACATCTCCAAGCTCAAGCGCGACATGGTCATGCGCAAGTTCAAGAAGCTCGCAAAGGACCGCCCGCCGAGCCGTATGGTGGGGTGATCCAGGTCCTTTTGCGCAGCCACTCCAGATTTGATATCATTGATATCAAGCGATGGAGGTGCCGATGGGCGACCTTTTGATCAGGAATATTCCGGAAGCCGTCAAGCAAGAGATTGCCGAGGCCGCGAAGGCACGTGGCCAGAGCCTGTCTGACAAGGCTGTCGATCTGCTGCAGAAGGGGCTGATTGCTGAACGCAGCGACGACACCGCGCCGAAGGGTTCGGCCTGGGAATCGCTGCGTACTGTCTTCGAGAGCCAAGGAGCGCTCGACGGCGGATTCGCCGAGGTGATGGAAGAGGTTGAAGCTCTTCGCAAACGCGATTTCGGCAGGCCCGTGAGTTTTGGACTCAAGGCCGACGACGAGCGATGATCGTCCTCGACACGAACGTCATCTCCGAAGCGGACAAGCCGAGGCCCAATGCGGCACTCATGCAGTGGCTCGATCGCCAACCGCAACAAGACCTGTTCCTCTGCGGGCCGGCGATCATGGAACTGGCATTTGGCGCGGAACGCTACCTTGCTCGCAGTGGATCGGACAGATACCTCAGGATACTCGCGGGTTTGGAAGAACAGTTTCGCGGCCGGATCCTCGATTTTGACGGGACGGCTCCTGCGCAGACGGGCAGGATCAGAGCGACGCGCGAGGCGTTGGGCCATGTCATCAGTGTTCAAGACGCCATGATCGCCGCGATCTGCATCGTCCACGGCGCCAAGCTCGCGACCCGCAATGTCCGCGACTTCGACGGGCTTGACCTCGGGCTCGTAAACCCGTTTGAAGCGAAGGCTTGAACGGTCGGCCGTTGCCGCCCGGGCCTTTTCTGGACCGCATGCCTTCATGAGCCTTCGCGTCATCTTCATGGGTACGCCCGACTTCTCGGTTCCGACGCTGCGGGCGATCGCGGAGGCCGGCCATGAGGTCGTGGCCGTCTACACCCAACCGCCGCGCGCCGCCGGCCGGCGCGGGCTCGAACTGACGCCGACACCGGTGCACCGGGAAGCCGAGCGGCTCGGCATCGAGGTGCGGACGCCGCTGTCGCTGAAGGGCGAGGCGGAGCAGGCCGCATTCCGTGCGCTGGAGGCCGATGTCGCCGTCGTCGTGGCCTATGGCCTGCTCTTGCCCAAGGCCGTTCTCGAAGGCGCCAGGCTCGGTTGCTACAACGGCCACGCCTCGCTTTTGCCCCGCTGGCGCGGGGCGGCTCCCATCCAGCGCGCGATCATGGCCGGCGATGCTGAAACCGGCATGATGGTCATGCGCATGGAAGAAGGATTGGACACCGGACCGGTCGCAGGGCTTGAAAAAGTCACGATCGGACCCGAAATGACCGGCGGGGAGTTGCACGATCGTCTGATGGCGGTCGGTGCCACTCTTATGGTAAAGGCACTGGCCGACCTTGAAGACGGGCGGCTGGAGGCTGTGCCTCAGGCCGTCGAAGGCGTGACCTACGCCAGGAAGATCGACAAGGCCGAAACGCGGATTGACTGGGGCTTGCCCGCCGAAACGGTCGACAACAACATCCGCGGCCTGTCGCCGTTTCCCGGCGCATGGTGTGAATTCGAAATCGGCGGACGGAGCGAGCGCCTGAAACTGTTGCGTTCTCGCCGTGCCGCTGGACAGGGAGAACCGGGAACGGTTCTCGATGACCGGTTGGAGATTGCCTGCGGCGAAGATGCCGTCAGGCTGGTCGAGGTACAGAGAGCGGGAGGAAAACCCGTCACCGCGGATGAATTCCTGCGCGGTGCCAAGATCGTAAAAGGAATGAAGTTGTCATGAGCATGATGTCGATCCGCACGGCGACGCCGCGCGACCGCGAGGCGATCCGCCTCGTCGAAGAACACGCCTTCGGGCAGCAGACTGAGGCGGGGCTGGTCGACGCCCTCATTGCCGATGGCGATGCCATCGTCGAACTGGTGGCCGAGGAAGACGGCCAGGTGGTCGGCCACATCCTGTTTTCGCGTCTCTACGTGCAGGACGGCGGCAAAGCCTTCCCGGCCGTGGCGCTGGCTCCGCTGGCGGTCGAGCCCGATTCCCATGGCACCGGCATCGGCGGCGCCCTCATCCGCGAGGCTCATATCCGCCTCAGGGACGCTGGCGAGACGCTGGCGGTGGTGCTCGGCGATCCCGCTTATTACGGTCGCTTCGGCTATGCGCATGATCGCGCTGCCGGGTTCGAGAGCGAGTACCAGTGCGACGCGCTGCAGGCGCTTGCCTGGGGCGAGGCTCCGCAGACCGGCAAGCTGGTCTACGCCTCCGCCTTCGGAACCGCGCTCGCAGCCTGATCGCCCACCGCATGCCGCGATACCGCCTCGACATCGAATATGACGGCCGCGCCTATGCCGGATGGCAGAGGCAGGCCGGCAACCACTCCATCCAGGCGGCCATCGAGCAGGCGATCGCCAGGTTCTGCGGCGACGAGATATCGCTGCGCGGCGCCGGCCGCACTGATGCCGGCGTGCATGCCACCGCCCAGGTGGCGCACGCCGACCTGACTCGCGAGTGGCCCGACGACACCGTCCGCGATGCCGTCAACGCGCACCTGCAACAAGCGGGCGAGACCGTGGCCATACTGGCCGCCAGGCGGGTGGACGACGCGTTCGACGCCCGCTTCTCCGCAACCGGACGCCACTACATCTACCGCATTCTCAACCGCCGTGCCCCCGCCGCGCTCGAGCGTGGCCAGGTCTGGTGGGTGCCCAAGCGTCTCGATCACGAGGCCATGGCGGAAGCCGCCAAGGTTTTGCTGGGCCGGCACGACTTCACGACCTTCCGCTCGTCCCAATGCCAGGCCAACAGCCCAATGCGGACGCTCGACCGGCTCGATGTGACCCGCTCCGGCGACACGATCGAGATCGGCGCCTCGGCGCGCTCCTTCCTGCACAACCAGGTGCGCTCCATGGTGGGCAGCCTGAAGCGCGTCGGCGAGGGGGCCTGGACGGCCACGGACCTAAGGTCCGCGCTCGACGCGCGCGACCGCGCCGCCTGCGGCCAGGTGGCCCCGCCCGACGGGCTGTTTCTCACCGGCGTCGACTACTAAACAACTCAGTCGTAGAGCGGCCTGGCGCCATGCTTTGGCGTCGGCCATTCCTGGGTGATGCCGGGCTGCACCGGCCGTTCGAGATAGGTCGATAGCACCACATAGCTGCGCGTCGAGGTCACGCCCGGCGTGTCGTAGAGGCGGGCGAGCAACCCCTCGAGGGCCCGCGTGTCCTCCGTGCGCACCTTGAGCAGCATGCAGGTGTCGCCGGCAACGGTATGGATCTCCTCGACCTCCGGAAAGGCCGAAACCGCCATCAGTTCGGGGGTCTTGCCCCAGCCCCGCGTGTCGACATGGACGAAGGCGAGCAGCGGCTTGCCGATCGCCTTGGGGTCCGCAAGCGCAACGGTCTGGCGGATGGCGCCCGACCGGCGCATGCGCTTGACCCGCTCATGCGCCGCCGGTGCGGACAGGCCGGCCTTCTCGCCCAGTTCCGCATAGGAGACGGTCGCATCCTCCACCAGAACGCCTAACAGCCTTCGGTCCGCGGCGTCGACCGCACGCTCCTGAGATCGGTTCTGCCGAATGCCGTCTGTTTCTTCATCCATCCGGAAATTCTCCGTTGAAGCTGAACACCATTCGGAGAATATGATCCCATGTCGAACCTAGATCAACCTTTTGGTGTCGGCGCGGAACCGCTCGCCCGCATCCCCCGCGCGGCCTACCTGCTGACCGCCGGCGTTGCCGTGATCGGCTCCAATTCGCTCGTTCTCGGGCCGATCGCGCCCGAAGTTGCATCGGGCTTCGGCACCTCCGTCGCGCTGGTGATGGCCGCGTCCTCGGCCTTCGGCCTCGGCACGGCGGCGAGCGCCCTGTTCCTCGCCCGCTACATCGACCGCGTCGGCGCAAGGCGGATGCTGCAGCGCGCAATGGCGTTGCTTGCACTGGCGTTGGTCGCGAGCGCCCTTGCCCCCGCCATCTCCATGCTGATCAGTGCGCAATTGCTCGCCGGCGTCGCGGCGGGGATCGCCCTGCCTGCCATCTACTCGAGCGCAGCCGCGATCGCTCCGCGAGGCCGCGAAAGCGGCACGATCGGGGTGGTGCTGACCGGCTGGACCCTTTCGATGGTCGCCGGCGTATCGCTCTCGGCTGTTCTCGCCGACCTGGTCCATTGGCGGGCGGTCTTCGGCGTCGTCGCGGTGCTTGCCGCGACCGCTGCCACGAGCCTGTCGGCGATCTCGCTGTCGGACAAGCCGAGCGGCACCGTGGCGCCCGCGCCGCTCCAGGCGCTGAGCACCCCCGGCATCGTGCCGCTGCTCGTCGCGTGCGGCGCCTTCATGACGGCGTTCTACGGCGTCTACGGCTACCTGGGCGACCATCTGCACGAGGCGCTCGGCCGGCCCGTGAGCGCCAATGGCCTGGCAGCAGTGTCCTACGGCATCGGTTTCGGCACTGCGGCGCTGCTCGACGGCATCGTCGACAGGCTGGGCGCCCGCCGGGTGATGCCGTTGGCCTATCTCGCGGTTGCGGCCATCTATGTCCTTCTCGCTGCCATCGCCGGCAGCTTCACAGCGCTGATCGCGGCCATGGCACTGTGGGGCCTGGCCAACCATTTCGGGTTGAACGTTTTGGTGATGCGTCTTTCGGCGCTCGATCCCTCGCGCCGCGGCACCATCATGGGCCTGAACAGCGCCGTCACATATCTGGCGGTGTTCGTAGGCACCACGGCCTTCGGTCCGCTCTACGCCAGTTTCGGATTCGCCGTCTCTGCCTTGGCGGCGGCCGGCCTGATGCTCATCGCGGCGACTGCGGCTGTCTGGCGATAGGGGGCTTACCCAGGCAGGGCAATCCCGAGCAAGGACTGCAGGACCAGGAGGACAAGCAGCGACGCCACGAACATGCCGGCAAAGACGGCCGAGCCGACCGCTGCTCCCTTGCCGATCGCGGCGTTGGTCATGCGCCAGCTGAACATCATCGAGACGACGAAGAGAGCCAGGGACAAGAGCGACGTGAACCCCGTCGCCGCCGGCAACAAGAGCCGCGAGAGCGTTGCCGGCAGCATCAGCCAGGCGAGGATGGCAGAGGTCCAGTTGCTGGCGACCACATAGTGCACGAAGCGGTCGCCGACGCCGGCACTACGCGCCACGAGCGCGAAACCCGCGAGCGGCAGGACCCACGCACCCACATCGACCACCGCCAGCTTCAGCACCAGCGCCAAGCGTCCGGCTGCTGCGGCGTCACCCAGCGCGATCTGGTCTGATACGCCGACCCACCCGACCACAAGGGCAGGTGCAGCCACCACTATGGCGAAGAAGGAATTCCAGAAGCCGTCGGCGGTAAGGTCGAGCAGGCGCAGCCCGTCCGCCTTGCCCAGCATCAGCCGCCAGGCGCCCGACAGATATCGCTGGACATCTTCCGCCGCCAACATGAACAGCCTACCCGAACCAGTCCTCGAGGAAGCGCTGGTAGACCTGCGTCAGAAGCTCGAGTTCCGCAAGCGGCACGCGCTCGTCGACCATGTGCATGGTCTTGCCCACCAGGCCAAACTCCACGACCGGGCAGTAGTCCTTGATGAAGCGCGCATCCGACGTGCCACCGGTGGTCGACAGCTGCGGCTTCCGCCCGGTGACGGCCTGGATCGAACCCGCGAGTGCCTCGATCAGCTTGTCGTCGCGGGTGAGGAACACGTGGCTCGGCGTGTCGCGCCATGCGATCTCGAAGTCGATCGGCTCCTTGCGGCCCTTGCGGTATTTCTTGCGGCCGCTGGCCTTGTCCAGCCTGTTGTGGATCTCGGCCTGCAGCGTCTCCGCCGTCCAGGTGTCGTTGAAGCGGATGTTGAAGACCGCCGTCGCCTTGGCCGGAATGACGTTCGTCGCCGGATTGCCGACGTCGACCGTGGTGACCTCCAGGTTGGAGGGCTGGAAATCCTTGGTTCCCTTGTCGAGCACCGGGTTCAGCAGCGCGTCGACGAGCGTCATCATTCCGCGCACCGGGTTGTCGGCGAGGTGCGGATAGGCCGCGTGGCCCTGCCGGCCGTTGACGGTGAGCTTGGCCGACAGCGAGCCGCGCCGGCCGATCTTGATCATGTCGCCGAGCTGGTCCGGATTGGTCGGCTCGCCCACCAGCGAGGCATCCCAGCTCTCGCCGCGCGCCGCGGCCCATTCTAGCAGCTTCTTGGTGCCGTTGATTGACGGGCCTTCCTCGTCGCCGGTGATCGCCAGCGAGATCGAGCCTTTGGCGCCACCCTTTGCCTCGACATGGCGGGCGACGGCGGCGATGAAACAGGCGATGCCGCCCTTCATGTCGACGGCGCCCCGGCCGTACATCTCGCCCTTGTCGATCGCCGCCGAGAAAGGCGGGTGCTTCCAGGCCGCCTCGTCCCCGACCGGAACCACGTCGGTATGGCCGGCAAACATCAGATGCGGTCCATTGCCTGAGCGTCGGGCGTAGAGGTTCTCGACATCGGGCGTGCCATCTTCCGAGAAGGCCGGACGCTCGACCGCGAAGCCGAGCGGCCTCAGCATGGCTTCGAGTGCAGTCAGCGCGCCGCCTTCGGCTGGTGTCACCGACGGGCAGCGGATGAGGGCGGCAAGGTTTTCAGCGGGGTCGGTCGGGAGCTTCATGGCGACAGCGATAATTGAATCGCCGTCGCCTGTCACGACGTTCGGTTGCTCCAGAGGCAGCAGACCGCAGGGCGCAGGGGATCTCGCGCTATTGCGGCGAGTTGGTCTGCCGGCCGAACTGGTTGGGGCCGGGCGTGCCCGGATAGAAGCACAGAGCCACGAACGCGATGATCGACACCACCGGAATGAACAGCGCGATGGCGAACAGCCCCGGCTTGTCGAAGTCGTGCAGGCGTTTGACGCTGAAGGCGACATGCGCCCAGAGGAAAGTGAGGAACGTCAGCCCGAACAACAGCGACCACATTTGCGCGGCGGAGCTGTCGGGGTGCACCCGCATGAACTGGTAGAGCGGGAATGACACCACCATCAGCATGAACAGGAAGCCGAGGACGTAGGCGGCGCGGTTGACGCGGCCGGAAAACTTGAAGAACAACCAGAAAAGGTCGGGCTTGGGCACTGGAAAATCGTTCCGTGAAAAGAAATCCGAGGGCGTTCCGGTCGGAACGCCCTTGCGGTTTTGTCTTGCTCAGTCCCTGAGCAATTCGTTGATCGAGGTCTTGGAGCGGGTCTGGGCGTCGACGCGCTTGACGATGACGGCGCAGTAGAGGCTCGGGCCAGCGTCACCGTTCGGCAGCGGCTTGCCCGGCAGCGAACCCGCGACGACCACCGAATTGGCCGGCACTTCACCGTAGAAGATCTCGCCCGTGGCGCGGTCGACGATCTTGGTCGACTTGCCGATGAACACGCCCATGCCCAGCACCGAGCCTTCGCGCACGATGCAGCCCTCGACGACCTCGGAGCGGGCGCCGATGAAGCAATTGTCCTCGATGATGGTCGGGCCGGCCTGCATCGGCTCCAGCACGCCGCCGATGCCGACGCCGCCGGAGAGGTGCACGTTCTTGCCGATCTGGGCGCAGGAGCCGACCGACGCCCAGGTGTCGACCATGGTGCCGGCGTCGACATAGGCGCCGACATTGACGAAGGACGGCATCAGAACCGCGCCCGGAGCGACGAAGGCAGACTTGCGCACGACGGCCGAAGGCACGGCACGGAAGCCCGCCTTCTCGAAGTCGACGGAGCCCCAGCCGTCGAACTTCGACGGGACCTTGTCCCACCAGGAAGCACCGCCCGGCGCGCCGGAGATGAGTTCCATCGGGTTGAGGCGGAAGGAGAGCAGCACGGCCTTCTTGAGCCACTGGTTGACGTGCCAGTTGCCGTCGTCCTGGCGTTCGGCCACGCGCGCCGCGCCCTTGTCCAGCAGGTCGAGCGCGGTCTCGATGGCGTCGCGCACTTCGCCCCGCGTGGAGGTCGAAATGCCGTCGCGTTCCTCGAACGCCCGGTCGATTGTCTTCTCGAGGCTGGCAAGATCGGGCTTGGGCATCGGCACACTCTCCGTTACTAGCCGTTAAGGCTAACGCTTCTAAGCTGGTATAAAGGCGCGCGGACCCTATTTCACGCTTTTGCGGGGGTCAATCGCGGCTGCGACACGCGACGCTGCGGTCAACGGGATATTGGGACTGAGTCAAAAATGAATCCAATGGAAAAGGCCGGCTGGACGCCACTCCCGCACTCCGACGAGGACCTGGAGCGCGCCAAGGCCGTACCTGATACGCCGCAGACGCGTGCTTCGACCTATCGGCTCGCCTGGAACGACGAGGACTTTATGACGCAGCGTGACCTGCGTCCGGTCCGCCTGCAGCTCGAGCTGCTCAAGACCGAGATGATTCTCGCCGAACGCGGCATCCGCTCGACCGTCATCCTGTTCGGCGGCGCGCGCATTCCCGAGCCCGGCGGCGAGGCCTGGGCGGCCAAGAACGAGATCCAGCGCAAGAACCTCGAGGCCAACAGCCGCTACTATGACGAGGCGCGCAAGTTCGCCCGCCTGTGCTCGCAGCATTCGGCGGCGTCCTATTATCGCGAGTTCGTCGTCGTCACCGGCGGCGGGCCGGGCGTGATGGAAGCCGGCAATCGCGGCGCCGACGATGTCGGCGCGCCGTCGATCGGGCTCAACATCGTGCTTCCGCACGAGCAGGCGCCCAACCCCTATGTGACGCCGGAGCTGTGCTTCAACTTCCACTACTTCGCCATCCGCAAGATGCACTTCGTCATGCGCGCCAAGGCGGTTGCCGTGTTCCCCGGCGGCTTCGGCACCATGGACGAGTTGTTCGAGACGCTGACGCTGATCCAGACGGGCCGCATGGAGCGCGTGCCGGTCATCCTGTTCGGCAAGTCATTCTGGCAGCGTGCGATCGACCTCGACTTCCTTGCCGACCAGGGCACGATCACGCCTGGCGACCAGGACATCATCGACTTCGTCGACACTGCCGACGAGGCCTGGGACATCATCGGCCGGTTCTACGGTCTTTGATCCCCCTTCGTTGGCGCTGCGTCCAGCGGCTGCGGCCGGTGGACCAGCGTCACCAGCACGAAGGAAATGATCATCAGGAGATACCAGGAGCCGAGCTTCTGGATGGAGACCGGCGTCCAGGCTTCGTGCTGGCCGGGATAGATCCAGGCGCGCGACCAGGTGCCGATGTTCTCTGCGAACCAGATGAACAGCGCGACGAGCAGGAAACCCAGCAACAGCGGCATGCGGTGGCGGAAGCGGAAGACGCGGTAGTGCACGCTCGTGCGCAGGTAGAGCAGGGCGGTGGCCGCGAACAGGCCGTACCGTATGTCGACCGTGAAATGGTGGGCGAAGAAGTTCACGTAGATCGCCACCGCCAGGAGCAGTGTCGCCCAGAGCGGCGGATAGCGCGTGTAGCGCATGTCGAAGATGCGGCTGACGCGGGCGAGATAGGAGCCGACGGCCGCATACATGAAGCCTGAGAACAGCGGCACGCCGCCGATGCGGAAGAAGCTTTCCTCCGGGTAGATCCACGACCCAGCTGAGGTCTTGAAGACCTCCATCGCAGTACCGACGATGTGGAAGATCAAGATGACCTTTGCCTCTGAGGGCTTCTCCAGCTTGAAGGCCAACATCGCCGCCTGGATGCCAAGGGCGGCAAGGAACAGGAAGTCGTAGCGCGCCAGACCGGCATCTTCCGGCCACCAGAACTTGGTTGCGAGAATGAGGGCCAGTATGGCCCCGCCGAACAGGCAGGCCCAGGCCTGCTTGAGCCCGAAGACCAGGAATTCGATCAGCGCTCCAGAGACACCGGCGGCCGGGAGGCGGTCGAGGACGGCATGTGCTGCCGCATCGATCCGCCCCTCGACCGAGGTGAAGCGTTTCACTTCGCGTTGGCTTCCACGAGCGTGGTCAGGAAGGTCGCGAGGTCGTCGGTGACGAAGTCGACGTCGTCCTCGTTCAGCGGGTCGCGCTCCCAGATCTCCGAGAAGGTCGGCTCGAAGTTGCGCGGCACGATCAGCACGGTCGTCATTCCCAGTGACTTCGGCACCGCGAGGTTGCGCGCCAGGTCCTCGAACATCACCGCATTGGGGCCCGTCACCTTGTGCAGGGCGGAGAACCGCTCATATGTCTGGCGCGCCGGCTTGGGCGTGAGGCCTGCTGCGACGATGTCGAAGATGTCGTCGAAATGGTCGAGGATACCCAACTGCCGCGCGGTGCGCTCGGCATGGCTGCGATTGCCGTTGGTGAAGATGAACTTGCGACCCGGCAACTGGCGGATGGCCGCGCCGAGCACCGGATCGGGCACGAGCCAGGAATAGTCGATGTCGTGCACGTGTTCGAGAAAGGCGTCGGGATCGATGCCGTGGCGCTGCATCAAGCCGTTCAGCGTCGTGCCGTATTCGAGATACAGCTCCTTCTGCAGCTTGCGCGCATCCTCGCGCGACAGCGTGAGCAGCTCCGACACGTAACCCGTCATCTTCACGTCGATCTGCGCGAACAGGTTCGTGTGGTGCGGGTAGAGCGTGTTGTCGAGGTCGAACACCCAGTCGGTGACGTGGTCGAAGCGGGCGGGATCGGGAATGTCGGTCATGCAATCCTTATGGCACGGTTCGGGAAATTTGGAAGCGCCCCGGGACGATCACATCTTTCCACCGGAGAGTGTCCAAATTCGGCAGGGTGGATCAAATTTTAACTACCTCGGAAAGATGACCTTCAGTTCGTGCTGGCATTCCAACTGCCGGCTGGGGGTAGAAATTGAAAATCGTATTGCTGAAATCTTCTTTCGTTACATTGCTGTCCATCTTGGGCTCACTTGCGCTCGTCTCTGCGTTGGTGCCGCTCCTCGGCGGGACCCTGGGGCCGATCGCATACCTGATGTGCCTGATCACTCCGCTGTTCATCGCCTTTCCCGTTTCCTCCTATGTCTTCTGGCAGGGTGAGAAGCTGAACGTGGCCCATCGCGAGTTGTCGCGCGCCCACGCCGAGCTTTCGGCCGCGCATCGGCGCCTGTCCGAGAAGGCCAGCCGCGACGAGATGACGGGCATGCTGACCCGCGAGAATTTCTTCGCAGCCCTCGACGGCTCGCGGCGCAAGAGCGACCGCGGCGCGCTGCTGATCATCGACGCCGATCATTTCAAGCAGATCAACGACCGATTCGGCCACCTCACGGGCGACCAGGCGTTGCTCCTGATCGCCGGGGCGATTCGGCGCGCCGTGCGCAGCGGCGACGTCCTCGGGCGCATCGGCGGCGAGGAATTCGGAGCCTTCCTGGTCGGTGCGACGCGTGAAGAGGCCGCTCAGGTCGCCGAGCGCGTGCGCGCCGAGGTCGAGGGCCTCCGTTTCAAGCCGAGCGAAGGCCGCGCCGTACCGTTGACCGTGAGCATCGGCGGCACCAGCTGCGCGACCGACGCCAACGTCTCCGAACTCATGCGGACCGCCGACAAGTGGCTCTACGAGGCCAAGAATCGCGGCCGCAACCTCGCGCTCTTCGACAACGCCGTACCGGAAGCGGCTTAACGGTGCTCCAATCGGAAAACTCGCTAGGGGACGGTGGCGTTTGCTGCCGTCCCCTTTGCTTTTGGGCCGAGCCTTTTGGTGGTTCATTTCTACCGCGCGGTGCCAAATGTGGCCCCGGGCTTAGACAGCGGAACAATTCGCCCTACATCGATCGCGTGGTCTATGGTGGTGCTGGGTGACCGGGCCGCATTTTCCCGCGCCTGTCGAAATCAATCGGTTCGGAACGACATTTGCCTGCATGACGCAATCTCGAGGCAGATAGCTGCATGAGCCCTTGGTCGGCCTCAGGGACGCGCCAGGGTTTCGAGCACAGCTGCCGCAGTCAAAGGAACCGGAAATGACGTTTACCCATAGCTCGCCAGCAACGCCGGAAGACGCGTATCCGAGGCGCTGGATCGCAATGGCGATCCTGCTTCTGGCAGGGTTCATGAACCTGATCGACGTGACCATCGTCAACGTTGCGCTGCCGCGCCTTCAATCCGGACTTGGCGCGACGAGCAGCCAGATCGAATGGGTGGTGGCAGCCTATGTCCTGGCCTTCGCGCTCGGCCTGCTGCCATTTGGCCGGCTAGGCGACGTGGTGGGGCGCAAGCGGCTGTTTCTGGTCGGTGTTACGAGTTTCACGGTGTTTTCGGCGCTGTGCGGATTGGCGCCGACCATGGCGACGCTGATTGCGGCGCGCGTGCTGCAGGGGCTGGCGGGGGCCATGATGATGCCGCAGGTCCTGGCGATCACCCAGGTGATCTTTCCACCGCAGGAACGCGGCTTTGCCTTTTCGCTGTTTGGATTGACGGCGGGTCTGGCCTCCGTCGCAGGCCCGCTGGCCGGTGGCACGCTGATCAGCGCGGACATCTACGGCCTCGACTGGCGGCCGATCTTCCTGGTCAACATCCCCATCGGAATCCTGGCCGTGATCGCCGGGCGGGCGCTCATTCCCGACATGGCCGGGCGGCCCGAGTTGACGCAGGACCCTGTCGGCATCGTGATCGCCAGCGTGGCGGTCTTCCTGCTGGTGTTTCCTCTCATCGAAGGCCATGCCTATGGCTGGCCGTGGTGGACGTTTGCGATGATCGCACTTTCCGTCGTCGCGATGGCGGTCTTCTTCCTGCATCAAAAGTCACGGGCGAAGCGGGAGCAGAGCCAGTTGCTACCGGTGGCCCTGATGACCAACGGCAATTTCGTGCTCGGGTCTGCGATGACCATGACGTTTTTCTCCGGTGTCGCGGGCTTCTTCCTGGTCCTGGCCGTCTTCCTTCAGACCGGCTTCGGGCTGACGCCGCTGCAGTCCGGGCTGACGACCGTTCCGTTTCCCATCGGCGTGCTGATCGCTTCGCTCATCTCGGGGCGGCTGGGCAGCCGCTGGCCTCTCTGGCGGATCGTCGCCGGTGCGCTGGTCATGGTCATCGGCATGGGGTGGTTGCGTTTCGTCGTCGCAAACGTTGGCGATGCCGTCGACCACTGGCGCCTTTTCCTGCCGTTGCTGGCGTGCGGCTTCGGCATGGGCATCACCATCTCGTCGCTATTCCAGACCGTCCTGTCGACTGTGCCCCCACGCGATGCCGGTTCGGGATCGGGTGCGGTGCAGGCTTTCCAGCAGATGGGTGCCGCGCTTGGAATTGCCGTGACAGGTCAGATCTTCTTTTCGACGCTGGATGGCGGGGCGAGCGAGCCTCCCCACGTCGCCTTTGTCTCCGCCATGGAGCACGCGCTGGTCTACGAAATGGCGGCGTTCGCGCTTGTCGCGGCGATGGTGTTCTTCCTGAAGCCGGCAGCGCCGCAAGGCAGCACGGGCCAGAGCGTCGACGAGAGAAGGCCGCTACCCGTGGAGATGTGACGGGACGAACGGCGCGTTCGATGGTACGCGCAGGTCCCTGGATCAATGCATGGTCCCGAAATTCGATTCCGATTTTCAGGGTCATGCTGTAGACGCGGTGTGCGGCCACTCCGCGTCGCCTTCAAGCTGAACTGACCCATCATGCCATTGTGGATCCCCATAACCATTGCTGCCGCCTTCCTGCAGAACCTGCGGTCGGTGGTGCAGAAGCACCTCAAGGGCGTGATGGGGACGACGGGCGCCACCTTCGTCCGCTTCGGCTTTGGTTTCCCCTTCGCGCTTGCCTTCGTAGCAGTCCTGCATTTCGTGGTCGGCTACGAGCTGCCGGCCCTGAATACGAGGTTTTTCATCTGGGCCGTCATCGGCGGCATCGGCCAGATCGCCGCCACCTTCCTGCTGATCCACCTGTTCTCGTTCCGGAATTTCGCCGTAGGCACGGCCTATTCGCGCACGGAGCCGGCTCAGGCGGCTCTCTTCGGCCTGCTCTTCCTCGGCGAACGGGCGACGGTCGGGGCCATTGCGGCCATTGCCATCAGTGTCTTCGGCGTGATGCTGATCTCGGTCGCCCACACGGCCTTCACCGCGCGCACGCTGCTGACGTCGGTCGTCAGCCGCAATGCGCTCATCGGCTTGGCCTCGGGCACCTTTTTCGGCATTTCGGCCGTCGCCTACCGCGCCGCCTCGCTGGCGCTGGGTGGGCCGAACTTCATGATGCAGGCGGCGGTGACGCTGGCTTTCGTGATCGTCTTCCAGACCCTGCTCATGCTCGGCTGGATTCTCTGGAAGGAACGTGACGAACTCGGCCGCATCGCCAAGGCCTGGCGCCCGGCGCTGTTCACTGGCCTCGTCGGCGCCTCCGCGTCATTCGGCTGGTTCATGGCCATGACGCTGCAGCAGGCCGCGATCGTCAAGTCGCTGGCCCAGATCGAGATGCTGTTCACCTTCGCGTCGTCGGTGTTCTTCTTCCGTGAGAAGATCAACCGGCTGGAGGTCGCCGGCTGCGTCCTCATCGTTGGCGGAATCCTGGTTCTGCTCGCCGTCGGCTAGATCGTCGCGGGATCGAGCGTCGCCTCGTCCTTCCAGCGCTTGATGATGCCGGCTATGTCGCCGTTCTGGAATGCATCCTTGAGCGTGTCGAAGGACGGCAGCACGAAATAGGCGCGCTGGAACTTGTCGATCTCGTAGGTCGTGCGCATCACCGTCTCGATGTCGAACTGCACATGGTGCGCGTCCGCGCTCTCGCCCGCGAACTGCAGTTCGGTGAAGGATGACATCAGGCCTGCGCCGAAGGCTTTCTTGGGCTGGCCGGGTTCCTGCATCAGGCCGTATTCGACAGTGTACCAGTAGAGCCGGGTGATCATCTCGTCGCCGCCAAGCGCGATGTAGTCGCCGGCCTTCTCGCCGTAGGTCTGCATGAAGTCGCCGAAGGCGGGCTGGCTCAGCACCGGCACGTGGCCGAAGAAGTCGTGGAACATGTCGGGTTCTACGATGTAGTCGAGTTCCTCGCGCCGGCGCAGCCAGTTGGTGACCGGGAAGCGGCGGTTGGCGAGATGGTCGAAGAAGGGTTGCGCCGGGATCAGGCCGGGCACCGCCACGATCTCCCAGCCGCTCAGCCGGTGCAGCTTCTCGCTGACTTCATGGAAGTCGGGGATCTTCTCGACGAGGCCGAGTGCGGCCATGCCGTCGAGGTAGGATCTGTGCGCCAGTCGCTGGGTCAGCTTGGTCTGGCGGTCGCAGAGCGTGCGCCACACCTCCTGCTCGGCTGTCGTGTAGTCGTATTTCTGCTCAACGGTGAAGTCGGAGCGGCACTGCGAATAGTCGCCCCGCAGCCCCTGTTCGGCGCATTCGCGCGCATAGTCCTGAACTCTGATACCCACGGCCTGAACCTCCCCAGACATGGTCCTCGATGCGAAAAGGATAACGCGGCCCGGCGAGTGGAAATCACCTTGTTCGATGCGGTGGGAGCAGAATTGAGGTAACTTGCCCCGCAATGCATGGCTTTGGAGGAAACATGCCTCAATTCGACGAATTCGAGATCAGGATGCTCGACATCCTGCAGCGCGACGGCCGCAAGCCGATCTCCGAGGTCGCCCAGGAGATCGGCCTGTCCAACACGCCCTGCACCCGGCGCTTCGAGGCACTGCAGGAGGCCGGCGTCATCAAGGGCTTTTCCGCCCGCCTCAGCCGCCGGGCGGTAGGCCTCATGGTCGAGGTGTTCGTCCAGGTCAGGCTGGTCAGCCACAGCGACGAGTCGCCGGAGAAGTTCATTGCGGCAGTGCGGCGGATGGACGAGGTTTCGTCCTGCTGGACCATGACCGGCGACTACGACTTCCTGCTGCACGTGATGGTGCCGAGCGTCGACGAACTGAACGCCTTCGTCATGCACCGACTGATGCGGCTGGCGGGCGTGCGCGACGTCCACACCCAACTGGTGCTGCAGAACATCAAGGGGCCGGGCCACGTGCCGCTGGGCCATCTCCGCCCATAGCTAGGGGTCGGGATAGATCAGCCGGTAGTGTTCGCCGGAGAGGCAGTTGACCGGTTCCGCCGCCTTCATGCTGACGGGTTCCAGCACCGGCGGGACCCCGCTGACTTCGAGTATCAGCTTGCGGCGGATGGCGGTGATGAACTCGGAGGCGAGATGGATGGGCAGGACGAAGGAGCCCGGACCGCCGGTCACGCACCCGGCGTAGTAGCGGTCGATCCCTTCAAGCGTTCCCGTCGGTCGGATGAGGATGGGCAGGCCGTTTATGATGATGCCGCTTTTGACGGCGTTGTTGCGGGCGACCTCCACCGGAGCCCCGGCGTTGTTCGGCCCGTCGCCCGAAATGTCGATGACCTTCTTCTCCGCCTGGTAGCCGCTGTGCTCCAAAAGGGTCGCACCGAAGGCCACTGCGTTCGAGATCGAGGTGCCGCCCGACCCGTCGATCGGGCTCTGCGCCAGCTTGTTGGCGAAGTCGTCGGCGCTTTCCGCGCCATCTATGATCTGCCATGGGATGATCGATTCCTCCATGACCGATCCTGCCCACTCGAAGTAGGTCAGCGCGATGCGCCCGTGCACGCCCGCCCGCACCGCGTTGATGAAGTCTGGGTGGCGCAGCGCCTTGACATAGCCGGCACGCTGAAGCGCGAACTCCCCCTCGTCCATCGAACTTGACACGTCGACCGCCAGCACCAGTTCGACGTCCACGATGCCGGGGTCTACATCAACGACCGGCGTGGCAGGCAGTTCGCAACCCGTGCACAGCATCAATGCCAGCGCCGCGAGCATGGTCAGTCGCGAAAGATCGCGCTCCGAGCAGACTTCGAACCCAGTTTGCGACAAAGCCGGAAAAAGGAAAGCGGGGGCGGTTCACGGCTTCGTGAGCCGTTTGGCGAAGGCGCTCGCTCCGGAGTGGCTAGCGCGCCTATGCCGCCTCGTTCTTCGGGCTCGGGCGGGTCTGGTCACTGCGCCCGGCCAGCAGGCCTTCGACGGAGATGTCCTCGTCGAGTTCTTCCCAATGCAGGCCGCGCGAGCTTATGGTCACGGCATTGCGCTGTTCCGGCGTGGCTCGCAGCAGGCGAGGAAACCAGGCGAGCGGAACGCTCAGCGTACGCCCGTCCGAAAGGTCGAGCCACATGCTGTCCTCGTCGAACCAGACCTTAGTGGCCTTCACCAAAGAACTCGTTCCAGGCATTCGCAATCTCACGTCGCCGATGAACCAAAATCTCAGTCAGCTCGCGCAACGTGCGCGCGCTGAAGCCGTCGTTGTAGGCTACCACGACATCCGGCCACAGCCAAAACTTGGCGTCGATACCGTCCTTGCCGACATGAACATGCATCGGCTCGCGAGGATCGCCTTCGTTCGAGAAGAAGTAGAAGCGGAAGCCCTTGTGACGAAAGACGACGGGCATCCGCTTTGCTTTCCTTCTTACGGAACGATCAGCGTTCCGGCGCCGTGCTCGGTGAACAGCTCGAGCAGCACCGAATGCGGCGTCTTGCCGTTGAGGATGACGACGCCCTCGACGCCGCGCTCGATCGCTTCGATGCAGGTCTCGACCTTGGGGATCATGCCGCCCGAGATGGTGCCGTCCTTGATCAGCGCCTTGGCGTCGGCGACCGTCAGCTCGTCGATCAGTTTCTTGTCCTTGTCGAGCACGCCGGGCACGTCGGTGAGGAACAGCAGCCTGGAGGCCCTGACAGCTCCCGCGATCGCGCCGGCAAAGGTGTCGGCGTTGATGTTGTAGGTGTGTCCGTCGCGGCCGGGTGCGACCGGGGCGATGACCGGGATCATCTCCGAGCGGGCGAGCAGGTCGAGCAGCGTGCGGTCGACCTCCACCGGCTCGCCGACGAAGCCGAGGTCGAGCACCTTCTCGATGTTCGAGTCCGGGTCGATCATGGTCTTCTTGGCCTTCTGGGCAAAGACCATGTTGCCGTCCTTGCCGCACAGGCCGATCGCCCATTCGCCTTCGGCGTTGATGAGGGCGACGATCTCCTTGTTGATCGAGCCGGCCAGCACCATCTCGACGATCTCGACCGTTTTCTGGTCGGTGACGCGCAGGCCGCCCTCGAACTTCGATTCGATGCCCATCTTGGTCAGCATCGCGCCGATCTGCGGGCCGCCGCCATGGACGACGATCGGGTTCACGCCGGACTGCTTGAGAAGCGCGATGTCGCGGGCAAATGCGCGGCCGAGCGCCACGTCGCCCATGGCGTGGCCGCCATATTTCACGACGACCGTCTTGTTCTCGTAGCGCTGCATGTAGGGCAGGGCGGCTGAAAGCAGGCTGGCCTGCATTTCGGCGGTGGCGGCGACGTTCGTCGTCATCGGCATGGTCCCGGATAATGGAGAGATTTTCGGCGTCTTAGCCGGAAACCAAGCGGGGGGCAATTGGTTCGGGACGGGATCGCCGGCCCAGCGAAGGCCGCGCCGAAACACGGGTTGCAAATCATGTTCCGCAACGTAACCTTGAGGCGATGACGCCGCAGGACATCACCAAGCTGATAGTGCGGACCTCGCTGAAGGATCGCAACGCCTTCGACCTGCTTTACAGGCAGACGAGCGCGAAACTTTTCGGGGTTTGCCTGCGTGTTTTGAATGACAGGGCAGAAGCCGAGGAAGCGCTGCAGGAGGTCTTCGTCAAGATCTGGACGAAGGCCGACCGCTTCGCCGCCTCCGACCTCAGCCCGATATCGTGGCTCGTGGCGATCGCGCGCAACCATGCGATCGATCGAATCCGTGCAAGGCGTCAGGCGACCGTCGCCCTCGACGAGGCGTTCGAGGTCGCCGATCCCGATCCGGGGCCCGAGGCGAAAGCGGTGGCCGGCGGTGAGGCCGAGCGCATCAACGGGTGCCTCGATGAACTGGACAAGGACCGGGCGGCCGCCGTTCGGGGCGCCTATCTCAAGGGTGAGAGCTATGCTGAACTCGCGGAGCGCCATGGCGTGCCGCTCAATACCATGCGTACCTGGCTGCGCCGCAGCCTGATCAAACTCAGGGAATGCCTCGAAAGATGACGCTCGCGGAAGACAACGGACCGGAACGGGGAGGAGACGACATCGTCGCCGCCGAATATGTTCTCGGCGTGCTTTCCCCCGAGGAGCGCCGCCAGGCGGCTGCGCGCATCGAGGCGGAACCGGCCTTTGCCCGTCTCGTCGACGAATGGGAAGTGCGGTTCTCGCCGCTGGCCTCCGCCTATGCCGAGGTCGAGCCCCCCGCCTCCGTGAAGCAGGCGCTTGAAGAACGCCTCTTTGCGTCCGGTGCGCAGGCGGCGGCCGAACGCCCATCGGGCCTGTGGTCTTCCCTGTCGTTCTGGCGCGGCCTCACCGCGGCCGCCCTTGCAGCGCTGGCCATCTATGTCGCCGTCCCCATGGTCAACCCGCCGACCCAGGCGCCGCACCCGATGATGGTGGCCTCGCTCGCCGCGGACGGCAGCGACGTGAAATATATGGTCATGTACGACGCTGCCGCAGGCCAGATCGGCCTGTCGCACGTCGCCGGCGACCGGGGTACAGGCAAGGACTTCGAACTGTGGATGATCGAAGGCAGTGCGCCCCCGGTCTCCATGGGCGTCATCCCGGCCGGGGCCACCATGAAGATGCCGGTCAAGCAAGCCATGCGCGACAAGCTCGCCGCCGGCTCGGTGCTGGCTGTCAGCCTGGAGCCGCAAGGCGGCTCGCCCACCGGCCTGCCCACGGGCCCGGTCGTCGCCGCGGGCGACCTTCGCGAGATCTAGGGCGTGAACCCATAAAATCAGAGTAGTCGGCCAACGTCCGCTTTGGTGCGTACTCCGGACCTAAGTCGGACATCGCGAAAGGTCCGAAAAGGGCCAAAAGGCTACATCCCGCCCTACGCCGCGCCGAACTTGTCGAACAGGTCCAGCACGCGGTCACAGGCCGCTGCGTCGCCGCTAAGTTTCAGCTCGCCAGCGCCGGCAAGCTGCGCGACCGTGGCCTGATTGAGGTGAAGCTTCGCCCAAGCATCACGCGTCAGCGACAGCGTGAAATCCGGCTTGCGCCAGTACCGGTCCGCGTTGTCGGCATACTCGACCGCGCCGCGCCGGATGTGCAGCCCTACCGCCTGGTTGCCGGCATCCGTGAACTCGAACCGGATCATGGCGTCGGTATCCTTCGCCTTGACGGGATCGATCCTGATGCGGTGACGGCTCACGAACTCGCCGGGTGGAGACGACTTGATCTGTTCGAGCGTCGGCGGCACCAGCTGCGGCACCTTGGTCTTGCCTTCAAGCGCGAGCGCGGCGGTGAGCGATAGGGGCCGGGCAATCATCGAGGTCGTGTGCTGCGCGGCAGTCCGCAGCAGGCCGGCCTTGAGCTGGCGCAGCTCGACATCGTTCGGATCGAGCCGCCAGAGGTAGCCGACCAGTTCCAGCGCCCAAGCATACTCCTTCTGCTGCTGCGCCTCTTTCGCAAGTGCCAGCACCTTGTCGCGTCCGCCGAGCGCAGGAACGAGACGCAGCGCGATCTCCTTGCGCGGCAGCCGGAACAAGGTCGCCGCATCACCGTCCCACCAGCCGAGCGCAAATTGCGCGATGTAGGGCGGATACCAGCAGAACAGGCCGTAAATCTCGGCGATATAGGGGTCCTTCTGGAGATGCTCTGGCAACTGCACGAAGTCGATCAGGTCTTCAGGCCCGAGGCCCTTCAGCATACCGCGCAGTGTCTGGTCGAGCATGAAATTACTGAAGTCTATGTAGTTGTTGAGGTGCTGGAAAATCTTGTCCTTGCCTTTGATCGCAGGCGTCGGCTGGCCGATCAGGACTTCGGGCTGCAGATCGCGCAGCACCTGCGTCGCGGTCCGCCACTCGCGCGGGTCGCGCCACAGCGAGCCGCGCGGCGAATAGATGTTCGGTGGATAGGGCCACAGCACATTGTTCAGTGCCACCTTCTGGTCAGGCATCCAGACCAGCATGGTGTCGCTTGAGTCCGTGCTTCCCTGTGTGAAGAACTGGAAGCGAATACCGGCGATGGTCATCTCCTCGCTGTTCCTCACCGGATGATTGACCGGGACGAATCCCCGCTCGGCCAATTCGATCGTCAGGCCCCACTTGCCGTCGGGTCCTTCCTTCGGAAGAAACGTGTTGAAATACTGATAGACACGCGCCCACTGCAACGGTTCGGTCTCAGGGAAATAAGCGCCGACGCCGGAGGTCTTCAGGTTCTCGTTGACATTCGGATGTCCGATGACGAGGACGTCCTTCTCCCCTTCGAGGAGCGCCGTTCCGCCGAGGACCTCGTGCGAGTGGCTGTAGATCAGGGCCTTGATGGGCTTGTCAGTGATCTCACGGACCCGCTTGCGGTAGTCGCGGCCATCGGCGAGATTGTCGCCGGCTTCCCAGAAGATAACGCCGTCATCGCCGACGACGAAGGCGGCGCTGGCGCTCGGGTCCTCGATCATCCAGATGTTGTCGGTGACCTGGACCGTCGCCCGCTCCGACACAAAGGTCTTCGCGTGCGCGTCGAGCGCCCCCTGGTTGACGATCGCGCCGTTCTCCGCCTTGCCGAGCGTGACCGGCGCGCCCATGAGTGGTGCGAGGCTTTGCGATTTCAGGAGTTCTGACGTGACTGCCGAGGAAGAGGCCTGCGCCAATACTACTTGCGGTGCCGTGGCGGCAATCGCCAGTCCCGCGCTCGCTAGAAGGGCATCCCGCCGGTTGATCGGTGAGTGCGACATGCTTGCGACCTCCCAAACATGGGTAGCAGCCTACACTTCGCGTGTGGTCGGTCAAAGTCCGCTTCGGGTCATTCGCGTCGATTTTGGCATGTCCGCGTCATGTCTGCGTGCTAATGAGTCCACGCCCTAATCCGCCAAGGCAGTTTTCAGGGCGCGGTCTGAAACTATTCTTCGCCAATCACCGTTGCTTCTTCCTTCGGCCTTGGTAATATATTGATTCTATTTGATAAAATTCACCCTTAAGTGAAACCACGCACGTTCCGGCTACGTAACTTCCCTTGCCTTCCGCAAATGGAAACAACGCAAGGAGCTACGACATGCGCAAGACCACGCTCGCTGTTTTCGCCGGTGCTTTCACCGCCCTCGCCACGATCGCCTATGCCGCGAACCCAATGGTCGGAGGTGCTGCGATGTTCGCCGACAAGAACATCGTCGAGAACGCCGTCAACTCGAAAGATCACACGACGCTGGTGGCCGCCGTGAAGGCTGCCGGCCTCGTCGAGACACTGCAGGGGAAAGGGCCCTTCACCGTGTTCGCGCCCACCAATGAGGCCTTCGCGGCCCTGCCCAAGGGCACGGTCGAGATGCTTCTCAAGCCCGAGAACAAGGACAAGCTGACCAAGGTGCTGACCTGCCACGTCGTGGGCGCCAAGGCCATGGCCGCCGACGTCAGCAAGATGGCGATGGACGATGGCGGTGCCCACAAGGTCAAGACGGCTGGCGGCTGCGAACTGACGCTCAAGGCCGATGGCGGCAAGGTCACCGTGACCGACGAGAACGGCGATGTCGCCAATGTCACCATCGCCGATGTCGAACAGTCGAACGGCGTCATCCACGTCATCGACAAGGTACTGCTGCCGAAGATGTGAGTTGGACCGGCCCAACTTGTTGCGCGGCGCTGTACGACGCTGCGCAATCGACCCTGCGGCCTCGCTTGCGGCAAAAGCCCAGGCGGGGCGCCGTCAATTCAAGCCCTGTTGATTTCGCCGATGCGCAGCAGGGCCATATGATCCGCCAGGAGGCAGCGATGAACCGTCGAACCGTCCTTTTGGGCAGCGCAGCCACAGCTGTCCTGTTCGCCGCACTGGCCTCGCGGCGCCTGTCGCCGGGTGCCGAGTCGCGGGCCGAGAGCTTTGAGGTCACCAAGACAGACGCCGAGTGGCGCGCAACGTTGTCACCCGCCCAGTTCGCCGTGCTGCGCCAGGAGGGCACGGAAACGCCTTGGACCAGCCCGCTGCTTGAAGAGCACCGCAAGGGCATATTCCATTGCGCCGGCTGCGATCTTGCCGCCTATGCGTCCGAAACCAAGTTCGATTCCGGTACGGGATGGCCGAGCTTCTGGCAGGCGTTGCCCAATGCCGTCGGCAGCAGGACCGACAGCTCACTGATGATGTCGCGCACCGAGGTGCATTGCCACCGCTGCGGCGGCCATTTCGGCCATGTCTTCGACGACGGCCCGCCGCCGACCGGCAAACGCCACTGCATCAACGGCCTGGCGCTCACCTTCAAGCCTGCAACAGCCTGAATTGGCAGCGGTTCTTGGTGCCCGCGAGGACCATTCGCGCCGGCCGATGATTTTGATTACCCCTCCGGGCCGGTGACGCTATCCTGTGTCCAGAATGCCAGGGAGGATCCGACCATGACCCCGCACGGCCAATTTCACTGGAACGAACTGCTGACCTGGGACGCGGCGCGGGCCAAGCGTTTCTACTCCGCCACGCTGGGCTGGACCTACGAGGACATGCCGATGGACGGCCAGAGCTATCACGTCTGCATTTACGACGGGAAACCGGTGGCCGGCATCTTCCAGATGCCGAAGGGCAAGGGCATGGACGGCGTGCCGGAGAACTGGTTCGCCTACATCTCGGTCGATGATCTCGACGCGCGGCTCGCGCTGCTGGTCAAGAACGGCGGCCGCATCATGCGCGAACCGTTCGAGGTCCCCGGCGTCGGCCGCATCGCCATCGTCGCGGACGATGGCGGCGCGGCCATGGGCTGGATGGTGCCGATGGCGTAGGGCTCGGTCAGCCGCCGTTCACCACCAGGGATATGGCCGCGCGAAGCTCGTCCATGCCTTCGTCCTTTTCCGACGAGGTGGCGAGCACGACCGGGAAGGCGGCCGCCCGCTTCTTGAGCTTGGCGAGCGTCTCCTCGATCAGCCGGGGCACCCCGGCAGCCTTGATCTTGTCGGTCTTGGTCAGCACGACCTGATAGGAGATGGCGGCCTTGTCGAGGAGCGTGAGCACCTCCTCGTCGTTCTTCTTGATGCCGTGGCGGGAATCGATCAGCACGTAGACGCGCTTGAGCGTCACGCGGCCGCGCAGGTAGTCGAACACGAGCTTCGTCCAGGCATCCACCTGTTCCTTCGGCGCCTTGGCGTAGCCGTATCCGGGCATGTCGACCAGCGCCATCGGCGGCAGGTCGCCTGCCTCGCCGGAATAGCCGTCAGGCACGAAATAGTTGAGTTCCTGGGTGCGTCCCGGCGTGTTCGAGGTGCGGGCAAGCCCGTTCTGACGCACCAGGGCGTTGATCAGCGAGGACTTGCCGACATTCGAGCGGCCGGCGAAGGCGATCTCCGGCGGCCCTTCCGGCGGCAGGAACTTCATGGACGGCACGCCGCGGATGAATATCCACGGCCTGGTGAAGGTTTCCATGTCCACCGTGGCCGTGGGTTGGGTCTGTTCGTTCAAGCCGCTGCCTCCAGCAGTGAGATATCCGTGCCGCGAATGGCATTGAGGTTGCGGCCGATCTTTTCCATCGGCCAATTCCACCAGGCGATCGCCAGCAGTTTCCCGATGGTCCTGTCATCGAAGCGCTTCTTGACGACGGTCGAGGGATTGCCAGCCACGATCGCATAAGGCGGTACGTGGCGGCTGACAACCGATTTCGCGGCAATGATCGCGCCGTCGCCGATATGCACGCCCGGCAGGATCACCGCTTCCATGCCGATCCAGACGTCGTTTCCGATCACCGTGTCGCCGCGCAGCTCCCGCTGCCAGGTGGCGGCGTCGAAGCCTTCTTCCCAGCCATGGCCGAAGATGTTGAACGGATAGGTGGAGAATCCGGACATTGCATGGTTGGCGCCGTTCATGATGAAGCGCGCACCCTCGGCGATGGCGCAGAACCTGCCGATGACCAGCTTGTCGCCGATGAACGGGTAGTGGTGCAGGACGCACTTCTGCAGGAACAGATCCGGCCCCTCTGGGTCGTCGTAGTAGGTGAAGTCGCCGATCTCGACATTCTCGGCATCCACCAGTGCCTTGAGGAAGCCGACACGCTTGTGCATCGGGATCGGATGTTTGAGCGAGGGATTGGGGCCTTGCATGGTGATCTATCCATCTGAATGCGGATAATTTGCAGTATAGCGCGATCCGCGACCATGCCGACATGGTCTGCGCGGGTCATCTTCGATGGAATAGCTGCGCCGGGCGAGCGCCGGTCTCGGGCGGTTCTTGGCCGCCCGCCCAGCCTGCGAAAGCACCAAGGCCCCGCAGGAAGCCTGCGAGGCCTTGGCTGCCGAGACGGTCCGTACTGGTCGGGGTGACCAGATGCCGTCCCTCGCGGGCCGTCGCCAGCGAGGTACCAAACAATAACGTTGTGAGCCGCGCCGGAGTTTCAAGAGCGCAGGCCGTTGCGGCAAGAAAAAAAGGGCCGCGGATGGTCCGCGGCCCTGGTTTCGTTCGATCCCTTCGTTCGGCCTACTCGGCCGGCGTGGGTTTCTTCTTGAACAAAGCGATCAGATTGTCCCAGAGCTCGATCTTGGCGCCCTGGCGCTTCATGATCGCGCCCTGCTGGACGATCGACAGGAAGTTGTTCCAGGCCCAGTAGATGACCAGACCGGCCGGGAACGAGGCCAGCATGAAGGTGAAGATGATCGGCATCCAGGTGAAGATCATCGCCTGGGTCGGATCGGGTGGCGTCGGGTTCATGCGCATCTGCAGGAACATGGTGATGCCCATGATGATTGGCCACACGCCGATCATCAGGAAGGCAGGTACCGCCCAGGGCAGCAGGCCGAACAGGTTGAACAGCGACGTCGGATCCGGAGCCGCGAGGTCGTGGATCCAGCCGAAGAACGGCGCGTGGCGCATTTCGATGGTGACGTAGAGCACCTTGTAGAGCGCGAAGAAGACCGGGATCTGGATCAGCACCGGCCAGCAGCCCGCCAGCGGATTGATCTTCTCCGTCTTGTACAGTTCCATCATCGCCTGCTGCTGCTTCATCTTGTCGTCCGCGTATTTCTCGCGGATCTCAAGCATCTTCGGCTGCACCTTCTTCATGTTCGCCATCGACTTGTACGACTTGTTGGCGAGCGGGAAGAAGATGGCCTTGACGATGACGGTCGTCGCCAGGATGGCGAGGCCGAAATTGCCGAGGAAGCGATAGAGCCAGTCGATGAGGTAGAACATCGGCTTGGTGATGAAATAGAACCAGCCCCAGTCGATCAGCAGGTCGAACTGGCGGATCTGGCGGTCGGTTTCGTAGGCCTGGATCGTGCGCACTTCCTTGGCGCCGGCAAACAGCAGCGTCTCGACCGTGGCCGACTGGCCCGCCGCAACCGTGATCGGATCGGTCAGGTAGTCGGACTGGTAGCGCGGGCGACCGTCGTCGAAGAACGAGAAGCGCGGCTGGAACGGCTGCTTGCCCGAAGGCACGAGCGCCGTCGCCCAGTACTTGTCGGTGATGCCGAGCCAGCCGTCGGTCGACTTGCCGGGCAGGACCTGCTTGTCTTCCTCGATCGTCGAGTACTTGATCTCCTGCAGGCCTTCCTCGCCGGTCACGCCGATCAGGCCCTCGTGCAGGACGTAGGTGGAGGCGTGCAGCGGCTTGTCGAAGCGGGTGATGCGGCCGTAGTTCGACACGGAGACGTCGGCCGAGCCGGCGTTGGTGACCGTGTCGCTGATCGTGAACATGTAGTCCTGATCGACGGAGATCGTGCGCTTGAAGGTCAGACCCTTCTCGTTGGCGTAGGTGAGCGTCACCGGCGTTGCGGGCGTCAGCGTCGCATTGCCCTCGGCGGTCCAGACCGTGTCCGGTCCGGGCACGGTGCCGGTCGCCTCGTTGCCGACGAAGCCGACTTCGCCGTAGAAACCGGCCGGCAATGACTGCGGGTTCAGCAACTCGATGATCGGCGAGTTCGGCTCGACGGTCACGCGATAGTCCTTGAGGCTGAGGTCGTCGATGCGCCCGCCGGTGAGGTTGATCGTGCCCTTGAGGCGCGGCGTGTCGATCGCGACGCGGTTGGCGGCGGCGACCGCCTGGGCGCGGTCGGCGGGCGCAGCACCCTGGACCGCCGGCGTGCCGGGCACGCCTCCCTGCGGCTGGGTGGTCGGAACGCTGCCAGGAGTGCCGGCCGGCTGGGCGGCCTTCTGCTCCTGGGCGACCCGTTCTGCCTGGACGCGCGCGGCTTCGCGCTGCGATTCGACGCGCGGGTTCATGTAGAACACCTGCCACAGCGTCAGGATCAGCACCGACAAGGCGATGGTGATGAAGAAGTTACGGTTGTTTTCCATCGAAAGCCCTTATCGCGTTCCGCGAATTCGCCGAGAGAGTTCGGCCTTGATCTGGCCGAATGGGGCGGTGAGCACGTCTTCGCGCCCGACGATCACATAGTCTTTGCCGGCGGACATGTCACCTGCGGCATGGGTGCGGACCGCCTCGCGAATGCGCCGCCGGACCCGGTTGCGCACCACGGCGTTGCCGACCTTCTTGGTGACCGTGAAGCCGACGCGCGGCTCCGCCTCGTCGCCGCGGTCCAGGACCTCGACGAGGAAAAGCCGTCCGCGCCGCTTTTCACCGCGGCGGACGGCCAGGAAATCTTTTCTCTTGAGAAGCCGTTTGGGGCCGCATCCGTGCGGAGCAGACCCCTCTGGCTTGCCTTCAGCGGGCAAGGGTCCCGCCTATGGCTTAGGCGGAGAGCCGCTTGCGGCCGCGGTTGCGGCGAGCGGCGACCACGCCACGACCACCCTTGGTAGCCATGCGAGCACGGAAACCATGACGGCGCTTGCGAACGAGTTTGGACGGCTGATAGGTACGCTTCATTTGTTTTAATACCGCGGGGTGCGGCCCTTCTTGATTCTGTCACGTTGTAACAGGAGCTTGGCCGGGGCTGCTTCGACACGAGAAAACCCGCGCCGGACGCGGGGCCCGAGCGTGTGCGGCTTATATGGAGTAGGTGTCCCGAAGTCAATGCGCCGCAAGGGCCGCCGTGCGGTTCTTCAACCGGCGGTCGCGATGACAGGTGCCTTCTACGGTCGAATTTGCAACTGCCTCGCAATGACCTATCTTGGCAGACGGAGAATCCGGGCGGTTCAGGGGAGTGTTCAAACGGCCCGGTTGCTCCTATCAGGCCCCCGGGGCCCCGGCGGGCAATTTGTAGCGAAGTGGTTCATGACTGACGCAGCCGATATCGGCACAGATGCCGTAAAGCAGGCGGACCATTCGGTCCCGCTGTCGCGCGGTCTTTCGACCAAGCTCCTGCTGCTGACCATCGTCTTCGTCCTGTTCGCCGAAGTGCTGTTCTTCCTGCCTTCGATCGCCTCCTACAGGATGCGCTGGCTAGAGGAGCGGCTGGCAACCGCCGCGGCGGTGGCGACCATCCTGGTGCAGGGGGATCCCACGAGCCTCTCGCGTGCCGCCCAGAACGACGTGCTCATGGCCATCGGCGCCAAGGCGATCGCAGTGCGCGACGGCGGCGTGTCCCGCCTGCTGGTCGTGTCCGAGATGCCGCCGCAGGTCGACGAGCACATCGACATCGCCCAGTCGGGCGTACTTGGGTCGATGCCGGCCGCGATCGACACGCTGCTGTTCGGCGGCAACCGCGTGCTTCGCGTCTACGGAGCGGTGGGTGAAAGCAACAAGGAGTTCGAGCTCGTCATCTCCGACTACCGCCTGCACCGCGCCATGCTCGCCAATGCGCGCTACATCTTCTTCGTTTCGCTGCTGATCTCGCTGTTCACCGCAGCCCTGGTCTATGGCACCATCGACCGCATCATGATCGGCCCGATCCGCGCCATGACGCGCTCGATGCTGACCTTCTCGCGGGCGCCCGACGATCCCACGGGCGTGATCGTGCCGGAGCAGCGCTCGGACGAGATCGGGGTGGCCGAACGCGAACTTTCGGCGATGCAGACGCATCTCCAGAGGATGCTGGCCGAGCAGAAGCACCTCGCCGACCTCGGTCTCGCCGTCTCCAAGATCAACCACGACATGCGCAACATCCTGGCCTCGGCGCAACTCATGTCCGACCGCCTGCGCATGGTGAAGGACCCGACAGTCCAGGCCTTCGCTCCCAAGCTCGTCAGGACGCTCGACCGCGCAGTCTCCTACTCGGAGAACGTGCTGGCCTACGGCCGCGCCCAGGAGCCGCCGCCCGCGCGCCGCCGCCTGAGGCTCAGGCAACTGGTCGAGGACGTTCATGGCCTGCTCGGCCTCGACCCGGATGCCGGTGTCGAATTCGTCAATGCGGTCGGGCCGGACTTCGAGGTCGATGCCGATCCGGACCAGCTGTTCCGCGTCCTCACCAATCTCTGCCGCAATGGCGTGCAGGCGATGACCGGCGCCACCGACGGCTCGGTCGTCAATCGCCTGACGGTCTCGGCCGAGCGCCAGGGCAGCGTCAGCCGCATCCTGGTCGCCGACACCGGCTCCGGCCTGCCGCAGAAGGCGCGCGAGAACCTGTTCTCCGCCTTTCGCGGATCGGCGCGAAGCGGCGGAACGGGATTGGGGCTGGCCATCGCCTACGAACTGGTGCGCGCCCATGGCGGTTCGCTGGAACTCGTCGAGAGCGTCGGTGGACGTACCGTCTTCGCCGTCACCATCCCCGACCAGCCGCTGCGGCTCGACGAGGCACGCAGCGGCTTGCGCAGGCCTGCGTGACGGCGCGTGAGCCTGGCCGTCCGATCCGGAGACTGCGGCCGTTTCCTTCCCATGGGGAAGTTCAAGATTGCGCTTGAACGGCGAAAAACTTTGCCGGCAGCCGCTTGCAATTCGCAAAGCCACCCGCTAGGTAGCGCCAATCGCGCCGGTCCATCGACCGGTTGCGCCGGCCACATTCAAAGGCCCACTGCGCGCCCGTAGCTCAGCTGGATAGAGCACCAGACTACGAATCTGGGGGTCAGAGGTTCGAATCCTTTCGGGCGCGCCATTTTACACTTCTTCCGACTTGTCTCAGGCGCCGCCGGCCGCTGAAAATTCACAACACCTGCGAAATTGCCTGTACGCCCTTCATGCCGCTGCCGAAGCGCGCGATCGCGTCGCGGTTCCGCTCGAGCTCTCCATAGGGCAGGAAGCGCACTTGCAGGTCGCTGACGCGGCTGAAAGCCGGGCGCCGCAACTGCGCGCGCACCTCCGCTTCCCGTGAATCCGGCGCGACGAGGAAAAGCCCTCCGGCCGCATGCAGGTCGCTGCCCAGCGCCAGGTCGAGCATGCGTACGATCCCGGAGTAGATCGAGGTCGTGTGCTCGACTTCGAAGGCCGCGGCGACGCGATCACCGTCGAGCCAGAGTATGTCGATGAGACGGATCGACTCTGCGCCCGCCATGCCCTCGATAGAGGCCGGCAGGCGATCCATGCAGCCTGCACCCAGCATCGTTCCGGCGTGGAGGCGGCCCCGGTCGTTGGCGGCGACCCACACCTGGAATCCCAGCGCCAGCCCGAGGTCCCTGAGCCAGGCCTGCACCTCTGAGTGGGTTCGGTCGCTCTCCCGGTCGGCGGCGATGGCTCCCTCGAGTCGCTTGGCCGTTTCGCGCGTCTTGGAAAGCTCTGCCAGCCAGGCGTCGCGGGCGCTGCCCTCGTCGGCGCGCGGGGGCGCCGGATAGCGACCGCTGCCGACATCGAACAGAAAGCCGACGACCGCGCCCAGATCGTTGGAAAGCAGGTCGCGATATCTGCCGTTGAGCGACAATATCCCGGCTCGCATCGCCAGATACTGGTCCCAGCGCCCGAGCTTGACCTTCGAGCCCGTCACCGCGTTGAACCCGTTGACGATCGCCGTGTTGAAGGCCGGCATCAGCGTCGGATGCAGGAAGTAGAGCAGGTTGGCCACGGCAGGACCGAGCCCCTTGATCTTCAGCCGGTCGATCGCCTCGATGCCGGCGAGGATCTCGCGCTCGGTGTTGCAGCAGGCGCAATGGTGGAGCAGCCGACCGAATGCCCTCTGGTTGCCCGGATCCTCGTAGATGTCTGGGATGCGCAGCTTGGGCTTCCAGAGGAAGGCGTGGTCGGCGCCCTTGAAGATCTGTCGCTGCTCGGCGATGGAGCCGACGATCGTTTCCAGCGACGATCCCTTGTACACGTTTCCGAAGGAACCGGTGTCGATTTCCGTGACCACTTGCTCGATGCCGCGGCGGATCGAACGGAAATTCTTGATCCGCTCCTCCCAGAGGAACCAGGTTCGGTAGGTCGATGCCGGGTCGTGGCGCCAACGTTCGATCAAGACACGCAACAGATCAGCCAAGCGAATGCTCCGAACGACGCCGATTGGCGTTGGAAACGAACAAAATCGAAATCAATGAAATAATGATGCTATTGTTTTCATGGCTTTGCGAAATCTTCAAGATTTAAGAGCGAAGACGACTTGCAAATGTGCGTGCTGGGTTCCGGTCGATGGAAGGGTTGCTTCGCGCGTCTGTTTTGTCGCTTGGATATCCGCCGGTGTGACGAAAAAAACGAAAGGACTTGATCTAGAGCAAGGCAATCGGACGCAGGCTGCGCGAAACTCGAACAAAGGCTGCGTTCTGGCGTCAGCCACGAAGATCGAAATCAGGAGCTAGACGATGCGACAGCAGTTCTTCCTTCCCCTGGCCACCTATCCCGAGGCGCTCCCGGAGGCCGCCGTCGCCAATGCCGTTGCAATCGCCGCCGGCTGTGGAGCGGAGTTGCACGCGCTCGCGGTCAATCCCAGCATTCCGCCCGTCTCCAACGCGCTTTCGAAGCTCTTGCTCGACACGCCGCAGATGATCCGTGAGGCGGAAGCCTCCAGCCGCAGCCGCGGCCAGGAACTGCTGGCATTCGCCAAGGCGAAGGGTGGCGAGGCCGGCATTTCGGTGAGTGCCTCGGAGACGGCCGCAGCGCTCGCCGCCGTCGGCGACACCGCGAGCCAGAAGGCCCGCTACTACGACCTCGCGCTGCTGGGGCTCGATGCCGGCAACGATGCCGCGCGCATGGTGGCCGAGGCCGTGCTGTTCGGCTCCGGCCGCCCGGCCATCGTGCTTCCCGCAACGATGCCGGCGCCGACCGGTCATGTGGCCATCGCCTGGGACGGCAGCCGGGTGGCCGCGCGTGCCGTGGCCGATGCCAAGGCCTTCCTCGAAAAGGCGTCCAAGGTCTCCGTCATCACCGTGGTCGACGAAAAGCAGTTGAAGGAAGCGGATGCGGCCGAGCGGCTCGCCGAAGGCCTGCGCGAGCGCGGCCTCGCGGCCGAGGCGGTTTCCAGCCGCATCGGCGACGCCGCGATCGGCGCTGCCCTGCAGGACAAGGCGATCGCGCTGGGCGCCGACCTTCTGGTGATGGGCGCCTACGGCCATTCGCGGATTCGCGACTTTGTGCTTGGCGGGGCGACCAATGGCGTGCTGGCAGGCGTCAAGATGCCGGTACTGCTGTCGCACTGAAGGGCAGGCAGGGTGATGCGGGCGCCGGCCGACCACGGCGGCGCCTCGCCATTCCCCGATGAAAAAGTTTGGCATGGGCGGCTTGCATTTCACCGAACGAGCCGCTAGGTAGCCCCGGTCGCGCCGGTCCATCGACCGGATGCGCCGGCCATATTCCAAGGCCCATTGCGCGCCCGTAGCTCAGCTGGATAGAGCACCAGACTACGAATCTGGGGGTCAGAGGTTCGAATCCTTTCGGGCGCGCCACTTCCGTACAAAACTGGGCACCGCGGCCGCAGCCGCGCCGCTCATCACCAGACGCTCCAGTACATCGCGCCTTCCGTGGATGCGGATTTCCGCGTCATCGACCTCGACCTGGTCGATGACCGACCGCAGATAGGCGCGACGGAAGGGGATCGGCCCTTCGGTGACGTTGTCGCGCATCAGGCGCGCGAAGGCGTCAATCTTCTCTTCGGTGACGCGCGTTTCAGGACGAAGCTCGGCAAAGGAGCGCTCCAGCGCGGCCTTGGCCCGGTCGCGCTCTTCCTTTAGTGCCGCGACGCGGCCCTTGAGCGTTTCATCGCCGAAATCCACCAAGCCGGTTTCAATGGCCTGATACATGCGAGAGAGGCGGCTTTCCGCATCCGCGACCTTGTTATGCAGCGATGTCATACGCTGGGTGTGATCGGCAGAGCGCGATGCCTGTCGCTCCAGAAGGCCCCCGAGGATCGCCCGCACGCGGTCCGGCGTGAAGAGCGTCTCGGCAAGGCGCTCCGTCACCAGAGTATCGAGCTTATCCATGGGGACGGAGCGGCCCTTGCAGGCGGCCTTGCCCTGTACGGCGCAGGTCGCGCATGTGTAATAGCGGTAACGGCCCGACTTGCCGGTGCGCAGCATCATCCCGCCGCCGCAGCTCGCGCAGGTCGCAAGGCCGGTCAGCAGGATCGGGCCTGACACAACCCTTGGCGGCACCGTCTTCGGGTTGCGGGCCTTCAGGCGCGCCTGCACGGCATCGAACAGGGACGGCTCTACGATGGGATCGACAGGCACGATGACCTGCTCGGTTTCGGGCTTGTCTTCCTTCGTCTTCCAGACCTTGCGGTTGAAGCGGTACTCGCCCTTGTAGGTCGGGCTCGTCAGCAGCTTGTGAAGCTGGCCGACGCCCCAGCGCGCGCCGCCCCGCGTGCGGTGGCCACGCTCGTTGAGGTAAGAGGTTGCCGCCTTCACGCCCATCGGGCCGCTTGTGCCATCGCCTTCCATGACAAGGCGGAACATTAGGCGCACGATCTCGGCTTCCACGGGGTCGACGGCAAGGCGCTTTTTCGTTTTCGCGCCGCGCTGCTCGGCCGCCACGACGGTGTAGCCGTAGGGCGCCGCTGCGCCGTTCCAGAAACCCTGCCGCGCGTTCTCTTTCATCGCCCGGAGAACATGCTTCGCGTTCTCCTTCGACTGGTACTCGTCGAACAGCGCGAAGACCTGGCGCACCATCACGCTCATCGGGTCATCGCCAAGGTCCTGCGTAATGCTGACAAGGCGAACGCCGTTCTTGCGCAGCCGCCTGACGGCGTGCTCCAGCGCGAAGTGGTCGCGGGCGAAGCGGCTGAAAGAGTGGACGACCACGACATCGAACGGCGAGCCGCCGCCGGTCGCCAGATCGAGCAGGCGTTGCAGTTCGGGACGGTTCTCGTCGGTGCCGCTGAGGCCTGCATCCACGAACTCAGCACAGACCTCCCAGCCCCGCGCCTTGCAGAACTCCGTGGCCTGCCGCCGCTGGTCGGGGATGGACAAGTCGTTCTCGGCCTGACGGCCTGTCGAGACGCGCAGGTACAGAGCCGCGCGCGAGGGCTGGGCCGCGCTAGCAGGCAGGGTCTTGGAGAAGGACTTCACGGCTTTGATCCCCCGCAGTATTCCGTCGCATCTTTACCCGGCACTGTGGCTCTTCCGAGTCCGCGGTCATGTCGTCAGCCAGAATTTGCAGGATGAGCGGCATCAGGAAAGCTTCGATAGCGTCGAGTTCGGCCGCGCTGACGGGAAAGGACTCCCCCAAGTCGGTGAGGACGCGCACGCCGTCTTCCCGGCACGCCTGCGGCGCCGGAGAGGGCAATGCACAGCGATGGCCGGCCTTGCGCCCGCGCATCTCCCGGTCCTCACGCTCTGGATGGGTGGAAGGTTCATGGCCGGCGACTATCGCCGATCGTCGTCGTCATCATCGTCATACGCGCCCGGGCTGCGCATCCCGCCGCCGGGATCGGCATGGGACGGATCGTCGCCGCGGTGGTTCTCTTCATCGATAAGCTCCTGGTAGCCAGGCATCTGCGACAGGTCCCGCAGCAGTACGAGAAAGTCCTTGCCGATCGCCTCAGCCTCACGCGTACGCTTCCGGCTATCGCCGAACGTCGCAATGTTGGCGTCCATGTCCTTAAAGTAAATGACGTCGTCCGACTCGGGCCGATAACGGGAGGCTAGGAGGCCCCCGAGGAGATTAATCATCTCCTGAAACGCCTCCACCATCTGAGGACGCGACGGCCTCCTCCAGCTAATGTCCTCGTATTTCGCCTCTATCATCCGATAGAAACTGTCGGGCATCGTCACTTCAACTTCGATGTTGGCCATCGTTGTCGCTCCGGCACGGGGTTTCTCTTCCGCGATCAATAGCAGGGCGGGCGCGGGCGGTTCCACGCCGAATCCTCGCGGACGAAGGTCAGCGCGGGCTGAAGCCCGGCGCGCGCGCGGCAAGGAGCCAGCGAATACGCTCCAGCGCCTCAAGTATTTCAACGCGGTCGGCCGCGTGCCGGGGAAGCGCTGCGAGCCTCTGATGGAGGGCGGAGCGCAGGGCGAACAGTTCCGGCAGGGAGCGCGTACGCAGATATGCAAGAGTGTAGGTGTGAACCATAAGAGCCTTCTTTCGATCTCACGGCCCCGCCAATCGGGGCCTTTGAGCCCCGGACACACATCATCGGCGGAAGGACCGATGGCGGGTCGGGAGTGAGAGAGGGCGTCTGGTTCACGCAGCAGCCGACGCTTTGCGAACGCGCCTTGGACGGAAGTCCCTGCGCACTCTTAGGTCAAGTGCTTCAGAAAAAGTTCTCGCAAAAGTTGAACACGAAAGAACAGGCGTGGTAGAATAAATTATTGTAGTGCGACGATTTCGATATGAGCGTTATTTGTCGATTGTAATAAGCGTACGCGGCCATCTGACGATGCCCGCACTTCGCCAAGCGATTTTCGAAGCCCTGGGCGAGATCGAAGACGAATACGGCGTCTGCCATTCGCACAACGTCACCCTTTACCTGAATCCTACAGATGAGTTCGGCGAGCGCGTCGTGATCCGCGACAGGCTGGGCGGCATACTTTCGCGCGTCAACAAGAAGGGGCCGTATCGCTGCGCCGCGGACGATTACCACATTTGAAGGCGGAGGCCTTCGGAAGGAGAGACACGTGAAATTGCCACCCTGTTACATCGGCCTTGCCCAGGCCCGTCAGGCGCTTGCGGAGATCGGCGTAGAGCTGAACGAGCGCCAGATGAAGCGGGCAGCCGAGCCCGACGGGAGCGGCAGACGCAAGTTGCCGTTCTTCGTGGACCCCATCGAAGGAACTCTTAAAATAGAAAAGGGCGCGCTGATGGAGATTTACAATAATCTTCACGCACAGGCGATGCGGGACTTCAATGCCAATGCTTGACTGCTAGTTCATACTTTGTTCTATTGTTTCTTTAACTTTATAATTCTCGATAGTGTATGGCAGATATAAGGAAGCGCGCGGGTAAGAACGGTACGAACTATCAGGTCCGTTATCCAAGCAAGAGCACCAAAAACGGCTACGCTTATGCCACCTTCGACACGTTGAAGGAGGCGCGGGCCTTCACCGAAAACCTGGGCGGCCTGAAGCATATCGCCGGAGGCAGGAAGCTCACAGTCGCAGCAGCCATTCAGATGTGGCTCGACACCTGCGAGAAAATCGGCCGTGACGGCCGCGAGAAGGTGGAAACAACCACGCACGTTGAATACGAACGCCGCGCCGCGGTGATGAAGGCTTATAACTGGCAGAAACACCTTCACGAGCTCGAAGCCTCCGACGTGGTGCAATTTCGGAGCTGGCTTCTGGAGCACAAGAGCCGCGACCTTGCACGGCGCACGTTATCGTCCTTCCATTCCGTCCTCCTCGAAATGCGTCTCCAGGGCCTGATCAAGGACGATCCCGCCGCCGGCATCACGATCCGGACCGACGGCCGCTATGAGGAAGATGCCAGTGAAGTACGTATCCCCAGCGACGATGAGGTGCGCGCGCTCCTCAAGGCAGCGGACGCTATGGGCGAAGGATCGGAGCAGCTGGCGAAGGCATGGCGCCGCTATCGCCCGCTGATCTATCTCGCCGTGTTCTCCGGCATGCGCCCATCGGAATATCGGGGCCTCGCCTGGAGCAACATCGGCGTTGACCGTGTTCATGTGCGCCAGCGCGCCGACCGCCTCAACAAGATCGGTCCTGTGAAATCCCGCGCCGGACGGCGGACGATCTACCTGCCGGAATTAGTAGGAGTGATGGTCCAGGAGTGGCGCAAGAGCTGCCCGGCATCCCCGCTAGGCCTCGTATTTCCGACGGCCAGCGGGAAGCCTATGGCGCTCAATAATTTCGCGCGCCGCTGCTGGGAGCCCCTGATGGAAGCGGCCGGGCTGATGGAGCCTGATCCCGAGAGCGATGTAGGCGAGCTGCGCCCGCGCTTCACCCCGTATGGTCTGCGGCACTACTTCGCGTCCAAGCTGATCGCAAAGGGGGCGGACCTGAAATTCATCCAGACGAGCATGGGCCATGCCGACATCCAGACTACCTTGAATATCTATGGGCACCTGCTGAAGGACAAAGAAGCCAGTCACCAGAGGACTGCCGAAGCATTTGCCGCTTAACTGATAGCGGCCGAATAGACTCTTGGGCAGCAGGAACAAAGGGAGAAAATCGATGTGGCAAGCATGTG
>VFQM010000031.1_pt1 | contig 181261 bp, 151 predicted proteins | sample 3512391 | NCBI WGS metagenome assembly VFQM01 (sample SAMN10412369, study PRJNA504923) | tailings metagenome | isolation source: Replicate 1 from Balatoc abandoned mine | place: Philippines
CCGGAGCCGGAGCCGGAGCCGGAGCCGGAGCCGGAGCCGGAGCCGGAGCCGGAGCGGGAGCGGGAGCGGGAGCGGGAGCGGGAGCGGGAGCGGGAGCGGGAGCGGGAGCAGGGGCAGGGGCAGGGGCAGGGGCAGGGGCAGGGGCAGGGGCAGGGGCAGGGGCAGGCGATGGCGCAGGCGCAGGCGATGGCGCAGGCGCCGGAGCAGGTTCTGGGGCGGGTGCGGGTGCCGGAGCAGGTTCTGGCGCGGGCACCGGGGCCGGGGCAGGCTCAGGCGCCGGAGCGGGAGCAGGTTCCGGTGCGGGCGCGGGTGCAGGCGCAGGCGATGGCGCAGGGGCCGGTGCTGGCGTCGGTGCGGGAGCAGGTTCCGGTGCAGGCGCCGGTGCGGGTGACGGGGCCGGCCCGGGTGCAGGCGCTGGTGCAGGCGCAGGCGATGGCGCAGGCGATAGCGCAGGGGCGGGAGCAGGTGCGGGCGAAGGAGCTGGGGCCGGAGCAGGCGATGGCACAGGGGCCGGCGCAGGCACCGGAGCGGGAGCAGGTTCCGGTGCAGGCGCTGGCGCGGGCGCAGGCCCAGGCGACGGTGCAGGCGCTGGCGATGGAACTGGGGCCGGAGCAGGCGTTGGCGCAGGGGCCGGCGCAGGCACCGGAGCAGGGGCAGGTTCCGGTGCAGGCGCAGGCGATGGCGCAGGTGCGGGCGCAGGTGCAGGCGAGGGCGAAGGAGCTGGGGCCGGAGCAGGCGATGGCACAGGGGCCGGCGCAGGCACCGGAGCGGGAGCAGGTTCCGGTGCAGGCGCAGGCGCAGGCGCTGGCGCTGGCGCTGGCGCTGGCGCTGGCGCTGGCGCTGGCGCTGGCGCTGGCGGTGGCGGTGGCGGTGGCGGTGGCGGCGGTGCGGCCACCACCTCGAACGCCAGCGTTGCGCCGGCCAGCGTGTAGTCGGCGTTGTCCAGGGTCAGCGACACGGCGGCAAAGCCGGTGTAGGCCCCCACGTCGGGCGTCGCCAGTTCGGCCGTCCCGGACAAGCCCACCAGGTCACCGCTGAGCACACCGCCGAGCTGCAGTTGATCGGCCAGCACCGTGACGCTGCCGTCCCAGGTCTTGCTGCCGCTGAGCTGCAGCACCCGGGGCGTGATGCTCGCGGTCGTGCTCGCCGTGTCGTCCAGCAGCACGTAGTTGCCGGCATCGGCCCCGCCCAGCGTCAGCCCGCTGATGGCCACGGGCTTGTGGTCTCCGGCGTGCTTGTCGGCAAAGGTGCCGGTGGCCGTGGCCACGGTCAGCACATCGCTGCCGAGGCGCCCGGCCAGCACCGCGCCGCCAAGCTCCAGCGTGGCCGCAGTGCTGCCGTCGTACACGCGGTCGGCCGCGGTGATGCCGGTGACGGCGGTGATGGGCGCCGGCGTGATGGTGCCGGTGGTGGTGGCATCGGCCACGCGGTAGTTGGCGGCGTCGGCACCGCCCAGCACGAAGGCGGTGACGGTGACGGTCTTGCCGGTGCCCGCGTGGCGGGTGTCGAAGCTGGCGCTGGCGGCGTCGGGCGTCACGCTGTCGCCGGCCAGCACGCCGGACAGCACGGCCGCCGAGAGATCGGGCGTGGCCGCGGTCCCGCCGTCGTAGACCTTGTCGGCCACCGCCAGCGCACTGGCGGTGAGCAGGCGCGGGGCGACGGTCAGCTCGCCGGTGACCGCGGCGTCGTCGGCCACGGCGTAGCCGAGTGCGCTGGTCCACTGGCCGGTGAAGGCCACGTCGTGCGTGCCGGCCACGCGGTGCCCGGCCCCGGACACGCCGCCGGCGGCCACCGCAAAGCTGGTGCTGACCACGGTGAGGCCGGCGTCGGTGTCGCCATGGCGCAGCCCGGCGAGCACCGGCGTGAAGGCGGCCGGGTCGGCGCTGCCGTAGGCCACCTCCACCGCCGCGGCCGAGACGCCCAGCACCGGCTGCTCGCGGTAGAGCACCTGCAGGCCGCTGCCCAGCGGCGCCGCGGTGGTGTCGTAGCCGGCGGTGGCTTCGTCGCTGGCGTAGCGGAAGCGGCCGCTGCCCAGGCCGGCCAGCGCGGCCAGGCCGGTGCTGCCGTCCAGGCTGCCGGTGTACAGCGTGGCGCGCCCGCCGCTGCCGGCCTCGACCACCGGCGTGCCGTCGATCACGATGTCGCCACCGGCGGCGGTGCCGGCGGCGGCCGACAGCCCGGCGTTGAGCACGATGGCGTCGCTGCCGGTGGCGGCGCTGCGCACGTCGGCGGCCAGCGTCAGTGCACCGGCGACGGTGGCGATGTCCACGCGGCCGGCGGCGTCGATGCCGTCCTGGCCCTGCACGCTGCCCACGGTCAGCGCCCCGGCGCTGCGCAGCACGATGCTGCCGCCGCGCGCGGCCACGGTGCCGAAGGTGTTGTCGGCGTGGGTGAGCTGGATGTCGGCGCTGCCGGCGTCCAGCCGGGTGGCGCCGGACAACTGCACGCTGCCCGCGCCCTCGATGCGCGAGTTCGACAGCAGCGCCAGCGTGCCCTGCCCGCGCACGCCACCGGCGGCGTCGACGAGGTTGATGCCGATGCCGCCGGTGTCCACGCGGCCGTCGACGGTGATGCTGCCCAGCTCGGCGATCACCGTGCCCGGCGCGCCGCCGCCCGAGGCGGTGCCGCCGAAGAGCACGCCGGCGCCCAGGCCCTTGCCCAGGCCGGCGAGGCTGATGCTGCCGCTGCCCTCGGTGCGCACGGTGCCGCCCAGCGCGAGGCCGGCGGCGATGACCGGGGCCTTGCCGCGGGCGTTGACGACGATGCTGCCGCCGCCGGCGTCGATGCTGCCGTTGAGCGTGACGCCGCGGTAGCGCGCGTTGTTCTCGGCCGAGGTGGCGGCGTCGTCGCCCAGGGCCACGCCGCTGCGCGGGTCGGGGCCGCCGCCGATCACGAGGTCGCCGCCGCCGGTGTCCACCGAGGAACCCACGGGCAGCCAGACGGCGCCGCGCACGCCGTCGTCGCCGCTGGCGTCGCCGCCGGCGCGCGCCCACAGCGTCAGCGCATGGCCCTGGCCCGTGATGACGGTGCCGCCGGCGGCAAAGATGCTGTTGCCGGTCTGCAGCGTCAGCGGGTCGGCGTGGACCAGCGCCTCGCTGCCGATGCTCAGCAGCCCGGCGTTCGCCCGGCCGATGTGCAGCGCCTCGAAGCCGTCCTGCAGGCGCTGCGTGAACAGCGCGGCCGGCACCTGCAGCGTGCCGCTGCCGCCGGCCACGCCCAGCGTGGTGCCGGCGCTGTGGGGCTGCAGCGTGAAGCGGCCGCTGCCCTCGAAGATGGCAGCGCTGCGCGGGGCGTCGGGCACTGCCAGGCTCAGCGTGTCGGTGGTGATCGTGATGTCGTGGCCGGCGATGCGCGCATCGGTGAGCGCCAGCCCGGTGTTGGCGCTGCTGCCCACGATGCCGGTGAGCGACACCTCGCCGCCGGTGGACACCACGTCGAGCTGGCCCTGGTGGTCGATGTCGGCGCCCAGGCCGCGCACCAGCGCGTAGGTCACGCTGGCCTGCTGCGTGCCCTGCAGCGTGATGTCGCCCTGCTCGCTGGTGATGGACAGGCGGTCACCGGCACCCCAGGCGTGCAGGCTCAGGCCGCGCGCGTGGCCCATGGCAAAGCCCATGGCACTGCTGCCCACGATGCGGATGCTGCCGCTGCCGGTGGTGGAGACCTCGCCGCCCAGGCCCGTGTCGTCGAGCAGCGCCACGCCGTGGTACCAGCTGTGGTTGTTGCTGCTGAGCACCGAGCGGCCCTCGATGTCGATGCTGCCACCACCGGCGCGGATGGCGAAGTCGCCGCTGGCATAGACGCCCAGGTAGGCGCGGCTGGCGGCCACGAAGGTGCCGCTGCCCTCGCCGCGGATGCGGATGTCGCCGCCGGCGGTGTCCAGCGTGGCCGCGTGGATCACGACGCCGTCGTGGTGGTTGCGGTTGGAGGCGTCCACGCCGGCAAAGCTGACCGCGGTGCCGCCCTTGGCCCAGCCCGTGCCCACGGCCAGCCCGTTCCAGCTGCCGCCGGCGCTGCCGCCGCCCAGCCACAGGTGGCCGCCATGCGTGGCCACCGTGCTGCCGGCGCCCAGGTGGATCATGCCGCCGCCGCTGGCATCGAGGTCGGACCACAGCACGGTGTGCAGCGCGCCGGCGCTGGAGGCGATGCGCACGCCAGGGTCGACGACGATGTCGCGGTGCGCCTGCAGCGTGAGCGTGGCGTCGCCGCCGGCGGTCTTCAGCACGTCGGCGGCCACGCGGATGTCGCCGCTGCCCGCGGCGCCGCTGCCGAAGCCCGGCACCGAGGTGGTGGTCTGCACGGTGACGCTGGTGCCGGTGTCCAGCGCGCCGGCGATGTTGGCCGCGGCGGTGGCGTCGATCAGCACGTCGTAGGGGTCGATCAGCCACAGCCCGCCGGGTGCGGACACCTGCAGCCCAGGCTGCAGCACCACCGACGCGCCCGAGGTCTCGATGAAGCCGCCGCCGCCCTCGGCGCGCAGCGTGCCGCCCACCTGCACCGTGTCGCGCCCCAGGTCGCCCAGCAGCACGATGCGGCCGCCCTCGCCGCCGGCCAGCGCGTTGGCCTCGGTGACGCCGGTGTGGTTGATCACGCTGGCGGTCAGCGCACCGGCCGAGCGCGCCGTCATCAGCACGCGGCCGCCGTCGGCGCGGATCGCGCCGCCCTGCTCGATCAGCGCATCGAGCACGCCCTCGTCCACCTGCAGTGCCACCGGGCCGCCCAGGTCCAGCGTCACGCGGCGACCGGCACCCAGCAGCACCTGCCCGCGGTCGGCCTCGATGCGGCCCTCGTTGACCACGCGCGCGGCCACCAGGGCCACGCTGCCGCCGTCGGCCGTCAGCCGTCCCTGGTTGACCACCGCGGCCGTGCTGTCGCCTTCGAGCACGCTGCGGCCGGCCATGAAGTCGTCCGGCGACAGGGCCAGCGTGGACGCCACGACGCCGCCGACATCGACCTGCGCGCCGCGCCCGAACAGCACGCCGGCCGGGTTGAGCAGGTAGACGTGACCGTTGGCGCGCAGCACGCCGTCGATGACCGAGGGCACACCGCCGAGCACGCGGTTGAGCGCCACCGCCGAGGCCGAGGGCTGCACGAAGCGCACCTCGTGCCCGGGCGCGATGCTGAACTGCGTCCAGTCCAGCGCCAGCCGGGCGCTGTCCTGCACGATGGTGAGCACCGGGCCCTGGCCCAGGATCTGGCCGCTGCCGCCCACGATGCGCCCGCCGGAGGGCAGCGGCGCGGTGGCGCCCTGGGCCGCCGCCAGCCCGGCTGCGCCGGCCAGCCCGGCCGCCACCGTGGCGGTGGCCGCCCCGCCGCTGCGCAGCGCGCGCGCCGTCTCGGCCACGGCCTGCCAGGTGCGGCGGGCGGCGTTCCAGACGGTGCGGTAGACGTGGTTCATGGCAGGTGCGCGGGCGGGTCCCGGAAGACAGGCAGGCGTGGCCCGCGCCAGGCGCAGGACCACCCCTGCGATTTCATCGGGGGGCCGCGGGCGGCAATGGGCCGAACAGCAGCGTCAACGCGGCCCACTTTCCCGGCGGTGGCCGCCTGGCGCAACGGCGGCGCGGCTACAGTCGCCGCATGGACACCTCGCGCAGCGCCCAGGGCTATGTGGCCGACCCCCGCAACGAGCACGTGCTGGTCTGGCTCAACGGCCGCCTGGTGCCGCGTGCGCAGGCCGTGGTGTCGGTGTTCGACAGCGGCTTTGCGCTCGGCGACGGCGTGTGGGAGGGCCTGCGGCTGGTGCAGGGCCGGCTGATCAGCCTGGAGGCGCACCTGGACCGGCTGTTCGAGGGCGCGCGCAGCATCGCGCTGGACATCGGCCTGTCGCGGGCCGAGCTCACCGCCGCGCTGCACGCCACGCTGGCGGCCAACGGCATGACCGACGGCGCCCACCTGCGGCTGATGGTCACGCGCGGGGTCAAGTCCACCGTCAACCAGGACCCGCGCTTCGTGATCGGTGGTGCCACGGTGGTCATCGTGGCCGAGTACAAGACGCCGCGGCCGGAGAGCAAGGCGCAGGGGCTGGCGCTGTTCACGTCCACCTTCCGCACCAGCACGCCCGATGTCTTCGACCTGCGGCTGAACTCGCACAGCCGGCTGAACCTGATCCAGGCGCTGCTGCAGGCCATCCAGGCCGGCGCCGACGAGGCGCTGATGCTGGACCCGCGCGGCTTCGTCGCCAGCTGCAACAGCACCAACTTCTTCATCGTGCGCGGCGGCGAGCTCTGGACGAGCACCGGCGCCTTCAACTTCCGCGGCATCACCCAGGCCAGCGTGCTGGCCGCCTGGCGGGACGCCGGGCTGCCGGCGCGCGAATGCGACTTCACGCTGGCCCAGGTGTACGCCGCCGACGAGGCCTTCGTCACCGGCACCCTGGGCGGCGTGACACCGGTGGTGCGGGTGGACGGCCGCGCCATCGGCAGCGGCCGGCCCGGGCCGCAGACGGCGCGCGCCGCCGCGCTGTACGCGCAGGCCGTGGGGCTGGCGCCGGCCGGGCCTGACCGTTGAGCCGCGTGCGCCTGCAGCCGGCCCATCGCGCTGGCTCGCGCCACGGCGTGCCGTGCCCCCTGCCGCTGGCCTGTATCCGGGCTTCGTGATGCCTGCCACCTGACTTCAGCGCGGCTTCAGCGGCCGCAGCCGATCTTGCTGGCACGGCGCGCCCGCCGGCGCCACACTCCATCAGGGCGGACGACTGGCCTCGACCCCTTGCCTCCACATCCACACGCCGCAGGACACCGATGTTTGCCGCCACCTTCACTTTCGCCAAGGGCGACTACGACAACGAGTTCTACCAGCGGGATCAGGCCATCGCCGAGGCGGCGCGGGCCATGCCCGGCTACCTGGGCGAGGAGGCCTGGGAGAACCCGGCGCAGGGGCTGGTCTCCACCGTGTACTACTGGGATACGCTGGACGCGCTGCGCCAACTGGTGGAACACCCCGGGCATCAGATGGCCAAGCGGCTGCAGGCGCGCTGGCTGCAGGGCTACCATGTGACGGTGGCGCAGGTGCTGCGGCACTACGGCGACGGTGGCATTCGCCACCCGCTGGCCGCAGCGCGGCCGGTCCGCGGCGGCCACGGGGTCGCCGACGATGCAGGCCCGGGCACGCCGCCCGCCGGCCGCTGACCAGTCGCACGCGGGGAGACCCTGATGGCCTGGATCCTGTTGTTCGTGGCGGGGCTGCTGGAGGTGTGCTGGGCCATCGGCCTGAAGTACACCGAAGGCTTCACCCGCCTGTGGCCCAGCGTGTTCACGCTGGCGGCCATGGCCGGCAGCGTGGTGCTGCTGGGCCTGGCGATGAAGTCGCTGCCGGTGGGCACCTCCTACGCCGTCTGGGTGGGCGTGGGCGCGGTGGGCACCGCCATCCTGGGCATGGTGCTGTTCGGCGAGCCGGCCAGCGTGGGCCGGCTGGTCAGCCTGGGCCTCATCGTGGCCGGCATCGTGGGCCTGAAGCTGGCCCACGCCTGAGCGTTCGGCCCCGGCTCAGCCGTCCTGCAGCCGCCGGCGCAGGCCGCCCAGGCGCTGCGTGCGCCGCGCGATGGCGCGCGCCAGCAGCGGCGGATGCGGCGCCACCAGCGTGAAGCGCTCGCGCGCCCGCGTCAGGCCGGTGTAGACCAGCTCGCGCGTCAGCAGCGGACCGTCCTCGGGCGGCAGCACCAGGGCCACGTGGCCGAACTCCGAGCCCTGGCTCTTGTGCACCGTCATCGCGAACGCCGTCTCCACGCGCTCGAGCCGGCCCACGGCCACCGCGCGCAGGGTGTCACCCTCGGCAAACCAGGCGCGCGGCGTGCCGTCGTCGCCCGGCAGCACGAGGCCGATGTCGCCGTTGAACAGGCCCAGCGCCGGCTGGTTGCGCAGCAGCATCACCGGCCGCCCTGCGACCCACTCGCCGCGGCCGGCCAGCAGCCCGGCCTCGGCCAGCGCGCGCTCCACCGCGGCATTGAGCCCGTCCACGCCCCAGGGCCCCTCGCGCAGCGCGCACAGCAGGCGGAAGCCGTCGAAGGCGCGCAGCGCCGCGGCAGCGCGCGCCTCGGGCGGGCCGTCGCCGCGCAGCGCCTCCAGCATGGGCCGGTAGCCCTGCACCGCCATCGGCAGCACGGCGTGGGCCTCGCGCGGCGACAGCAGCGCCAGCGGGCTGCTGCCGGTGTCCGGCGCGGCCGACCCGGCCTGCAGCGCGGCCAGCGCCGCGGCACCGTCGCCCGCATGCACCGCCTGCGCCAGCCGGCCGATGTCGCCCTGGAAGCGCCGGCTCTCGCGCAGCGCCACCGTGCGCGGCGCCAGCAGCGGGGCCTCGCAGAGGTCGGCCAGCACGGCGCCGGCCTCCACCGACGCGAGCTGGTGCGGGTCGCCCAGCAGCACGAGGCGGGCCTGCGGCGGCAGCGCCTCGAGCAGGCGCGCCATCAGCTCCAGGTGCACCATGGAGGCTTCGTCCACGAACAGCAGGTCCAGCGGCAGCGGGTGGGCGGCGTCGTGGCGGAAGCGGCGCGTGCCGCGCTGCGTGCCCAGCAGCGCGTGCAGGGTTCGCGCCGAGCCCAGCTGCGCGGCCCAGGGGTCCAGCGCCGCGGCGTGCTCGCCCAGCGCGGGCCGCAGCGCCTGCAGCGCCTGCTGGATGGACTGCTTCAGCCGCGCCGCGGCCTTGCCGGTGGGCGCGGCCAGGGCCACGCGCAGCGGCGGCTGGGCGGTGCCGTCGGCCGCCGGGTTGCCGCGCAGCACCTGCAGCAGCACGAGCAGGCGCGCGGCCGTCCAGGTCTTGCCCGTGCCCGGCCCGCCGGTGACCAGCGTGACGCGGCCCTGCAGCGCCACTTCGCCGGCGCGGCGCTGCCAGTCCGGCGTCGGGTCGGCTGCGGATGCGGCGGGACGGTCCGCGCGTGGCGGGAACAGGCGGTCCAGCCAGGCGCCGGTCTCGACAGCATCCACCGCGTCCGCCGTGGCGGGTGCGGCCAGGCGCTGACGCAGCTGGCGCGCGATGTCGCCTTCGTGCCGCCAGTGGCGGCGCAGCGCCAGGCGGCCCCCGGCCAGCACCAGGGGGGCGCTGCCGAGGTCGTCGGCGGGGGCGATTTCCACCGCCGTGCAGCCGGCCCAGGCCTGCGGCAGCGCGGCCGGCGCGGGCAGCACCCCGGCCAGCGTCTGCAGGGCCTGCAGCGCCTCGGCCGGCCAGTCCAGGCAGGCGGCGGCCGTGGCGGGCAGATCCTCCAGCGGCAGCGCGCTGTGGCCGCCGGCCTCCAGCCGCGCCAGCAGGGCCGCGGCCAGCAGCAGGCCCGGCGGGGCGGCGGGGTCGACCTCGTGCAGGAAGCGGGCGAGCGCCAGGTCCAGCGGGCGCAGCCAGCCCGCGGCCTGCCAGGCGGCCAGCTCGCGCAGCAGCAGGGTGGCGTTCATGGCGGTGTCGCTCCGGGCGCGATCAGCGCATCCAGCGCCTCCACCAGCGCCAGCGGCGCGTCCAGGCTGCAGCAGCCGGCCTCTGGGCCCTGCACGCCGCGCAGGAACAGGTAGACCGCCCCGCCCAGCTGCCGCGCCGGCACGTAGGCCGCGCCCAGGCGCGCACGCAGCAGGCGGTGCAGCGCCAGCAGGTAGAGCGCGGCCTGCACGTCGTAGCGGTGCTCGCACATGGCGGCCTGCAGCGCGGCGGCGTCGTAGTCGGCATCGTGCAGGCCCAGGGCATTGCTCTTGTGGTCCAGCACCCACCATCGGCCCTGGTGCTCGAAGACGAGGTCGGCAAAGCCCATCAGCAGCCCGCGCAGCGCGCGCGGCGCCAGCGCCGGCCGCGCGGCGCCGGGCCAGAGGTGGCGGCGGCACAGGGCGTCGATGCGCTCGGCGTCCAGGCCGTCGGCCGGCAGCCAGAACTCCATCTCCGGCCACAGGCTGGCCAGACCGCCCAGCGCCACGCCCAGCGGCGGCAGCGGCGTGGCGCAGACCTGCTGCAGCCAGGCCAGCACGTCCTCGGCCCGGTGGCCCCAGCCCTGGCGCTCGCAGCGCCGCAGCAGCGCCTGGCGCAGCGGCTCGGAGCCGGCCAGCGCGAAGCCTTCGCCGGCCAGCCACTCCAGCTGATCGTGCAGGAAGTTGCCGGCCAGCGCGCCGCGCGGAAAGCGGTGCCAGGGCGCAGCGGCGCTGCGCGGCGGCGGCGCGGTGTCGTCCGGCGGCTCGTCGTCGCGCAGCAGGGGCACCGCCGGCCGCTCGGCAGGCGCCGCGGCCACCGGGGCGGCCGTGCCGCGCCCGGCGTCGCGCACCAGGGCGGAGTAGCTGGCGATGGACCAGTCGCGCTCGAAGCCGGCGCTGTAGCGCGGTGCCGGCGCCAGCGGCGGCGGCGGCCCGGCCCCGCGCAGCCGCGTGACCGGCGGCAGCGCCGGCGCCTCGGTCGGCGGCAGCCATTCCAGCCGCACCGCCGGGCCCGACGCCGCGGCCAGCGCCTCCAGCGCGGGCCGGAAGTCGTGCGCGTCGGCCCCGCAGAGCAGGCGCCCGACGGCGCTGCGCGGCCACAGCGGCGTGCGGGCGGCGCCCGTGGCCGCGGCGGCCAGGCCCACCCACAGGGCGTGCCGCGCCCGCGTGAGGGCCACGTAGAGCAGGCGCAGGTCCTCGCGCAGGCGGTCGTCGTCGGCCTGCGCCCAGTCGGCGTCGGTGGGCGCGGTCAGCAGGCGGCGGCCGCCGTCGGGCTGGGGCTGCCAGAGCAGGCCGTCGCGCCGGTCCAGCGGCCGGCACTGGGCCACGAAGGGCAGGAACACCAGCGGGTACTCCAGGCCCTTGCTCTTGTGGATGGTGACCACCTGCACGAGGTCGGCATCGCTCTCCAGGCGCAGCACGCGGTCGTCGCCGCCGTCGTCGGCACCGTCGAGCTGCTGCGCCAGCCAGCGCAGCAGGGCCGGCTCGCCCTCCAGCGTGGCCGATGCCGCCTGCAGCAGCTCGGCCAGGTGCAGCACGTTGGTCAGCCGGCGCTCGCCGGCCGTGTCCTGCGCCGCCAGCCAGCGCGCCGGCAGCTCGAAGGCATGCAGCGCCCGGCGCAGCATGGCCAGCACGCCCTGCGCGCGCCACACCGGCTGCAGCGCCTGCAGCAGCGCGGCGGCGCGGTCGAAGGCGGACTCGTCGTCGGCCAGCGCCTGCAGCTCCGGCAGCGTGCGCGACAGCAGGCCCGTGGCCAGCGCGGCGCGCGCCAGCCGCGTGTCGCGCGGGGCGGCCACGGCCTGCAGCAGGCGCAGCAGGTCGGCCGCCTCGGGGGTGGCGAAGACGGAGTCGCGGTCGGACAGGAACACCGAGGCCACGCCGCGCCGGCGCAGGGCCTGGCGCACGATGCCGGCCTCGCGCGCCGTGCGCACCAGCACGGCGATGTCGGCCGGCCGCAGGCGCTGGAAGCTTCCGTCGTCGTCGCGGCGGAAGCCGGCCGCGGGGTCGTCCAGCAGCGCGACGATGCGCTCGGCCGCGAGCGCCGCGAACAGCGGCTGGTGCTCGCCGGCCAGGCGCGGCACGCCGTCGGCCACCCAGTGCAGGGCCGGCAGCGGGCCGCCGGCGGCGAGCGCGCGCTCGGGCCGGCCGCGCGCCTGCACCGGCTCGAAGGGCAGCGCCTCGCCGAAGCCGAAGGCGCCGCCGGGGCGCGCCTCGGCCTGGCGGAACAGGGTGTTCACCGCGGCCACCAGCGCGCTGGCCGAGCGGTGGTTGGTGCCCAGCATGTGGTGGCGGCCGGCGGTGGCCCGGCGCGCGCGCAGGTAGCTCTGGATGTCGGCGCCGCGGAAGGCGTAGATGGCCTGCTTGGGGTCGCCGATGAGCAGCAGCGTGGTCGCCGGGTCGCCATGGTCGCCCGGCGCGCTCTGGTCGATGCGGTAGAGGCGGTCGAAGACCGAGAGCTGCACCGGCGAGGTGTCCTGGAACTCGTCGACCAGCGCCACCGGGTAGCGCTGCAGGATGCGGGCGCGCAGGCGCAGCGCACGCTCGCCATGGCGGGCGGTGTCGAGCGCGTCGTCCAGCCGCTGCAGCAGGTCGGCAAAGCCGAAGCTGCGCGCGCCGTCCTTGAGCTGCTGCAGCCGCTGGCGGGCCTGCGCCGCCAGGTGCACGCACAGCGCGACCCCAGGGTCGGGGCGGGCGTCCAGCGCGGCCATCAGCGCGCCGAAGGCGGCGAACTCGGGCGGCACCTCGACGTCGGCGCCGTCCTTCAGGGCCGCGATCACGCCGTCCTCGGTCAGGCGCTGGCGGGCGGCCTCGGAGAGCGGCGGGCCTTCCAGGCCGGCGCCCCGTGCCCAGTCGCGCAAGGTCTGCAGCCAGCCGGGGGCATGGCGCTCGCCCAGCCGCCCCTTGTGCAGCGGGCAGTCGCGCCGGGCCCACTGCACGCGCAGCCAGGCCAGCATCTGATCGGCGCGTTCGGCCCAGCCCTCGCGGTGGGCCTGCATCGCGTCCACCGCCTGCTGCACGGCCTCGGCCAGCGTGCCCTCGCCGGCACCGGGCGGGAGCTCGCCCTCCCACAGCGGCCGCAGCGCCACCGCCAACGCGGCCGGCGAGGCCCAGCGCGCCAGCACCGCGGCCAGCGCGTCACCCTGCAGCGGGTAGACCTGCTGGCGCCAGACGTCGCGCACCGCCGCCTCGCGCAGCGCCGCCTCGTCGGCGTGCAGGGTCTCGTCGAACAGGCTGCCGCTGTCGAAGGCGTGCTCGCGCAGCATGCGCTGGCACCAGGCGTCGATGGTGTGCACCGCCGCCTCGTCCATGGCCTCGTCGGCCTGCGCCAGCCGCCAGGCGGCGGTGCTGCGCGCCTCCCCAGGCGGGTGGTCGGCCAGCAGCGCGGCCAGGAAGGTGTCGTCGCCGGCCTCGGCCTCGCCGCGGAACACGGCCGCGGCGGTGGCCAGGCGGCCGCGGATGCGGTCGCCGAGCTCGCGCGTGGCCGCTCGCGTGAAGGTCATGACCAGGATCTGGTCGGGCGTGCGCGGCGGCGTGCCGTGGCCCAGCACCAGGCGCAGCACCAGGGCGGCGATGGTCCAGGTCTTGCCGGTACCGGCGCTGGCCTCGATGAGGCGGCTGCCGGCCAGCGGCAGGGTCAGCGGGTCCAGCGGCAGGGCCTTTTCAGTCACCGCTGCGCTCCGCATCGAAGGGCTGCACCGCCACGTGCTGCGCCAGCCACTCGCGCAGCGGGCCGTAGAGCATCTCGCTGGCCGGCGCGAAGCGGGGTTCGTCGTGCAGGGCCTGGAAGTCGGGGTACAGGCGTGCCAGGCAGGGCTCCTCGCGCTCGCCATGGGCGCGCTCGCCGCCGTCGTAGGCCGCGGCGGCGTCCGCGGGCCGCTCGCCCAGCCAGGCCAGGCCGGTGCGCACGGCAGTGGGCCAGGGCTGGTCGCCGCCCATGGCCGCGCCCCAGGCCCGCAGCAGGGCCTCCAGCACGGCCCGGGCCTCGTCGGGCGGCGGCGCGCCCAGCTGCAGGCGCGCGTCGGGGCCGACCAGCACGCCCGTGGCCGGCACCCCCGCGGCGGCGCAGCCCAGCGCCTGCAGCCAGGGGCCGACCAGCCTGTCGCCGCGCAGGTGCCCGCGGTCGGTGAGCAGGCGGCCGGCCTGCAGCGCCACCCAGCGCGGCCCGTCGGGCGCGTCGCGCAGGTCGGCCAGCGCGTCGTCGAGCACCGGCGCCTCCGGCGGGGCGAGGTGCAGCGCCAGCGGCGCGGCGCGCAGCGGCGCACCCTTCACGGCCGCCTGCCATGCGGCCACGGCCGGCGCCAGGGTGGCCACCCAGCGGTCGTGCGCCCACTGGCCGGGCCCGGCCAGCGGCAGCGTGCCGGCACGGCGCAGGCGGGCCACGGCGTCCTCCACCGCGGCGTCCGCGTCGTCGGTGGCGGCCGACTGCAGGGCACGCAGCGCGGCGCGCAGCACCGCATCGCCCAGGCTCCAGCGTTCCAGGCCGTCGTCGCCGAAGGGCTCGTCGTCCTCGGTGGCCGCGTCCTCGCGCGGGAACTGCACCTGCAGCCGGTGGCGGAACCAGGCCTGCACCGGGTTCTTCACGAAGGCGGCCAGGTCGGCCAGCACCAGGCGCGCGGGTTCGGTGTCGGGGGTGGGCCCGGGGGCGGGCCCGGCGGGGGCCGCGGCCGGCGTGGCGGGCCGGTCGTGCGCCGCACGCCATTCGCGGGCATGGGTGAACAGCGCCGCGCCGGGCTCGAAGTAGCGGCGGCTGAAGGGCTGCAGCGGGTGCTCCGTGGTGCGCGCCGCCACCACGCCGGCACCCCACACGGCCGCCAGGTGCTCACGCAGCTGCGCCACCAGCACCGACGGCGGCAGGGCCGTGTTGTCGCGCGCGCTGCGGCCGGTCCAGGACACGTGGAGCACGCGGCGCGCGGACAGCAGCGCGTCGAGCATGAGCTGGCGGTCGTCGTCCCGGCGCGAGCGGTCGCCGGGGCGGGCCTGGCCGGGCAGCGCCATGAGGTCGAAGTCGCTGCGCGGCGCCCGGCGCGGGTAGTCGCCGTCGTTCATGCCCAGCAGGCAGACCACCTCGAAGGGAATGGCGCGCAGCGGCAGCAGGGTGCAGAAGGTGACGCCGCCGGCGCGGAAACGCTGCCCGCCGCCGGGCGCATCCAGCGCGCCCAGCCAGGCCTCGCGCACCACGGCCAGCGGCAGCTCGCCCTCGAAGCCGGCGGCCTCGGTGGCCTGCAGCCAGCCGCTCAGTGCCGCATCCAGCGCCGCCAGCAGCGCGCGCTCGGTGTCGTCGCCGGCGTCGAACAGGGCCTGCAGCAGCGCGCGCAGCCGCTGCGCCCACACCGGGGGCGGTGCCGGCTCGCGGGCCTGGCGCCACCAGGCGCCCAGCGTGTCCAGCAGCGCCGCCAGCGTGCCGGCCAGGCCGGCCTCCAGCCCCGCCACCTCGGGGTGCGGCTCCACGCCGGCGAAGGGCGCGCCGTCGCCGGCGGCGTAGCCCAGCAGCAGGCGGCGCAGGCCGAAGGCGGCGGTGTTGGCCTCGCCGGCCGCGCCCAGGCCGAGCGCGTCGCGCTGCGCCGCGTCCAGGCCCCAGCGGATGCCGGCGCCGTCCATCCAGACCGCCAGCAGGGGCAGGTCGGCCGCGTCCAGCCCGAAGCGGCGGGCCACCGCGGGCACCTCCAGCAGGCCCAGCAACTCGCTGGCGCCGGCGCGCTGCTGCGGCAGGCCCAGCACCCACTCCAGCGCCACCAGCAGCGGCGCGCGGCCGCGGTCGGGGCGGTCGGCGATGCCCCAGGGGATGTGGCGCGGGTCGCTGCGCGGGTGCTGGCCGAAGACGGCGCGGATGGCCGGCGCGAAGGCCTCGATGTCGGGCACCATGACCACGATGTCGCGCGGCGCCAGCGGCGGGCCGCCCGGCGGGTCCGCCAGCAGCTGCAGCAGCTGGTCGTGCAGGATCTCCACCTCGCGCAGCGCGCCGTGGGCCACGTGGAAGACGATGCTGCGGTCGTCGTCGGCCGGCGGGCTGCGGTCGACCTCGGCCGGCGGCTGCAGGTCGCGGATGGCGGCCTGCAGCCGCGTGAGCAGGGTGTCGCCCGGCTCGTCGTCGTAGAGCTCCACGCGCCGGTCGGCGGCGTCGAAGGCATCGAGCGCACGCACGAAGTCGCGCGCCTGCCGGCCCCAGGCGGCCAGCAGCGGGTGGCCGTGCAGGTGCATCTCCGACAGCGGCAGCTGCGCCAGGTCGCGGCCGTCGCGCAGGGCGCGGCGGCGCGCGGCGCGCTGCAGCTCGCGGCCCTCGACGATGTCGGCCCAGTGGAAGCGGCAGGGGTCGGGCACGGCCACCAGCACCTGCACCTGCTGCGCCAGCGCGGCCAGCGCCTGCAGCAGCGTATGCGGCAGGTGGGTGCTGCCGAACAGCACCACCCGCGGCGGCAGCCCGGGGAAGGGCCCGCCCTGCGCCAGCGCGGCCTCGAAACGCTGCTGCAGCCGGCCGCGGGTGGCCAGCGCCGCGCCCGGGGGCAGCCCGGCCACCAGGCGCCGCCACAGCGCGGGCTGCCAGCGCTGGTCGTCGGGCACCGGCGTGCGGCCGAGCCGGTCGTGGCCGGCCGCCCAGTCGTCCAGCCAGTCGGGCCGGTAGACCTGGTACTGGTCGAAGAGGTCGGCCAGGCGCTGCGCGAGCTGCAGGCGCCGCGCAGGCTCCTGCGCCTGGCCCAGGAAGCCGGCCACCGGGGCGAACACCGGGTCGGCCGCGGCCCAGGCGGGCAGCGACTGCATCAGGCGCCAGGTCAGTGGCAACTCGTCCAGCGGCAGCGCCGGGGGCACCACCGCGCGCCCGAGCACGGCGCGCCAGGCGCGCCAGAAGAAGCGCGCCGGAAGCTCCACGCGGGTGGCGGCGCAGATGCCCGCCTGCTGCGCCAGCGCGATCTTCACCCACTCACCCATGCCGTGGCTCTGGACGAGGAAGGTCTCGGGCTCCAGCGGCGCCAGCGGCTGGCGCGCCTGCCAGGCGAACACCGCCTCGGCCAGCCGCTCCAGGCGGTTGCCCTGCAGGATGACCAGGCCGGGACGCGGCGCGCCGTTGTGCATGCGCGCAGGATAAGGGGCGCCGCCGGCGCCACCGGCGGCGACGCGGGGGGTGAGGGCCTGCCGCGCCGGCTCAGGTGCGGAAGACCTCCACCGCGTCCTGCAGCGCCTGCGCCTGCTGGCGCAGGCTCTCGGCGGCGGCGGCGCTCTCCTCCACCAGGGCGGCATTCTGCTGGGTGGCGCGGTCCATCTCCGTCACCGCCTCGCCCACCTGGGCCACGCCGCGCGACTGCTCCTGCGCCGCGGCGCTGAGCTCGGCGATCAGGTCCGACACGCGGCCGATGGCGGTCACCACGTCGCCCATGGTGTGGCGCACCTGCGCACCGCGGCCGCTGCCCTCGGCCACGCGCTGCTCGCTGGCGGTGATGAGGCCGCGGATCTCGCGCGCGGCCGCGCCACTGCGCTGGGCCAGCGCGCGCACCTCGCCGGCCACCACCGCGAAGCCGCGGCCCTGCTCGCCGGCGCGCGCCGCCTCCACCGCGGCGTTGAGGGCCAGGATGTTGGTCTGGAAGGCGATGCCGTCGATCGTGGCCACGATGGCCTGCATGCGGCGGGCGCTGTCGCTGATCTGCTCCATCGCCGCCACCAGTTCGCCCACCGAGGTGCCGCCGGCCTGCGCCACCTCGCGCGCCTGGCGCGCCAGCGCGGCGGCCTGGCCGGCCGCGTCGGCGCTGGTGGCGATGGTGGTGCGCAGCTCCTCCATCGAGGCGGCGGTCTGCTGCAGCGCGCCGGCCTGCGACTCGGTGCGTGCCGAGAGGTCCTGGTTGCCCTGCGCGATCTGCGCACTGGCGGCGGCCACCTGGCCGGCGTTGTCGCGCACGCCACCCACCACGCTGCGCAGCTGTGCCGCCATGCGGGCCAGCGAACGCGCCAGGCGCGCGCCTTCGTCGTCGCCGCGGGCGTGGGCCAGCGCCCCGCCCTGCGGGCCGGTCAGCGTCAGGTCGCCGGCGGCCACGGCGTCGGCCAGCGCGATGGCGCCGTCGATGGAGCGCGCGGTGCCGCGCGCGATCTGCCAGCCCAGTGCCGCGGCCGTGGCCGCCAGGCCCAGCATCAGCGCGATGCCCAGCGCCAGCGTGCGCTGCTCGGCGGCCAGCGCCGCGTCGAGGTCGGCCTCCAGCGCCTGCAGCGCGGCGTCGCCGAGCGCGAGCTGGGCGTCGATGGCCGCGGTGGTGCGCGCCCACCAGTCGGCAGGCGGGTGGCTCGGCGTCTCCGCCGTGACGATGGCCTGCCGGGCCAGCGCCAGGGCGCCGTCCAGCGCCTCCTTGGCCTGCGCCGCGGCGGGGCCGAGCCGGGCCTGCAGCCCGGGGTCGGCCGCGGTGGCCAGCGAGACGGCGCGCGCCGCGTCGGCCGAGGCGGCGGCGATGCGGTCGGTCAGCGCCGCGATGCGGGCGCGGTCGGCGGTGTCGGCCTGGCCGCGGGCCAGCATGCCCATGCCGGCACCGCGCACGCGGCCGGCCAGCTCCGCCACCAGCGGCAGGTGGCGCAGCGCGGCGTCCTGCAGCTGGTAGCCCGAGGCGCCGGGGTGCAGCACCAGCTCGCTGCGCACCGCCACGTCGGCCAGCAGGCGCAGCTGCTCGTCGATGAGCGCGGTGTGCTGCGCCAACGATGCCGGTGCCGCCACGCCGCGCGCGGCCACGGCCTCCACCAGGCTGCGCTGCCGCTGCCAGGTGGCGTCCAGGCGCTGGCGCAGTTCGCCGTCGCCGAGGCTGTCGAAGGCCGTCTGCATCGGCGCCTGCAGCGCCAGCAGCGCCGTGGCCGCTTCCTGCCGCTTGGCCTCGGCCGCGGCATCGCCATTGAGCGCACCGTTGGCCAGCCCGCGATGGCGCGCGGTCAGGCGCGCCATCTGCACCGCGGCCTCGGCCGACGGCAGCGCGGCGCGCTCGACCTGCAGCTGCGAGACGGTGTCGTCCACGCGCAGCACCCACAGCACGGCCGGCACGCCGGCGGTCACCGCCGCGAGCACCCCGATGAGGGCGAACTTCTGGCGGAGCCGGAGATTCGAGAGCAAAGACATGGGCTTCCCTGAGGCGCCGCCTTCGGGCGGCTTTGGTTGCGGTATCGGTGCCGCCGTGGCGGGCTTGAGCCCCGGAGGCGCCGGCTCGTGCGAATTCAGTCGTCGCACGCACTGCGCCCCGCCCGGCCCGGCGTCGAGGAGGCGCCGCCGCCGTCACGCCAGAGGCCCTCGCCGCACCAGGGGCCGGTTCGGTCTTGACGCAGCGCAACCTCCGCACCCCGGCCCCGCCCTAGGCTGCGGGGGTTTTTGCCAGCCTTGCCCTGCGCCCATGCCCACTGACGCCATCGCCCCCGACCTGCGCCCCGCCTTCGACCGCAGCGGGCTGCAGGCCCTGACCCTCGGCGGCCGCGCCCTGCTGCCCATCGTGCAGGGCGGCATGGGCGTGGGCGTGTCGGCCCACCGGCTGGCCGGCAGCGTGGCCGCGCTCGGCGGCGTGGGCACCCTCTCCTCGGTGGACCTGCGGCGCCACCACCCCGACCTGATGGACGCCACCCGGGGCCTGGACATGGGCCAGGTGCCCGAGACCAAGGCGCGCATCGACGCCGCCAACCTCGAGGCGCTGCGGCGCGAGATTGCTGCCGCGCGCGAGCGCTCGCGCGGCCTCGGCCTGCTGGCGGTGAACGTGATGCGCGCGGTCTCGGAGTACGCCGCCTCGGTGCGCCAGGCGCTGGAGTCGGGCATCGACATGGTGGTGGTGGGCGCCGGACTGCCGCTGGACCTGCCCGACCTGGCGCAGGACCACCCCCGGGCGCTGCTGGTGCCCATCCTGTCGGACGCCCGCGGCGTGCAGCTCATCGTGAAGAAGTGGGAGCGCAAGAAGCGCCTGCCCGACGCCATCGTCATCGAGCACCCGCGGCTGGCCGGCGGCCACCTGGGGGCGGCGCGCATCGAGGACCTGGGCGACCCCCGCTTCGACTTCGAGAACGTGATCCCGGCGGTGCGCCGCTTCCTGCGCGAGGCCGGCATCGAGCGCGCCCTGCCGCTGATCGCCGCCGGCGGCGTGCGCAGCCATGCCGACGTGCAGCGCCTGCAGGCCCTGGGCGCCGATGCGGTGCAGCTGGGCACCCCGTTTGCCGTGACCGCCGAGTGCGACGCCGATCCCGGCTTCAAGCAGGTGCTGGCACAGGCCCGCGACGAGGACATGGTGGAGTTCACCAGCGTGGCCGGCCTGCCGGCGCGCGCGGTGGCCACGCCCTGGCTGCAGAAGTACCTGAAGGCGCTGCCGCGGCTGCAGGCCGCGGTGCACACCAAGCAGCGCTGCACCAAGGCCTTCGACTGCCTGGCCCAGTGCGGCCTGCGCGACGGCCTGCCGGGCTGGGGCCAGTTCTGCATCGACCACCAGCTGGCCGCCGCCATGCGTGGCGACGCCGCGCGCGGCCTGTTCTTCCGCGGCGTGGGCGCCCTGCCCTTCGGCAGCCAGATCCGCAGCGTGCGCGAACTGATGGAGCGCATGCTCGGCGCCGGTGCACCGGCCGCGGCCGCCGTGAACGCCGCGCTCGCGCCGGCGGACGCCTGACCAGCGCGCCATCGCTCAGCGCGCCATGGTTCAGCGCGGCACGTAGAAGGTGGAGTCCGCCTCCACCACCTCGGCGTCGGCGTCGGCAGGGTCCGCCACGCGAGCCACCGTCCAGCGCACCGGGTGCGCACCCGGGCCCAGCGCCTGCGCCGCCTCGGGCGGCAGCTGCAGGCGCAGCGCGGCGGTGGCCGTGGCGTAGGGGGCCAGCTGCAGCGTGCGCTCGCCGGCCAGCGCCAGGGCCGGCGGGCCGTCGGCGCCGATGTGCACGGTCAGCGGCTGCCCGGTGCGGTTGCCGACGCGCAGGCGGTAGCTGTTCTCGAGCACGCCATCGTCCACCACGCGCGCCAGTGCGCCGCGGTCGCGCTCCACGTCCACCCGGTGCCCGCTGCGCAGGGCCAGCCCGGCCACGAAGGCCGCGCCCACGCCCAGCAGCAGCAGCCCGTAGACCCACACCCGCGGGCGCCAGACGCGGGCCAGCATCTGCCGCCGGCTCCAGCCGTGGCGCACGCCCTGGTCGGTGGCGTAGCGGATCAGGCCCGGCGCATAGCCCATGCGCCCCATCACGTCGTCGCAGACGTCGATGCAGGCGGCACAGCCGATGCACTCGTTCTGCAGGCCCTGGCGGATGTCGATGCCGGTGGGGCAGACCTGCACGCACAGCGTGCAGTCGATGCAGTCGCCCAGGCCCAGGGCCCGAGGGTCGGCCTTGCGCGAGCGCGAGCCGCGCGGGTCGCCGCGGGCGGTGTCGTAGGCAATGACCAGCGAGTCGCCGTCGATCAGCGTGCTCTGGAAGCGCGCGTAGGGGCACATGTACTTGCAGATCTGCTCGCGCAGGAAACCCGCGTTGCCGTAGGTGGCCAGGCCGTAGAACAGCACCCAGAAGCCCTCCCAGGGGCCCAGCGTCCAGGTGGCCAGCCCGTCCAGCAGCACCGTCACCGGCGTGAAGTAGCCCACGAAGGTGAAGCCCGTGACCAGCCCCACCGCCAGCCAGGCCGCGTGCTTGGCCGTCTTGCGCGCCAGCTTGGCGGCACCCCAGGGCGCTGCGTCCAGCGCCATGCGGGCGATGCGGTCGCCCTCGGTGCGGCGCTCGATCCACAGGAAGATCTCGGTGTACACCGTCTGCGGGCAGGCATAGCCGCACCACAGGCGCCCGGCCACCGCGGTCAAGAAGAACAGCGCCAGCGCCGAGAGCACCAGCAGCGCGGCCAGGAACACCAGGTCCTGCGGCTGCAGCACCAGGCCGAAGAGATGGAAGCGCCGCTCGCCGAGGTCGAACAGGATGGCCTGCCGCCCGTCCCAGCGCAGCCAGGGCCCGCCGTAGAACACCAGCTGCGTGAGCCACACCAGGGCCCAGCGCCAGCGCGCGAACACGCCGCTCACCGCCCGCGGGTAGATCTTGGGCTGCTTCGCGTACAGCGAGACCAGGGCGGCCGAGTCGGCCTCGGCCGCCGGCACGATGGGAATGGTGCGGCTCATCGTGCACCGGCGCGCGGCGTGGCCCCGCGCGCCGCCCGCGGCAGGCGCACGGGCACCGGCGTGCCGGCACCGGGCGGTGCCAGCAGCTCCGCCAGCGTGCAGGCGTCCAGGCGCTCGAGGAAGGCGCGCAGCGCGTCGGAGATCACCCCCGCCAGCCGGCAATGCCCGGTCAGCACGCAGCCGGTGCCGCGGTCGAAGCATTCCACCAGCATGAAGTCGGGCTCGATGGCGCGCACCACCGCGCCCAGGTTGATCTGCGCCGGTTCGATGGCCAGCTGCATGCCGCCGCCCTTGCCACGCACCGTGTGCAGGAAGCCGGCCCGGCCCAGCGCGTGCGTCACCTTCATCAGGTGCGCCTCGGAGATGCCGTGGGCCTGCGCCACCTCGGCGATGGTGCACAGGCGGTCGGCGCGCTGCCCCACGTACATCAGCAGGCGCAGCGCATAGTCGGTCATCGTGGTCAGTCGCATGGCGGCCTTCGCGATCGGGTTTGCAGTGGTCTCGGTTTGAAGCTACATTCTATCTAAATCTTTTAATCGACCCGTCATCATGCTGCTGCTCATCCAGGAACCCGGGGCCGCGCCGCAGGCGCCGCCGTCCTGGGCCGCGTTTCTCGAACTGGGCTTCCGCCCGCTGTACCTGGCCGGCGCCGCGTGGGCGCTGGTGGCCGTGCTCATCTGGGTGTTCGCGCCGCAGTTGGCGGCCGGGCCGATGTCCGGGCTGGCCTGGCACGCGCACGAGATGCTGTGGGGCTTCGTCGCCACCATCGCGGTGGGCTTCCTGCTCACCGCCGGCGCCAACTGGACCGGCCTCACGCCGCTGGCCGGCGCACCGCTGGGGGCGCTGCTGGCGCTGTGGGCGGCGGCACGCGTGGGCTACCTGCTGCCGGGCCACCTGGCCTTCGTGACGGCGGCGGTCGCCGAGACGCTGTTCTTCACCAGCGCCGCCGCCGCGATGGCACGGGTGGTGTGGCGCGCGCGCAATCGGCGCAACGCCGCCGTGCCGCCGATGATGCTGGGCCTGGCCGCCACCAACCTGCTGTTCCTGACGGCGCTGGACGACTGGCCCACGGCACTGCGCGGCTACCACGCCGGGCTGCAGGTGATGGCGCTGGTGGCGCTGCTGGTGGCGCGCCGCGTGATCCCGTTCTTCGCCATGCGGGCGGTACCGGGCCTGCAGATCCCGATGCACGAGCGCAGCGGGCGGTGGCAGCTGATGGCCACCGCCGGGGCGGTGGTGGCGGGCCTGGCCGGGCTGGCAGCGCTGCAGGCCGCCGCCCTGGCGCTGGCCGGTGCGCTGGCGCTGTGGCAACTGATGCAGTGGCAGCCGCTGGCGGTGCGGCGGCGGCCCATCCTGTGGATCCTGTATGCCGGCTACGCCGGGCTGGCCGTGGGCCTGCTGGCCACCGCTGCGGGCATCGCCGGCGTGGCGCTGCGGCCTGCGCTGCCGGTGCACCTGATCGGCATGGCCGGCTTCACGGTGCTGATCATCGGCATGCTCACGCGCACGGCGCTGGGTCACCTCGGCCGCGGCCTGGTGCTCGACCGCAGCATGCACGCCAGCTATGCCATGGTGCTGGGCGCGGTGGTGCTGCGCCTGGGCGCGCTGCTGCCGGTGGCGGTGTCGGGCGCGCTGCTGCAGGCGGCGGCGCTGGCCTGGGCCGGAGCCTTCGGGGCCTATCTGTGGCGCTTTGCGCCCTGGCTGGTGCGGCCCAGGGCCGACCGTCCTGCCCCGCCGGCGGCCATGACCCGAACATGACCGGACATGATCCAGTGCAAGGCCGCGACCCGCACGTGCCGACGATAATAGATATATCCCACATAGTGCTTCAAGAGGAAACCATGACCGCTGTCATCGATGTCCGCACCGTCGTCCCGCGCGAGCGGCACCCGCTGATCTTCTCCACCTTCGACGCCCTGCGCGCCGGCGACAGCCTGGACCTGCTGAACGACCACGACCCGCGGCCGCTGCTCCACCAGTTCCAGGCCGAGCGGCACGGCCAGTTCAGCTGGGACATGCTGGAGCGGGGCCCCGACACCTGGCGCGTGCGCATCGGCAAGACCGGCCGCGACTGCTGCGGCCATTGCACCTGCAGCCCGTGAGTCCACGGGCCTGCCCAGGGCGCCGGCCCCCGGCGCCGGCCGCCACCCCGGCGCTGCTGGACCATGTCCTGACGCACTTCCACGAGGCGCACCGGCGGGACCTGCCCGCGCTGCTCGCGCTGGCGCAGGCGCTGCCGCCCTCGCCGCAGGCCGACGCCCTGGCGGCCGCCATGGCGGCCTTCGGCCAGGCGCTGGAGGCCCACATGTTCAAGGAGGAGATGCGCCTGTTCCCCATGATGGAACAGGGCGGCAACACGCTGATCGCGCACCTGATGGCCGACATGCAGCGCGAGCACCGTCAGCACGAGGCCGCTGTGGCGGCGCTGCGGGGCCTGCGCGCCGCACTGCCGGGTGACAGGGCCGATGCGGACGATGCCACCGCGGCCTTCGATGCCGCGCTCGCGCGCCTGCTCGACGACCTGGCGGCCCACGTGCAGGTGGAGGACGATGATCTCTTTCCGCGCTTCCAGCCCGCCGGTCGATGAGCCTGATCGAGCACCACACCGCGCTGCGGCATGCGCACATCGGCCTGGTGGCGGCGAGCGGCGCCTGGTTCGCGCTGCGCGCCGCCGGCCAGCTGGCCGGGGCCCGCTGGCCGCTGACGCTGCCGGCGCGCGGGGCCAGCTGGGCCATCGACAGCGCCCTGCTCGGCGCCGGCGCCCTGCTGTGGGCGGCGCTGCAGATCAACCCGCTGGTGCACACCTGGCTCGCGGCCAAGCTCCTGCTGCTGGTGGTCTACGTGGGCCTGGGCACGATGGCACTGCGCCGTGCGCGCAGCCCGGCGCAACGCCTGGGCTGGACGCTGGCGGCGCTGGGGTGCTTCGGGTTCATGGTGTCGGTGGCGCTGGCGCGCCATCCGCTGGGCGCCCTGGCGGCGCTGGCCGCGCCCGGTTAGCCCAGCTGCAGCGCGCGCCCGTGCCGGTCCAGCGGCAGCAGGCCGGAGAGGCGCCCCTCGCGCACGGCCGCCACCATGCGCTCCAGCGCGGCGTCGGTGGCGCGCTCGTCGGCCGCGTCCATGGCGGCCACGAACACCAGCTGCCACGCACGGCCGAAGGCGCGCGACTCCTCCACCAGCGCCTCGAAGCCCGCCATCTCGTCGGGCGACTTGTCCACGCACATCAGCGGTTCCAGCGCCCCGCCCTCGCCAGCCTCGAAGGCGGCCCGCTGGGCGGCGGTGGGCGCATCGGGCAGCACGGCCGCCGTGAAGACGAAGAGCAGGCGTTGCGGGCGGGGCTGGGCGCGCGCGGCGCGCAGCAGGTCGTCGAAGTTGGCGATCTCCATGATCTTCCCTGGGCCGGAACCGGCCCCGTCTGCGGCAGGCGCTGCGGCTGCGCCCCATGCACCGCCCGGCACGCTGCGTGCGACGCATGATAGACCTTGCGTTGACGCAAAGCCCCACCTGCAGCGTTCCGCAAGCATCGCGGCCCATGTCGCGAACCATCCCGCTGCGCGTGCAGCCGCCACGCCCGCGCGCGCAGCCGGGCGCCGGTGCCGCCGCGCGCTGGCACCCGGCCCGCCTGGGGTCGGCGCCGCACCGGCTGGCCTTCGCCGCCGGCACCCTGGTGCTGATGCTCGTGGCCTCGTGGTGGGCCCTGGCGCTGCTGGCGCGGCAGGCGGGTGTGGCGCTGCCCGCCGGGCTGCCGCCGAGCACCTTGCACGCGCTGCTCATGGGCTTCGGCTTCATCCCGTTGTTCTTCACCGGCTTCCTGTTCACGGCCGGCCCGCGCTGGCTGGGCGTCGCGGCGCCGGGGGGCGGGGCCTTGCACGGGCCGGTACGGGCCCAGCTCGCCGGCGCACTGGTGCTGGGCCTGGCCGGCTGGGCCCACGACCCGCCGCTGGCCCGCCTGCTCGCCGCCCTGGGCCTGGCGGCGATGAGCGCCGGCTGGGGGCGCAGCGTGCTGCGCTTTGGCCAGCTGCTGCTGCGCAGCAGCGCGCCGGACAAGCTGCACGCCTCGCTGGTGGCGGTGGCCGGCGCGCTGGGCGCCGCGCTGATGGCCCTGGCCGCCGGCCAGGTGGCGGCTGGCGACCTGGCCGCCGTGCACCAGACGGTGCGCGTGGCGCTGTGGGCCTTCATCGGCGTGGTGTACGCCACGGTGGCGCACCGCCTGGTGCCGTTCTTCAGCGCCAGCGCCGTGCCCGCGCTGGAGGCCTGGCGGCCGGCGTGGCTGCTGGCCGGCTTCGTGGCGGTGCTGGCCTTCGAGGGCTTCGTGCACTGGGCGCCGGTGCCACTGCCGCTGCAGGCCGGCGTGGAGGCCACCGCCGGCCTGGGCTGGACGGCGCTGGCGCTGCGCTGGGCCCTGCTGCACCGCCTGACGAACCGGCTGCTGGCCATGCTGCACGTCGGCTTCCTGTGGCTGGGCGTGGCCATGCTGCTGGCAGCGGTGTCGCACGGCCTGGAGGCTTCGGGCCGCCCGGGCCTGGGCCTGGCGCCGCTGCACGCCTACACCATGGGTTTCCTGGGCAGCACGCTGGTGGCCATGGTCACGCGGGTCAGTGCCGGCCACAGCGGACGCACGCGGGCCGTCGACACGCCGGCGTGGCTGCTGTTCTGGGGGCTGCAGGCCGCCGTGCTCGGACGCATCATGAGCGACGTGGCCGGCTGGCCGCTGCTGGCGGGGGCCGCCGTGGCGTGGGCCGCCGCGCTGCTGCCCTGGGGGCTGCGCCACCTGCATTGGTACGGCCGCCCCCGCATCGACGGAAGGCCCGGCTGAGCCGGGCCGAACAGGACACCGAATGACCGACACGACCACCCGCAGCCCGCAGCAGGCGGACACCCTGCCGGCCCAGCCCATCAGCGCCGAGGTGCTGCTGGAGAAGTACGCCAAGGGCGGCGAGGCCAGCGCCGACGACGTGCGCCGCAGGGTGGCGCGCGCGCTCGCCGCCGTCGAGGCCCCGGAGCGCCGCGCCCACTGGGAGGCGCGCTTCCTGGACGCGCAGCAGCGCGGCTTCGTGCCCGCCGGGCGCATTGCCTCGGCCGCCGGCACCGAGCTGGCGGCCACGCTGATCAACTGCTTCGTGCAGCCGGTGGGCGACAGCATCACCGAGGAGGAGGACGGCTTCCCGGGCATCTACACCGCGCTGGCGCAGGCCGCCGAGACCATGCGCCGCGGCGGCGGCGTGGGCTACGACTTCAGCCGCATCCGGCCGCAGGGCGCGGCGGTGGCCAGCACGGCCAGCAGCGCCAGCGGGCCGGTGAGCTACATGCGCGTGTTCGACCGCAGCTGCGAGACGGTGGAGTCCGCCGGCAGCCGCCGCGGCGCGCAGATGGGCGTGCTGCGCTGCGACCACCCCGACATCGAGGCCTTCATCCACGCCAAGGACGAGGGCGACCTGAAGAACTTCAACGTGTCGGTGGGCGTCACCGACGCCTTCATGCAGGCGGTGGTGGACGGCACCGAGGTGGAGCTGGTGCACCGCGCCGAGCCCGGCGCCAAGCTCAAGGCCGCCGGCGCCCACCGGCGTGCCGACGGCCTGTGGGTCTACCGCCGCGTGCCGGCGCGCGACCTCTGGGACCAGATCATGCGGTCCACCTACGACCACGCCGAACCCGGCGTGCTGTTCCTCGACCGCATCAACGCCGACAACAACCTCGGCTACTGCGAGACGATCGCCAGCACCAACCCTTGTGCGGAACAACCCCTTCCGCCGCACGGCTGCTGCTGCCTGGGCAGCATCGACCTCACGCGCTTCGTGCAGGACCCGTTCGAGCCCCACGCCCGCTTCGACGAGGCAGGCTTCGCCGAGGTCTGCGCGGTGGCGGTGCGCATGCTGGACAACGTGCTGGACGTGACCGTCTGGCCGCTGCCCGAGCAGCGCGCCGAGGCCATGGCCAAGCGCCGCGTGGGCCTGGGCTTCACCGGCCTGGGCGACGCGCTGGTGATGCTGGGCCTGCGCTACGACACCGAGCCGGCGCGCGCCGCCGCGCGCCGCATGGCCACGCTGATGCGCGACGCCGCCTATGCCGCCAGCAGCGACCTGGCCGCCGAGCGCGGCGCGTTTCCGCTCTTCAACCGCGACCTCTACCTCAGCGGCGGCCGCTTCGCCAGCCGTCTGCCGGCGGCGCTGAAGGAGAAGATCCGCACGCAGGGCATCCGCAACTCGCACCTGCTGTCCATCGCGCCCACCGGCACCATCAGCCTGGCGTTCGCGGACAACGCCAGCAACGGCATCGAGCCGGCCTTCAGCTGGACCTACACGCGCCGCAAGCGCATGCCCGACGGCACCACCCGGGCCTACGCCGTGGAAGACCACGCCTGGCGGCTGTACCGCCACCTGCGCGGCGAGGCCGCGCCGCTGACCAGCGCCTTCGTCACCGCGCTGGAGATGAGCGCGCAGGACCACGCCGCGATGGTGGCCGCGGTGGCACCGCTGGTGGACACCTCCATCAGCAAGACGGTCAACGTGCCGGCCGACTACCCCTACGCCGACTTCCGCGACCTGTACCTGCAGGCCTGGAAGGCCGGGCTCAAGGGCCTGGCCACCTACCGGCCCAACAGCGTGATCGGCTCGGTGCTCAGCGCCGCCCCGGCGCCGACGCCAGCGCTGCAGGTGCCCAGCACCGACCTCGGCGGCCGTGCCGACCAGCGCCTGCGCCTGGACAAGCTGCCCGCCCCGGTGCTGGCCAGCCTGCGCTGGCCGGGCCGGCCCGAGTTGCCGGCCGGCAACCCGGCCTGGAGCTACATGATCCAGCACCCCTTCGGTGACTTTGCCCTCTTCGTGGGCGAGTTGCCGGAGGAGCCCGAAGGCCGCTCGCGCATCTTCGAGGTGTGGGTCAACGGCGCCGAGCAGCCGCGCGGCCTGGGTGCGCTGGCCAAGACGCTGTCGATGGACCTGCGCAGCAACGACGCCGCCTGGCTGCGGCTCAAGCTCGACGCGCTGGCCACGGTGGCCGAGGAGCGTGCCTTCGAGATGCCCTTCCCGCCCGACGGCAGCAAGCGCCTGTTCCCGGGTGTGGTGGCCGCCACCGCGGCCGTGCTGCGCTGGCGCTGCGAGCAGCGCGGGGCGCTGGCCGAAGGCGGGCCCACGCCCGTGCTGGACGCCATGTTCAGCCGCGACGAGCCGCGCACCGGCACCTCGGGCACCCTGGCCTGGGCGGTGGACGTGGACAACCCGGCCACCGGCGAGCGTTTCACGCTCACGCTCAAGGAAGTGGCCCTGGTGGCGCCCGACGGCAGCACCGTCACACGGCCCTGCGCGATGGGCCTGGCCGGCAACTACCCGCGTGCGCTGGACGGGCTGGCGCGCGTGCTGTCGCTGGACATGCGCGTGATCGACCCGGCCTGGATCGGCATGAAGCTGCGCAAGCTGCTCAACTACGCCGAGCCGCTGGGCCACTTCATGGCCTTCGTGCCCGGCCTGCCGAACGGTGAACGCCGCCAGCAAGTGTGGCCCAGCACCGTGGCCTACCTGGCGCGGCTGGTGATCCACCGCTACGCCATGCTGGGCGTGCTGGACGAGCAGGGCTACCCGCTGCGCGAGATGGGCGTGCTGGCCGCCCCGGCGCCCCCGGCCGCGCCGGGCGCGACGGTGGTGCCCCAGGCCGGCCAGCCCTGCCCGGAATGCGGCAACGCCACCCTGATCCACAAGGACGGCTGCGACTTCTGCACCGCCTGCGGCTACGTCGGCCAGTGTGGCTGAGCCTGGACGTGGAACAGTGCCTGCGCACTGTTCCACGCCTGGCGAAGCGGCCGAGCTCTGCGAGGCCGTGGGGGAGTCAGGACGAGGAACAGTCCCTGCGGACTGTTCCTCGCCTGCCGAAGCGGCTCGGCATGCTTGCCGAGCCGTGGGGGAGCCTGGACGTGGAACAGTGCCTGCGCACTGTTCCACGCCTGGCGAAGCGGCCGAGCTCTGCGAAGCCGTGGGGGAGTCAGGACACAAGACAGTCCCTGCGGACTGTTCCTCGCCGATGCCACGGCCATGACCGCCGGATTCCAGGATGGCCCGTCAGGCCATGACCATGCGAATCTGCCAAGTCACTACGCCCATGGCCAATGGGCAAGTCACTGCGCGTATAGACCGACCCTGGGGCGCATGACAGCATAGGTCGGCCATGGCCGTGTTTCGACACGGCTGCACCGCCGTCCAGGGAATGCTCATGCTGCGACCGATTCTTCTTGCCGGGCTCACCACGGTGCTGACGCCTGCACCCCATGCGGAAACCGCACCGACGCCAAAGCACACCATCAGACAACCGCAGCCTTACACGGGCTCGAATATCCGCCTACACGTCGTCGGATCGGGCGACGTTCCGATCAATCTTTCGTATGCCCAGCTGTCGCCGGAGAACCGGGCAGCGTTCAACCGGAACTACGAGGTCATGGAACCAGGGGACGAGCCCCCCTTTCCCATGGGCGGCCTGCAAGTCGTTCTCGGACCCATCCAAAGACTGCAGGAAGTCCTGCAGGTGACCGGTGATCTGCTGCTGGTGGCCAGGGTGAGTGCCACGGGTGTGGCGCAGGAGATCAAGGCCTATGACTCACCGAGTCCCGAGATGACAAAGATGGCTGCACAGGTGCTGCTCCTGACCAGGTTCAAGCCAGCCATCTGTTCCGGGCAGCCTTGCAGCATGGAGTTTCCGCTGCGATTGCAGTTTCAGTTGCGATGACATGACCGCCGGTTCATTCTCGGTCTTTCTTGCCCTCGTTCTTGCATCAGTGCTGCCTCGCTCAGCGGAAGCCGCGCCCGCGTTCATTGCCCAGACGGTCGCGGTCGTCGATGGAACGACGGACATCGCCGATGACCAGGTGGTCCTGCGCATCAACATCAGCAATGCCGACTCGAGCGTGGAAAACAATGTCGTCGGCGGGCGCATCGCAGTCTGCTCGGACACGTCTTGCGTTCAATCCAGCGCGCAGATGCAAACCACGTCTCTGTTCGATGCCCGTGATGGCAAGAGCCGCCTCGTCATGCAGATGGCTGTGCCTGCGATGACCGTGCAAAGCCTGCATTTCGAGCCCATCCGATCCGACAATCGGGTTGCCGGGGACGTCATGGTGGCCAATCCCCTGGTCCTCACGCCAGAGTTCAAGGCCGGTGAGGTCATGGTTGTTGTCAAGCGCGGATCGGTTGCCGGGCGGTCGATGCTGACGGCAACCCACGCGGTCGGCACGCTGTACAGCCCGGAACGGGAGACCGTCTTCTACAACCCCAGCATGGCCACCACGGCGGCGCTCCGGCTGGGCGTCGAACTGCACATCCCAGCCGGCGCCACCGCAGGACCGCAGCTGTTCAGCATTGCGGTTCACGACACCGGCGACGAGTACCCGCTCATCGACATCTTTCCGGCAATCAAGCTCAGGAAGCCGATGGCCTTGACCTCGACGGGAACAGGAAGAGCCGGAAAGGCCCGGCGACCGAGAACACGGCACATCGGGTCGACGGGTGTCGTCCTCTTCATCGTGCAGCCGGATGAGTCTGATGGCGATGATCGGTATCGCGTTTCGCGGCAAGCGTCGTGAACGCCAGCTTGCGACGCGACGCCAGCCCTCACCCACCCGCGCCGTCCGCCGCCACCGCCTTCACTGCCGCTGCGTCGGTCGCCGCTTGGACACCGGAAGGAGCAGGTCAGCGGGGAACGCAGGACACGCTGTAGCGCTCGGCCAGCGGTGGCAGTGCATCGACCAGCGTGCGGCGCGGCACCACGGTGACCTTGCAGTCCGCACCGACGTCGATGTCGAGCAGGTGCCAGTACCGCCCGTCCTCTTCGCGGTGCCGATCGACACCGCTCAGAGAGACCCGCACCGGGGCCTGCCCCGGCACCCACAGCTCGGTGGCGCGGTGGAAGTCGGCCGCATCTCCCGGATTGGACGCACCATCGGAGACCACGCTGCTGAACAGGCTGTAGCGGCCCACCTGCAGCGCCGTCAGGCGTTCGACGGCCACGCGTGACGGCGACCGATTGACAACGCTTCGTCGCGTGCCGTCCGGCAGTGCCCAGACCGTCTCTCGCACCCGCCAGGACCCATTCCCGACGTGGATGTGCGCACCCAGCAGCGGATCGGCTTCGACCTGCAGACAGCGATCAAGGCGCTGGTCTGCCGCGCCCGACAGCTCCATGGGCAACGGCACGGACTCGCGTTGGACGGCATCACTGACGCCGTTGTGCGGGGCTTGGACCTCCGACTCGGTCATGAAGGTGGGTTGCGGATCGTTCCAGTAGGTTGGCAATGCGGAGCCGCCGTCTCTTGACACGTCGCGCACCGCCACCAGATCGGCCGCCCCCAGTCCGCCCATGCCGACCACGAACCGTCCATCGGCATCTGTACGCGCCAGCGCCTGCGTAGTCTGCCCGCGCGCACGGAGCCTGATCGTTGCGTGGGCAACAGGGCGTCGCCAGGGGTCCTGGACACAGCCGCTCACCTGCACCATGGGCAAGAGATCAGCGACAGCCCACAGACCCGGCTGGTCGACCGTGGCGTGCCAGAACCCGTCGGCGTCGGCTGTGGCACGAACGGCGCCCGATATCCAGCGCGCCTGCGACGCGTCGAAGCGGAACATCGGGGCGTCGCTGCCCGATAGCCGGGTGCGAGCACCCCACGGCGGCAGCTGGAGCTGGAAACCTCCCTCGGCCCGGAGTTCGATGCCGTTGTCGTCGCGCACATCGAAGAAGGCGCCGGCGAGCATGTTGAGCATGGCACTGCCGTCGGGGCCGTCCGCCACTTCCATCTGGGTGGCCGGCCACTGGCCACGCAACAGGCCGAGTGCGACATGGGCCGCAACGGGACGGCTGCCATCGTTGCGGTGCAGCGACCCAGTCTGCCAGCGCAGCGGCACGGAGGGGTCGCTGCCGTTCGCTGGCACCGCGCCGACGGTCGGGCGGCTGCCCTGGGCATAACGCAGCACGCGCGCCGTTGGCATGCCCGTCGCGGACGCTCCTGGCACAGGCCAGGCCCCGGTGGCGAGCGAATGATGAGAGGGCAAGGTCACACGCTGCCCGGGCCGGGCCGACATCCGGAAGCCCGTCGGCCATGACAACGGGCGCGTCATGCCGAACGCCAGCTCGCCACCGGCAAAGAGGAGATCGTCCGCCGTGAACGGGAGCGCAAAATTGCAGCTCGACGAGAAATCCGGGCTGCCGCTGCAGCCATCAGCCGCATAGGCACCAAAGTCCACGGTGCCCTGTGCCGTACCGGACCACCAGGAGGCCGGCTCGGGAAACCCGGCGCCACGCTCTCCGGCCGAAAAGACGCCCTGCACAGCCACGGACACCGGCACCTCGACCACGATGTCCTGGGTGGCGCAGTTGCCGGAGACGCCAGGTTCGCACAACCTGCGCTGAAGCCGAAAGCGTCCCGGCAGTGCATGGTCGGCGATCCGGACCGCCCCGGAGTCGGAAACCCGCAGCTCGCCTGGCACCGGCACCGGCCATTGGACCTCGAGGTCGCTGTGGCCGACGACCACATCTCCGGTCCAGCCCCTGACGCTCACGGCTGCCGCCTGCACGCGGCCGCGCGTCACCGTGACGCGGGCCAGCCCTGGCGCGCAGACCGATGGTGTACGGAGCGTGCAGACACGGTAGCGGATCGCCATGACGCCGGTGCCATGACGCGCGACGAGAATGCGCCGGCCGTCCTCCGTGAGCGACGCGCCATCAGGCGCCCCGAGCAGTTCGACGCGGACATTGCCGTCGGCTCCGGCTTGCGCCGGACCACCGTCGACGGTGTCGTTGGCGAGGGGGTCCACTTCCGACCCGCTGACCTGGCCGAACTCAAGGGGCGGGACCGCGAACGCATCATCCAGCACCGACAGCTGCGGCGTGCGGCTCTCGCCGCCACCGCAGGCACCCAGCAATGCCGCCACCGCCACCCCGGCAAAGCGTCGGCTCCGCATCAGGCACTCCGGGCCGTACACGGCGATGGCGCGCCGGCAGCGGCATCGTCGGCCGACAGGCTCCGGCCGCACGTGACGCTGGTCCTCGCCGCACATGGTTGAACAGTTCCGTGCATGGATTGACCTTCAGCGTGGCACGCAGACCGTCGGATCACGCCCCTCGACCGCCGGCAGGGCGTCGACGAGAACCCGCCTGGGCACCACCGAAACCGTGCAATCGGCGGCGACGTCGATGTCGAACAGGTGCCAGTAGCGGCCGTCGACCTCGCCATGGCGCTCGGCGCCGGCGAGCGAGACGCGGAGGGGCGCCTGACCGGGCACGCGAACCACGATGGCCCGGTCACGCAGCTCGCGTCCGATCTCGAACGGGGGTACCGACAACAGACTCACGCTGCTGTAAACGCTGTACCGGCCGACCTGCAGCGAACTCCAGTCAAACACGTAGGCGTTGCGACGGACCGTGCCATCAGGCTGCGCGAGCACGGGGGCATCGAGCTGCGCTGTTTCAGTGAGCCATGCGGTCGTGTAGCCGAGCAAGGGGACGACATCGAAGGCAAGGCAGGGCCCGATGTCCTGGACACCACCCGAGGCTGCCTCGACCAGGCGGGCCGCCGTGCGGCTCTGGAGAGTGCCGCCCGGCGTCAGACCCTCGGCTGACACCTCGATCGTGCTTTGAGCGCTCACAAGGGCGGAGAAGCGGCCGCGCTCGTCCGTGACGGTCACCGCGCGATGCATCCGCACCATGTCACGCAGCCGCACTGCAGCCAGGGGCGCAGGCCTGCCCCACGGGTCGACCACACACCCTGTGACCTGCACCGCCGCGTGCGCACCGGCCACCGCCCAGAGCCCCGGACTCGGAACCGTCGCCCGCCACGCGCCGTCGGCCCCCGCAGTCGCCATGGTGTCCTGCACTGACCAGCGGCCCTGCGCCACGTCGAAGCGGAACAGGGCGGCACGCGTGGCAACCGACGGTGTGCGCCCACCCAGCGGCAGCATGCGCAGCGCGTAACCGCCCTCGGCGGCCAGTTCCACGTCACCGTCATCCCGCACGTCGAAGAACACGCCGGCCAGCAGGTCCAGCACGTGCGGGCGTCCATCGATTGCAAGGTCCAGGTCCACCGGAGGCCAGGGACCGGAGCCCTGCCCTCGTTCACCCAGCCGCCCCAATGCCACACGGGCGACCTCCGGCCGGCTGCCGTCGGCACGGCGCAGTGAGCCGGTCGCCCAACGCAACGGCACATCGGGATCGTCAGGGTCCGGCGGCAAGGCGCCCGGCAGAGGATCGCTGCCCTGTGAATAGCGGCGGATGAGCCCGGTGCTGATACCGAACCAGAGCCAGTAGTCGTCCGCCTCTTCGGCGAGAACCCACGGCTCTGTGAAGAGTGTGCCGCTCGACGGCAGTTGGGTCCGCTGGCCAGCGCGCGCTGGCCAACGATGGCTCACTGGCCAGTACAGCGGACGGGAGACCACCATCGAGATCTCGCCCGCCACAGCGGGCACATCGAGCACCGAGAAGACGCCGGCGGAAAAGATGCAGCCGTTCAGCCACCCGCAGTCGTCGTCCACGTCGACCCAGTCGACCGACCCGCGTTCGCCGCCGGACCACCAGGACGCAGACAGCGGCCGCGATGTCAATTCCCCAACCGGATAGGCCCCGGAAGCCGCCACTGTGCGGGGCACCTCGACCACGATGTCCTGGTCGACGCAGTTGTCGGCAAGCCCGGGCTCGCAAAGGCGGCGCCGCAGCGTGTACCGCCCTGGCAGGGCCGCGTCGGCGATGCGGACGGCGCCGGAGGCCGAGACACGCAGCGCGCCCGGCACCGTGTCGGGCCACGCCACGGACAGGTCGGTATGGTCCACGACCACATCGCCTGTCCAACCGCGTACGGCCAGCGGCAGCGCCTGCACCGGACCCCGGGTGACCGTCACGGTGAGCTCCCCAGAACCACAGGTCTCAGGGGCCTGCAGCGTGCAAGCCCGGTAGGTCACGATCACTCTGCCCGTGCCGTATCGCGCCACCGCGACATGACGCCCGTCCACAGTGACCGTCACGCCGTCCGGTGGTGCCAGCAACTCCAGACGCACGTTGCCCCCGGCTCCCGCCTGCACCGGCCGGCCTGCGAAGCGGTCGTTGACGAGGACATCGATCGTCGAGGCGCCAGACCCATCGGTGCGCAACGGCGCGACGGAAAACGCGTCGTCGGCGGCCACCAGCAACGGGCGGCCACCATCACCGCCGCCACAGGCCACGAGCAGCGCGCACATGGACATTGCCACCAGCGCAGCGCCCTTGACGCCTCGGCTCACGATGCTTTGAACACACGCATCCAATCTATCGCTCCCGGCGGCCTCCTCACGGCGTGGCGATCATGGCGTGGAACCGCACACCCTGTCCACGGACAGGGTGATGTCGGTGTCGCCGCCGGCCGACACCGGCTGGGCGGCACTGCCTGGCAAAGGGCATGACGTGGCGCTCAGGCCCGAGACGCCACTTCCGTCAACCGCTGCATCAGCAGCCGCCGGTCGGCCTCGCGTTCGCAGCACGCCACGGCCTGGCGCAGGTGCTCGCAGGCGGCGCCGTGCTCGCCGGCACGCTGGTGAGCGCGCGCCAGCGCCGCCAGGGTGTGCGGCTTCAGCGCTGCCGGCACCTGCGGCAGCAGCGCCTGCAGCGCCGCCCGCGCGGCCGGGGCGTCGCCGGCCTCGGCCAGCGCGATGGCGTGGCCCAGCCGGGGCGCGGCCGAGGGGTCCAGCTGCAGCAGCAGCGCGTAGTGGCGCACGATGGCCGGCCAGTCGGTGTGCGCCCAGTCGGCGGCCGTGGCGTGCTCCGCCGCGATGCCGGCCAGCAGGTGCCAGCGCGACAACCGGTCGGCACGCTGCGCCGCCTGCAGGTGGGCCAGGCCCATGCGCAGCATGCCGGCGTCCCAGCGGTCGCGCGGCTGGCCGGGCAGCGGCACGATGTCGCCGTGGGCATCGAAACGGCCCGACAAGCGCGCGCCATGCAGCAGCAGCACGGCGCAGAGCGCATCGGCGTCGGCATGCGCCGCCGCCGGGTGCTCCGCCAGCGCACGCGCCAGGCGGATGGCCTCCCAGCACAGGGCGCGGGTCACGCCGGGCATGCGCATGTCAGCGGCGTCCCCGGTGCAGGGGCCACCGGCCTCGGCCTGCATGCCCAGGTGGAACATCAGCATCAGCGCCGACAGCACGGCCTCGCGCCGGGGCGGCAGCTCGGCGCCGGCCGGCACCTGCAGGGGCTGGCCGGCGAGCTGGCTGCGTGCCCTCGCCAGGCGCTGTGCCAGCGCCGCCTCGCTGCACAACAGCGCCCGGGCGATGACGCCCAGCTCCAGCGCGCAGGCCGCACGCAGCGCCAGCGCCACCTGGCTGGCGGGCGGCAGCCGCGGGTGACAGGCGGCGAACAGCAGCGCCATTTCGTCGTCGTCCAACTCGCCGGCAAAGCGGCCCTCGGGCGGCGGCACGCTCAGGACGTCGGGCGCCGGGCCGTCGTCCTCGGGCAGCGGCTGCAGCCGCGCGTCGGCGCGCAGCTGGTCCACCGCCAGGCGCCAGGCCACGCGGTAGAGCCAGCCCGCGGGGTTGTCGGGCACGCCGTCGGCGGGCCAGTACGCCAGCGCGCGCTGGCAGGCCCGCTGCACGGCGTCCTCGGCCGCAGCCAGGTGACCCAGGCCCAGCGCATGCGCCAGGTGGGCCACCAGCCGCCGGCGCTGTGCCGGGCCGAACAGCGCGGGGTCCAGGAAGGGCCCCGGTCAGCCGGGCGTGGGCTCGATGCGGCGGATCTCGATCCAGCCGCTGCCCGCCAGGTGCGGGCAGGTGGCCGCCAGCGCCTCGGCCTGCGCGTCGTCCTCGGCCCGCAGCGTGAAGAAGCCGCCGATCACGTCGTGCGCCTCCGCGTAGGGTCCGTCGGTGGCCAGGGGCCGGCCACCGGCCAGGCGCAGGTGGCGCCCGCCGTCGTCGGCCAGTTTCTCGCCGCCCACCAGCAGGCCGCGTTCGGCCAGGTCGGCGGCCCAGGCGCGGTAGCGCTCGACGATGGCGGCCATCTCGGCCGGGCCGACGTCGGCAAAGGCCGCGGGTTGTTCGTGCAGCAGCAGCAGGTAGGTGTGCATGGGGCTCTCCGGGTGGCGCGCCGGCGACCATCGCCTGCGCTGGAGGGTAGACGATCGGGCCGGCCCCGGCATGACGGTGCCGTGCGGCCGCAGCGGGCCGCGTCGCGAAGGCGGATGGCCGGCGCGAGATCGGCGGCAACCCTGTGTCACGGCGCGCCGCGGCTGGGCATACTGCGCGGCGCAAACCAGGGAGGTTCCGCAATCATGGTCGCTTTGGCCTGGCTGGCCGCAGCGCTGGTGTTCGCGTCGTTCTTCATGAAGACCATCGTGCCCCTGCGCACGATGGCCATCGCCAGCAACGTGGTGTTCATCGGCTGGGCGCTGCTGGGCTGGCGCCATGGCCTGTTCGACAAGGTGCTGCCCATCCTGGTGCTGCACGGCACGCTGCTCCCGCTGAACCTCTGGCGCCTGCAGGAGGTGCGGCGCTCGATCCGCGCCGTGCGGCGCATGCAGGACGGCGGCCCCGATGCCGACTTCCTGCGCCCCTACATGCAGCCGCTGCACGTGAGTGCCGGGCAGACCCTGTTCCGCAGCGGCGATCCGGCCGACAAGGTCTACGTGCTGTGTTCGGGCCGGCTGCGCATCGTGGAGTTCGACCGCACGCTGCAGCCCGGCGAGCTGTTCGGCGAGGTGGGCGTGTTCCAGGAGGCGGCGCGGCGCACCGGCACCGCGGTGTGCGACACCGACTGCGAGCTGCTGTGGGTGCCGGCCGCCAAGCTGCTGGAGCTGTTCTACCAGGACCAGCGCTTCGCGTTCATGATCGCCCGCCGCCTGTCGCGCTACGCCTGACGGCGCAGGCGTGGCGCGGCCTGCCGCTCAGCGGCGCAGGCGCACCTCGGCCGGCGCGCCGCGCCGCAGCAGCTGGCGGCCCTGCCCCCCTGGCCCGGCGTGGCGCACCTCCAGCCGCTGCAGCGTGGCAAAGGGCTCGAAGAGGCGCAGCTGCAGCACGGTCAGCGCCTGCGGCGTCTGGCAGCGCCAGCGCCAGGTGGCGTCGAGGTCGGCATGGCCGTCGCCACCGGTGGCCGCCGTGGTGTCGGTGAGCACCGGCGCCGTGACGGTCTGGTCCTGCGGCGTGCAGCCGGCCGCCGCCGGCAGGCCGAACAGGCGGGCGGGGTCGGCCAGTGCACGCAGCGCGGCCTCGGCCGCCTGGCGCTGCGCCGGCGTGCGCGGCCGGTGCTCGAAGCCGACGATGCTGTCCAGCGGCGACGCCAGCGTGAGGGTGAGCTCCTCGCCATCGAGCACCACGTCCAGCTCGGCCAGGCCGTGCACGTGGGCACGGCCGTGGGCCTGGGCCGCTTGCGGCCAGGCGGACAGGGCGAGCACGCCGGCAACGAGCAGGCTGGCCATGCGCAGGGTGGCGGAGCCGGCGGCCAGGCGCCGCAGGGGTGGGCAGGCGTTCATCGGGCCTCCACGGCGCGCAGCAGCGCCTGGGTGTTGTGGCGGATCAGGGCCTCGTAGGTGGGGGCCGGGCCGTCGGCGGCCGACAGCGCATCGGCGTACAGCGTGCCGCCGATGCTGGCGCCGGTTTCGCGCGCGATGCGCTCCATCAGCCGCGGGTCGCCGGTGCGCTCGAGGAACAGCGCCCGCGTGCCGCTGGCCTTGACCTGGCGCACCAGGGCCGCCACCGCCCGCGGCGTGGGTTCGGTGGCCGAGGAGATGCCCTGCGCGGCCAGGAAGCGCACGCCGTAGGCGGCGCCGTAGTAGCCGAAGGCCTCGTGGGTGGTGATGACGGTGCGCTGCGCCTCGGGCACGCGCGCCCAGGCTGCCGCGGTCTCGGCATGCAGCGCCTCCAGCCGCTGCACCAGCGCCGCGGCGCGGCTGCGGTGGCCGGCGCAGTGCGCGGCGTCGGCGGCGCACAGGCCGTCGGCGATGCGGCCGGCGTAGTGCACGGCATGGCGCACGTCCTGCCACGCGTGCGGGTCCACGTCGTGGGCATGGCCGTGGCCGTGGCCGTGCCCATGCCCGGACGGCGCGGCGCGCGGCCGCAGCCCTTCGCTGACCACCACGTGCCGGCCGTGGAAACCGGCCGAGCGCAGCAGGCGGTCCATCCAGCCCTCGAAGCCCATGCCGTGCGAGAACAGCACCGCGGCCGAGGCGACGCGGCGCGCCATGGCGGGCGTGGGCTGCACGGCATGGGCGTCGCTGTCGGGGCCGACGAGCAGCGACACCGCCACCCGCTCGCCGCCCACCTGGCGCACCAGGTCGCCCAGGATGCTGAAGCTGGCCACCACGGGCAGAGGCGCCGCGGTGGACGGGGCGGCCTGCGGGGTCTGGGACTGCGCCGGCGCGGCCAGGCCGGCGACGGCCGCCAGGGCCGCGGCCAGGCGCAGCCAGGATCGACGGGAAGCGAGGGGCATCGGGTTCATCGCAGGCGCGGGTTCAGGCGAAAGGGCTCAGGCCCTCAGGTGGCGCACCGGCAGCAGGCGCTCGCGCAGCACGCCGCGCGGGCCGGCCAACAGCGAGGCCAGCAGCAGGGCCCCGAGGGACAGCACGATGGTGGGCCCGGTGGGCGCGTCAAGCCGCCACGACAGCCACAGGCCCGCGGCACTGCCCAGCGCGCCCAGCACGGCCGACAGCACCAGCATCTGCCGCAGCTCGCGCACCCAGAAGCGCGCCGCCGCCGCCGGCAGGATCATCAGCCCCACGGCCAGCAGCGTGCCCAGGGCCTGGAAGCCGGCGACGAGGTTCAGCACCATCAGCGCCAGGAAGCCATGGTGGGCCACCGGGCTCATGCGGCTGACCGAGCGCAGGAAGGCCGGGTCCAGGCACTCCAGCACCAGCGGGCGGTACAGCAGCGCCAGCACCGCCAGCGTGAGCGCCGCCACGCCCCACAGAAAGGCCACGGCGCCGCCGTCCAGCGCCAGCACGCTGCCGAAGAGCACGTGCAGCAGGTCCACCTGGCGGCCCTGCGAGGAGATGATCACCACGCCGATGGCCAGCGACAGCAGGTAGAAGGCCGCCAGCGCAGTGTCCTCGCGCAGCACCGTGGTGCGCGTGACCACGCCCGACAGCGCCACCACCACCAGCCCCGCGGCCAGCCCGCCCAGCGTCATGGCGCCCAGCGACAGGCCGGCCACCAGGTAGCCCACCGCGGCGCCGGGCAGGATGGCATGCGCCATGGCGTCGCCGGTGAGGCTCATGCGGCGCAGCATCAGGAACACGCCCACCGGCGGTGCGCTGAGCGACAACGCCAGCAGCCCGGCCAGCGCGTACTGCATGAAGGCGAACTCGGCGAACGGGCCCAGGGCCTGGATCAGCGGGGTGTCCATCGGCGTGAGGTCCGGTGCGCGTCAGTGCCGGTGCACGTGCGGCTCGGCGGTGGCCGCCGGCGCGTCGCAGGCCGCGGCCTGCTCGTCGAAGGCCTCGACCATGCCGCGCGTGCGCGCCAGGTTGGCCGGCGTCAGCACCTCGGCCGTGGGGCCGCAGGCCACGGCCTCACGCGCCAGCAGCAGCGCCTGCGGGAAGGCGCGGCGCACCAGGGTGAGGTCGTGCAGCACGGCCAGCACGGTGCGGCCCTGGGCATGCCAGACCTGCACCAGGGCCATCAGGGCGTCCACCGTGGCCTCGTCCACCGCGGCGAAGGGCTCGTCCAGCAGGATCAGGCGCGCGTCCTGCAGCATCAGGCGGGCGAACAGCAGGCGCTGGAACTGGCCGCCCGAGAGGGTGTCCAGCGTGCGCTGCTCGAAACCCTGCAGGCCCACGGCCTCCAGCGCATGAGCCACGCGCTCGCGGTGCGCGCGCCGCAGGCGGCCCCAGGGGCCGAGTTCGGCCCACAGACCCATGGCCACGGCGTCGGCCACGCGCAGCGGGAAGCTGCGGTCCACCTCGGCGTGCTGCGGCAGGTAGGCCAGCCGCTCCAGCGCCGGCGTGCGCTCGATGCGCCCCGACATGGGCCGCAGCAGGCCGGCGATGCCCTTGAGCAGCGTGCTCTTGCCGGCACCGTTGGGCCCGACGACGGCCAGCAGCGCGCCGTCCTCGACCGTCAGGCCGAGGTGGTGCACGGCCGGGTGGCGGTCGTAGCCGAGGGTCAGGTCGTGGAGGCGCAGCACGGGTGAAGGCGCCCCGCCGGGCTGGCGGGTCTTGCTCTTGAGACTGCATTATCAGCCATCCGGCGGTCACAATGCAGGCCATGGAACGATCGACCCGCCAGCGTGCTGCCATTCGCGAGGCGCTCGGTGCCGCCCAGCGGCCCCTGCTGCCGCAGGAGGTGCTGGCCGCCGCGCAGGCGCAGGTGCCCGGGCTGGGCATCGCCACCGTCTACCGCAACCTGAAGGCGCTGCTGGACGAGGGCGAGATCAAGCTGGTGGCGCTGCCGGGCGAGAACCCGCGCTACGAGACCGTGGGCCACGGCCACCACCACCACTTCCAGTGCCAGGCCTGCGGACGCGTGTTCGACGTGCACGCCTGCCCGGGCGACCTGTCGCGGCTGGCGCCGCCGGGCTTCACGGTCAGCGACCACGAACTGACGCTCTACGGCCGCTGCAGCGACTGCCAGCCGGCCACGCGGCCGCCCGGCCGCAACAAGGCGACACCCCGGCGGTCCGAGGCGGCCTGAGCCGGCATGAGGCGACCTGAGCCGGCGTGAGCGGGCCTGGCTGGGGCCGTGCCGGCGGCGGCGTGCCGCCGCGCCGCCCCGCGCGCCCGTCAGTACGTCTTGTAGGGCAGGAACTTGCCGCTCATCGTGATGCTGACGCGGTCGCCCTTGGGGTCGGCCTCGCGCTGCAGGTCCATGCGGAAGTCGATGGCGCTCATGATGCCGTCGCCGAACTCCTCGTGGATCAGCTCCTTGAAGGTGGTCCCGTACACGCTCACCAGCTCGTAGAAGCGGTAGATCAGCGGGTCGGTGGGCACGCTGGTGGGCAGGCTGCCCTTGTAGGGCACGACCTTGAGCCACTGCGTCTCGGCCTCGGTGAGGTCGAAGATCTTCGCCAGCGTGGCGGCCTGCGCGTCGTCGAAGGTCATCTGGCCCAGGCAGCCGGCGGTGACCCACTCCTTGCTCAGGCCCACCTTGGCGGCCACGTCGGCCCACTTCAGGCCCTTGGCCACCTTGGTGGCGATGATCTTCTCGGTGACTTCCAGACGGCTCATGCGATTCTCCTCAGCGGGACGGGTTGGACGGGGGACGGTTCCGGCTCGGGCAGGCCGGGCGTGACTTCGGGCGGCACGGCCGGCGCGCGGCCGTGCGACAGCTCCTTGGAGCGCGCCACCAGGAAGTCCACCAGGTGGTTGCGGATGCGGTAGTACTGCGGGTCCTTGTGCAGCGTGGCGCGCTGGCGGTCGCGGGGCATGGTGTTGCGCACGATCTCCGCCACCCGCGCCTGCGGCCCGTTGCTCATCAGCAGGATGCGGTCGGCCAGCAGGATGGCCTCGTCCACGTCGTGCGTGATCATGAACACCGTCTGCTGCGTCTCGGCGCAGATGCGCAGCAGCTCGTCCTGGATGGTGCCGCGGGTCAGCGCGTCCAGCGCGCCGAAGGGCTCGTCGAGCAGCAGCATCTTGGGCTGGATGGCAAACGCCCGCGCAATGCCCACGCGCTGCTTCATGCCGCCGGAGAGCTGGCTGGGCTTCTTGTCGATGGCCGCACCCAGGCCCACCATCTGCACGTAGCGCTCCACCTGCGCATCCACCTGCGACGCGCTCCAGTCGGGCCACTTGCTGCGCACGGCAAAGGCGATGTTGCGGCGCACGCTGAGCCAGGGCATCAGCGCGTGGCCCTGGAAGACCACGCCGCGCTCCAGGCCGGGCCCGGACACTTCCCGGCCGTCCATGAAGACGTAGCCGGCGCTGGCCTGCTCCAGCCCGGCCAGCACGTTGAGGATGGTGGTCTTGCCGCAGCCGCTGTGGCCGATGATGCAGACGAACTCGCCGCGCCCGATCTGGAAGTTCACGCCGTCGAACACCGGCTCGCCGGCACCGGGGTAGGTCTTGCCCAGGCCCTCGACGGTGAGGAAGGGCCGCTCGCCGGCGGCCGTGCGGGTCTCAGTCGACATAGGTCACCGCCTTCTGCAGCCGCGCGAACATCAGGTCGAGCACCATGCCGACGACGCCGATGACCAGGATCGCGAAGATCACGTTGGGCAGGCTGAGGTTGTTCCACTCGTTCCACACGAAGTAGCCGATGCCGGTGCCGCCCACCAGCATCTCGGCGGCCACGATCACCAGCCACGCGATGCCCATGCTGATGCGCATGCCGGTGAGGATGGTGGGCGCGGCCGCGGGCAGGATCACCTGGAAGGCCTTGCGCAGCGGCCCCACCTCCAGCGTGCGCGCCACGTTGAGCCAGTCGCGCCGCACGCCGGCCACGCCGAAGGCGGTGTTGATCAGCATCGGCCACACCGAGCAGATGAAGATCACGAAGATGCCGGAGATGCTGCTGTCCTTGATGGTGTAGAGCGCCAGCGGCATCCAGGCCAGCGGCGAGATGGGCTTGAGCACCTGGATGAACGGGTCGAGCGCGCGGTACAGCAGCGGGCTCATGCCGATCACGAAGCCCAGTGGGATGGCCACCGCCGCGGCGATGAGGAAGCCCAGCGCCACCCGTCCCAGCGAATAGGCCAGCTGCAGGCCGATGCCCTTGTCGTTGGGCCCGTTGTCGTAGAAGGGGCTGGCCAGCTGGTGGGCGATGGCGTCGGCCATCTGCGCCGGCGTCGGGAAGCCCGACTTCTGCGCCCCCGCGCCGCCGCCGGGGTCCTGGCCCATCAGCTTCGCGTACTCGATCTGCTCGGGCGTGAGTGCGGCCGCGCCACCGGCGGCGCTGCCGCTGGTGGCCACGTGCCACACGCCCAGCAGCAGCGCCAGCAGCAGCAGCGACAGCAGCGCGGCGCGCGCGCCCAGGGCGTTGAGAGACCCCATGTCAGGCCGCGCGCGCGATGGCAAAGCTCTTGAGGTAGTCCTCCGGCTTCGCGGGGTCGAAGACCTTGCCCATGATGGTGAACTTGGGGTACGCGCCCTCCGGCGGCGTCATGCCCAGGTCCTTCATGGTCTTCTTGGCGTCGGTGAGCAGGAACACGCGCTCGGCGATCTGGCGGTAGTTGATGTCGCCCTTCACGTAGCCCCAGCGCTTCATCTGCGTGAGCATCCACACCGCCATGCTCTGCCAGGGGATGGGGTCGAAGTCGGCGCGGTCGGGCACGTTCTGCACCTTGCCCAGGCCGTCGGCGAAGCGCCCGGTCAGCACCTGCGCCACCACCGTCTCCGGCTGGTTCAGGTAGGCCGCCGGCGAGATGACCTTGGCGATGAGCTCGCGGTTCTCGGGCTTGCGCGCCATGGCCGCGGCGGTGAGCACGGCGCGGTACAGCGCGGCAAAGGTGTTGGGGTTCTTCTGGATGAACTCGGCGCTGGTGCCGAAGGCGCAGCAGGGGTGGCCGTTCCAGAGGTCCTTGGTCAGCAGGTGCAGGAAGCCCACCTCCTCGAACACCGCGCGCTGGTTGAACGGGTCGGGGCCGAGGTAGCCGTCGATGTTGCCGGCGCGCAGGTTGGCCACCATCTCCGGCGGCGGCACGACGCGGATCTGGATGTCGGTGTCGGGGTTCAGGCCGTGCTCCGCCACGTAGTAGCGCAGAAGGAAGTTGTGCATGCTGTACTCGAAGGGCACGGCGAACTTGAAGCCCTTCCAGTCCTTCGGGTCGCGCTTGTCCTTGTGCTTGACGTGCAGCGTGATGGCCTGGCCGTTGGTGTTCTGGATGGTGGCCACGTGCATGGGCACGGCATTGCTGCCCGCTCCCATGCTGATGGCCAGCGGCATCGGGCTCAGGAAGTGCGTGGCGTCGTACTCCTTGTTCAGCATCTTGTCGCGGATCAGCGCCCAGCCGGCGGTCTTGACGACCTCCACGTTCAGGCCCTGGTTGCGGTAGAAGCCCAGCGGGTGGGCCATGATCAGCGGCGTGGCGCAGGTGATGGGGATGAAGCCGACCTTGAGGTCCTTCTTTTCCAGCGCGCCCTTCTCCTGCGCCATGGCCTGCAGGCTGGCCACCGGCAGCACGCTGCCGATGGCGGCCATGGCCGTGCGCCGGCCCACGGCGCGCAGGAAGTTGCGGCGCACCGCGTCCTGCGGGAACAGCGCCTTCATCAGCGAGGCCTCGACGAAGGCGTTGGAGTAGGCCTGGAAATCGGCCGTCTCGCTGCGCGCGCGCAGCGTGGCCGCGGCGTGCTCGGATTCCGAGCCGTGGCGGCCGCAGCTGCAGCCCATGCGCAGCGGGCGGTCGGCGTCGTAGGGGTCGAAATAATCGCTCATCACGGGCTTCCTTCCGGGGTTCTGCGGTTGACGAGGAGTCTGCTCGGACCGGGACGGATGCAACATCGATGCCGGCGGCGTCCTGCTGTAGGGCCAGCCCTACAGGCCGGGCGCGCCGGCCCGCGGCTCACATCCGCAGCTGCTGGCGGCGCACGGCGTAGAGCGCCAGCTCGACGTCGTTGCGCGCGCCGGTCTTCTCGAGGATGCGCGCGCGGTAGGTGCTCACGGTGTTGGACGACAGGCTCAGCGCCTGCGCGATCTCGCCCACGCTCTCGCCGCGCGCCAGGCGCTGGAACACCTGGTGCTCGCGGTGCGACAGCAGCTCGTGCAGCGGCCGCTCGTCGTCGCCCGGCGCGCCCAGCGCATGCGCCAGCAGCTCGGCCACCGAGGCGGTGATGAAGCGCTGGCCGCCGGCCACGCGGCGCACGGCCGCGCTGATCTCGCCGGAGTCGGCGCTCTTGTTGAGGTAGCCGCTGGCGCCCAGCTTGAGGCTGCGCACGGCGTACTGGCGGTCGGGGTAGGTGCTGAGCATCAGCACCGGCAGGCGGGGGAACTCCTCGCGCGCCTGGCGCAGCACGTCCAGGCCGTCGCGCCCAGGCAGCGAGATGTCCAGCAGCAGCACGTCGATGCCGCCCTGGCGCAGGCGCTGCAGCGCCGCCGGGCCGTCGGCGGCCTCGGCCACCACCTCGATCTCGCTGGCCTCGCCCAGCGACTGGCGGATGCCCTGGCGCACGATCATGTGGTCGTCGCAGATCAGCACCCTGATCATGGGTGCCCCTCGCCCGGCTTGGGGCGGCCCGGCGCCGGGCTCATGCGTGCCCCTCGCCGGCGGGGTACCGCCGGCGATCCCCCGAGGGGATGTCGCCCGGCTTGGGGCGGCCCGGCGCCGGGCTCATGCGTGCCCCTCGCCGTCGGGGTACCGCCGGCGATCCCCCGGGGGGATGTCGCCCGGCTTGGGGCGGCCCGGCGCCGGGCTCATGGACGAGGATCCTCCAGCGGCATCACCAGCCGCACGCGCGTGCCCTGGCCCGGGGCGCTGTCGATGCTGACGCGGCCGCCGAAGGGGGCGGCGCGTTCGTGCATGCCCATCACGCCGTAGCTGCGGGGCGCACCCAGGCGCTCGGCGCTGGCGCCCACGCCGTCGTCGCGCACGTCGAGGTAGAGCACCGGGCCCGGCGGGTCGTCCACCGCGATGCGGATGCACACCTGCCGCGCCTGCGCATGCCGGGCCACGTTGCTCAGGATCTCCTGGAAGATGCGGAACACCGCGATCGCCCGCCCGCCCTGCGGCGGCGGCACACCGGCGGCCACGTGCACCTGCAGCTCCACCGCCAGCTCGGTGCTCTCCACGAACTCCTGCGCCTGCCACTCCAGCGCCGCCCACAGGCCCTGGTGGTCGAGGATGCTGGGCCGCAGGTCGGTGATGATGCGGCCGAGGTTGTCCACCGCGGTGTCGATCAGCCGCCCCATGGCCTGGCACTTGGCCTGCAGCGCCTGCCGTGCCGGCTCGGCGGGCAGGCGGCGCGCCAGCCAGTCGGTGTCGAGCTTCAGCGCCACCAGCAGCGAACCGAGCTCGTCGTGGATCTCGCGCGCGATGCGGGTGCGCTCCTGCTCGCGCACCGTCTCGGCGTGGTGCGCCCGGTCGCGCAGCCGCGCCAGGGCGGCGCTGAGCTGGGCCGTGCGCTCGGCCACGCGCTGCTCCAGCGCATCGTTCGTGCGCCGCAGCAGCGCCTCGGCGCGCTTGCGCTCGCCGATGTCGGCAAAGCTCACCACCGCGCCCACCACCCGGCCCTGGTCGAGGATGGGGTGGCTGGCGTACTCGGCATGGAAGGGCGTGCCGTCGGCGCGCCAGAGCACCTCGTCGTCGATGCGGCAGGGCTCGCCCAGGCGGAAGGCCTTGAAGATCGGGCAGTCGCACTCCGGGTAGTGGCGGCCGTCCGCATGCGTGTGGTGCACCAGCTCGTGCATGTTGCGCCCGAGCACCGATTCGGTGCGGTGCCCCAGCAGGCGCAGCGCCGCCGGGTTCACGAAGGTGCAGCGCCCTTGGAGGTCGATGCCGAAGATGCCCTCGCCCAGGCTGTCCAGCAGCAGCGAGTGGCGTTCGGCAAGGTCGGCGGGGGCCATGCGCCCGCCGTGTGCAAGCCGCGTGCCCAGGACCGGTGCGGCCCCGCCCCTCAGCGCCGCGCCTGCACCACGCGCGAGGGCACGGCGAACTGCCCGCCCCCGAGGTGGTGCAGGGTGTGCAGGTCGGCGTTGTCGTCGCGGAACGACCAGCGCCCGCCGGCGAACACCCGCGGGTCGGCGGCCGCGGCCACCACCTCGCCGAACACCGTGTCGTAGGCCTGCTCGGCGTGCGGCTCGGGCAGGCGGCGCAGTTCCAGCCACGCGCTGCAGCCCTCGATCCACGGCAGCCCCAGCACCGGGCCGGGGGTGGCGGCCACGCCGTGGCGGGCGAACTTGTCGCCGTCGCGCCCGCTGTCACTGCCGACGGCAAGGCACAGGTCGGCCAGCGCCGGCGTGGGCAGGCAGAGCGCGAAGTGCCCGCTGGCCACCAGCAGCTCGCGCGTCAAGGTGGCCTTGTCCACCACCACCGCGATGCGCGGCGGCGTGAACTCCACCGGCATCGACCAGGCCGCGGCCATCACGTTGCGGCGGCCGCCGTGGGCCGTGGTCACGAGCACCGTGGGGCCGTGGTTGACGAGGCGGCTGGCGTGTTCGAGGGCGACGGGCTGCTGCATCGCGGCAGTCTACGGGCGCGGGCGCGGGCGGGCGCACTGGCATTGGTATCGTCCGGCCATGAGCCGCCTCTTCGAACCCTGGTCGCTGGGCGACCTGACGCTGGCCAACCGCATCGTCATCGCGCCGATGTGCCAGTACAGCGCCACCGACGGCGTGCCCGGCGACTGGCACCGCGTGCACCTGGGCCACCTGGCGCTGTCGGGCGCGGGGCTGCTGATCCTGGAGGCCACCGCCGTCAGCGCCGAAGGCCGGATCTCGCCGCAGGACCTGGGCCTCTACACCGATGCCCAGGCCGAGGCGCTGGCCGGCATCGTGCGCATGATCCGCGGCGTCTCGCCGATGCCGCTGGCGGTGCAGCTCAGCCACGCCGGGCGCAAGGCCAGCAGCCGCGCGCCCTGGGACGGCGGCACGCAGATCCCCGCCGCGGCACCCGGCGGCTGGCGCGCGCTGGCGCCGTCGGCGCTGCCGCAGGCCGCGGGCGAGGAGCCCCCGGCGGCGCTGGACGCCGCCGGCCTGCGGCAGGTCAGGCAGGACTTCGTCGACGCCGCGCGGCGCGCCGAGCAGGCCGGGCTGCAGGGCATCGAGCTTCACGCCGCGCACGGCTACCTGCTGCACCAGTTCCTCTCGCCGCTGGCCAACGCGCGCGACGATGCCTACGGCGGCACGCCGGAGCGTCGCATGCGCTTCCCGCTGGAGGTCTTCGAGGCGGTGCGCGCCGCCGTGCGCATCCCGGTGTGGGTGCGCGTGTCGGCCACCGACTGGGTGGACGGCGGCTGGGACCTCGCGCAGACCCTCGCCTTCGGCCACGCGCTGGCGGCGCGCGGCTGTGCTGCGCTGCACGTGAGTTCCGGCGGCGTGTCGCCGGCGCAGCAGATCCCGCTCGGCCCGGGCTACCAGCTGCCGCTGGCGCGTGCGGTGCGCGAGGCCGTGTCGCTGCCGGTGATCGGGGTGGGCCTGATCACCGAGCCGGCGCAGGCCGAGGCCGCCATTGCCGGCGGCGATGCCGACGCCGTGGCGCTGGCGCGCGCCATGCTCTACGACCCGCGCTGGCCCTGGCATGCCGCCGCGGCGCTGGGCGCGCAGGTGGTCGCGCCGCCGCCGTACTGGCGCTGCGCCCCGCGCGGTGCGGCCGCGCTGTTCCAGGGCGCCCGCTTCGGCCAGCGATGACGCCGCTGCTGCCCACGCCCGGCGCCGGCTTCGACCAGCCCTTCGAGCTGCTCGGCGCCTGCCACGAGCGCGTGCAGCGCAGCCTGGCCCTGCTGCAGCGGCTGCAGGCCCACCTGGCCGTGCACGGCGCCGACGCGCAGGCGCAGTCGGCCGCGCGCGACGTGCTGCGCTACTTCGACATCGCCGCCCCGCTGCACCACGAGGACGAGGAGCGCCACGTGTTCCCGGCGCTGCTGGCCGCCGACGCCGCGCGCCACGGACCGCTGGTGGCCCGGCTGCAGGACGACCACCGGCGCATGGCTGCCGCCTGGCCGGCCGCGCGTGCCGCGCTGCAGGCCGTGGCCGGCGGCCGCTGGGATGCCGGGGACGGCGCCGGGCCGGCCGCGCAGGCCTGGGCGGCCTTTGCGGCGCTGTACGGCCCGCACATCGAGGCCGAGGAGCGGCTGGCCTACCCGGCCGCGCAGGCGCTGCTCGATGCCGCCGGCGTGGCGGCCATGGGCGCGGAGATGGCGGGCCGCCGGGGCTTGACCGCCGTCAAAGCCCGGCCTTGAGCAGGCTCCTACAGTGGCAGGCAGTCACTGGACGGAGGAATTCATGTTCAAGCAGCTCCTGGTGCCGATCGACGGCAGCGAACTCTCGTCGCATGCGATCTCGCAGGGCCTGGACCTGGCCCGGCAGCTCGGCGCCGGCGTCACCGGCTTCGTGGTGGAGGCCATGCCGGCGCTGCCCGGCATGGGCACGCACCTGGCCAACTACCAGCGCGAGGTCAAGGCGCACGAGGCGCAGACCGAAGCCCACGCGAAGAAGCTGCTGTCGGCCTTCGAGAAGGCTGCGGCCGACGCCGGCGTGGCCTTCCGCGGCGAGTACGAGCGCAACGACGACATCGCCGCGGCGATCGCCGGCATGGCCGACCGCGGCGGCTGCGACATGATCGTCATGGCCACGCACGGCCGCGGCGCCTTCGGCGAGTTGCTCTTCGGCTCGCAGACCAAGCGCGTCATCTCGCTGACGAAGCTGCCGCTGCTGGTGCTGCACTGAGAGGTTGAGAGTCTTTCACCCATGCCCGCCTTGCACGCCGGAACGCCCCCGCTCGTCGTTGCAAATGCTCGCCATAGCCCGAGCTATGGCTGTGCTTTGCGCCTAGACCGGGGGCGTTCCGGCGCGCCTTTCGGGCACGGCCGAAAAACTCTCAACCTCTGAGCGGCGCGCCCGCCGCCAGCGCCTGCAGGCAGCGCAGGCACAGGCAGCCGCGCCAGCGTGCCTGCAGCGCCGCCAGCGTGGCCGGCGGCAGGGTCAGGCCGGTGCAGGCACAGGGCGCGGCGTCGTTCGCGCCGCAGCGGAACGTGCCGCCGCAGCGGGGGCACGCATCGGGCTCGCGCTCGGTGTCTTCCATCCCCCTAATGTAGGGGCCGCCAAGGGCGGCCGCCGGCAGGCGCACGCCCAGAATCGGTGGCTTCACCCCGAGGGGCATCCCCATGAAGCAGCTTCCCCTGGCCCTGGCCGCGTGCCTGTGCCTCGCCGGCCTGGCGCCAGCCCTGGCGCACGACGCCGGCCACCGCGCGCTGCGCGCCGCCGAGCGCCAGCAGGACAACCTCTACCGCGCCTGGTTCCCCGACATCGCCACCGGCCGCAAGGCCGCCATCACCTTCGAGGCGCAGATGGTCGAGGCTGCCTGGGCGCGCGGCCACCTGGTGCTGGAGCTGCAGCCGCAGGACGTCGCCACGCTGCAGCGCTTCGGCTTCCTGGTCGTGCCGGCGCCCGACATGGTGGACAAGCGCAACCGCCGGCTCGACCGCTTCGATGCCGCCCGCCCCGGCGTGCAGGCCATCCCCGGCTACGCCTGCTACGAGACGGTGGAGGAGACCTTCGCCGCCGCCCAGGGCTTTGCCGCCGCCAAGCCGCAGCTCGCGCAGTGGCTGGACATCGGCGACTCCTGGGCCAAGACGCGCGGCCTGGGCGGCTACGACCTGAAGGTGCTCAAGCTGACCCACGCGGCGGTGCCCGGCGACAAGCCCCGGCTGTTCATCAACGCCGCCATCCACGCCCGCGAGTACACCACCGCCCCGCTGGCCCTGGCCTTTGCGCGCTGGCTGTTCGACGGCCACGGCGTGGACCCCGACGCCACCTGGATCCTCGACCACCACGAGGTGCACCTGCTGCTGCAGGCCAACCCCGACGGCCGCAAGAAGGCCGAGGCCGGCCTGTCCTGGCGCAAGAACACCAACACCGACTACTGCTTCGGCAACTCGGTGGGTGCCGACCTGAACCGCAACTTCGGCTTCAGCTGGAACAGCACCGGCGGGGTCGGCTCCAGCGGCAACCCCTGCGACCTCACCTACCGCGGCCCGGCGCCGGCGTCGGAGCCGGAGACGCAGGCCATCGAGGCCTACATCCGCAGCCTCTTCCCCGACCGCCGCGGCCCGGGGCCCGGCGATGCCGCGCCGGCCGACACGCAGGGCCTGCACATCGACCTGCACAGCTACAGCGAGCTCGTGCTCTGGCCCTGGGGCGACACGGCGCAGCCGGCGCCCAACGCCGCCGCCCTGCAGACGCTGGGCCGGCGCTTCGCCTGGTTCAACGGCTACACGCCGCTGCAGTCGGTGGGCCTGTACCCCACCGACGGCACCACCGACGGGCCCAGCTATGGCGAGCTGGGCGTGCCGGCCTACACCTTCGAGCTCGGCACCAGCTTCTTCCAGAGCTGCACCGCCTACACCAGCACCATCCTGCCGGACAACCTGCCGGCCCTGATCTACGCCGCCAAGGTGGTGCGTGCGCCCTATGTCACCCCCGGCGGGCCGGATGTGCTGAACGTGGCCCTGCCCGGTCCGGTGGCCGCCGGCACGCCGGCCACGCTGACGGCGCAGGTGACCGACCTGCGCTTCAACCAGACCAACGGCAGCGAGCCCACGCAGGCCATCGTGGCCGCCGAGGCCTATGTCGGCACCCCGCCCTGGGCCGACGGTGCCGTGGCGGTGGCGCTGACGCCGGCCGACGGCAGCTTCGACAGCGCCACCGAGTCGGTCACCGGCAGCCTGCCGACGGCCGGCCTCGCCACGGGCCGGCACCTGGTCTACGTGGTCGGGCGCGACGCCTCCGGCACCACCGGCCCGGTGAGCGCCGGCTGGCTGCAGGTGGGCGAGGCGGCGCCGTCGATCACGCTGTCGCTGAGCAAGACGCCGGGCCCGCGCCGCCGCACCACGGTGAACCTGGCCTGGAGCGGCGCCGACGGCAGCCGCGTGAACCTGCTGCGCAACGGCGCGGCGCTGGCCGCCACCGCCAACGACGGCAGCTTCAGCCAGGCCGTGGGCGCCGGCACCTGGACCTACCAGGTCTGCGAGCGCAGCACCGGCGGCGACTGCTCGGCGCCGCAGACCATCACGACGCCCTGACCACCCGCGCTCAGGGCGTGCGCAGCAGCGGCGCGACGACCCGGCGCACCGCGTCGGGCACCGGCACCGGGCGGTTCGTGGACCGGTCCACGTACACGTGCACGAAGTGCCCCTCGGCCGAGGCCGAGGGCTCGTCGTTGCGGAACACGCCGAGCTCGTAGCGGATGCTGCTGCCGCCCAGGCGCGCCACGCGCAGGCCCACGTGCACGCGGTCGGGGAAGCTGATGGGGGCGAAGTAGCGGCACTGCGTCTCCACCACCAGGCCCACCGCCGGCGACGCCTCCAGGTCCAGCGCGCCGGCCTCGATGAGCAGCCGGTTCACCGCGGTGTCGAAGAAGCCGTAGTAGACGACGTTGTTGACGTGGCGGTAGGCGTCGTTGTCGGCCCAGCGGGTGTCGATGGCCGTGAAGTGCGCGAAGGCGTCGCGCGTGGCCGGCGGGGTGCGTTCACTCATGCGCCGGATTCTGGCGCGGCGCCCACGGCCCGGGCACGACCTGCGCCTCGTCGGCACCCGGCCACGGCGGCATCGTCACGCCCAGCACGGCCAGCGGCTGGTCGTCGGCGGCGCGGAACTGGAAGGCCGTGCCGCAGGGGATGTCCACGCAGACGCCGGGCTCCAGCGTCACCACGGTGGAGCCGCCTTCACCACGCCGCCAGAGTTCGCCACGGCCGGACAGCACCCACCACAGCTCGTCCACCGACCGGTGCACCACCGCGGCCGCCACCTGGCCGGCGTCGAGCTCGAAGCGCGCCATGCTGCCGCGGCCCGGCACGTCGAGCAGCACGCGCACGCGCGAGCCGTCCGGGGCGGTGACCACGGGGGCGGCGTCGACGGCAAGGCTGCGGTGGGGGCGCATGGCGCGATGCTGCCCGATTTTCCGCGGCGCCGGCGCTGCCCCGACGCAGGGACGGCGCCGGACAGGCACGCCGGCGGCCGGGGGCCCGGCGCCTAGAATTCGGGGCATGTCCACCCCCGTCACCCCGCGCCGCCTGTTCGTCACCACGGCGCTGCCCTACGCCAACGCGCCGTTCCACATCGGCCACATGATGGAGTACATCCAGGCCGACATCTGGGTGCGCTTCCAGCGCATGCGCGGTCACGAGGTGCACTTCGTCTGCGCCGACGACGCGCACGGCGCGCCCATCATGATCGCGGCGGAGAAGGCGGGCAAGACGCCGCAGGCCTTCGTGGCCGAGATCGCGGCCACGCGCCCCCGGTACCTGCAGGGCTTCCACATCGGCTTCGACCACTGGCACAGCACCGACGCGCCGGAGAACCACGAACTCGCGCAGGACATCTACCGCGCCCTGCGCCGCGAAGGCCTGATCGGCGAGCGCACCATCCAGCAGTTCTACGACCCGGTCAAGGGCATGTTCCTGCCCGACCGCTACATCAAGGGCGAGTGCCCCAAGTGCGGCGCCAAGGACCAGTACGGCGACTCCTGCGAGGTCTGCGGCGCGGTGTACGCCCCCACCGAGCTGAAGAACCCGTACTCCGCGCTCTCCGGCGCCACGCCGGAGCTGCGCAGCAGCGCGCACCACTTCTTCCTGCTCAGCTCGCAGCGCTGCCTCGAGTTCCTGCAGGACTGGACCTCCACCCCCGGCCGCCTGCAGCCCGAGGTGCTGAACAAGATCCGCGAGTGGTTCGCGCCCGACGAGCAGGGCCACGTGAGCCTGTCGGACTGGGACATCTCGCGCGACGCGCCCTACTTCGGCATCCGCATCCCCGATACCGAGGACAAGTACTTCTACGTCTGGCTCGATGCACCGGTGGGCTACCTGGCGTCGCTGAAGGGCCACTTCGCGAAGCTGGGCCTCGACTACGAGGCCTACGTGGCCGACCCGGCGGTGGAGCAGATCCACTTCATCGGCAAGGACATCACCTACTTCCACACGCTGTTCTGGCCGGCCATGCTGCACTTCAGCGGCCGCAAGACGCCCGACCACGTGTTCGTGCACGGCTTCCTGCAGCTGTCGGGCGAGAAGATGAGCAAGAGCCGGGGCACGGGGCTGTCGCCGCTGCGCTACCTGGAACTGGGCATGAACCCGGAGTGGCTGCGCTACTACCTGGCGGCCAAGCTCAACGGCCGGGTGGAGGACGTCGACTTCAACCCCGACGACTTCATCGCCCGCGTCAACGCCGACCTCATCGGCAAGTACGTCAACATCGCCAGCCGCGCCGCCGGCTTCCTGGCCAAGCGCTTCGGCGGCGAGCTCTCCGCCGACCTGGGCGTGGAGGGCCGCCTGTTGCTGGACGGCCTGCGCGCCCCGGCCGAGGCCATCGCCGAGCTCTACGAGACGCGCGAGTACGGCAAGGCGCTGCGCGAGGTGATGGCGCTGGCCGACCGCGTCAACGAGTACGTGGACCGGCACAAGCCCTGGGAGCTGGCGAAGCAGGAGGGCATGGATGCCTTGCTGCACGACGTCTGCAGCGTCTGCATCGAGGCCTTCCGGCTGCTGACGCTCTACCTGAAGCCGGTGCTGCCGGCGCTGGCCACGCAGGTGGAGGCCTTCCTGGGCGTGCCGCCGCTGCAGTGGGCCGACAGCGCCCGCGCGCTGGGCCGCCACCGCATCGGCGCCTACCAGCACCTGATGCAGCGCGTGGATCCGAAGCAGATCGACGCCCTGCTCGCGCCGCCCGAGCCCATCGCCGTGCCGGCGCCGCTGCCCGGCGGCGAGGCCATCGCCGAGACCATCACCATCGACGACTTCGCCAAGGTGGACCTGCGGCTGGCGAAGATCGTGGCGGCCGAGCGCGTGGAAGGCAGCACCAAGCTGCTGCGCCTCACGCTGGACGCCGGCGAAGGCCGCACGCGCAACGTCTTCAGCGGCATCGCCAGCGCCTACGCGCCGGAGCAGCTGGCCGGCAAGCTCACGGTGCTGGTGGCCAACCTGGCGCCGCGCAAGATGAAGTTCGGCGTCAGCGAAGGCATGGTGCTGGCCGCCAGCCATGCCGACGAGAAGGCCCACCCCGGCCTCTACGTGCTGGAACCCTGGCCCGGCGCGGTGCCGGGCCTGCGCGTGCGCTGAGCGGGCATGAACCCCCGATGAGTCCCCAGGGCCCTTCCCGCCGCCGGCGCTTCATCGCGCTGCGGCACCACTGCGGGCCGCCGGACCTGCGTCAGTCCCGTTCGCTGACGCCACCTGTTCCGGAGGTTCCCGCTTGGCCCTGCAACTCCACCCCTTCCGCCCCCGGCTGCTGAACGACCTGCGCGGCTACGGCCGCGCACAGGCCCTGGCCGACATCGGCGCCGGCCTGACCGTCGGCGTGGTCGCGCTGCCGCTGGCCATGGCCTTTGCCATCGCCAGCGGCGTCGACCCGCAGGCCGGCCTCGTCACCGCCATCGTCGCCGGCTTCCTGATCAGTGCGCTGGGTGGCTCCAGCGTGCAGATCGGCGGGCCGGCCGGCGCCTTCATCGTCATCGTCTACGGCATCGTCGAGCGCTACGGCCTGGCCAACCTGCTGATCAGCACCATGCTCGCCGGCGTGCTGCTGATCGCGATGGGGGCACTGCGGCTCGGGGCCCTGGTGCGCTACGTGCCGGTGTCCATCGTCATCGGCTTCACCAACGGCATCGCGGTGCTCATCGCGCTCAGCCAGGTCAAGGACTTCCTGGGCCTGGACATCGCGAAGATGCCGGCCGACTTCTTTGCCCAGATCGGCACCCTGGCCGGCGCGCTGCACAGCGTGAACCCGGCCGCGGTGGCCATTGCCGCGGCCTGCCTGGCGGTGGTGGTGCTGTGGCCCAAGTCCTATGCCATGCCCACCGCACCCGTGGGCCTGCTGGCCAAGGCGCGGCGGGTGGCCGCGCATGTGCCGGGCACGGTGGTGGCGCTGGTCGGCGCCACGCTGGCCGTGACCCTGCTGCACCTGCCGGTGGAGACCATCGGCAGCCGCTTCGGCGGCATCCCGCAGACGCTGCCGCCGCTGGCGCTGCCGGCCTTCGACTGGGTGACGGTGCAGCAGCTGGTGGTGCCCACGCTGACCATCGCGCTGCTGGGCGCGGTGGAGTCGCTGCTCTGCGCCCGCGTGGCCGACACCATGGCCGACGTGCCCCGGCACGACCCCAACCAGGAGCTGATGGCCCAGGGCGTGGCCAACATCGCCGCGCCGCTGTTCGGCGGCATCCCGGCCACCGGCACGGTGGCGCGCACGGTGACCAACCTGCGCGCCGGCGGCCGCACGCCGGTGGCCGGCATGGTGCACGCGGCCACGCTGCTGGCGGTGATGCTGGTGGCCGCGCCGCTGGCGATGAACGTGCCGCTGGCGGCGCTGGCCGGCATCCTGATGTTCGTGGCCTGGAACATGGGCGAGTGGCACGAGTTCGCCCGCCTGCGCCGCTTCCACGCCACCTACCGCGCGGTGCTGCTGGGCACCTTCGTGGCCACCGTGGTCTTCGACCTCACGGTGGCGGTGCAGCTGGGGCTGGTGATGGCCTGCGTGTTCTTCATCTGGCGCATGGGCCAGCTGTTCAGCGTGGCGCCGGCGGTGCAGCACCCGCTGCCGCCGGGCGTGGTGGCTTTCGAGCTCTACGGCTCGCTGTTCTTCGGCGCGGTGGGCAAGATCGAGGCGCTGCCGGAGCGCGTGCCCGAAGGCACGCGCGCGGTGGTGCTGGAGATGCACCGCCTGGTGCTGCTGGACACCTCGGGCCTGGACGCGCTGCAGCAGCTGCACCGCGCGCTGAAGAAGCGCGACGTGGCCCTGGTGCTGGCGCACGTGAACGAGCAGCCGCTGGGCCTGATCCGGCGCAGCGGCTTCGAGGCCGAGCTCGGGCCGGCGCAGATCGTGCCGACGGTCAGCGACGCCGTGGCCGGCGTGCCTTGAGCTCGGCCCTGGCGGCGGCCTTGGCCGTCGCCTCGAACAGCCGCCGCCCCTGCGCGCGCCAGGCCGCGGCCTCGCGGGCGCAGGCGGCGTCGGCATAGCGCGTCTCGGCCGCCAGCCAGCCGAGCACGAAGCTGCGCGCCTCGCCGGCCGGCCAGGCGGCCACCGCGGTGCGCGCCACGACCAGGTCGTTCCAGCGGCCCAGCGTGTCCTGCAGCCGGCGCAGCGCCGCGGTCTCGCGCCGGTAGGCCTTGGCCGGCAGCAGGTCGGCGGCGAACTCCAGCAGGTAGCGCAGGCGCTTGAGCCGCTTGCGCAGGCGGTGGCGGCCCGCCTCGTCCAGCGTGGCCCAGTCGCGCGCGTCGCGCCGGGCACGGCGGTGCCAGCCGCCCAGCACCTCCAGCGCCACCGGACCCCAGGGCTCGGGCGCGGGCTCCGGGCCCGGCCGCATCAGGGCCATCAGCTGCAGCCACAGCCGCGTGGTGCCCGGCGCCGTCAGCGCGGTGACGGCGGTCATGCCCTCGGCCGGCACCGCCGGCGCGGGCGGCAGCGGGCCGCCGGTGGCCTGCAGGTCGGCCAGGGCCGGGGCCAGGGTGACGGCCAGCACGTCGGCATCGCGGGTGCCGCCCAGGGCGGCGAACAGCGTGGCCAGGGCGGCATCGCGCACGGGGTCGGCGGGCCCCAGCGCGCGCAGCACGCTGCGCAGCCGGCGCAGCGCCACGCGCAGCTGGTGCACGTGGTCGGGCCCGTGGGGGCCTTCGGTGACGGCCGCGGCGTTGGGCAGCGCGTGGGCCAGCGTGGCCGCCACCAGCGCCGCCCGCGCCACGCCCAGCGGCTGCGCGGCCGGGGGCTGCGGCGTCTCGCCGCGCACCACGGGGCGCTGCGCCAGCCCTTGCTGCAGCCACTGCGCACGCTCGCTCTTGGTGGCCGGGTCGGGCCGCAGGCCGAAGCGCGCCGCCCAGCGCGACGCCAGGTCCAGCAGCGCCGGCACGGGGCCCGCCAGCAGCTCCAGCTCCAGCTCCGCCACCGGGGCGCGGGCCTCGCCGGCGGTCACCTCGCCCACGTCCAGCGCCAGCTCCACGCGCGCGCCGGCGTGGCGCACCACCCGCTTCAGGCGCGTGATGGCGGTGCCATGGCGGGCCTGCACCGGCTGGCCCTGCAGGGCGCGCAGCAGCGCCTGCCCGGCCGGGTGGCCGGCGTGCAGGGCAGCGTCGGGGGCCGGCGGGTCGCCGCCGCCGGCGTCGGGCCGCGGCACCTCGTGCTCCAGGCGCTGCACCAGGCCGTCGCCCGGGCCCTTGAGCGTCTGCACCCACACGCCACCCTCGCGCCGCAGGCGCCAGGCCAGGCGGGCGGCGGCCAGTCGACCGTCGGCGGTGTCGAAGTAGACCGCGTGCAGGCCCTCGGTGCGCGCGCGGGCGGTGGCCAGGGCGCGCCGCAACGCCGGCAGCCGCTCGGGCGGCACCTGGAACTTCAGCTCGATCTCGGTGCCGTCGTCAGGGTTTGCCATGGGCAGGCCGGATAAAATCGCTGGTTGCCATTGTCGCCCGAGCCCGCCATGCCGCTGTTCTGGAAACCGTACAAGTCCGACGTCACGCAGTTCATCGACGAGCTGAAGGCCAGGAAGCCCACGCTGGAGGCCGAGCAGCGCGCCGGCCGCGCCCTGCTCTGGGACCAGCAGATCGACCGCCAGGCCCAGGCCGAGTACCGGGCCGCCCGCGTGGCGCAGAAGCCCTACGTCTACCAGAACGAACCGGTCCAGCGCGGCTGACGCCCGCCCCATGGACGGCGTCACCGTCGACGAGGCCGACGCGGCGGGCGGCGGCCCCCGCCCCGCGCCCGAGGTCGTCGACCAGGTGGCCGTTGCGCGCCTGTACGGCGAGCCGCTGTTTGCGCTGCCGCAGGACCTGTACATCCCGCCGGATGCGCTGGAGGTCTTCCTCGAGGCCTTCGAAGGGCCGCTGGACCTGCTGCTCTACCTGATCCGCAAGCAGAACTTCAACATCCTCGACATCCCGCTGGCCGACGTGACGCGCCAGTACCTCGACTACGTCGAGCAGATCCGCCGCCGCAACCTGGAGCTGGCCGCGGAGTACCTGCTGATGGCGGCCATGCTCATCGAGATCAAGAGCCGCATGCTGCTGCCGCCGAAGCGGAGCGAGGACGGCAGCGAGCCCGAGGACCCGCGGGCCGAGCTGGTGCGGCGGCTGATCGAGTACGAGCAGATCAAGCTCGCCGCCGCGAAGCTCGACACCCTGCCGGTGCTGGGCCGCGACTTCCTGCGGGCGCAGGTGCACATCGAGCAGAGCCTGCAGCCGCGCTGGCCGGAGGTGAACACCGAGGACCTGCGCGCCGCCTGGGCCGACATCCTGCGCCGTGCCCGGCTCAACGCCCACCACACCATCAGCCGCGAGCAGCTGTCGGTGCGCGAGCACATGAGCATCGTGCTGCGCAAGCTGCAGGGGCGGCGTTTCGTGGAGTTCCACGACCTGTTCGACCCCACGCGCGGCGTGCCGGTGCTGGTGGTCACCTTCATCGCGATGCTGGAGCTGTCGCGCGAGCGCCTGCTGGAGCTGACGCAGGCCGAGGCCTTCGCACCCATCTACGTGCGACTGGCGTACCAGCCGGCCTGAACGCGCCCGGCACGCGTGCCGGGTCGCTCCTCGCCCGCGCGGCCCGGCAACGCTCAAGTTCGCGCCGCGGCGGCCGATCTCCGGTCGATGCGCCCGAACCCCCTGCCGCCCACCCTGCTGGCCGCCGCGCTGCTGGCGGCCCTCCCCGCGCCAACGCAGGCCGCCACCGGCCGCAACCTCGTCGTGATGCCTGCCGCCGGGACGGCCACGGCCAGTGCCGAACGCCGGCTGGCCCTGGTGATCGGCAACGCCGGTTACGCCGACGCCCCGCTGCAGAACCCGGTCAACGACGCCCGCGCGATGGCACGTGCGCTGGAGGCGGCCGGCTTCGAGGTGATGCTGCACACCGACGCCGACCAGCGCACGCTGCTCACCGCCCTGCGCGAGTTCGGCCAGCGCCTGCGCGGCGGCGGCACCGGGCTGTTCTACTTCGCCGGGCACGGCATGCAGATCAAGGGCCGCAACTACCTGATTCCGGTGGGCGCCGACATCCGGCGCGAGGACGAGGTGGCCTACCAGTCGATGGACGTGCAGGCGGTGCTCGACAAGATGGACAGCGCGGCCAACGGCACCAACCTCGTGATCCTGGACGCCTGCCGCAACAACCCCTTTGCGCGCAGCTTCCGCTCCTCGCAGCAGGGGCTGGCGCCGGTGGACGCGCCGGTGGGCACGCTGGTGGCGTTTGCCACCAGCCCCGGTGCCGTGGCCAGCGACGGCAGCGGCGACAACGGCCTCTACACCCGCCATCTGCTGCAGGCCCTGGCCGAGCCCGGGCGCAAGGTGGAGGAGGTGTTCAAGCAGGTGCGCACCGCGGTGCGGCGCGACTCCCAGGGGCAGCAGGTGCCGTGGGAGAGCACCTCGCTGGAGGGCGACTTCTATTTCCATCCGCCCACAGCGGTGGCGGCAACGCCGGCCGCACCGGTGCCGGCACCCGACCCGCTGGCCGCGCTGGACGACGCGCCGTGGGAGACCGTGCGCGACAGCGCCTCGGCCGTCGAGCTGCAGGCCTATCTGCGCCGTTTCCCGGCCGGGCGCCACGCGGCGCTGGCGCAGGTGCAGCTCGCGGCACTGTCGTCGATGGCACCGCCGCCCGTGCCCGCGCCAGCGGCGACGGTCCCGGCCGCGCCGCCGGCCAGCGGCACGGCGACTGCCGGTGCGGCTCAGACCCAGGACGCCGCGGCGTTCCCCAACGCCACGGAGCGGCTGGCCACGACGCTGCCCCTGCCGCCAGGTGCCGAGCCGGAGCCCGAGCGCGAGTCTCGGCCCCTGTCCGCCGATGGCCTGCCCGCGGCTGCCGAACGCCAGGCCCTGGGCCTGCCGTTCCCCCCAGGCACCGTGCCCGAGTGGGAGCCGGGCCGCAGCAGCGCCTCGGCCGGGGCGGCGCATCACGGCGGGACCGGGGCCGCCGTCCAGGTCAACGCGCACGGCTTTGCCATCGGCGACTACTACACCTACGTGGTCCACGACCGCATCCGCCGGGAGACCAGCGGCGTCAGCAACTGGCGCATCGGGCAGATCGAGGACGAGGGGGTGCTGGTCGTCAGCGGCGGCGCCGTGAAGCTCGATGCCTTCGGCCGCCTGCTGCACCGCAGCAGCCCAGGCTTCGGCAGCGAGACCTGGACCCAGGCCATGACGGTGGCCTGGCCCGGCATGGCGGTGGGCGACGAGCGCCCCATCGACACGGTGCGCCGCCGTGTGGACGTGGAAGGCCGGGTGTCCGAAGGCCGATTCAGCGGCAAGGCGAAGGTGGTGGCCCGCGAGCGCATCACGGTGCCGGCGGGCGAGTTCGACACGCTCAAGGTGCAGGTGCGCACCCGCGGCGACCACGAGCGCGGCGACGGCGCGCGCTGGAGCGTGTACTGGAGCCAGACCTATTGGTGGGCACCAGCCTTGGGGCTCTATGTGGCCATGGAGAGCGACGAGCGGGTGGACGGGCGCCTGGAGGGCCTGTGGCGCCGCGAGCTCTTCAACTACGAGGTGCAAAGGGCCAGGGCGCAGGTCGCGGGGGCCTCGCGGTGAGGCCCGGCAAGGTGGGCCGAACCGGAGTCCTGCTGCTGGCGCTGGCAGGCGTCCTGGCCCTGCCAGGAACGGCGGGTGCCGCAGGGCGCAGCGACCGTCACGCGCTGATCATCGGCGTGGGCGAGTACCGCGCCGACCCGGCCCGCCCGGTGACACCGCTGCTCGGCGTGCGCCACGACATGGACAGCGCACGGGCCATCGCGGCACGGCTGGAGGTGCCGGCGTCGCAGACCACCGTGCTGCAGGACGCCGCCGCCACGCGTGCCGGCATCACCCAGGCATTGCAGGCACTGCGGCAGCGCGTGCAGCCGGGCGACCGGGTGTTCGTCTACTGGTCAGGACACGGTTCCCGTTTCCATGACGCCCAGGCCGGCGGCTGCGTCGAGACGTTGATCCCGCACGACCTTCAGGACTTCACGCACCGCGAGTTCGCCGCGATGCTCCAGCCCGTGGGCGACGTGGCCGGCAAGCTGTTCGTCGTCTATGACGCCTGCCACTCCGGCAGCGGATCGGCCGCGAGCCGGGCGCTCGGGCCCTGGCGCGCCAAGACGGCCGGCGTGTCCGAAGCCTGCAGCGTGCCGAGCAACCTGCGCACACGCAGTTTCGCGCAGGCCGCGCGGGAGTCCGGCCTGGGCCAGGCCGACGTCGTGCACATCGCCAGTTCACGGCCCGACGAGGTCAGCTTCGACCATGCCGACCGCGGCGGGCTGGCCACCGTCTCGCTGCGCGACTGCCTGCTTGGCGGCGCGGCCGACACCGACGGCAGCGGCGCCGTCTCGGCCCGCGAGCTGGTGCAGTGCGCGCAGCAGCGCGTGGAAGCCACGCTGCGCGGCCAGCCGCAGCTGCTGCCGCATCACCTGACCCTGGCCGGCAACCCCGACTTCGTGCCCGCGGGCTTCCGCGGCAGCGCGCCGCCGGCGCCGCCGGCACCGATGGCCACGCCGGCGCTGCTGGCGCAGCTGCAGGCCCAGGCCGACAGCCGGCGCACGGTGCGCGTGCGCACCGAACGCGACCGGCTGCGCATCGGCAGCGACGCCCTCTCGCTCGCGGTGGAGTCCAGCCACGATGGCTGGGTGTACGTGGCCATGGCCGGCAGCGACGGACGCTCGACCACGCTGCTGTTCCCGAATGCGCTGGACGCCGAGCACCGCATCCGTGCGGGGCAGACGCTGGTGCTGCCACGGCCCGCATGGCGCCTGGTGGCCGCCGGGCCACCAGGCCGCAACCGGCTGCTGGTGGCCGTGACCGACCGCCCGCGCGACCCCGCGCTGCTGGCGGCGCGCGCGAGCGGCCCGTTCCTGCTGGCCTCCGATGACGCCGACGGCCGCGCCAGGCTGCACCGGCTGCTGGCCGACACGGCCTTCGGGGCCACGCTGGTGGACATCGAGGAGATCCCCTGAGGCGCCGCATGGCGAGAATGCAGGGATGAATGCCCCTGCTACCACCGACACGTCCAGCGCACCAGCCTCCCCGGACCTGGAACTCCTCCCCCGCGACCTCGAACCCTACCGCCGTGGCAACACCGGCATCGACTGGGTGCACCGCTTCGACAGCGGCCAGCCCGGCCCGCACGTGCTGGTCAATGCGCTGACGCACGGCAACGAGTTCTGCGGCATGGTGGCGGCCACGCACCTGCTGGACGCCGGCGTGCGGCCGCTGCGCGGCACGCTGACGGTGAGCTTCGCCAACGTGGAGGCCTACCGCAGCTTCGACCCGGCGCGGCCCTTCGAGAGCCGGCAGCTGGTGCACAACATGAACCGCATCTGGTCGCCCGCCTGGCTCGACGGCGGCGAGGACAGCCCGGAGCTGCGGCGCGCACGCGAGCTGCGCCCGGTGGTGGCCGCGGCCGACCACATCCTGGACATCCACTCCACCGCGCAGGACGTGCAGCCCTTCTGGGTCTACCCGGCGCACGCGCGCAACGGCGATGCGGCGCGGGCCATCGGCCGCCCGGCCGTGCACCTGGTGATGCCGCAGGGCCTGGGCTCGGGCACGCCGCTGATCCAGCACGGCCTGCACGGCACCGCCGGCCACCATGGCGTGGCCCTGGTGGCCGAGTGCGGCCAGCACTTCCGGCAGGCCACCGGCGTGCTGGCCATCGAGGTCACGCTCGACTTCCTGGCCCACTTCGGGCTCGTGGAGCGCGAGCGCGGTCAGGGCATGCCGGCCGCGCCGGCGCAGCGCTTCGAGCTGCTGCAGACCTGGGTGGTGCAGGACCCGGCGTTCCGCTTCGTGCGTCCGCTGGTGGGCTTCGAGACCTTCGGCGAGGGCGAGCTCATCGCCACCGACGGCGCGCGCGAGGTGCGCGCGCCGTGCCCGCGCTGCACGGTGCTGATGCCCACGCGGCAGCCCATCGTCGGCCGCGAAGGCGTCTACCTGGCGCGGCCGCTGGACTGACGCCCGGCGATCACATCTCCAGGTCGACCTGGATGGCGGCGATGCCCGCCTTGGCGCAGGCGTCGTCGGCATCGCCGCTGGGTGCGCCCGACACGCCGATGGCACCGAACAGCGTGCCGCCGCCCTGGATCATCAGGCCGCCCCCGAAGGCGGCCACGCGCGGCATGCTGCGCAGGCCCGACGAGGGCTGGCCCGGCTGCGTGGCCTTGGCCAGCTCGGTGGTGTCGGTGCGGAAGCTCAGCGCCGTCCAGGCCTTGTCGGTGGCCACGCCGGGCGTGTGCGGGCCGGCGAAGCGGTCGCGGATCATGGCCTGCGCCACGCCGGAACGGTCCACCACCGCCACCGCCACCTGGTAGCCGGCCTTGCGGCAGGCCGCGAGCGCGGCGTTGGCGGCCTTCTGCGCCGCCTCCGGCGTGAGCATGCGCACACTGAAGCTCGCATCCTCGGCCCAGGCGGGCAGGGACAGGGCAATCACGGCAGCGGCAAGGGCAAGGGTTCGCATCGCGGGTCTCCTGGATTGACGTGCGCAAGCCCTGCGGCGCGCACCCGGGGTTGAATATCAGCGTTTACTGATACTCAAGTGTGGCACAGCAGGGACAAGGTCCACAAGGCAATCGCCGCCCCGGTCTCGCGCGGGTGACGCTGCGCGCCGGCATCCCGCAGCACCCGGGCCCAGGCGCTGACCGCGATGCCGGTGGCGGCACGCTGTCGCGTGGCGCCCGCGCTCAGTCGCGCACGAACACCGCCGCGCTGCGCGCCGGCACCGTGAACTGGCCGGCGGCCGCCGACCAGCGCGCATCGGCCGCCACGCGGGTGTCGGCCGCGCCGGGCGCCAGGTGCACCGGGTGCAGCCGCCAGCCCTGCCCCGCCAGCGCCGGCGCGCCGATGGTCTGGGCACTGGTGCCCACGTTGATCAGGTAGACCAGCCCGCGCCAGCCGGCGCCGGGGTGGCCCTGGCCGTCCAGGTGCGCGGCCAGCACCGTGGGCACCTGGGCCGACCCGGTGTTCAGGAAGGTCAGCCGCGCACGGATCTCGTCGGCGCTGCGCAGGCGCAGCAGCGTGCTGCTGGCGCGGATGCGCAGCAGGTCGCGGAACTGGTCGCGCGTCCAGGCGATGTCGCCCGGCACCGGCTTGATGCCCGGCGTGGCCAGGATGGGCCCCATCACGCCCCAGTTGGCGCCGTTGTCGGCCAGCGGCGGCAGGCCGACGCCGAAGTTGTTGTCGGTGTAGGTCCAGTCCAGCCGGTTGAACCAGTCGCCGCTGTCGTAGCTGTTGCGGTCCAGGCTCTTGCTGCGCAGCGTGTCCATGCCGGCATGGAAGTAGGCCGTGCCCTGGCTGAAGGCCACGATGGCCGCGCCCAGCATCTGCACGCGCGCCCGGTCGGCGGTGGGGGTGCCGGCCGGCAGCTTGAAGGCGCCCACGTCGAACAGCGTCCAGTTGTCGTGGTTCTCCACGTAGTTGACCACCTCGCCCGGCTGGCTGACGTAGCCCACGCCGCCCACGTCCTGCAGCGGCAGCGTGGCGTCCCAGTGCGTGGTGAGCGGGTAGTCGCGCACGGACCCGGCCAGCGCGCCCTTGATCAGGTCGCCCAGCCACATCAGGTCGCTGGCCGGTCGGCCGCCGCCCAGCGCATTGGGTGCGTAGTGCAGCCCGGTGATGAAGCCCTGGCGGGCCACCAGCTCGTCGCCGCCGTCGAAGCCGCTGCCGCCGCGCACGGCGTCGCGCATCTTGTCGCCGAAGGTGCCGATGCCACTGCCGTTGAGGCTGCCCTGGCTGGCCTGCACGAAACGCGCGCCGTCGGCCACCTCGCCGAAGTTCCAGCCTTCGCCGAACAGCTGCACCGGGCGCCCGGCCGCGGCGTTCACCGCCGCCTGCAGTCGCTCCATGGCCTCGCGCGGCTGGTGGCCCATGAGGTCGAAGCGGAAGCTGCTGATGCCGTAGTGCCGCACCCACAGCACCGCCGAGTCGATCATCAGCTTGGCCATCATGCGGTGCTCGGTGGCGGTGTTCTCGCAGCAGGTGCTGCGCTCCACCTCGCCGGCGGCGTTCAGGCGGTGGTAGTAGCCGGGCACCACGCGGTCGAGCACGCTGCGCGCGTTCTGCCCGCTGGCGCTGGTGTGGTTGTAGACCACGTCCATGCCCACCCGCAGCCCGGCGCCGTGCAGCGCCATCACCATGCGCCGGAACTCGACGATGCGGCGCGCGCCGTCGGCCGCATCAGTGGCGTAGCTGCCCTCCGGCGCATTGAAGTGCCAGGGGTCGTAGCCCCAGTTGAAGCAGTCGGCCGACGCGGACGCGCTCACCGCCGCCTGCTGGGCCTGCGCATCGGGCGCGGCCGCAGGCACGGCCGGCGTGCTGCAGCCGGCCTCGGGCACGCTGGCGATGTCGAACACCGGCAGCAGGTGCACGTCGGTCAGGCCGGCGGCGGCCAGCGCGCGCAGGTGCGCCATGCCGGCCGAGCCGCTCTCGGTGAAGGCCATGTACTTGCCGCGGTGCGCCGGGCTGACGCTGGCGTCGTGCACCGAGAAGTCGCGGACGTGCAGCTCGTACACGCTCATGTCGGTGGCCGCCGCCACGGTGGCCGGGGCGCGGCTGGCGGCCCAGCCCTCGGGGGCCAGCGCCGGGCTCGCGAGGTCGGCGATGAAGCTGCGTGCACTGTCGGTGCTCAGGCTCACAGAGTAGGGGTCGGTGACGAGGTTGCGCACCACGCCCACGCCACGCACGAACACCTCCACCGCATAGCGGTAGCTGCGGCCCGACAGGTCGCCGCTGCGCGCCGCCGACCAGCTGCCCGTCGCGGCGTCGAAGGCCATCTCGTCGACGGTGACGGCGTCGCCGGTCGGGGTGTCGTAGGTGAACACCAGCACCCGGCGCGCGGTGGGCGCCCACAGGCGGAAGCGGGTCTGGCCGCCGGCGATGGTGACACCGAGGTCGTCGAGGCCCTCGGCCGCGGCGTAGAGGTCGTCGAGCAGGCCGGCCAGCTGCGCCGTGGTGGCGTTGACCACGCGGCCCTGGGCGTCCTCCTGCACCAGCACGAGCTGCTCGCGCAGCAGCGCGGGCAGGCGCCCGAGGTCGGCGTCGCGCACGCGCCAGCGCGAGCCCAGGCCCACCCACTTGAAGCGCTCGGCCACGGCCGCGTCGGGCGCCGGCGCGGGCTCGAGCACCAGCGCGCCATCGGCGCCGCTGGCCGCCGCGCCCAGCGGCGCGCGCACCTGGCCGGTGGCCGAATGCAGCAGGCGCACGGTGCCGGCGCCGTCCACGCGCGGCCACTGCAGGGTGCGCCGGTCCAGCCACACGGCGCGCGCATCGGTGGTCGAGGCCGAGCGCAGGTCGGGCACGGCGGTGTAGACGCTGCGGTCCTGCTGCACCAGCCAGACCTCGCCCACCTGTCCGCTCACGGTGAGCGCGGCGAAGTCCACGCGGATGTTGTCGGGCCGGCCGTCCTTGTCGTTCTCGTTGGGGGCCTGTCCGTGGATGATGAACTCCAGCGAGCGCCGCGAGGCGTCGTCCCTGGGGTTCAGCACGGGGATGTCGAACACCACCTCGCCGGCACGCGCGGCGTGGCCGGGCATGCGCTCGAAGGGCACGGCGCGGGCCCACTGGTCGATCGCCACGCCGGCGGGCAGGCGCGCGGTGTCCACGCCACTGCCGGGCCACAGGTGCAGGCCCCAGGCGGCGTAGTCGTTGTCGTAGCGCTTGTAGTGCACGCGCACCCAGGCGATGTCGGGCGGCCCGCCGCTGCCGGGGCGGCTGGTGTAGGTGACCGGGTCGCCCTGGATACGCCAGATGACGTTGGCCCCCGGCGTGAGCACGTGGCTCTGGTCGGCGCCGCCGTGGTCCTTCTCGTCGCCCTTGTGGAAGAGGTAGCCCACGGTGCCGCTGGAGGACAGCAGCGGGATCTGGTAGACGGCACCGAAGTCGTCGCGCGCACTGGCGTTGTGGCCGTTGTTCCAGCCCGGGTCGGCACCGGCATTCCAGCTGTGCACCTGCCAGCCGTCGTAGTCGCCGGCCGTGCGTTGGTAGTGGATGGTCAGCGAGGTGGGCTCGGGCCCGCTGCCGCCGCCTCCCCCGCCGCCGCCGCCGCCACCCCCGTCCGCGCCAGGTGCGGGCACCGCATGCAGCACCGTCTGGTGGCCGGCGTTGCCCAGGGCCAGCAGGGGGTCGGGCGCGCTGCCGCCGCCACCGGCCGGCGGCGGGGTGCCGCCGTCGGTGCCGCCGCCACCGCCGCAGGCGGCGAGCCCGACACCGAGCAGCACCGCCGTCGCCAGCGCCATCGCCAGCATGCGGGCCGCCTGCCACCCGCCCCGTCCCGCCGTCCGCCACCGCTCGAGCATCGCCGTCCCTCCGTCAACGGGCCGGATGCTGGTAGCGAAACTACACAGGCAACAGGGCAGATTCCCCTACACAAGCCGACTACATCGGCGGCCCTGTAGTGAAACTACGCCGAAACTACTTGACCAGCCGGTTCAGGCGCTCGGCGTCGAAGGTCTCGGTGGTGTGCGCGTCCTGCGGCACGCAGTCGTCGGCCGGCAGCTCGCGGGCGCGCGCGGAGAGCTTTTCGATGGCCGCCCACAGCAGCGCGATCTGGTGCTCGTGGCCGGCGGCGTTGTCGATCAGCCCCTTCATGGCCTGGGCCACCGGGTCGTCGCCCTGGGTCACGCCGTAGGCCGAGAAGCCCATGCGCGCGGCCGCGGCCTCGCGCTGCGCATCGCCCTCGGCCTGCAGCACGCGCGCCGGGTTGCCCACCGCGGTGGCGCCCGGCGGCACCGGCTTGACCACCACCGCACCCGATCCCACGCGCGCGCCGTCGCCCACGGTGAAACCGCCCAGCACCTGGGCGTTGGCCCCGACGATCACGCCGCGGCCCAGCGTGGGGTGGCGCTTGGCGCCCTTGGACAGCGAGGTGCCGCCGAGCGTGACGCCCTGGTAGATGGTGCACTCGTCGCCGATCTCGGCCGTCTCGCCGATCACCACGCCCATGCCGTGGTCGATGAACACCCGGCGGCCGATGGTGGCGCCCGGATGGATCTCGATGCCGGTGAGGAAGCGGCCCAGGTGCGAGATGAAGCGGCCCGGCCAGCGCCAGCCGCGCCGCCAGGCGGCATGCGCCCAGCGGTGCATCACCAGCGCGTGCAGCCCCGGGTAACAGGTCAGCACCTCCCAGCGCGAGCGCGCAGCGGGATCCCGCTCGAGGATGCAGGCGATGTCTTCGCGGAGGCGCTGGAACATGGTGGCCCCAGTCTAGCCGCGGCCGGCGTTTTCTGCCGCGGGCGCCGCGCCGGGCCCTGGCGGGGTCCCGGCCGCTCCGGCGGCGCCGCTGCCGGCCGCACGCTGCACCGCCCGCGCGATGCCGCGCAGGATGTGCAGCTCCTCCTCGCGCAGCTGGCTGCGGTTGAGCAGCTGCTGAAGGCGCGGCATGAGCTTCTTCGGTGCCGCCGGGTCGAGGAAGCCGATCTCCGTCAGCACCGCCTGCCAGTGCGCCAGCGCGTCGTCCACGGCCCGCATGTCGGCCAGCGCGGCTGGGGCGGTGCGCGCCGCGATGTCGAACGAGCCCAGCGCCTGCCGCCATTCATAGGCGATCAGCTGCACCGCCTGTGCCAGGTTCAGCGAGCCGTAGCCCGGCGCCGTGGGGATGCTCAGGCAGCCGTGGCAGCGCCAGACATCGGCATTGGCCAGGCCGTGGCGCTCGCCGCCGAAGACGAAGGCCACGCGGCCACCGGCCTCGGCCAGCCGCGGTGCCAGGGCCGCGAAGCACGCGCGCGGCGCGGCCGTCGGCGGCCCGAAGTCGCGCGGGGTCATGGCGGTGGCCAGCGCGTGCGTGACGCCGTCCAGCGCCTCCGACAGCGTGGGCACGACGCGGGCGCGCGCCAGCACGTCGGCCGCGCCGCTGGCGAAGGCCACGGCCTCCTCGTGCGACAGCACGTCGGCAAAGCGCGGCGCCACCAGCACCAGCTCGCCAAAGCCCATGACCTTGATCGCGCGTGCGGCCGCGCCCACGTTGCCGGCGTGGCTCGTGTGCATCAGCACGAATCGGGTTCCGGTGGGCTCGGACACGCTCGGTAGAATGAGGGTTTTCGCGGACGACATTGTCGCCCGCCCGCTCTTTTCCGCCGCCGCCCCACCCGCCCTCCCGGCCCACAGGACCCCCATGTCGCAGACCCTGCACCCCATGCTCAACATCGCCGTCAAGGCCGCGCGCGCGGCGGGGGCGATCATCAACCGGGGCGCGCTGGACCTCGACATCCTCAAGGTGGGCCGCAAGGGCCCGAACGACTTCGTCTCCGACGTCGACCGGGCCGCCGAGCAGGCCATCATCGACATCCTGCTCGAGGCCTACCCGGGCCACGCCATCCTGGCCGAGGAGACCGGCCGCGAGCGGGGGGCGAAGCACAGCGAGTACCTGTGGATCATCGACCCGCTGGACGGCACCACCAACTTCCTGCACGGCTTCCCGGTGTATGCGGTCAGCATCGCGCTGCAGCACCGCGGCGTCACGCAGCAGGCGGTGGTCTACGACCCCACGCGCAACGACCTCTTCTACGCCAGCCGCGGCCGCGGCGCCTTCCTCAACGACCGCCGGCTGCGCGTGTCCAAGCGCACGCGGCTGTCCGACGGCCTGGTGGGCACCGGCTTTCCCTTCCGCAAGGGTGACAACTTCAAGCGCTACGTGAAGATGTTCGAGGAGGTGATGCAGGCCTGCGCCGGCCTGCGCCGCCCCGGCGCCGCGGCCCTGGACCTGTGCTACGTGGCCGCGGGCTACTACGACGGGTTCTTCGAGATGGGCCTGAGCCCCTGGGACGCCGCCGCGGGCGCCCTCATCATCACCGAGGCTGGCGGCCTGGTGGGCAACTTCACCGGCGAGGCCGACTACCTCTACCAGCGCGAACTGGTGGCCGGCAACCCGAAGGTCTACGGCCAGCTGGTGCAGATCCTGGCGCCCTACACGCGCGTGATCAAGGAGGCCGAGGGCGGCAACACCGGCGCCATCGCCACCGCGGCGGCGGCGCTGGCCGGCGATGCGGCCACGCAGGCGTTCGTGGACGCGGCCTCGCCGCCCAGCCCGGCGCCCGCCGCGGCGCCGGCACCGCGCAAGACGGTGCGCATCCGCAAGGCCGACGCGGCCGCGGACGACGCCGCGCCGTTCTAGGCGGACGGCGCCGCCGGCCCCAGGTCCGGCTGCACGTCGGCGTCCAGCGGCGGCTCGGCCGTGGCGCGCGCCAGCGCCATCCAGGCCATGAAGGGCAGCCGCATCGCACGCGCCGGCGCCGGGCGCAGCACCTCGAGTTGCGCGGCGTCACCCTCGCCGTGCGCCCAGATCACGCCGTAGTCGGCCGGGATCTCGTCGGCCGTGCCGATGCCGGCCTGCAGCACGTACCAGCACTGGCTGGCGATGGCCCGGTAGGCCTCGCGCTTGGCGGCCTTGCGCAGGTCGCTCAGCAGGTCGGCACGGTGCACCTTGATCTCGTGCACCACGGGTTCCACGTGGTCCTCCACCGTGGTGTGGCGGATCGAGAACACGTCGGGCATGGCCACCGACCAGCCGCCACCCTCGGCCGTGCCCGCATGCGGCGGCGCGCGCAGCGACAGGCCGCGCCAGACCACGCGGCCCTGGCGCTGCATCTCCCGCGCCACGCGCGCCACCAGGGCCTCGTGGCGGCTGCGCGCGCCGCGGTGGCGCTGCACGGCGGCGGCGATCAGCGCCAGCCCGGCGTCGGTGACCTGCAGCGTCTCCCGGCCCTGCGCATCGTGCGTGCGCGCCAGCGCGCCGGCCAGCAGCAACTCGGCCTCGACCATGTCGTGGCAGGGCCAGCCGGCGGAGCGCCACAGCGCGCGCAGGCGGCGCTCGTGCACGGCACCCAGGCGGGGCGCGGGCGGTGTCGTCGACTCGTCGACCGGGACCATGCCCTGCAGGTTAGCCGGCTTCGGCCCAGAATCGGCCCATGACCGACACCTCCGACTACACCCCGCCCCAGGTCTGGACGCCGCCCGAATCCAACGGCGGCCAGTTCGCCAACATCAACCGCCCGGTCTCCGGCGCCACCCACGAGCGCGAGTTGCCGGTGGGGCGCCACCCGCTGCAGCTGTACTCGCTGGCCACGCCCAATGGCGTGAAGGTCACGGTGATGCTGGAGGAACTGCTGGCCCTGGGCCACGCGGGCGCCGAGTACGACGCCTGGCCCATCCGCATCGGCAGCGGCGAGCAGTTCGGCAGCGGCTTCGTGGCCGTCAACCCCAACAGCAAGATCCCGGCGCTGCTCGACCGCAGCGGGCCGCAGCCCATCCGCGTGTTCGAGTCGGGCGCGATCCTGCTCTACCTGGCCGAGAAGTTCGGCGCCCTGCTGCCCACCGAGCCCGCCGCGCGCGCCGAGTGCCTGTCGTGGCTGTTCTGGCAGATGGGCAGCGCGCCCTACCTGGGCGGCGGCTTCGGCCACTTCTATGCCTACGCGCCGGCGAAATGGCGCTACCCCATCGACCGCTTCGCGATGGAGGTCAAACGCCAGATGGACGTGCTGGACAAGCGCCTGGCCGAGGTGCCCTACATCGCCGGCGAGCACTACACCATCGCCGACATCGCCATCTGGCCCTGGTACGGCGCGCTGGCCAAGGGCCTCATCTACGACGCCGGGGAATTCCTGCAGGTGCACACCTACACCCACGTGGTGGCCTGGGCCGACCGCATCGCGCAGCGCCCGGCGGTGCAGCGCGGGCGCATGGTCAACCGCCTCAACGGCCCGCTGCAGCACCAGCTGCACGAGCGCCACGACGCCAGCGACTTCGACCTGCGCACGCAGGACAAGCTGGCCGGCGGCGGGGCCGCGGCGTGATCACGCTCTACGACTGCGCCACCGCGCCCAGCCCGCGCCGCGCGCGCATCCTGCTGGCGGAAAAGGGCATCGCGCACCAGACGGTGCCGGTGGACCTGCGCGCCGGCGAGCAGTTCTCCGACGCGTTCCGTGCCGTCAACCCGCAGTGCACGGTGCCGGCGCTGCGCACCGACGAGGGCGTGGTGCTGACCGACAACGCGGCCATCATCGCCTGGGCCGAGGCGGTGCAGCCCGAACCGCCGCTGCTGGGCCACACGCCGCTGGAGAAGGCCGAGGTGGCGCACTGGCACTGGCGCGCCGAGTTCGAGGGCCTGATGGCGGTGGCCGAGGCGCTGCGCAACGGCTCGCCGGCGATGGCCGGCCGCGCCCTGCCCGGCCCGGTGGACTACGCGCAGATCCCGGCGCTGGCCGAGCGCGGCGTGCAGCGGCTGCAGCAGTTCATGGCCGCGCTGGACGCCCGCCTGGCCGACCGGCCGTTCCTGGCCGGCGGCTTCTTCAGCGTGGCCGACATCACGGCGGTGGTGGCGGTGGACTTCGCGCGCATCGTCAAGGTCAAGCCCGACGAGGCGCATCACCCGCATCTGCTGCGCTGGCGCGCCGCCCTGGCGCAGCGGCAGTCGATGACGCTGTAGCAGGCCGCGGACGGCGCCTTCAGGTCACGTAGTCGCCGCTGGCCTCGGGCTGGAAGTCCAGCGCCGCGATGCGGGCCTCGTGGCGGCGGCCGTCGGGCGTGACCCAGGCCACGGTGTCGCCCGCGCGGCGCCCCAGCAACGCCGTGCCCAGCGGCGACAGCACGGAGACGAAGCCGGCCTCGGGCTCGGCGTCGCCGGGCTGGCAGACGACGATCGGGCGCACGCGCGCATCGGCCTCCGCCAGCTGTAGGCGCGCGTAGAGCGTCACCACGTCGGCCGGCACCGCGCGCGAGGGCACGACGTCGGCGTTGTCCAGCAGGTCCTGCAGCGCCGCGGGCAGTGCGGTGCCGCGCCGCGCCAGCGCCCGCAGGCGCACGTGGTCGAGTTCGGTCAGGGTGGGCTCACCCCGGGGCATGGTGGTCATGGTGTTCTCTCCGTTCCTGGCCGCCGGCACATCCGGACAGCCGCGCGCGCATCGAAGGCGGGGCCCGGCGATCGGGGGGTGCTGCGCGCTGGCGGGTGGGTCAGCGGAGGAAGGATCGCCGGGCGGAGGGAGGTGCGGCCGGCGTTCGACGCACGACCGCGGGCCGCGCGATGCCGAGGGCAGGCGCGACGACGGAAGGTCGGGTCGAGGAAAGCATGCCTTGATTGTAGGCCGCCGGTCCTGGCCGCGGGTCGGCTCAGGGGCGCAGCGCCACGCCTTCCCAGGCCATGCCGGCGGCACGCTGCATCAGCCAGGCCTCCAGCGCCCGCCATTCGCCGGCCCCCGCGGGCCAGGGCTCGGCGCGCACGCCGGCCACGCAGCCGCGCATGCGGCGTTCCAGCGAGCCCATGCCCTGCCACTCGAGGCGGTAGGTGGGATAGCCGGTGGGGTGGGCCTGCGGGATGGCCGCACCGCCCAGGCGCTGCCCGGCCCGGTCGTCATGGCACTGCGCGCAGGACAGGTTCAGCTGGCCCAGGCGCTGGCGCCACAGGGCTTCGCCGCGCGCGGCCCACGCCGCCAGCGCCGGGTCGGGCTGCACCGGCCGGCCGCTGCTGCGCTGGGCCACCGCCGCCTGCAACGCGAGCACGGCCGGGCCGTCGGGCCCCTCGGCCGGCAGGCCCAGGTGCTGCGTGCGGCAGGCGTCGATGCGCTCGGCCAGCGCCTGCGGCTGCCCACCGGCGGCACGCGGGTACTGGCCCGCCACCGCCGGCACGTCGGCGTGGCAGTCGGCGCAGCGGCGGCCGGCCGGGCCCGGCTGGCGCCACAGCGCCTGCCCCTCGGCCACGGCCAGCTGGCCCGGGTGCTGGGTCGGGTCGCGCTGCACCTGCTGCAGCGCCGGGCTCATGAAGTGCCAGCCCGGCCGTCGCGGGTCGGCGGCATCCCCGGTGCCTGACAGAAGGGCCAGGGCCCACGCGGCGGCGAAGCGCCGGCGCCTCATGTCACCACCAGCGTGCGCCGCTCCTCGTGGCGAAAGCCCCGGTCGCCGGTCCACGCCAGCACCAGCGTGCCGCTGCGCTCGGCGCGCAGCGGGAAGGCGATGAAGGGGTTGGCCGCCATCGCCGGGTGAAGGTCGGCGGCGAAGACCAGCGCGCCATCGAGGCGGCATTCCAGGCGGGTGACGATGTCGCGCGGCACCAGGGCCCCGCCGGCATCGCGCCGGTGGCCGGTCTCCATCGGGTGCTGCAGCATGGCCCGGATCTCGATCACGGTGCCGCGCGGCGCGCTGTCGGGCAGGTTCACCAGGGCTCGGGTCATGGTCGGGCGTCGGCGAGGCTCAGGCGGGGGTCACTCGATGCAGGCCGCCAGCGTCACCAGCACGTCCACGTGGCGCTGCAGCACCTGGCCGTCGTTCAGGCGGGCCAGCGCCACCAGGCGCTGGCTGGTGGCCAGGCGGATGCGCGCGGCCACCTCGGCACGGCCGCTGTGCGGGCCGAGGTGGGCGCGCAGCACATCGCGCTGCGGGTTGCGCTGGTTGAAGAGCGCGATCTCGGTGACGTGCTGAGCCGCCGTCATCGGGTGGTCCACGCGCACGCGCACCGGCACGGCGTTGCCGTTCTCCACCAGCTCGGCGATCTCCAGCACCAGGCGCGGGTCGTCGCGCGGCAAGGGACCGGCGGCCCAGGCCGCGATGGCGGCCTCCAGCGTGGGCTCCGCCGTGGCCGCCGCGGCGGGCCGCAGCTGCAGCAGCAGCGGGGCCACGAGCAGGCCGGCGCCGATGTCGCGGCGCGTGGTCGTGCGTGTCAGGCCACCTTCGCCCTTGAAGGGCTCCGGCGTGCGCACGTGGGAGCGGCCCGGCGTGCTCACCGCAGCGTCTCCAGGTAGCTCAGCAGGTCTTCCAGCGCCTGCGGCTGCAGCAGCGGCTGCCCGGCGCGCGCGGGCGCCACGCGCGTGAAGCCGTCGTGCCGCGTGGCCGAGGGCATCACGGTGTGCGGGTTGAAGCGCTCCGGCGCCACCAGGCGCTCGCGCAGCTGCTCGCGCGTGTAGCGCGCACCCACGCCCGCGAGGTCCGGGCCCAGCGTGCCGGCCTGCGCCGCCGGCACGCCGGGCAGCGCGTGGCACAGCACGCACAGGCCCTCGCTGCGGCTGGCCGCGATGGCCTGGCCGCGCAGCGGGTCGCCGGCGAGCACGGCCGCGGCCACCAGCAGCGACGCCGGCTCAGGCACGCAGCCGGTGCCGCGACAGCGGCAGCGTGCGGATGCGCTGGCCGGTGGCGGCGAAGATGGCGTTGAGCACCGCCGGCGCCGCCACCGCGATGGTCGGCTCGCCGACGCCGCCCCAGAAGCCGCCGGAGGGCATGACGATGGTCTCCACCTTGGGCATCTCCGCCATGCGCAGCATCGGGTAGGTGTCGAAGTTCTTCTGCGCGATGGCACCGTCCTTCACAGTGCACTCGCCGTACAGCGCCGCGCTCAGGCCGTAGACGAAGCTGCCCTCCACCTGCGCCTCGATCTGCTGCGGGTTGACCGCGTGGCCGCAGTCGGTGGCGGCGACGATGCGGTGCACCTTCAGCTGGCCCTCGGCGCTCACCGACACCTCGGCGCAGGCAGCGACGTAGCTGCCGAAGCCATGCGTCTGCGCCAGGCCGCGGAAGACCTTCTGGCCGCCCACGTCGGGCGCCGGCCGGCCCCAGCCCACGCGCTCGGCCACGGCATCGAGCACGGCGCGGTGCTTCGGGTGGCCCTGCATCAGCTCGCGCCGCAGCGCCAGCGGGTCGCGGCCGGCGGCGTGCGCCACCTCGTCGAGGAAGCACTCCAGGTAGATGGCGTTCTGGTTCAGGTTCACGCCACGCCAGAAGCCGGGAGGCACGTGCGGGTTGCGCATGGCGTGGCTGATGCGCAGCGCCGGGAAGCCGTAGCCGATCATGGCCTCGCCGCCGCCGGCGTTCAGGCCCTGGAAGACCACCGGGTCCTTGCCGTCGCGCACCGCGTTCGGGAACACGGCCTGCAGGATGCTCTGGCCGCTGATGCGCATGTCCAGCGCGGTGACGCGGCCCTGGGCGTCCAGCCCGGCGGTGAGCTTGCACTGCGTGATCGGGTGGTACATGCCATGCGTCATGTCCTCCTCGCGCGACCACAGCAGCTTCACCGGCGTGCCCGGCATCTCCTTGGCGATCAGCACCGCCTGGCGCACCCAGTCGTGCACCGCGCCGCGGCGGCCGAAGCCCCCGCCGAGGTGGATCTTGTAGACCTCGCACTGCGCCGGCGGCAGGCCGGCGGCGGCCGCGGTGGCGGCCAGCGCCGCCTCGCCGTTCTGCGTCGGCGTCCAGACCTCGCAGCGCTCGCGCGTCCAGCGCGCGGTGGCGTTCATCGGCTCCATCGTGGCGTGGTTCTGGTGCGGGTAGGCGTACACCGCCTCCACGCGCCGCGCCGCGGCCGCCAGGGCCGCGCCCACGTCGCCATGGACGTTGCCGTCCACCGCCTGTGCCGCGGTCAGGCCCTCGGCCAGCATCGCGTCCACCTGGGCCTGCTGCACGCCGGCGTTGGGGCCGAGGTCCCATTCGGGCTGCAGCGCATCGAGGGCGGTCTTGGCGCGCCACCAGGTGTCGGCCACCACGGCCACCGCGTTGTCGCCGACGGCCAGCACCTTCTTCACGCCGGGCCGGCCGGCCACGCGCGCGGCGTCGAAGCCCTTGAGCTTGCCACCGAACACCGGGCAGGCGGCAATCGCCGCATGCAGCATGCCGGGGAGCTTCAGGTCGGTGCCGTAGACCTGGCGGCCGTTGACCTTGTCCACGGTGTCCAGCCGCGCCAGGCGCGCGCCGGCGAGCGTCCAGTCCTTGGGGTACTTCAGCGTCACCGCCTCCGGGGCCTTCAGCGTGGCGGCCTGGGCGGCCACCGCACCGTAGGTGGTGCGCCGCCCGCTGCCGGGGTGGGTGATGACGCCCGCGGCGGTGCGGCACTCGGCCGCCGGCACGCCCCACGCACCGGCGGCGGCCTGCACGAGCATGGCACGCGCCTTGGCGCCGCCCTCGCGCACGTACTGCTGCGACTCGCGGATGCCGCGGCTGCCGCCGGTGGAGAAGTTGCCCCACACGCGCCCGCGCGCCAGGTTCTGGCCGGGCGTGGGGTACTCGGTGGTCACGCGCGTCCAGTCGCAGTCCAGCTCCTCGGCCACCAGCTGGGCCAGGCCGGTGAGCGTGCCCTGCCCCATCTCGCTGCGCGCGATGCGGATGACCACCGTCTCGTCGGGCCGCACCACCACCCAGGCGGTGATCTCCGGCCCGGCACCGGCGGCCGCCGCCGCGGTGGGAAAGCCGAACACGAAGGCGCCGGTGCCCGCCGCCGCGGCGGCCGCACCGGTGCCGAGGAAGCCGCGGCGGGTGATGGTGCCGTTCATGCCGTCCTCCGCTGCAGGTGCACGACGTCGATGGCCGCGGTGGTCACGCCGGCGGCCTGCTTGATGGCCGCGCGCACGCGGTTGTAGGTGCCGCAGCGGCAGATGTTGGTGATGGCCGTGTCGATGTCGGCGTCGGTGGGCCGCGGCTTGTCCTTCAGCAGCGCGGCGGCGGCCATCAGCATGCCGCTCTGGCAGTAGCCGCACTGGGGCACGTCCAGCGCCACCCAGGCCTTCTGCAGCGCGTGGCTCAGGCCGTCGGCCGACAGGGCCTCGATGGTGGTGACCTTCTGCCCGGCCTGCACCGCCGACACCGGCAGCGCGCAGCTGCGCACCGGCACGCCGTCGAGGTGCACGGTGCAGGCGCCGCACTGGGCCACGCCGCAGCCGTACTTGGTGCCGGTGAGGCCGAGCTGCTCGCGCAGCACCCACAGCAGCGGGGTGTCGGGTTCGGCGTCGTGCTCGCGCACGGTGCCGTTCACGTGGAGCTGGGGCATGCGGGTCTCCTGTGCAGGGTCGGAAGCGGCCGATGATGCGGCCGTGCACAAAGCCCCGTGCGGCGCTCGGTCACCGCGGGGCGCGGGCCGTGCGCTCACCAGCCGTTGACGCGCTCCCACACCGCCGCCACCGCGTGCCCACCGTCCACCACGTGGTAGCGCTCGTGGGCGGCCGCGGTGAAGCAGCTGTGGTTGGGCAGGATGCGCAGGCGCCGCCCGGGCGGGAAGGCGGCCATGTCCAGCGGCTGCCCGCTGCGCGAGGCCACGCTGGCGATCTCCTGGCTGGCCGAGGCCACGACGAGGTCGCCGATGGGGCGGCCGTCGAGGTCGCAGACCAGGCCGTAGCCGGCGTCGAACGCGTGCCCGGCGGTGGAGCGGTCCTTGCTCAGTGCCAGGCCGCCGGCATCGATGAAGAAGCGGTTCAGCGCCGGCTGGCGGCCGGTGACCTGGGTGAGCACCGACAGCGCCACGTCGTCCACCGTGCAGGCGCCGATGCCGGCCTGGAACAGGTCCTGGAACGGGTAGACGCCCGCCCGGCTTTCGGTGAGGCCTTCCAGCGAGCGCGCGAAGAAGGTGCCGGGGCTGGAGCCGTAGCTGATCATGTCGCAGGGCAGGCCCTCGCGCCGCAGCAGGTCGCGCGCGGCCACCCCGCCGGCGCGGATGCGCTCGGCCAGCGCGGCGATGGCCTCGGTGCCGGGCGCGTCGTAGCTGGCGCCGGCGTAGACCATGATGCCGCGCAGCGCCAGCGACGGTGCGGCGTGGATGGCGCGCGCCATGGCCAGGAAGTCCGGGTCGCCGGCGGCGATGCCGCTGCGGTGGTGGTCCACGTCCACGTCGATCACCAGCGGCAGCACGATGCCTTCGGCGGCGGCGCGGTGGGCATAGGCCGGCACCGCGTCGGCGTCGTGCGCCACGCAGACCACCGTGGTGCCGCCGCGCACCAGCGCGGCGATGCGGGGGATCCTGTCGGCCGCCAGCGGCACCGCATAGAACTGGTCGTGCAGGCCATGCGCGGCAAAGTGCTCGGCCTCGGCCAGCGTGGAGACCGTGATGCCGCGCGCCTGGCGCGCCAGCAGCAGGCGTGCGATCTCGACGTTCTTCGGCGTCTTCAGGTGCGGGCGCAGCCGGATGCCGAGCGCGGCGCAGCGGTCGGCCATGCGGTCGATGTTGCGCTGCAGGCGCGGGCGGTCGAGCACCAGGCAGGGGGTGGGCAGGTCGTGCAGCGTGGTGGGCATGGGGCGGGTCCGTGGTCGGGCGCGCCGGAGTATGCGCCCGGCCACCGGGCCGGCGCCGGTGGGTCCGCGCCTTCAGAGCTCGCATTTGTGGGTGCGCTGATGCGATCTGTGCACCACACGCGTACGTCGCCGCCCCGCCCTTGTGCCCCTGTCGAATCGCCTTCAAGTTGCGCCGCGCGCCGCCGAAGACCGGCCATTCGACATCAGGGAGAGTCCGCATGAAGCTGCAACACAGGGTGACGCTGATGGTGGCCGGCGCGATGGCCATCCTGGTCCTGGCCACGGCCGTCGCGCAGTCCATGGCCGCCGGTGCGCTGGGCACCTACCGTACCGAGGTGCGTGCCGCCGGCGAGCAGGCGCAGGCCGTGGCGGCCATCCGCTCGGCCTTCCAGACCCAGGTGCAGGAATGGAAGAACACGCTGCTGCGCGGCCGCGACGCGGCGCAGCTCGACAAGTACTGGGCCAGCTTCCAGAAGCAGGAGCAGGCCGTGGCCACGCGCACCGCCGAGCTGGCGAACGCGCTGCCGCCCGGCCCGCTGCGCGACCAGGTGCAGGCCTTCGGCCAGGCCCACGAGGCCATGGGTGCCGGCTACCGGCGCGGGCTGGAGGCCTTCCGCGCCGCCGGGGCCGACCACGCCGCCGGCGACGCCGCGGTCAAGGGCATGGACCGCGAGCCCACCGCGCGGCTGGGCGAGCTGATCGAGGCGGTGGACGCCGCCGGCGATGCCGCGGCAGCCCTGGCGGAGGGTCGCGCGCAGCAGGCCCGGCAGGTGCTGCTGGCGAGCGGTGCGCTGTCGCTGGTGCTGGCCATCGGCTTTGCCTTCTGGTACGCCGGGCGCATGCTCGCACCGCTGCTGGACGCCCGCGACCTGGCGCGCCGGATTGCCGATGGCGACCTCTCGGCCCGCATCGAGCCGCGCGGCCGGGACGAGATCACCGAGCTGACCACCGCGCTGCGCGACATGCAGCAGGCCCTGGCGCGCACCGTGCACCAGGTGCGCCAGGGCGCGGAGAGCGTGGCCAGCGCCAGCACGCAGATCGCGCAGGGCAACCACGACCTGTCGGCGCGCACCGAGCAGCAGGCCGGCGCGCTGCAGCAGACCGCCTCCACGATGGAGCAGCTGGCCGCGACCGTGCGCCACAACGCCGACAACGCGCGCCAGGCCGCGCAGCTCGCGCAGGGCGCCTCCAGCGTGGCGCTGCAGGGCGGCGACGTGGTGGGCCAGGTGGTGGAGACCATGAAGGGCATCCAGGCCAGCTCGCAGAAGATCGCCGACATCATCGGCACCATCGACGGCATCGCCTTCCAGACCAACATCCTGGCGCTCAACGCCGCGGTGGAGGCCGCCCGCGCCGGCGAGCAGGGTCGCGGCTTCGCCGTGGTGGCCGGCGAGGTGCGCACCCTCGCGCAACGCAGCGCCGAGGCGGCGCGCGAGATCAAGGCGCTGATCACGGCCAGCGTCGAGCGCGTGGACCAGGGCACGGCACTGGTGGACCGCGCCGGCGCCACCATGCAGGACATCGTCGACGGCGTGAAGCGCGTCACCGACATCATCGGCGAGATCAGCGCCGCCAGCGGCGAGCAGAGCACGGGCGTGGGCCAGATCGGCGAGGCGATCACGCGCATCGACCAGGGCACGCAGCAGAACGCCGCGCTGGTGGAGGAAAGCGCTGCCGCCGCCGAGAGCCTGCGCCAGCAGTCGCAGACCCTGGTGGCGGTGGTGAGCGCCTTCCGCCTGCCGGGCGGCGAGCGCGTGGCGGCCTGAACGGGGCGCCGCGGCGGCGCCACGGCGCCTCAGCGCCCCAGCACCTCAGCGACGCAGCACCAGCACGTCGCCGTCGCGCGCCATGCGCACGCAGCACAGGATGACCTGCTGCTGCCGCTGCGCCGCGGCCAGCACCACGTCGCGGTGTTCCACGGCGCCCGAGGCCTGGGCGTCGTAGGGCGTGGCGCACACGCCGCACAGGCCGTCGCTGCACTTCACGTCCACGGCCACGCCGGCCTCGGCCAGCACCTCGGTGGCGCTGCGGTCGGCCGGCACGTCGAAGCGCCGGCCGTCGGCCAGCTGCAGCACGAAGGGCCGGTCCACGCGATCGGGGTCCTCGGGCAGGCTGAAGTACTCGCGGTGCAGCGCCGCCTCGGGCCAGCCCGCGGCCTGCGCCGCGGCCCAGACGCCGTCCATGTAGCGCGGCGAGCCGCAGGTGTAGAGCCGCCAGCCGGGCTGCCAGCGCGGGACCAGCGCGCCCAGGTCGGCGCGCGCGCCCTCGTCCTTCACGTGCCAGTGCACGTGGTGCGTCCAGGGCACGGCCTGCAGCTCGGCCACGAAGCCGGCGCGCTGCCGGCTGGCCACGCTGTAGTGCAGCGCGAACGCGCGACCGAGGGCGTGCAGCCGGTGCGCCATCGCGATCAGCGGCGTGACGCCGATGCCGCCGGCCATCAGCAGCGACATCGGCGCGTCCTCGTGCAGCGGGAACAGGTTGCGCGGGCGCGAGACGAAGACCCGCCGGCCTGCGCGGAAGGCGCGGTGCATCAGCGCCGAGCCGCCGCGCCCGCCGGTGGCGGGGTCCTCGCGCTGCACGCCCAGCACCCAGCGCCGGCGGTCGGCCGGGTCGCCGGCCAGGCTGTAGGCGCGCTGGTACTCCGGCGCGATGACGACGTCGATGTGCGCCCCGGCCTCGAAGGCCGGCAGCTCGCCGCCGTCGGGCGCGGCGAACTCGTAGCGCGCCACGCCCTCGGCCATGTCCTCGCGCCGCACCAGCACCACCGGGAACACCGGCGGCTCGCCACGCAGCGGGGCCGGGCCGGGCGCGAGGCCGTCGGTGTCGCCGGCCGCCAGGCGCGCCCGATAAGCGGCCGGCGACAGCAGCGCCCGGTAGCGCGCGATGCCCTCCTCCCGGTTGACCGGAAACGGCACCGGGTAGGGCGGCGGCATGCGGTCGGCCGGGTAGACGGCCAGGGTCTGGTCCTCGGGCCGCAGCACCAGGTCCTTCTGCAGGCCGCGACGATGGGTCTGCGCGGCGCGCACGTAGCGGCCGCTGGCACGGTCGAGCTCGATGTCCCACCACCAGGTCTTGACCGGGTTGATGCTGCCGCGGTCCCAGGCGTCGTCCAGCCGTGCCAGCCAGGGCGCCATGCCGGGCGCGCGCATGGCCACCTGGCGCCACAGGCTGTCGGCCAGCAGCCCCTCCAGGTTCCAGGGGCAGGTCTTCATGCAGCGCCCGCACATGCCCCCGGCGGCGTTGGTGATGCGGTAGCGCGCGCACTTCTCGGCGTCGCTCTTCCAGATCTCGTAGCCGTTGTAGACCACCTTCGGCCCGGCGGTGATGGCGCCCGACGGGCATTCGCGGGCGCACTTGTTGCAGCCTTCGCAGAAGCGCTGCAGCCCGAAGTCCACCGGCCTGTCGGGTGCCATCGGCAGGTCGGTGGTGACGCTGCCGCTCTTCAGGCGCGGGCCGAGGAAGGGGTTGAGGATCACCTCGCCGATGCGGCTGACCTCGCCCAGACCCGACAGCAGCAGCAGCGGCGGCTGCAGCACGTCGCCGTCGAGCACGCTGTGCACGCGGGCGCCCCAGCCCAGGCGCCGGATCTGCTCGGCGATCACGCCGCCCATCAGCGAGAAGCGGAGGTAGGCGCGCATGCTCTGCGCCACGCTGATCCAGTCGTCGCCGCTGGCGCCCTCCATGGTCTCGTGGCCCTGGTCGAGCAGCAGGTTCACCGCGTGGGCGTGGTAGGCCGGCATGGGGTTGCCGCCGGCGTCGTGCGAGTACCAGGCCCACTCGGGCACCGCGCACAGGCCCACGGCATCGGCGCCCAGCCAGTACGACGCCGCCTTCAGGTTGGCCGCGTTGCGCACCGGGTCGGCGGTGGTCGGCGAGACCGGCCCGCGGGCCTCGCCGAACTGCAGCAGCAGCAGCGCCCCCAGCGCGCGCCGCGCGCAGGCGCCGATGGGGCTCCTCATCACGTAGTGCGCGTTCTTCGCGTCCTGCTGCACGGCCTTGCCCAGATCGCCGAAGAGCGCGCGGGCGAAGAAGTCGGCGCGCTTGGGGAAGCGCGGCACGCGGTCGTGGTCGATGAAGGTGGTGGGCTGGTCGCGGCGCGGCAGGGTCTCGAACGGCCAGGCACCGTCGGCGAAGTTGCGCCGCGCATAGGCGTCGCGGTGGAAGGCCCCCTTGAGCGTGCCCAGGCCCAGCCACCAGGCCGGGCCGTGGCTGCGCCAGCGGTCCTGCCGCGGGGCGAGCGGCAGGTCGGCCTCCAGGGCCAGGGTGGTGGTCACGGCGGCCAGCCCGTACCGGTGACCCACGTAGGGGTTGGCGCCGTCGGGCAGCGCCAGCCCGGCGGCCACGGCCAGGCGGGCGAGGTCCACGTCGCTGCAGCTGGCGCTGTGGGCACGGGCCGCACATCCCAGCAGCCGCAGGTAGCTGGACAGCAGCACCGCCGTCTGCGACGCCAGCAGCGCCGCGCGGTGCGCCTGCGCGCCATGCAGCCAGTCGCAGCCGGGCTCGTCGGGCCGCGGGTCGCGCGGGAACTCCACCAGCACCACCAGCGCGTGCGTGTGGTCGTCGATCGGCCCGTGCCGCGTGCGCGCCGAATCGATCACGTCGGCCAGGATCATGTCCACCCCGGCGGCAAAGCTGTGCGGCTGGCTGGCGGCCAGCTCCTCGCCCAGCGCCGCCACGTCGGGGTTGCGGAGGGGCTCGGCCAGCCGCGCGGCCGCCGGGACCGCGCACACGCCCACCATCGAGGCGTCGAAGTAGATGCCCGCGGCCTTCAGGTGGCGGGCCCGCGCGGCGGGGTCGGCGTCGATCTCGGCCGGCAGGGGGTTGCGCGGGCCGTCGCGCACGAGGTCGAACATGGCGGCGTAGCGCGCCATCGCGTGCACGATGGACAGCGGGTCGGCGGCGTCGTAGCGCAGCGCGGCCATCGGCGGCAGCGCGTCCAGCACGGGCGGCTCGCTGCTGCGGGCCAGTCGTTCGAGCGGGTAGGGGCCCAGGTGGACCGGGCGGTCACGGTAGGAGAACAGGCGCATCGCGCGATGATGGCCGAGCCGGTTCACCGCTAGCATGCGGGGATGCGCCGGTTCACCGCCCGCCCGCCCGTCACCCTGGCCATCGCCGCCACGGCAGCGCTGCTGGCGGCCTGCGCCCTGCCCGCCGCGGCGCCGCAGCCGCCGGCCTCGCTGGCCGGCACCGCGTGGCGCCTGGTGGCGATGCAGTCGATGGATGACGCCCAGGGCACCACCCGGCCGGCCGACCCGTCCGCCTACGAGCTGCGCTTCGGCGCCGACGGCCGGGTGGCGCTGCGCGTGGACTGCAACCGCGCCATGGGCACCTGGCAGGCCACGCCGTCGGCCGACGGGCGCAGCGGCTCGCTCGGCTTCGGCCCGCTGGCCGGCACGCGCGCCCTGTGCCCGCCGGGCTCGCTGGAGCCGCGCCTGATGCGGCAGTTGCCCTTCGTCCGCGGCTACCTGCTGCGCGACGGCCAGCTCCACCTGAGCCTGATGGCCGATGGCGGCATCCTGAGCTGGACGCCGGTGGCGCCCTGAGCGCGCGCCGGCGGCGTGGGGGCCGCCCCGCGACCGGCAGGCATGCCGGCGATTACTCCTGATCGGCCGCATCGTCAAGTGCGCAGCACGACTATTTCTGCGTTGTTTGCGTTTTGTGGACTGGCGTGCATCGCGCAATAGGGTCAGGCCTTGCGCACCCGGATGACTTGCGTCAATCTGCGCTGACAGAACAGGGAGGGGGCGAGACCGTGCCCCGCGCCGCGATAACGGGATGCGCCAAGTCGGGACCGCAAGGCCCGCCGTGCAGGAAGACGCTGGAGTGAACGCGGAAGAACAAGCGCCGGAGACATCCGGCAAGGCCTTGCCCGACCCGACGGGCAGCACCGGATTTGCCGGCACCATCGTGGCCCTCGGGGCGTCGGCGGGCGGGCTGGACGCGCTCGACCGCTTCTTCAGCGCGCTGCCGCCCATCCCCGACGCCGCCTTCGTCGTCGTGCAGCACCTGGCGCCGGAGCACAAGACGATGATGGACAGCCTGCTGGCGCGCCACACGCGCATGCAGGTGATGGTGGCCACCGAAGGCCTGCCGCTGCAGGGCGGGCATGTCTACGTGATCCCGCCGGGCACCACGATGACGGTGTCGCAGGGCCGGCTGCGCCTGGTGCCGCGCCCGACCACCGGTGTCACGCTGCCCATCGACGCCTTCTTCGAGAGCCTGGCCGCCGAGGCGGCCTCGCGCGCCATCGGCATCGTGCTCTCGGGCACCGGCTCGGACGGCACCCGCGGCGCCGAGGCGCTGGACGCCGCCGGCGCCTGGGTGCTGGCCCAGGACCCGGCCACGGCCCGCTTCGACGGCATGCCGCGCGCGGTGATCGGCAGCGGCGCGGCCGACCACGCGCTCTCGCCGGAGGGGCTGGCGGTGGAGGTGGCCAGCATCATCGCCAGCGGCGAGCCGCGGGCCGCGCGCTCGGCCAGCGTGCACGGCGCCACCGGCGAGCCCAGCCTGGAAGGCGTGCTGCGCCTGCTCGCGGGCGTGATGCGCATCGACTTCAGCCAGTACAAGCCGGCCACCGTGCTGCGCCGCGTGGAGCGCCGCATGGTGGCCACCGGGCTGGGCTCGCTGCAGGGGTATGCCGACCACCTGTCCACCCACACCGACGAGGTGGAGACGCTGCGGCGCGAGCTGCTGATCCCGGTGACGCGCTTCTTCCGCGACGCCGAGGCCTTCGAGGTGCTGCGGCACAAGGCGCTGGTGCCGCTGGTGCAGGCGCGCGCCGCCAACCCCGGCGAGCCGCTGCGCGCGTGGATCGTGGCCACGGCCACCGGCGAGGAGGCGTATTCGATCGCGATGCTGCTGCTGCAGGTGGTGGCCGAGCACGCACCCGGGCTGCCGCTGAAGATCTTCGCCACCGACGTGGAGTCGGCCTACCTGGAGCAGGCGATGGCCGGGCGCTACGCCGACGCCGAGCTCGCCGACGTGCCGGAGCCGATGCGCGCGCGCTGGTTCACGCGGCTGGACAGCGGCCTCTGGCAGGTGCGGCCCGAGCTGCGCCAGCGGATCGTGTTCTCGCGCCACGACGTGCTGGTGGACGCGCCGTTCACGCAGCTCGACCTGGTGTGCTGCCGCAACATGCTGATCTACCTGCGCCCGGCGGCGCAGGACCGCACGATCCGGCGCCTGTCGTACGCGCTGCGCCCGGGCGGCATCCTGTTCCTGGGCACCAGCGAGACGCCCACCGTGGTGGCCGGCGACTACGAGGCGGTGGACGCGCGGCAGAAGGTCTACCGACTGCAGCGGCGCATGCCCACCCTGCCGCCGGAGGACCTGGTGTCGGGCCGCCCGGGCGCGCGCGCCACGACGGCGCGCGGCAGCCGCGGCGAGGCGGACCCCGGCCCACCGCGCGCTGGACATGCTGGTGCAGCACTACGCACCGCCGTCGATGCTGGTCACGCCCGGCCGCGAGCTGGTGCACCTGTACGGCGACGCGAAGCGGCTGCTGCGCTTCCGCCAGGGCGACGCCTCGCTGGACGTGCTGCAGCTGCTGCCGCCCGTGCTGATGCCGGTGGTGGCCACGCTGCTGCACAGCGCACTGCGCGATCGCTCGCCGCAGCGCTCGCGGCCGGTCCCGGTGAAGCTCGACGACGGCCCCGCCCCGGACGTGCTGTATCAGGTGGCGGTGTGGCCGCTGGAGGCCAGCCCGGGCGCCGTCGACCAGCTGCTGGTGTGCTTCGAGACGATGGCGGCGGCGGCACCGGCCGGGCCGGCGCCACTGGCCGAGGACGTGCTGACGGCGATGAGCAGCGCGCAGATCGCCGACCTCGAGCGCGAGCTCGAGGCCACGCGCGCCAACCTGCAGGACACGATCCAGGAGCTCGGTGCCTCCAACGAGGAGCTGCAGGCCACCAACGAGGAGCTGATGGCCTCCAACGAGGAGCTGCAGAGCACCAACGAGGAGCTGCAGTCGGTCAACGAGGAGCTGCACACCGTCAACGCCGAGCTGCAGGGCAAGATCGGCGAGCTCAACGGCGCCAACGCCGACCTGGAGAGCCTGAGCCGAGCCAGCCGCATCCCGCTGGTGTTCCTGGACGCGCAGATGCGGCTCACCCGCTTCACCGGGGAGGCGATGGCGCTGTTCCGCTTCCGCCCCGGCGACCTCGGCCGCCCGATCACCGACTTCAGCACCGCGCTGGACTATCCCGACCTGTTCGACGACATCCGCAACGCGCTGGACACGCCGGCGCCGCGCCAGCGCGAGGTCCTCGACGAGGCCGGCCGCCACTGGCTGGTGACGATGCAGCCCTACGCCAGCGCCGACCGCGAGCACACGCGCATCGTGATCACCTGCGTGGACGTCTCGAGCATGCGCGACGTGCAGCGCCTGCAGTCGGTGCTCGACGCGCTGCCCGAGCACGTGGCCGTGCTCGACAAGCTGGGCGTGATCCAGCTCGTCAACCGCTCGTGGCGGGAGTTCGCGGCGCGCAACGGCGACCCCGGGCTGCACCACAGCGGCCCCGGCATCAACTACCTCGAGGTCTGCCGCGCCGCGGCGCCGCAGGACGAGGATGCCCGCAGCGCCGCGCAGGGCCTGTCGGCGGTGCTCGACGGCAGCCGCTCGGCCTTCATGATGGCCTACCCCTGCCACTCTCCCGACGAGGACCGCTGGTTCCTGATGCACGTGGCCCCGCTGCACGGCGGCGGTTGCGTGGTGACGCACTTCAACCTCACCGGCTGGGTCGACCCGGCGCGGCTGCGCAGTACCTTTGCCGCACGGACATGACGATGCAGGACCATCAGAACGACAACGAAGACGCGGCCGCACTGGCCCGCCTGCGGGCCGAGGCCATGACGGCACTGCGCGAGGGCCGCTTCGACCTCGCCGACGCGCTGCTCGCGCGCGGCGACGTGTCGCTGGCGGAGCTGACGCACAACCTGCGCGTGCACCAGGCCGAGCTGGAGGCGCAGGCCCAGGAGCTGCGCGAGTCCAACCTGCGCCTGGAACACGCGATGCAGCAGTTCCGGCACCTGTTCGAGGCCCTGCCGCAGCCCGCCCTCGTGGTGGACCGCCTGGGCGTGATCCAGCGCCGCAACGCCGCCGCCGACGCCATGTTCGGCCTCGACGCCGACGCCCACCTGCACCCGGCGCTGCGGCGCCTGGCCGCCGATGCCGAGGCGCGCTACGCCATCCATGCCGCGCTGGAGGACGCGCAGCGCAGCGGCCACGCCCGCATGCCGGGCGTGGCGCTGACCGACCGTGGCGGGCACACCCGCCGGGCCGACCTGCACCTCGAGCGCCTGCCCGGGGCCGACGCACCGGGGCACGCCAGCGTGCTGGCCATCGTGGTGGACGAGAGCGAGCGCATCGAGGCGGCGGAGCGCCTGGCCGCCGGCAACCAGCTGCTGCGCCAGCAGCAGCGCGAGAACCGTGCGCTGGCGGCGGTGGCGCGGTCCACCGCGTCGATGGTGGTGATGACCGATGCGCAGCAGTGCATCACCTGGGTCAACCATGCCTTCGAGCAGGCCAGCGGCTGGGCCCTCCAGGAGATTGCCGGCCGGACCCTGCAGGTGCTGCACGGGCCGGCCACCGACACGGCCACGGTCGCGCAGATGCGCCGCCGGCTCGACCACGGCGAGGGCGTCGCCGGCATCGAGATCCTGTTCCACGCGCGCAGCGGCATGCCCTACTGGGTGATGCTGGACATGCAGCCGCTGTGGGCCGAGGACGGCACGGTGGAGGGTTTCGTCAGCGTGCAGCACGACATCACCGAGCGCCGGCGCGCCGAGCAGGCCCTGCGCGACGCCGAGGCCTACCAGCGCGCGGTGCTCGACGCCGCGCCGGGCCTGGTGGCCACGCTGCGCGCCGACGGCCGGCTGGGCAGCGTCAACGCCGCCGGCATCGCGCTGCTGCAGCTGGGCGAGCCCGGCGACGCCATCGGCCGGCCGTTCACCGACTTCCTGCGCGGGCCCGACATCGTCACCTTCGGCGCGCTGCTGGGCGGCGCGCTGCTCGGCGAGGCGCAGACCGCGCGCGTGGAGGTGGTGGGCGCCGGCGGGCGCCGGCTGCCGCTGGAGCTGCGCACCGGCTCGCTCAGCCGTGACGGCATGGTGAGCTTCGTCGTGCTGGTGGGTCGCGATGTCACCGCCGAGCAGGCGCTGGCGGCCGCGCACGCCGAGAAGGAGGCGGCCCAGGCGAGCAATGCCGCCAAGACCCGCTTCCTGTCCCAGATGAGCCACGAGCTGCGCACGCCGCTCAACGCCGTGCTCGGCTTCACCCAGCTGATGCGGGCAGACGTGGACGGCGGGCGCGCCGACGCCACCACGCTGCGCGCGCGCCTGGCCTTCGTCGAGCAGGCCGGCTGGCACCTGCTGACCATGATCGACGACGTGCTGGACCTCTCGCGCATCGAGGCCGGGCGGGTGGAGATGCACCTCGAGCCGGTGCCGCTGGCGGCGATGGTGCGCGATGCGCTGGACCTGGTGCGCGGCGCGGCCGAGCGGCGGCGCATCCGCCTGGCCCAGGTCGGCGACGAGGCCCTGTGCGCCGTCGCCGACCCGGTGCGGCTCAAGCAGGTGCTGGCCAACCTGCTCAGCAACGCGGTCAAGTACAACCGCGAGGGCGGCCACGTCGACGTTGCGCTGCGCACCGCGGGCGACGAGGTGTCCATCGTCGTGCAGGACAGCGGCCGCGGCCTGCGGCCGGAGCAGATCGCGCACCTGTTCGAGCCCTTCAACCGGCTGGACGCGCCGTCCAACGTGGAGGGCAGCGGCATCGGACTGGTCATCGCGCGCCACCTGGCCGAGCTGATGCACGGCCGCATCGAGGTGCACAGCACGCCGGGCGAGGGGTCGACCTTCACGCTGCACCTGCCGGCGGCACCCGGCGACTCCGCCTCGGCCCCGCTGGCCGACGACGACGCCGCACCGCCGCCGCTGCAGCGCGCCTGCCACGTGCTCTACATCGAGGACATCGACTCCAACATCGAGCTGATGCACCACGTGCTCGACGGCAGCGGCTGGCAGCTGTCGGTGGAGCGCACTGGCCTCACCGGCCTGGAGCGGGCCCGCGCCGACCACCCCGACCTGATCCTGCTCGACCTGCAGCTGCCCGACGTGGACGGCGTGGAGGTGCGCCGGCGGCTGCTGTCCGACCCGGCCACCGCCGCCATCCCCTGCCTGGCCATCACCGCCGACGTGGCCGCGCGCCACGCCGAGCCGCCGGACGTGCCCTTCGACGGCTGGCTGGCCAAGCCGCTGCGCATCGCCGCCATGCGGCGCGCCCTGGCCGAGGCCATGGCCACGGCCTGATCACACCCACCGCCGCGTGGGGATGATCGCGCGCGGCGCCACCCGGCGCGGCCGCCATGACCAGAATCGGGCATGGCTGCCCACCCCACTCCCCTGATCGAGGCCGACGGCCTGCAGATGCACTACAGCGTCGGCACGCGCGCCGTGCCGGTGCTGCGCGGCGTGACCCTGCGCATCGACGCCGGCACGCGGGTCGCCATCGCCGGGCCCTCGGGCTCGGGCAAGAGTTCGCTGCTGCTGCTGCTGGCCGGGCTGGAGCGGCCCGCGGGCGGGCGCATCCGCTTCGAGGGCATCGACCTCGGCACGCTGGACGCCGACGGCCTGGCCGACCTGCGGCGAGACCGCATCGGCATCGTGTTCCAGAGCTTCCACCTGCTGCCCAGCCTGAGCGCGCTGGACAACGCGGCGCTGCCGCTGCAGATGGCCGGCGTGCGCGACGCGCGCGAGTCGGCCGCGGCCATGCTCGAGCGCGTGGGCCTGGGCGGCCGCCTGCTCCACCGGCCCACCCAGCTGTCCGGCGGCGAGCAGCAGCGCGTGGCCATTGCGCGGGCCCTGGTGCACCGGCCGCGCCTGCTGCTGGCCGACGAGCCCACCGGCAACCTCGACGACGAGACCGCGGCCTCGGTGCGCGAGCTGCTGTTCGGCCTCAACCGCGAGCTCGGCACAACCCTGGTGCTGGTGACGCACGACCTGGACTTCGCCGCCCGATGCGACCGCACGCTGCGCCTGCACGACGGCCTGCTGCACGAGGCGCCGGCGCGGCCGGCACCGGAGGCCCGCGATGCGCTTCCTGCTTGAGCTGGCCTGGCGCGACCTGCGCGCCAGCGGCCGGCGGCTGTGGATCTTCGTCGCCTGCCTGGTGCTGGGCGTCTCGCTGGTGGCGGCCGGCGGCGGCCTGTACCGCCAGGTGGCCGATGCGCTGACGCAGGACGCCCGGCTGCTCTTCGGCGGCGACGTGGAGGTCGAGTCGGCGGCGCCGTTGCCGGCCGCGGCCCTGGACTGGATGGCCGGGCGCAGCCGCGTCTCGCGCGTGATCGAGCTGCGCACCATGCTGCGCACCGACAGCGGGCGCACCCAGCTGGTGGAGCTGCTCAGCGCCGATGCCGCCTACCCGCTCTATGGCACGGTGGCGCTGCAGCCGGCCGCCCCGCTGGCCGAGGCCCTGGCGCTGCGCGACGGCCGCTGGGGCGCGGCGGTGGACGGCGTGCTGGCGCAGCGGCTGGGCCTGCAACCCGGCGACCGCATCGCCATCGGCGACCTCGACCTCACGGTGCGCGCCCTCGTGCAGCGCCAGCCCGATCGCAGCCTGCGCGCCGACTGGGGCGCCGCCCCCGTGCTGGTGGCGGAGCCGGCGCTGCAGGCCACCGGGCTGGTGCAGCCCTTCAGCCGCGTGGAATACCGCTACCGCGTGCGCACCGACGCGCCGGCCGCCGCCTGGCGCGACGACTTCGTGGCCGCCTTCCCGGCACTGACGGCCGAGGTGCGCAGCTTCGACGAGCGCAGCGACCGCATGGCCGAGGTGCTGGCGCAGATCGGCTCCGGGCTGCTGCTGATCGGCTTCTCGGCGCTGTTCATCGGCGGCCTGGGCGTGTTCAACAGCGTGCAGGCCTACCTGCAGGGCAAGCTCGCCAGCCTGGCCACGCTGCGTGCGCTGGGCCTGCGGGATGCACGCCTGGCGGCCTTCGTGCTGCTGCAGGTGCTGATGCTGGCGCTGCTGGCCGGCGTGGCCGGCGCGCTGCTGGGCATGGGCCTGGCACTGGCCGGGGCCTCGCTGGCGGCCGGGCCGCTGCCGATGACGGTGCTGCTGCCCAGCCTGGTGCCGCCGGCCGGGGTGGCGCTGCTGTTCGGCCTGCTCACGGCGCTGGCCTTCTCGCTGCCGGCGCTGGGGCGGGCGCTGTCGGTCAGCCCGGCGGCGCTGTTCCGCGGCATCGACGGCCTGCCGCTGCGCACGCCGCGTGCCGCCTGGTGGCTCACGGCGGCCCTCGGCGCGGCCACGCTGGGGCTGCTGGTGGCGGTGCTGCCGGACCCGCGCTTCGGCCTGGCCTTCGTGGCCGCGGTGGCCGTGCTGCTGGCGGTTCTGGATGCCGCCACCCGCGGCCTGCGCCGCGCCGCCGCCCGCCTGCAGCACCACGCCGCGCTGCCGCTGCCGCTGCGGCTGGCGCTGGCCGGCCTGCAGCAGCCGCAGTCGCCGCTGCGCAGCGCCCTGCTGTCGCTGGGCTCGGCGCTCACGCTGCTGGTGGCCTGCACCCTGGTGGTGGCCACGCTGCTGCGCACCGTCAACGAGACCGTGCCCGCGCAGGCCCCGGCGCTGGTGTTCCACGACGTGCAGACCGAGCAGATCCCGCTGCTGCAGCAGACGCTGCAGGGCTCGCCGGGGCTGCAGGACCTGCGCACCGCGCCGCTGGTGCTGGGCCGGCTGGTGGCCGTCAACGGCCAGGCGCTGCGCGACAGCGGCGACGGCGAGCGCGTGCGCGAGTCGCTCGACGAGCACAAGCTCAGCCACCGCGGCGGCAACTTCGACGACGTGGTCATCGACCGCGGCGTCTGGTGGCCGGAAGACCACCGCGGCGAACCGCTGGTGGCCATGGAGGACCGCGAGGCCGATCAGCTCGGCCTGCAGGTGGGCGACCGCCTGCGCTTCGAGATCATGGGCCAGCCGGTGGAGGCCCGGCTGACGGCCACCTACAGCCAGCGCCGCATGCAGTCGCGGCTGTGGCTGGAGGCCATCTTCAGCGACGGCGTGCTCGACCCGTTCGTCACCCGCCACGTCGGTGCCGCCTGGATGCCGGCGGCGCAGGCGCTGGACGCGCAGGACCGCCTGGCCGCGGTGGCGCCGAACATCGCCACCGCGCGCACCGAGTCGCTGCTGCGCGAGACGCGCGCGCTGCTGGGCCGGGCCAGTGCCGGGCTGGCGGTGGTGGCCGGCGTGTGCCTGGCCGCCAGCCTGCTGGTGCTGGCCAGCGTGGTGGCCGCCAGCCGCAGCCGCCAGCTCTACGACGCCACCGTGATGCACGCCCTCGGCGCGCGCCACGCCCTGCTGCGCCGCGTGCTGGTGTGGGAATACCTGCTGCTGGCCGGGGTGACGGCCGGCTTCGCGCTGGCGGCCGGCAGTGCGCTGGCCACGCTGCTGCTGCAGGCGCAGCTCGACATGAGCCCGCAGGGCCTGTACTGGACCGGGCTGCTGACGGCGCTGGCGGTCAGCGCCGCGAGCCTGGGCCTGGGCGCGCGCGTGCTGCTGTCGCAGATGCGGCTGAACCCGGCGCAGCTGCTGCGCAGCGGCGGCTGACCGGGGCCCTCGGACCGGGGGACGGGCCGGCGGGCGGCCCCGCCCCGGCCGCCGATACACTCGCGGCCATGCGGACCTGGGTGAACGATGCCATCGCCGACCGCGCCCGGCTCCGCCCGGGCGCGGCCACGCTGCCTTCGGCCCTTCGCGCGTGGCGGACGTGAGCGCCGCCGCCTGGCTCGAAGCGGCTTTCCTCGGGCTGCTGCAGGGGCTCACGGAATTCCTGCCGGTGTCCTCCAGCGCCCACCTGCGCATCGTCGGGCCGCTGCTGCCCTCCGGTGGCGACCCCGGCGCCGCCTTCACCGCCATCACCCAGATCGGCACCGAGGCGGCGGTGCTGCTGTACTTCCGGCGCGAGCTGTCGGCCATGGCGCTGTCGTGGTGGAAGTCCGTGACCAGCCTCGGGCGGCACGGCGACGCCGACTCGCGCATGGGCTGGCTGATCATCGTGGGCACGCTGCCCATCGCGGTGCTGGGCCTGCTGTTCAAGGACGCGATCGAGACCTCGCTGCGCAACCTCTACATCACCGCCGCGATGCTCATCGTCTTCGCGCTGCTGCTGTGGGCCGCCGACCGCCTGGGCACGCAGCGCCGCACGCTGCAGGACCTGGGCTGGCGCCACGGGCTGCTGTTCGGCTTGGCGCAGGCGCTGGCGCTGATCCCGGGGGTGTCGCGCTCCGGCGGCACCATCACCGCCGGCCTGCTGATGGGCTACACCCGCGAGGCCGCGGCACGCTACTCCTTCCTGCTGGCGGTGCCGGCGGTGCTGGCCTCGGGCTTCTACCAGCTGTGGCGCAGCGCCGAGGTGGGCAGCCCCATCGCGCCCGGCCCCACGCTGCTGGCCACGGTGGTCGCCTTCGGCGTGGGCTACGGCGTGATCGTGGCCTTCATGAAGTTCGTCACCACGCGCAGCTATCTGCCCTTCGTGGCCTACCGCATCGCGCTGGGCGTGCTGGTGCTGGTGCTGCTGCAGATCGGCGTGCTGCAGCCGCTGTAGCGGCCGCCGTTCAGCGCAGCTGCCGCCGCCAGGCCGAGTACAGGCCCGACAGCACCAGCACCGGCCACAGCGTGGCCGCGATGCACACCCACAGCACCCGCGCGGCGGCGCCGCCGTCGTCGCCGCCGGGGGGCGAGGACGGCCCCTCGCTGAACAGGTGGCGGCTGCGGAAGGTGGCCAGCCCGAACACGGCACCGGCAAGCAGGAAGGCGGTGATCCAGACGCTGGCCATGGGCGGCTCCTCGGGTGGCTTGAGGCGTCAATGTAGCAAGACAGATTGAACTGTCAATGCATCGAGACATCCGGCCAGGGTCAGGCGGACCCAAGACCCACCCCGGGCAGCCCGTGGCGCGAACGCCGAGAATCCGCCGCTTCCGACCTGGAGGAGCGCCCTTGAACCCCTCGCCCACCGCCGCCCGCCGCGCGCCGGCCGCCCGCCCGGCCACCGGCCGCCGCTTGGCGGCCGCCTGCGGCACCGCGCTGGCCCTGGCCCTGGCCCTGTTCACCGCCACCGCCACCGCCACCGCCGCGGCCCCCGCCACCCCCACCCTGCCGACGCTCCAGCCCACCTGGGACCTGACCCCGCTGTTCGCCAGCGACGAGGCCTGGGACGCCGAGCGCCGTGCCCTGCTGGCGGAGCTGCCCGCACTGCAGGCGCTGCGCGAGGGCTTCGGCCGCGACGCCGCCTCGCTGCGCGCGGCGCTGGACCGCCTGTCCGAGGCACAGCGCCGCTTCGGCCGTGTCTGGACCTATGCCAGCGCCCGCAACTCCACCGACACCCGCGACGCGCGCAACCAGGAGCGCGTGGCCCTGATGCGCGCCGCCGGCGGTGCCTTCGGCGCAGCCACCAGCTGGCTGCCCGGCGCCATCCGCGCGCTGGGCGCCGAGCGCGTGGAGGCCCTGCTGCGCGCCGAGCCCGGCCTGGCCCGGCACGCGGTGCCGCTGCGCAACGTGCTGCGGCTGTCCCGGCACCAGCTGCACCCCGAGGCCGAGGCGGCGCTGGCGGCGCTGTCGCCGGCGCTCAACAGCAGCCCCAACACGCGCTCGCTGCTCGTCAACGCCGACATCCCCTGGCCCGAGCTGACCGTCGACGGCCAGCCGCAGCGGCTGGACGACACCGGCTACACGCGCCTGCGCGCCCACCCCGACCGTGCGGTGCGCGCGCAGGTGTTCGACACCTTCTTCCGCACCTACGGGCGCTACGCCAACACGCTGGGCAGCACGCTGGCGCAGCGCATCGAGCAGGGGGTGGTCAACGCGCGCCTGCGCGGCCACCCGTCGGCCGTGGCCGCCAGCCTGGCCGAGAACGACATCCCGGAGGGCGTGGTGCGCACCCTGGTGGCCGAGGCCGCACGCGGCCTGCCGACGCTGCACCGCTACTTCCGGCTGCGGCAGAAGATGCTGGGCCTGCCCGACCTGGCCTACCACGACATCTACCCCGACCTGGTGAGCTCGCCGCGCCGCTTCACGCTGCAGGACAGCGCCGCGCTCACGCTGGCCTCGGTGGCGCCGCTGGGTGCCGAGTACCAGGCGCTGCTGGCGCAGGCGCTGGCCGCCGGCACCATGCACGTCTACCCGTCCCCGGGCAAGAGCTCGGGCGCCTACCAGAGCGGCGTCTACGGGCAGACGCCGCTGATCTTCCTCAACCACCAGGACGACTTCGGCAGCGCCAGCACCTTCACGCACGAGTGGGGCCATGGCATGCACACCGTGCTGGCCAACCGCACGCAGCCCTTCGAGACCGCGCGCTACCCGCTGTTCGTGGCCGAGGTCGCCGCCTTCACGCACGAGCTGCTGCTGCAGGAGCACGTGCTGCAGCAGGCGCGCACGCGCGAGGAGCGGCTGTTCTTCCTGGGCGAGGCGCTGGAGCGGCTGCGCGCCGCCTTCTTCCGCCAGGCCATGTTCGCCGAGTTCGAGCTGGCCACGCACGACGCGGTGCAGCGCGGCGAGGCCATGACCGGGCGGCGCCTGACGCAGATCTACTGCGACCTGCTCGGCCGCTACCACGGCCAAGCCGAGGGCGTGATGAGGATCGACGCCACCGTCTGCAGCGAGTGGGCCTACATCCCGCACTTCTACCGCCCGTTCTACGTCTACCAGTACGCCACCTCGATGGCCGCGGCCAGCCACTTCACGCAGCGCATCCTGGCCGGCGGGCCGCGCGAGCGCGAGGCCTACCTCGACGTGCTGCGCGCCGGCGGCTCGGTGGCCCCGCTGCCGCTGCTGCAGCGCGCGGGCCTGGACATGACGCAGCCCGAGCCCTACCGCGCGCTGGTGGCGCGCATGGACGCACTGCTCGACGAGATGGAGCGCCTGCTGGGATCCTGACGGCGCGCAGGGCGGCACCTGGCGGACTTGGTATCCTGCGCGGCCTGCCGTGCCGCGCACGCCCTGCCGTGCCGCCGCCGCGGGCGGCCCCGGCACCCGCCACCCGGCATCACCTTCAGGAACACCATGGACAAGCTGCTGGCCAGCGTCGGCTCCCTGCTCTACGGCATGCGCTTCAGCATGCTGTTCTTCTACGTGGGGCTGGTCACCATCATCATCGGCATCCTCGGCAAGTTCGTCGTCGAGACCTACAAGCTGCTGAACACCCTGCTCTTCGGCGACCTGGAGAAGATCGACCTCATCATCAAGGTGCTCGAGCTGGTGGACATGACCATGGTCGCGCAGCTGGTGTGGGTGGTGGCGCTGGCGGGGGTGTCGCTGTTCGTGACCACCGGGCACTTCGACAGCAAGGACATGAAGAAGCCCGACTGGCTGGACCACGTCAACACCTACAACCTCAAGCTCAAGCTGGCCTTCGCCATCATCTCCATCTCCGGGGTGCACGCGCTGAAGACCTACCTCAGCGGCGACCTGACGCTGGAGAACATCCAGGTCGTGACGCTGGTGGCGGTGATCCACTTCACCTTCGTGCTCTCGGCCATCGGCATCTCGTTCGCCGAGCGGCTCACGCGCGAACAGCACTGAACCCCTCTCCCCGCGCCCCGCTGGCGGGCCTGGCGCTCACCGCGGCCGTGCACGCGCTGGTGCTGGTGCTGGCGGCGCGGCTGTCGTTCACGCCCGGCCCGCCGCCGGTGCGGCCGGCCGAGGCCCCCGCGGACGCACCGGCGGTGGTCTGGCTGCGCCCCGTGACCCCGGCGGCCGAGCTTCCCCCGCCCGCGCCCCCGCCGGCCACCCGGCCGGCGCCCGCGCTGCCCATGCCCGCCCGGGTGGTGCCGCTGCCGCCACCGGCCGTGGAGGCACGCCGCCAGGCCGCGCCGCCGGCGCCCACGGCCGAGGAGTGGGCCTTCGCCAGCCGCTACACGCTGAAGAACGCCAAGGCCTACCGCCACACCTGGGGCCAGCAGGTGCGCAGCATGATGGGCACCGCGGTGGAAGGCGCCGACGCCGGCTGGGTGCGCTTTCGCGTGGAGATCGCGCCCGACGGCAGGCTGGCGCAGCTGGCCACGCTGTGGGCCACCTCCGAGGCGGCCGAGCGCCTGGCCCGCCGGGCCATCGAGGCCATGCCCGCCTGGCCGCCGACGCCGAGCGGCCAGCCCCTGGTGTTCGAGCGCACGATCGCCTTCACGCCCTTCGCGTCGGACGTGCCGCCGCTGTACAAGGACGACTGCCTGCCCGACCCGCCGGCCTACCGCAACCCCTTCGCCTGGGACGGCCGGTCGGCGCCGGCGGCGACGGCGGCCCTGCCGGCGGCGGAGCCCCCCGACCCCGAGGCCCTGGCCGACTGCCTGCGCCAGCGGCCCCAGGATTCCATCGAGGCCGAGAGCGCGCACGACCAGCGCGAACTGGAGCGCTGGGCGTCGCCGCGGCTGGGCCGCTGAACCCCTCAGAGGCCGGTCTGCCGCGCCCGCCAGGCCTGCACGCCGCGTTCCGCCGCCTCCACCGCGCCGGCCAGATAGCCCGGGAACGCACGCGACCACTCGCTGCCGATGCCCTGCAGCCGGCCCTGCCAGGGCCCGTCGGCGGCCTCAAGGGCGGGCGGCTCGGGGTGCTGGCCGCTGCCGGCGAGGTCGGCGTCGGTGGCCGTGAGCGGGTCGGTCGCCCAGTCCTTCCATCGCTCGGCCCGCGGCTGCAGCGCCGGCGCGCCGAACAGGCGCCCGAGCTGGGCGCGGCAGTGCGCCATCAGCAGCGCCGGCGGGATGGCGCGGCGCGCCGACGCGGGCACGCCCACGAAGCCGAACAGCGCCGCCGGCCCGCCCGGCAGCGAGGCGTCGTGGACCTCGGCCAGCGGCCCGCAGGCGCTGCGCGCGCCCCCCGACAGGCCCTGCGCGCGCCAGAACGGCGTGTCGTAGACCGCCAGGTACTTGGCGTGCGGTGCCATCCAGGTGTCGGTGGCCTGCCACTGGCGCCGCAGCGCCGGCGGCAGCGCCGGAGTGAAGGCCAGGCGGTGCGCCGCCAGCCGCGGCGGCAGCGCCAGCAGCACGTGCGCCACCTGCCACACCGAGGCCTCACCCTGCGGGCCGCCCACCTGCAGCGCCACGCCGTCGGCCGTGCGTTCCAGCCGGGTCACGCGCCGGCCGGTGAGCACGCGGCCGGCCGCCAGCGGGCGCCGCAGCGCATCCACCAGCGCCTGCATGCCGCCGGCCAGGCGCGCCGAGGGCGGCGCGCTGCGCCAGCCTGGCACGCGCGCCGGCGCCTCGCGCGGCGAGCGTTCCACCAGCAGCGCGCCGTCCTCGTCAGGCTCGAAACCCTGCAGCCCGAGCGCCTGCACCAGCGCCGCCAGCGCGGGCTGCGCGGCGGGCCAGTACCAGGTCGGGCCGAGGTCGAGGCCGGCAAGGCCGTCGAGCGACCCGCCGTCCGCGGCGCCGGGGGCCGACCCGGGCGGGTCGTCCGCCACGCCCGCATCCAGGATGCGGCCCCCCAGCCGGTGGCGCGCCTCCAGCAGCACGTGGTCGTGCTCGCCGAGGGCCTGCAGCCGCCAGGCGGCCACCAGGCCGGCGATGCCGCCACCGACGATGGCGATGCGGGCGCGGTGCCCGGTCAATCGAACGACGCCTCCAGCTCGTCGACCAGCCGCCCCACGTGGGCCACGGCGTCATGGATGGGCTGCGGCGACGCCATGTCCACGCCGGCCCACTGCATCAGTTCCAGCGGCGTGCGCGTGCCGCCGGCCTTCAGCACCTCGAGCCAGCGCTCGAGCGCCGGCGGGCCTTCCTGCTGCACGCGCAGCGCCATGGCGGTGGACGCCACGAGGCCCACCGAGTAGGTGTACGGGTACAGGCCCATGTAGTAATGCGGCTGGCGCATCCAGGTCATGCGCGCCCCGTCGTCGATCTCGACCGTGTCGCCCCAGAAGCGCTGCAGGATGCGGCCCTGGCAGTCGTCGAGCACCGAGGCGGTGATCGAGCCGCCCTGCTCCGCCAGCGCATACACCTGCCGCTGCAGCTCGGCCTCCAGCAGGTGGGTGACGAAGTTGTGGTGGTAGGTGCCGAGCACCTGCATGATCACCGAACGCCGCAGGCGCCGCTCCTGGCTGCGGCCGAGGATGTGCTGTGCCAGCAGCATCTCGTTCATGATGGACGGCGCCTCGATGAAGGGCATCGCCGGCCGCGTGCTGGCGAAGCCCTGGTGCTGCATGGCCAGCGAGAAGTGCCCGCCGTGGCCCAGCTCGTGCGCCAGCGTGAACACGTTGCGCATGGTGTTCGACCACGTGATCAGGATGTAGGGGTGCACCCCGTAGGGCGAGGCGCAGAACGCCCCCGAGGACTTGCCGACGTTGTCCGCCCGGTCCACCCAGCGCCGGGTGAGCGCGCGCCGCACGAAGTCCAGGTACGCCGGCCCCATCGGCTCCAGCGCCTCCAGCACCATCCGGCAGCCCTCGTCCCAGGGCACCTCGGGGTTGAACTCGGGGTCCAGCGGCGCCTTGATGTCGCAGTACAGCAGGCGGTCCAGGCCGAGCACGCGGCGGCGCAGCCGGGCGTAGCGCTGCATGTGCGGCGCCAGCTCGGCCTGGATGATGTCGAGGATGTCGCGGTACAGGCGGTGCGGCACCTTGTGCGGCTGCAGCAGGCAGGCCTCGGCGCTGGCGTGGCCGCGCAGCCGGGCCAGCGCGACGTTCTTGCCCACCTCGGTGGCGAAGGTGGCGGCGCAGGTGTGGTGGTGGGCGCGCAGGCCCGCGGTGAACGAGGCCCAGGCGCCGCGGCGCACGCCGGTGTCGGCGTGCGTCTCGAAGCGCGACTCGAAGGCGTTGAACGAGTTGGCGTGCTCCCGCCCGGCGTCGTCGGTGAAGGGTGCAAAGCGCATGTCGCCGAACTTGCACCGGCCGTAGACCATGTAGGGCGCGTCCAGCACCTCGCCCAGCGCGGCCAGGGCATGCTCGGCCTCGGCGGAGAGGCGGTGCGGGCGCAGTGCCAGCAGGTCGTCGAGCCAGACGTCCCAGGCGGCCAGGCCCGGCTCGGCGGCACGGAAGGTCTGCAGCACGCGCTCGGGCAGGGCCAGGATCTCCGACTCGATGGCGCTGGTGGCGGTGTCCACGCGCGCCTGCAGCGCCGCCACCCGCGCCACGGCCGCCTGGTGCGGCGGGTGGGTGGCGTCCTGCGCGTTGCGCAGGTGGGCGAAGCTGCCCACGCGCATCATGCGCGCGCCCAGCGCCTCGGCGTCGGCCAGGGCGGCGCGCAGCGCGGCGGCGCTGTCGCCCAGCCGGCCGGCGTGGGCACCCAGCGCCTGGCGGGCGGCGTCGACGGCGGCGAACTCGGCCTCCCAGGCGGCATCGTCGGGGAACAGGTCGCTGAGGTCCCAGGTCGTCTCGGGCGGCACATCGGCACGGGCAGGCAGGGTGGGCATGGCGGGGGTCTCGGGCAGGCTCATCGGTTGGCGGCGGGGGCGGCGCGGCGGCGGCGGGCGCGGGGGGCGGCGGGCGCCGCGGTGGGAGGGTGGGCGGGCATCGCGGCGGGTGCCGCAGCGCGGGCCTGCAGGGCGACCGACAGCATCGTGAACATGTGGGCCGCGGCACCCGCCTCGACCTGGGGGGCAAGCGCGAGGTGCGCCATCACGCTCGACTGCGTGAGCGTGGCCATGCCGTGCATGTTGGCCCAGATCACCATGGCGTCCAGGTCCACCCGCGACCGCAGCACCGCGGGCGTCGCGGCCGGGTCGGCGTCCGCGTGCAGGCGGCGCAGCACGCGCCGCAGCACGTCGAAGGCGTGGATCGCGTCGGCCGCCAGGCCGAGGCCTTCGCCCACCGCAGGCCAGGGCGTGCCGAACATCAGCCGGTACTCCACCGGGTGACCGGCCGCGTAGGCCAGGTAGCGTGCACCGAGCGCGCCCAGGTCCTGCCGCGGGTCGGCGTGGCTGCCGCGGTCGTCGAGGAAGGCGGCGAAATCGCGGAAGCAGCACCGCATCACCGCCACCAGCAGGTGGTCGCGGCTGGGGTAGTGACGGTACGGCGCCTGGTGCGAGACGCCCAGCCGCCGCGCCACCTCGCGCAGGCTCAGTTGCTCGACACCGTGCTCGGCGATCGCCTCGCGGGCCGCGCGCAGGCAGGCCTCCTTCAGCGGCAGCGATTCGTCCGGGTCGGGGTGGCGCATGCCCGCGTGCGGCCTCGGGGTCAGGGGGTGTCGGTGGGTGGAAGACGCGTTCGCGCCGATGCTAGCGGAAGGGCCCGCACGACCCGCCCCGCCCGCGGCATCGAGGCGTGTTGACAGCGTCAACATGGATCCCGATACTCGGCAATGTTGACAGTGTCAACACACCCTTCGATGCCCGGCATGCCGCCGTACCCTCCACGGAGAGGACCCCTGATGAAGCGCCGCGCCGAAACTCCATCGCCCGCAGGGCCGGGCCGCAGCGGTGTCGCGCGCCGGCGGCTGATGTCGCTCGGGCTCGGGTGGCCGGCACTGGCCGCACTCGGCGGCTGCGCCGCCTTCGACTACCGGCGTGGCGATGCGCCGCAGGCGCTCGCCCGGGTGCCCCCGATGCAGCCGCGCCCGCGCATCGCGCTGGTGCTGGGCAGCGGCGGCCCGCGCGGCTACGCCCACATCGGCGTGCTGCGCGTGCTGGAGGACGCGGGCATCGTGCCCGACCTGGTGGTGGGCAGCAGCGTGGGCGGGCTGATCGGGGCCTTCTGGGCCAGCGGCCTGAGCGCGGCCGAGATCGACGCGCGCTCGATGGCGGGCGGGCCGCTGACGGTGTTCGACCCCAACCCCTTTGCCGACCGCGGCTGGATCGTCGGCCAGCGCCTGCAGGACTACGTCAACCACGGGCTCGACGGCCGCCCGCTGCAGGCGCTGCCCCGCCGCGTGATCGTGGTGGCCACGCGGCGCAGCGACAAGACCGCGCGCTTCTTCACCCGCGGGAACGCCGGGGTGGCGGTGCGCGCTTCGTCCGCCATGCCGGGCATCGTGTCGCCGGTGGGCATCGACGGGGTGGAGTACGAGGACGGCGACGCGTCGATCCCGGTGCCGGTGAGCCCGGCGCGCCAGGCCGGGGCGCGGTTCGTCATCGCCGTCGACGTGTCGGCCCGGCCGGGCACGACGCCGGCCGACGCCTCGGCCGCGCAGCGCGAGCGCGACCTGCACCGCCACGCACGCATCGCCCCGGAGACGGCACAGGCCGACTTCCTGCTCCACCCCGACCTCGACTACCGGGCCGGTCCGTTCCGCAGCTACTTCATCGCCGCGCGCCAGCAGGGGCAGGCCCATGCCAACGAGCGGCTGCCGGCCCTGCGCAAGGCCCTCGCCGAGCACCTGGGCCGCGGGCAGGATGCGGCGGCTCAGGCCTGACCCCAGGCCCCTCAGCGCTCGAGCGTCAGCGCCAGCGGCACCGGGCGCGCCGACTTGTTGGTCCACATCCAGCAGTAGTTCTGGTCCAGGGCCGCGCGCAGCTCGCCGGCGGCCGCGGCCTCGGCGGTGCGACGCTCCGGGTAGTGCACCGCCTTGCCCTCGTGGTAGTGGATGTTGAAGTCCAGCGGCCCCTCGGCGGCAAAGCGCCAGCGCACCACCTGGCCCTGGGCGAGCCGGCCGCAGGCTTCCGCGAACTTGCCGGGCGCCACGCTGACCCGGCGCTCGAAGCGACCCTGGCCGCCCCAGTCGATGTCGATGATCTCGGCGCGCGGCGCCATCGGTGCCAGGCCGGCCGCCCCCAGGAGCAGGGCTCGGATCGTCAGGTGCATGCAGGTTCTCCAGCGCCATGGCGGCGCGTTGCGCGTTGGCCGCCCGGGCCGAAGCGCCGGCGGGCGGGGCGCCGATCATCGCCGATCCTCGCCGGCGGCGCGGGGCCGGCGACGCGGCCTGCACCGCCGCGGCGACACCCTGGCACGCGCGCGCCGGGGCCCGTTGGCTACACTGCGGCCACGATGCGTCGCACCGCCGTCCTGCTGGTCGTGCTGCTGGCCCTGCTCTGGCAGGGCGTGGCCATGGCGCGACCCGGCTCCACGGTGAACGTGCTGGCCGACGTGGCCCACGCCGCGCTGCACTGGCACGGTGACGCGCACCACCACCACGACGACGGCTCCTACACGCTGGACGACTCGCCGGAGTCGGGCCAGCACGTGATGGCGGATCACGTCGCCAACGTGGCCGCACTGATGGCCTCGGCCGGGCCGGTGTTCCCGCCGGCGCGGCCCTTGCCGCCGCGCGGCCTGCACCCGGGCCCGGTGCCCCACCCTTTCCTCGCCGGCCTGCTGCGGCCACCCAGGCCGCACGCCTGAGGCGCCCTTCGGCGCGCGCCCGCCGTGCGGGCGCCGTGCCCCCGCTGCCCATCCGATGCCCGGCCTGCTGCCGGCACCCGGGCATGCCTTGTTGGCCCGTTCCCCCGTCAGGAGCATCGTGAGACCCCATTCCTGGCTGTCTGTCTGCGCACTGGCCTGTGCCGGCGGGCTTCCTGCCGGCCCGGCCACCGCCCAGACGCCGCCTGCCATCGACCACACGCCGGCCCCGCCTGCGGCGACCCCGGCCCCGGCGCACGGCGCCACCCTGTCCCTGGCCGACGCACTGGAGCTGGCCTGGCAGCGCGCGGTGAGTGCGCGCGAATCGGCGGCACAGCGCCGGAATGCCGATGCCGGCCAGGCCGTCGCGGCACGGCCGTGGGCGGCGCCGCCGGCCCTCGAGATCGGCCTGCGCCAGGACGCCGACACCCCCCGCGGCCGCGAGGCCGAGCTGGGCCTGGCGGTGCCGCTGTGGCTCCCCGGGCAGCGCGCGGCCGCCGCCGCCCTGGCCCAGGGCACGGTGGCGCAGGCCGAAGCCGCCACGCAGCGTGCCCGCCTGCAGCTGGCCGGCGCGCTGCGCGAGGCGGCCTGGGCCCTGGCCGCACTGCAGGCCGAGGCGACGCAGGCCGAGGCCTGGATGGCGGCCCAGGACCGCCTGGCCGACGACGTGGCGCGGCGCGTGCAGGCCGGCGACCTGGCCCGGGCCGACGCGCTGGTGGCGCGCGCCGAGGCGCTGTCGGCGCGCGCCCAGCACGCCGAGGTCGTGCAGCGCCTGCAGGCCGCGCGCACGCACTGGCAGCAGCTCACCGGCAGCGCCGCCGCCCCGGCCCTGGACGAGCCGACGGCCCCGGTGCCGGCGGCGGCCCGCGTGGACGATGCACACCCCGCACTGCGGCACGCGCGCCTCGTCGCCGAGCAGGCCGACCAGCGCGTGGCCCTGATGCAGCGCTCGCGGCGCGAACCGCCGGAGCTCAGCGTGGGCCTGCGCCAGGAGTCGCCCGGGGGCGGGGAGTCCCGCCGCCACAGCCTCGTCGTCGGCGTGCGCCTGCCCTTCGGCACCGACGACCGCAACCGCCCGCTCGAGGCCGAGGCCCTGGGCGAGCTGGACGTGGCGCAGACGGCCGAACAGCGCCTGCGCGAGCAGCTCGACGCCGACCTCGCCACGGCGCAGGCGGCGCTGGCGTCGGCGCGCGCCCGGCTCGATGCCGAGTTGGCCCGCGCCCGCCTGCTGCGCGAGCGCGCCACCCTGATCGACACCTCGTTCCGCGCCGGCGAGTCGCCGCTGCCCGAGCTGCTGCAGGCCCTGTCCGCAGCCGCGCAGGCCGAAGCCGCCGTGGCCCGCCACACCGCTGCCCTGGGCCTGGCCCGCGCGCAGCTCCAGCAAGCCCTCGGACGCCTCCCATGAATCCCGTTTTCCTGCACCCCCTGCACCGCGGGCCGCAGCGTCGCCTCGCGGCCGCCGCCCTGGCCCTGCTGGTGGGCGCCGCGGCCCCGGCCCTGGCCGGCCCGGGCGCCCACGGCCCCAACGGCGAACACCTGGACGAAGCCCCCGTGGCAGCGGCCGGGCCGGCACGTCCGCGCGTGGAGGCCCACTCCGAGGCCTTCGAGCTGGTGGGGGAGTGGCGCGCCGGCGAACTGACGATCCACGTCGACCGCTACGAGACCAACGAGCCGGTGCTGGATGCCCGCCTGGAGGTGGAGAGCGGGCCGCACCAGGCCGTGGCCGTGTTCCGGGCCGAGCAGGGCGACTACGCCGTCACCGACCCGGCGCTGCTGAAGGCGCTGGCCGAACCGGGCGAACATGCGCTGGTCTTCACGCTGGTGGCCGGCGCCGACAGCGACCTGCTCGATGGCACGCTGGCGCAGACCGGGGCGCGCAGCGCGGCGGCCGGCGCGGATGAGCAAGGCCACGCCCACGACGGCAACGACCACGGGCATGACCCCGGCGTGGAGCGCAGCGCCTGGATCGGCGCCGGCGCGGCCGCGCTGGGCCTGATCGGCGCGGCCGCCTGGTGGCGCCAGCGCCGCCGCGCCACCCCCGCGTCCGGCGTGGCACCGTGATGCGCGCGCCTTTCCGGCGGGCGGCCCGCCCCGTGCTGGCGGCCTGGATCTCGGCCCTGGTCGGCCTGGCGGCCGCACACGCGGGCCCCGGCGCCCACGGGCCCAACGGCGAGCACCTGGACGCCCCCGGCGCGCCGGTCAATGCCTCGGGCCTGGCGCGCCTGCCCGACGGCAGCGTCAACGTGCCCAAGCCCGCGCAGCGGCGCATGGCCATCCGCACGCTGCTGGCGCCCGAGTCCGAGGCCGCGGCCACGGTCGAGCTGCCCGGCCGGGTGGTCATGGACCCGAACGCCAGCGGTCGCGTGCAGGCCGTGCACGGGGGCCGCATCGAGCCCGGCCCGAGGGGCCTGCCCGTGGCGGGGCAGTCGGTGAAGCGCGGCGAGGTGCTGGCCTACGTGCGCCACCACGCCGAGCCCTACGCCCTGGGCGCGCAACAGGCCCAGCTGGCCGAGCTGCGGGCGCAACGGCAGCTGGCGGAGCAGCGCGTGCAGCGCCTCGAGGGCCTGGAAGGCACGGTGCCGCGCAAGGAGATCGAGGCCGCGCGCACCGAGGCCGCGAGCCTGGCCGAGCGCGAGCGCAGCATCGGCGCCAGCCTGGTGGCACGCGAGGCGCTCACGGCCCCCGTCAGCGGCGTCATCGCCCGCGCCGACCTCGTCGTCGGCCAGGTCGTCGAGCCGCGCGACGTGCTGTTCGAGGTCGTGGACCCCGCGCGCATGCTGGTGGAAGCCACCACCGCCGACGCCACGCTGGCCACCCGCGTGGCGGGTGCCTCGCTGCAGGACCTGCCCGACCTGACCCTGCGCCTGCTGGGTGCGTCGCGCGCGCTGCGCGACGGCGTCCTGCCGCTGACCTTCGCCGTGGCGTCCGCCCGGCCCGGCGCTGCCTTGCCCATCGCCATCGGCCAGCCGGTGACGGTGGTGGCGCGATCGGAGGAGCGCATCCGGGGCGTGGTGCTGCCGGCGCAGGCGGTGGTGCGCAACCCGTCCAACGAGCCCATCGTCTGGATCAAGTCGGGCGCCGAGCGCTTCATCCCGATGCCGGTGCAGTTCCGGCCGCTGGATGCCCGCACGGTGGTGGTGACCCAGGGGCTGAGCGCGGACAACCGTGTCGTCGTGCAGGGCGCGGCGCTCATCGCGCAGATCCGCTGAACCGGGAACGCACATGTTCAACTGGATCGTCCGCTCCAGCCTGCACAACCGCCTCTTCGTGCTGGCGGTGGCGGCGCTGTTGATGGCCTACGGGGCGATCACCGCCTGGCGCACGCCGGTCGATGTCTTTCCCGACCTCGACAAGCCGCTGATCACCGTGCTCACCGAGGCCGGCGGCATGGCGCCGCAGGAGGTGGAGCAGCTCGTCACCTTCCCGCTGGAGACCGCGCTCAACGGCATGCCCGGGGTGACGCGCGTGCGCAGCACCTCGGGCGTGGGCCTGTCCATCGTCTACGCCGAGTTCGACTGGGGCACCGACGTCTACCGCAACCGCCAGCTGGTGGCCGAGAGGCTGGCCCTGGTGCGCGAGCAGATGCCGGGCGACATCACGCCGGTGATGGGCCCGGTCTCGTCGATCATGGGCGAGATCATGCTGGTGGCACTGCCGCTGGTGCCCGGCGATGGCCGGACGCCGGTGGCCACGCCCATGCAGGCGCGCGAGTACGCCGACTTCGTGCTGCGGCCGCGCTTGCTGTCCATCCCCGGCGTGTCGCAGGTCATCCCCATCGGCGGCGAGGTGCGCACGCTGCGCGTGGCGCCGGACACCGCGCGCATGGCGCAGTTCGGCGTCTCGCTCACGCAGGTGGAGCAGGCGCTGCAGGGCTACGCCGGCAATGCCGGCGGCGGCTTCGTCGACCTGAACAGCCGCGAGTACCTGATCCGCCACCTCGGGCGCAGCAACCGGGTGGAGGACCTCGCCGGCATCGCCGTGGCCTGGAAGGACGGCCGGACCATCCTGCTGGAGCAGGTGGCCAGCGTCGCCTTTGCCGCCGGCCTCAAGCGCGGCGATGCCGGCTACAACGGCCTGCCGGCGGTGATCGTCAGCGTGCAGAAGCAGCCCGATGCCGACACGGTGCAGCTCACGGCGCAGGTGGAGGCGGCGCTGGCCGAGCTCAGGCAGGGCCTGCCGGCGGGGCTGGCCGAGCCGCGGGTGCTGTTCCGCCAGGCCGACTTCATCAAGGCCAGCATCGGCAACGTGGCCGAGGCCCTCCGCGACGGCGCCATCATGGTGGCCATCGTGCTCTTCGCCTTCCTGCTGTCGGCGCGCACGACGGTGATCTCCCTGGTGGCCATCCCGCTGTCGCTGGCGGTCACGGCGCTGGTGTTCCAGCTGCTCGGGCAGTCGATCAACGTGATGACGCTGGGCGGCCTGGCGATTGCCATCGGCGAGCTGGTCGACGACGCGGTGGTGGATGTCGAGAACATCCTGCGGCGCCTGAAGCAGAACCGGGCGGCCGGAAACCCGCTGCCGGTGCTGGAGGTGGTGCGGCGCGCCAGCGTCGAGGTGCGCTCGGGCATCGTCTATGCCACCGTCATCGTGGTGCTGGTGTTCGTGCCGCTGTTCGCGCTGCCCGGCATCGAGGGCCGGCTCTTCACGCCGCTGGGCATCGCCTACATCGTGTCGATCGGCGCCTCGATGCTGGTCTCGATGACGGTGACGCCGGTCATGTGCCACTACATGCTGCCGACGATGAAGCGCCTGGACCACGGCGACAGCCCGCTGGTGGCCTGGCTCAAGCGCCAGGACACGGCGCTGCTTCACTGGTCCTTCGGCCGCGCGAAGCTGCTCATCGCGCTGGCCGTGCTGGCGGTGGCCGGCGCCGCCGCGACGGTGCCCTTCTTCCCGCGCGCCTTCCTGCCGGCCTTCAACGAGGGCTCGCTGGTGCTGGGCCTGATCATGCAGCCCGGCACCTCGCTGGCCGAGGCCAACCGGGTCGGCGCGGTGGCCGAAACCTTGATCCGACAGGTGCCGGAGGTGACCCAGGTGGGCCGCCGCACCGGGCGCGCCGAGCTCGACGAGCACGCCGAAGGCGTGCACTCGGCCGAGATCGACGTCGACCTGAAACGCTCCGACCGTGACCGCGAGGCCATCATGACCGACATCCGCGAGCGGCTCTCCACGCTGCCGGCGCAGGTGGCCATCGGCCAGCCCATCAGCCACCGGCTGGACCACCTGCTCTCGGGCGTGCGGGCACAGATCGCGCTGAAGATCTTCGGCGACGACACCGACACCCTGCGCGGCCTGGCCGAGCAGTTGCGTGCGCAGATGGCCGGCGTGCCCGGTCTGGTGGACCTGACGGTCGAGAAGCAGGTGCTGATCCCGCAGATCACCGTGCGGCTGGACCACCGCAAGGCGGCGCAGGTGGGCCTGGCCCCCGGCGAGGCCATCCGCGTGCTGCAGGCGCTGACCGACGGTGCCCACGGGGCGCAGATCGTCGACGGCCCGCGCCGCTACGAGCTGGTGCTGCGCCTGCCCGACGACCAGCGCAGCCCCCAGGACCTGGCGCGCACGCTGATCGACACGCCGGCCGGCCGCGTGCCCGTGTCCAGCATCGCCAGCGTGGAGGAGTCCGACGGTCCGAACCAGATCGGGCGCGAGAACGGCCGCCGCCGCATCGTCGTCTATGCCAATACCGACGGCCGCGACATGGGCGAGGTCATCGCCGCCATCCGCGGCATCGTCGCGGCGCAGGCCCTGCCCACGGGCACCTTCATCAGCCTGGAGGGCCAGTTCCAGGCCCAGGAGCAGGCCACGCGCCTGATCGCCGGGCTGTCGCTGGTGTCGCTGGCGATGATCTTCCTGGTGCTCTACTCCCGCTACCAGTCGGTGGTGCTGGCCGGCATCGTGATGGCCAACATCCCGCTGGCGCTGATCGGCTCGGTGGTGGCGATGTGGATCGCCGGCGTGCAGCTGTCGGTGGCGTCGATGGTGGGCTTCATCACGCTGGCCGGCATCGCCACGCGCAACGGCATCCTGAAGATCAGCCACTACATCAACCTGTGCAAGTTCGAGGGCGAGACCTTCTCGAAGGCCATGATCGTGCGTGGTTCGCTGGAGCGGCTGACGCCGGTGCTGATGACCGCCCTCGTGGCCGCGTTCGCGCTCACGCCGCTGCTGCTGGCAGCCGACGCACCGGGCAAGGAGATCCTGCACCCGGTGGCGGTGGTGATCTTCGGCGGGCTGGTGAGCTCCACGCTGCTCGACACGCTGCTCACGCCGGTGCTGTTCTGGCTGTTCGGCGAGAAGGCCACGCAGCGGCTGGCCCGGGATGACCCCCGCACGGCCGGCGGCGCCGCGCCGGCCCACGACGCCTATTGAGCCCCCGAAGCTGCCGGACCGGCATCAGGCCTTGCGGCGCCGCCTGCCCCCAGTGCGCCGCGTCTCGGAGATGCAGATGATGAAGAAGTTGTTGACCGTGGCCGCGCTGGCCCTGACGGTGCTGTCCGCCGGCGTGGCCTTCGCCCATGGCACGGCCAAGGCGAAGCACGGCGGCGTGGTGGCCGTGGCCAGCGACCTGGAGTTCGAGCTGGTCGGCACCGCCGATGGCGCGCTGCTCTACGTGGCCGACCACGGCAAGCCGATGGCCCCCGCGGGCATGACGGGCAAGCTGACGGTGCTGCAAGGCGGGGCCAAGTCGGAGGCGGCCCTCGTCGTCGCCGGCGACCGGCTGGAGGCCAAGGGCGTCAGCCTGGGGTCCGGCGCCAAGGCCGTGGCGGCGCTGACCCTGCCCGACCGCAAGACCGTCACCGTGCGCTTCGCCGTCAAGTGAGGCGGCCGTGACGCGGCGGTGACGCGGCGACGGTGGGGCGGAACTGCACGCGCCCGCGGCCGCTGATCCGGCGAACGCCCGGGCCGCCGGTGAGGCATCATCGCGCGAGCACCACCTGCCCATGCCCGCGCCCTCCCCCGCGCCCGTCCCCCGCCCGTCGCGCCCGACGGCGGTGATCGTGGCCGTGGCGGTGCTGGGCCTGGCGGCGATCTGGGCGCTCGCCTGGGAGCGCGTGCGCTTTGCCGAAGACCAGGCGGTGACGGCCGAGCGCACGAAGAACGACAACCTCGTGCTCGCCCACGCCGACGCCCTGGGGCGCGAGCTCGACCTCGTCGACCAGCTGCTGCAGACCCTGCGCGACGACCACCTCGCGGGCCGCTCGCCGGCAGCGCTGAAGCAGCGCGCGCTGAAGTTCGGCACCGCCGCCGGGGGCCTGGTGACCATGACGGTGCTGGACGCCGACGGCGACGTCGTGACCACGCTCGCCCCGTCGGCCAGCGGCAACTTCGCCGACCGCGACTACTTCGTGCACCATGCGCGGGACAGCACGGATACGCTGCACATCGGCCCGCCACTGTTCGGCCGCCTGTCGCAGCGCTGGCTGATCTCGGCCACCCGGCGCATCACGCACGCCGATGGCAGCTTCGGCGGCGTGGTGTACGCCGGCCTGGACCCGGCGCGCTTCGCCCAGCTCTACGAGCGCAGCGCCCTGGGCAAGAGCGGCTCGCTGGCACTGATCGGCCTGGACGGCATCACGCGCGTGCGCCGCAACGGCGACCAGGTCAGCTTCGGCGGCGATGTCAGCCGCTCGCGGCTGTTCACCGAGCTCCAGCAGGCGCGGCGGGGCCACTATGTGGCCACCGCCGCCTCCGACGGCGTGCGCCGGCTCACCAGCTACCAGCAGCTGGAGCGGCACCCGCTGGTGGTGGTGGTGGCCTCGTCGCTGACCGACGTCACCGCGCTCACGCGGGCCACGGCCACCACCACCTGGGCCGGCGCCGGCATGGCCAGCCTGCTGGTGCTCGCGCTGGCCGCGCTCACGGCGCGCTCGATGCGGCGCGACGCCATGGCGCTGGCGCGCACCGCGGCGGCCGAGCGGCGCAGCCGGCTGCTGCTGGACAACAGCTTCGACGCCATCCTGCACACGCGCCCCGACGGCCAGGTGCTGACGGCCAACGCCGCGGCACGCGCGCTGTTCGGGCTGGACGAGGCCGGGCTGCGCGCCGCCGGCCGCACCGGGCTGGTGGACACCGACGACCCGCGGCTGGCGTCGCTGCTGGCCGAGCGCCAGCGCGCCGGCCGCGCCCAGGGCCGGCTGCGCATGCGCCGCGGCGACGGCAGCCTGTTCGAGGCCGACATCAATTCGGTGCTCTACACCGACGCCGACGGCCAGCCGGCCAGCAGCCTGACCGTGCGCGACCTGACGACGGTGCTGGCCACCGAGGCCGAGCGCGCCGGCTTCGAGCGGCGGCTGCGCGAGGCGCAGAAGCTGGAGTCGATCGGCACGCTGGCCGGCGGCATCGCCCACGACTTCAACAACATCCTGGCCGCGATCCTGGCCAACGTGGCGCTGCTGCGCGACGAACTCGGCACCGGCCGCGCGGGCGCCGAGCCGTTGTCGCGCATCAGCCAGGCCGCGCTGCGTGCCCGCGCGCTGGTGCAGCAGATCCTGACCTTCAGCCGCCGCAGCCCGGAACAGCGCCGGCCCCAGCCGTTGCAGCCGCTGCTGCGCGAGTCGGCGGCGCTGCTGCGCGCCACGCTGCCCGCGGCCGTGCAGCTGGAACTGCACCTGCCCGACGCGCCGCTGGTGGTGTGCTGCGACGCCACCCAGGTGCAGCAGGTGATGATGAACCTGTGCACCAACGCCTGGCAGGCCATGCCCGAACGTCGGGGCCGGGTGCGGGTGACGCTGACGACCGAGACCGGCGACGGCACCGAAGACACCCGGCCCGCGGGCTGGGCCGTGCTGTGCGTGGAGGACGACGGCAGCGGCTTCGACGCCGCCACGCTGGAGCGCCTGTACGAGCCCTTCTTCACCACCAAGCCGGTGGGTCAGGGCACGGGCCTGGGCCTGGCCGTGGTGCACGGCATCGTCACTGCGCACGGCGGCTCGATCACGGCCGACAGCACGCCGGGTCGCGGCTCGACCTTCACCGTGCGGCTGCCGCTGGCGGCGGCCGGCGCGGCGCCGGCCGATGGCACGGCCGCCACCGCGGATGCCGCGGGTGAGCTTGCCCCGCTGCACGGCACCCCGGCCCCGTCCGCCGGGGCCGACGCCACGGCCGGCGCGCGCGTGCTGTACGTCGACGACGACCCGGTGCTCGCCATCACCGTGCAGGGCCTGCTGCAGCGCGCCGGCTGGCAGGTGAACGCCTGCACCAACGCCACCGAGGCGCTGGCGCGGCTGCGTGCCGAGCCCACGGCCTTCGACCTCGTGGTCAGCGACTACAACATGCCCGGCCTGTCGGGCCTGGACCTGGCGCGCGAGGTGGCCGCCCAGTGGCCGCAGCTCCCGGTGGTGATCAGCTCGGGCTACGTGTCCGACGATCTGCGGGTGCGCGCGCAGGCCCTCGGGGTGCGCGAGGTGCTGCTCAAGGAATACACGCTGGAGAGGCTGCCGTCACTGGTGCGGGCCCTGCTGGCCCGGCGACCGGCCGCCACGCCCGCCGCCTCCCCCGCGGCCGACGCGCCCGACGCAGGCCACCGCGAGGATCAGGCCCTGCCCGCGGCGCCGACCGGGGCGGAATAGCGCTGCAGCGCCAACCCCTCAGCGCCCGGGCGCCCCGCACGCCAGGATCTGGAACCACTGCCACCAGCCGGGCGTGTGCAGCGACTCGGCCTGGATGGCGGAGGCAGCACCGAGGCTGTCGAGCAGGGCGCGCCGGTGGGGCAGGGCCGGGCGGCTCATGAACACGGCACGCTCGTAGCCCCAGGCGTCCCTGGCCCACTGCGCCAGCGCCTGCACGAACGCCGCATGCCCCGGCGCGAGGTCGAGCGCCGGTCGCAGCCAGTGGTCGATGGCCACCGGCGCGGTGTCCAGGGCGGCGCGCTGCGCCGGCGTCAGCCGGTAGCGGCCGGCAAAGAACGCCGCAGGGTAGAAGTAGACCGAGCCCTGCACCTCGCCACCCTCGCACTCCGGCGCGAACACGGTGTAGCCGAAGGCGAAGCCCGTGCGGGCCTCCTCGATGTGCGCGGCCAGGTCGGCGCGGTTGTCCTCGAGCGAGAAGTCGTCCTGCGGCCAGGGGTCGCCGCTCCAGAGCCGCAGGTGCTCGCGCGACGCCATCACGGCCCGGTGGTCGGCGTCGGCATGGTCGAGCGTCTGCCGTTCCAGCCGCAGGCCGGCAAGCACGGCGCGCTCTGGCGCCCGACCGAGGGGAAGAGGCAGCTGTGGCATGGGGCGGCACGGGCTGGCGGCCGTGGGGGCCGCAGCGCGTGCGCCGGAGTATGGCGCAGGGCCGGCGGATCGACCCTTCGGCAGCAGGCCCTCCGTGGCTTGATCGCCATCAAGGGCGCGCGCGCCTGCCGGGATATGCTGGCCTTCACCACGCAGGGCTCCCGGGCCCCAAGAAAAGGAAGAGACGATGTCCTCACGGCCCGGCCTCCGACAGGAGATCGCTTCACCGGGCGCGCCGCGGGCGTCGCGCGACCTGCTCTACCGCAGCCTGTTCGAGCATGCGCCGCTGGAGGTTCACATCTGGCAGGTGCTGCGCGATGCGCACGGCGAGATCCGCAGCTGGCGGCTCGTGGACGCCAACCCGGCCGCGCTGACCGCGTGGGGCCGAAGGCTCGAGGACGTGGTCGGCCGCACCACCGAGGAGATCTTTCCCGGGGCCGACGCGGTGAAGACCTTCCTGCCGGTGGTGCAGGAGGTGATGGACAGCGGCCGGCCCCGGCAGTGGGAGACGCCGTTCTCCGGCACCGGCCAGGTGCTGCGCATGATGAGCATCCCGGTGGAGGACTGCTTCATCAGCACGGGGCTGGACGTCACCACCGAGCGCCTGCGGCAGCAGGCGCTCGAGCATGCGCTGCAGCGCGTCACGCAGGCCACCCAGGCTGGCGGCGTGGGCCTGTGGGACTGGGACCTGGACACCGACCAGGTGCACTACTCCGACGAGTGGAAGCGCCAGCTCGGCCACGCGCCCGACGAGGTGGCCGACACCTTCGAGGAATGGCGCCGGCGCGCGCACCCGGACGACCTGGCGCCGACCCTGGCCGCCGTGAGCGCCTCGCTCGAGGACCCGGAGCGGCCCTACGACGTGGTGTGTCGCATGCTGCACAAGGATGGCAGCTACCGCTCGGTGCTGGCGCAGGCCTCGGTGGTGCGGGACGAGACCGGGCGGCCGCGCCGCATGGTCGGTTCCCACATCGACATCACCGAGCGCCGGCGGCTGGAGGAGCATGTGCGGGAGGCACAGAAGCTCGAGTCGCTGGGCACGCTGGCCGCAGGCATCGCGCACGATTTCAACAACCTGCTGACCGCCTTCACCGGCAACCTCTCGCTGCTGCGCGAGGCGCCCCCCGGCGCACCCGAGGTGCCCCAGCTGCTGCTGGCACTGGAGCAGGCGGCGACGCGCGCCGGCGCGCTGACGCGGCAGCTGCTCACCTTTGCCAAGGGCGGCTCGCCGGTGCGCGACGTGGCGTCGGTGCGCGAGCTGATCGTGGAATCGGCCACCTTCGTGACCCGCGGCTCGAAGGTCCGCTGCCAGTTCGACCTCGCCGCCGACCTGGCGGCGGTGCAGGCCGACGTGGGCCAGCTCAGCCAGGTGATCGGCAACCTCGTCATCAACGCCAGCCAGGCCATGCCGCAGGGCGGCACCGTCCGTCTCGGCGCCGCCAACGAAACCCTCGACGCCGGCAACGCCGCCGCGCTGCCCGCAGGGGCCTGGGTGCGCATCACGGTGGCCGACGAAGGCTGCGGCATCGCGCCGGAGCACCTGCCCCGCATCTTCGACCCGTTCTTCACCACCAAGCCCAGCGGCAGCGGCCTGGGGCTGTCGACGTCGTATGCCATCGTGGCCCGGCATGGCGGGCGCATCACCGTGGCGTCCACGCCCGGGGCGGGCACGGTCTTCACCATCCGCCTGCCGGCCTCGGAGGCCCAGGTGCCGGCGCCGCAGGTGCCGCACGCCGTGGCCGGCACCGGCCGCATCCTGGTGATGGACGACGACGAGACCATCCGCCTCGTGATGCAGGGCATGCTGTCGCGGCTGGGCTACGACGCCGACACCTGCGCCGATGGCGACGAGGCGGTGGCGCGCTGCGCCGAGGCGCTGCACGCCGGCCGCCGGTACGACGCCGTCATCCTCGACCTCACGATCCCGGGGCACGAGGGCGGTGCGCAGGTGCTGCCGCGGCTGCAGGCACTGGACCCGTCGCTGCGCGCCATCGTGGCCAGCGGCTATGCCGACGACGATGTGCTGGCCCACCACGCCGTCCACGGCTTCCGCGGGCGCCTGCAGAAGCCGTTCGACATGACCGCGCTGAGCATCGAGCTGGCGCGGGTGCTGCAGGGGCGCTGAGGGACGGCCGGCGTCGCGCCTCGCGGGCCGCCACGCGGTCGGGGCAGGCCGTGTGCGCGGCGCCGGCGGCCCAGGATCACCGGCCGCGCCGCCGCATCAGGCGGTAGGCGGCAGGCACCACCAGCATCGACAGGAGCGGCGCGCTGAGCATGCCGCCCACCATCGGCGCGGCGATGCGCTGCATCACCTCGCTGCCCGTGCCGTCGCCCCAGAACAGCGGCAGCAGCCCGGCCACGATGGTGGCCACGGTCATGGCCTTGGGCCGCACGCGCAGCACCGCGCCTTCGCGGATGGCGTCCAGCAGGTCGGCGTCGCTGTCCCGGCCCTGCTCCAGGCGCCGCTGCCAGGCCTGCTTCAGGTACAGCAGCATGATCACGCCGAACTCGGCCGCCACGCCGGCCAGCGCGATGAAGCCCACCGCACTGGCCACCGAGAGGTCGTGGTCCAGCGCCCACAGCAGCCAGACGCCGCCCACCAGCGCGAAGGGCAGGGTCAGCATGAGCAGCAGCGCCTCGTCCAGGCGCCGGAAGGTCAGGTAGAGCAGCACGAGGATGATCAGCAGCGTGAACGGCACCAGCCGCTGCAGCTGGGCCGTGGCGCGCTCCAGGTGCTCGAACTGCCCCGACCAGCTGACCGAGTAGCCTGCCGGCAGCCGCACCTGCCCGGCCACGGCGCGCTGCATGTCCAGCACCGCGCCGCGCAGGTCGCGCCCGCGGATGTCCACGTAGACGAAGCCGGCCAGGCGCGCGTTCTCGCTGCGCAGCATCGGCGGGCCGTCGCTGATGCGCAGGTCGGCCACGTCGCCCAGCACCAGGCGCTGTCCGCGGTCGGTGACGATGGGCAGCGCGCGCAGGCTGGCCAGCGAGTCGCGGATCTCGCGCGGGTAGCGCAGGTTGATCGGGAAGCGCTGCAGCCCCTCCACCGTCTCGCCGATGTTCATGCCGCCCACGGCACCGGCCACCACCTCCTGCACGTCGGCGATGTTCAGGCCGTGGCGCGCGGCCGCGTCGCGCCGGATATCCACGTCGATGTAGCGCCCGCCGGCGAGGCGCTCGGCCAGGGCGCTGGACACGCCGGGCACGGCCTTCACCGCGCGCTCGATCTCGCCGGTCAGGCGGTCGATGGTCGCGAGGTCGGCCCCGGCCACCTTCACGCCCACCGGGCTCTTGATGCCGGTGGCCAGCATGTCGATGCGGTTGCGGATGGGGGGCACCCAGATGTTGGACAGGCCCGGCACTCGCACGATGCGGTCGAGCTCCTCCACCAGCTTCTGCGGCGTCATGCCGGGCCGCCACTGGTCGCGCGGCTTGAACTGGATGGTGGTCTCGAACATCTCCAGCGGCGCGGGGTCGGTGGCGGTCTCGGCGCGGCCGGCCTTGCCGTAGACGCTCTGCACCTCGGGCAGGGTCTTGATCAGGCGGTCGGTCTGCTGCAGCAGCTCCGCCGCCTTCGCGGCCGACAGGCCCGGCAGCGCCGTGGGCATGTAGAGCAGGTCGCCCTCGTCCAGCGGCGGCATGAACTCGCGGCCCAGCTGCTGCAGCGGCCACAGGCTGGTCACCAGCAGCACGCCGGCGGCGGCGAGGGTCAGCCACGGCGCCTTCAGCACCGCGTTCAGCACCGGGCGGTACAGCGCGATCAGCGCCCGGTTCAGCGGGTTGGCCGTCTCGCCGGGGATCCGGCCGCGGATCAGGAGGCCCATCAGCACCGGCACCAGCGTCACCGCCAGGCCCGCGGCCGCCGCCATGGCGTAGGTCTTGGTGTAGGCCAGGGGCGCGAAGAGGCGACCCTCCTGCGCCTGCAGCGCGAACACCGGCAGGAAGCTCAGCGTGATGATCAGCAGCGAGAAGAAGAGCGCCGGGCCGACCTCGACCGCGGCGTCGCCGATCACGCGCCAGCGCGCCTCGCCCCGCAGCGCCTGCCCGGGATGCTCGTGCGCCCACTGCTCCAGGTGCTTGTGGGCGTTCTCGATCATCACGATGGCCGCGTCCACCATCGCGCCGATGGCGATCGCGATGCCGCCCAGCGACATCACGTTGGCATTGATGCCCTGCTGCTGCATCACGACGAAGGCCGCCAGCACGCCCAGCGGCAGCGAGACGATGGCCACCAGCGCGCTGCGCAGGTGGAACAGGAACGCCAGGCAGATCAGCGCGACGACGGCGAACTCCTCCATCAGCTTGGCCGAGAGGTTGTCCACCGCGCGCTCGATCAGGCCGGAGCGGTCGTACACCGGCACGATCTCCACGCCCTCGGGCAGGCCGCGCTGCAGCGCCGCCAGCCGCGCCTTGACGGCGGCGATGGTCTGCAGCGCGTTCTGGCCCGAGCGCATCACGATCACGCCGCCCACGGCCTCGCCCTCGCCATCGAGCTCGCCGATGCCGCGGCGCATCTCGGGGCCGAGCTGGATGCGCGCCACATCGCCCAACCGCACCGACACACCGGCGTCGGTGGTGCGCAGCGGAATGGCGCGGAAGTCGTCCAGCGAGCCCAGGTAGCCGCTGGCGCGCACGGCGTACTCGGCCTCGCCGATCTCCACCACCGAGCCGCCGGCCTCCTGGTTGGCGCGCGCCACGGCAGCCGCCACGGCGCCCTGCGAGATGCCGTAGGAGGCCATCCGGTCCGGGTCGAGCACGATCTGGGTTTGCCGCACCATGCCGCCCACGCTGGCCACCTCGGCCACGTCGCGCACGGTCTTGAGCTCCAGGCGCAGGAACCAGTCCTGCAGCGCGCGCAGCTGGGCCAGGTCATGGCGGCCGCTGCGGTCCACCAGCGCGTACTGGTAGATCCAGCCCACGCCGGTGGCATCCGGGCCGATCGACGACCGGGCGCCCGCGGGCAGGCGCGCCTGGGCCTGGTTCAGCACCTCCAGCACCCGTGAGCGCGCCCAGTACAGGTCCACCCCGTCGTCGAAGATCACGTAGACGAAGCTGTCGCCGAACATCGAGAAGCCGCGCACCACCCTCGCGCCGGGCACCGACAGCAGGGTGGTGGTCAGCGGGTAGGTGACCTGGTTCTCGACGATCTGCGGCGCCTGCCCCGGCCAGCTGGTGCGCACGATGACCTGCGTGTCCGACAGGTCGGGCAGTGCGTCCAGCGGCGTGCGCGACAGCGCCATCACGCCCCAGGCGGCGAGCAGCGCGCTGGCCAGCAGCACCAGGAAGCGGTTGGCCAGGCTCCAGCGGATGACCGCGGCGATCATCGCGCGGCTCCCGGCACGACCCGCTGCAGGCGCGTGATCTGCGGCACGTCGCCGTCCTGCATGCGGAACTCCACCTCGAGCTGCTCGCCCGGGGCCAGGTCGCGCGGCCATTGCCCGGCCGGCGGGAGGCGGAAGTCCATCACCATCTGCGGCCACTGCAGCGACGGGATCGGCGGATGGTCCAGCGTCACGGTGTCGCCCTCGATGGCGGTGATGCGGGCGGGCGTGCGGTGCACGGCGGCCTCCGGCGCGACACCCGGGGCGCCGGGTTCCGGATTCAGGCGCGCCTCGACACCGCGCAGCGTGGCCTCGGAGTCGATCAGGAACTGGCCTGCGAGCACGACACGCTGGCCGGCGGACAGGCCGGCCAGGATCTCGGTCTGGCCCTGCGCCTCCAGCCCCGTCTCCACCGCCACCGGCCGGAAGCGGCCCTCGGGCTCGGCCAGCATCACCACGCTGCGGCGGCCGGTGTGGATGACGGCGTCGGTGGGCACGAGCAGAGCCGGCGCGCGGCCCGGCCCGGCCAGCTGCAGCTGCACGGTCATGCCGGGCACCAGCCGCGCCGACGGATTGGCCAGCTCCAGCCGCGCCGTGCGCGTGCGCGTCGTCGCATCCACCGCCGGCAGCAGCGCCTGCACGCGGCCCGTGAACCGCTGCCCCGGCGCGGACGGGCTGCTGGCCACCACGGCCGTGCCGGGTTCGATCAGCGCCGCCTGGCTCTCCGGCACCTGCCCCTCGGCCCAGACCGTGGCCGTGCCCTGCAGGCGCAGCAGCGGCATGCCGGGCATCACGGTGGCGCCCTCGCGGGCCATCAGCTCGGTCACCACGCCGCCCACCGGAGCCCGGAGCGTCACGCGGCCCTGCACCCGCCCGGCCCGCGTCACCTGCGCGATCAGCGCCTCGTCCATGCCCACCTGGCGCAGGCGTGCGCGGGCGGCATCGCGCAGGGCCTCGGCATCCGGCCCCTGCATGCGCAATGCGGCCAGGTAGTCCTCCTGTGCCGCCACCCAGTCGGGCACGTACAGGTCCAGCAGCGGCGCGCCCGCGGCCACGCGGTCGAAGGTGGCGCGCACGTGCAGCGTCTCGACGAAGCCCATCGCGCGCGCCGTCAGCACCTGCTGCAGCCGCTCGTTCCACGCGACGCTGCCGACGGCGACGATCTCGGCGGCCAGCCTGCCCTGCACCACCTCGGCCGTGCGCAGCCCGAGGTTCTGCTGCACGCGCGGGCTCACGGTGACGGTACCGACGTCCTCGGCGCCCGCAGCGGCGCCGGCGTAGCGCGGCACCAGCATCATGTCCATGAAGGGCGACTTGCCCGGGGCGTCGAAGTTCCTGCCCGGCACCATCGGGTCGTGGTAGTTCTGGATGCGCAGGCCGGTGACGGGGTCGACGTCGCCGGCCTTGAGCCCGTCGCGGATGTGGCGGCGCGTGGCGGCCTCGCCCTGCGGAATCGTCCACTGCGAGGGGTCGGCGGGTGCGGCGGCCACGGCTTCGGGCGCGGCCATCATGGCCATGCCCTGGGTCATGCCGAGCCACCAGGCGCCGCCGCCCACGGCCGCCAGGGCCAGCGCGGCGGCGATCGCGAGCCGGAGGTTCTTGCGGTTCATTGCGGTGCTCCCACGGTCGGGATCGGGCCGGCAGCGGCCGGCAGGTCCTGCGGCGTCAGGTAGACCAGCCGGGCCCACAGGCCGGCGGTCTGCAGTTCCAGGTCGATGCGCTCCATCTGCAGCGCCAGCGCGGCAAGGCGCGCCTGCAGCACCTCGCTCAGCGGCGCCTGCGCGCCGCGGAAGGCCGCCAGTGCGGCGTCGATGCGCTGCGCGGCCAGCGGGCTGCGCTCGCGGTCCAGCAGCGCCAGCTGCGCCACGCCGGCGCGCCAGGCCTCGCGCCAGGACGCGGTCTCCAGCCGGCGTTCACGCGCCAGTTCCTCGTGCTCGGCACGCAGCGCCTCGGCCTGCGCCAGGCGCGCGGCCAGCTCACGGTCCTGCCGCTGCGGACGGTCCCAGGGCAGTGGCACGGACACGGCGACGGACACCATGTTCGCGTAGCGCGAGCCGCGCTGGCTGAACATCAGCTCGGCGCTCCAGTCGGGCTCGCGCTCGGCGCGGGCGACGGCCGCGGCGGCCCCGGCCTCGGCAGCACGGGCGGCCAGGCGCAGCAGGTCCGGGTGTGCGTCCACGCCGTCGGCCTGGGCGTCGACGGCCGGGGCCTGCGCGGCCAGGGCGGGGGGCGCGGCCAGCGGCCGGTCCGGCGCATCGCCGGTCCAGCGGGCCAGCGCGCGGCGGGTGTTGGCCACCTCGGCCCGTGCCTCGGTGAGCGACTGGTCCAGTCGCGCCACGGCCTCGCGGGCGGCCAGCACGTCGACCGGCGTGGCGCGGCCGCCGCGCAGGGCGGCCCCGGCCGCGTCCACCAGGCGCAAGGACTCGTCACGCAGCGCCTCGAGCACGCGCTGCCGCTGTTCGGCGGCATGGCGGCGGAACCAGGCCAGGGCCGTCTCCTGCTGCACCGCCGCCGTGCGTGCCCGCCGCTCGGCCTGCGCGACCTCGGCCTCGCGCAGGAACTGCTCGGCGCGCGCGTCGCGCTTGTCGGCCCGCGTGAAGGTCTGCATCACGCCGATGGAGCGCATGGTCATGAAGTCGCGCGTGGTGCTGAAGCGGTCGGCGCCGTCGACCGGCAGGTTGTCCAGCGACAGGCGCAGCACCGGGTCGGGGCGCTGGGCCGCGGCCACGGCCCGTTCGCGGGCGGCGTCGGCCGCTGCGGCCGCGGCGGCCGGCGAGAGGGCCCGCGCCGTGGCCGCGGACACGGCGTCCTGCACCGAGACGGGCAGGCGGGCCGGATCGTCCGGCTGGGCCCGGGCCGCCAGCACGGCCGGGAACAGGATGGCGAGCAGTGCGCCACGGCACGCACCCACCAGCGGGCGGCGCGTGCGCACACGCCGCGACATCGGCATGGAAACCATGGTGAAGGAGACTCCGGCAGGCGTCGCCGCGGCGTGCGCGGTCGAAGCCGTGAACTGATCGGCCACCCGCGGCGCCGGTCGCGCCGCAGGCGGTCAGGCGGGCGCGCCGGGGGCGCGCAGCGCGATCAGGCCCCGGCGGGCGGGCGCCACGGTGCGCCAGGCGGCGCGCTCAGGGCCGTCGGCCCGGCACGACAGGCCAGGTCCGACCCGCGCAGGGGCGTCACCGTGACCGAGGCCGGTGCCAGCGCCCAGACCAGGACGCCGGCGCCCTCCAGACTGGGCTGGCAGAGCTGCCCGGTCTCGGCCCAGGTCTGCATGTCGTTGCAGCAGTCGGGCAGGTCCTCGGCGCTCAGCTCGCCGGCGGCCACCATCGCCACCATCTCAGCCTCCATCGGGCAGGGCACTTCGCTGGCCGCGACGGCGCCCACGCCTTGCAGCGCGATGCAGGCACACAGCAACAGGGACCACAGGCGGCGCATCACCCCCAGAGCATAGCGCGCGATCACGCGCGACCGGTGCCGCGGCCCTGACCGCCGCGGTCGGTCACGCGGGTCGGAGAAGGTCGTCGGCCGGCACCGCGTTGCCGCCCCCCAGGGCGGTCGCCACGGCAGCGACATCGCCGGTGGTGATCTCGAACGGGTTGCCGTCCGGGTCGCTGAAGTACAGGGACCACGACAGCCCGTGGTCGACCGGCTGCACCGCCACACCCAGCGTGGCCTCGAGCCGGGCCCGCCAGGTCAGGAACGCCTGACCGCCGACCCGGATCGCGATGGTCGACCGGCAGGGCTGGGGCGTGCGTTCGAACAGCGCCAGATGCACGCGGTGATCGGCATCGGCCAGGGTCAGCGGCCCGCCGTCGCGCGCCCAGGACTCGAACCGTGGAACCGGGCGGAACCCCAGCACGCGCCCGTACCACCCCTCGGCGCGCGCGCGGTTGCCGACGAAGACATGGACATGGTCGATGCCATCGACCGCCGGCGCTGCATCCGCCACGGCGTGCGCCGGCGGGCCGGGGCTGCGCTCGAGGCCGATCCAGGCCTGGATCTCGGGCATCTGCCACTGGCGCCGTGCGTGGGCCTCCAGGTGCGGCGGCATGGGATCGCCCTGCGAGATCAGCCGCATCAGCATGAGGGCGAGGTCCGTGTCCGCGATGCACCAGTCCTCGAAGAGATGGTCCTGCCCGGGCCCGACGAGGGCCGACGCCGCGCGCAGCAGGCGGTCCGCCTGCCGGCGTGCCACCTCGCCCATCGGGCCCAGCACGCGCCCGAGGAAGATGCCCTCGGTGTTGCGCGCCGCGCGCAGTTCGCCCAGGTCGCTGCGCAACCAGGCCTGCAGCTGACGGGCCCGCGCGCGCTGCCGCGCCTCGCGTGGGTAGAGGCGCGGGCCCGGCCAGGTCTCGTCGACATGCTCGGCGATGGCCGACGACTCGGACAGCGCCCACCCGTCGACCACCAGCATCGGCACGCGAGCCGTCAGCGACGCCTGTTCATACGCGGGCGCCTGCTGCCCACCCTGGTCGAGGTCGACGCTGCGGAGCTCGAAGCCGACGCCCTTGCGGCGCAGCGCCACATAGGCCGACAGCGCATAGGGAGAAAGCCGCTGCGCGTCGACGAAGAGCTCGACCGTCATGACGCGGCCTCCATCGCCACGCGGTGCCGCGCCGCCGCCACGGGCGCGGCCGTCGTGCCCGGGGTGGCGGCCTCTTGCGCCCGCCCCGGCGCGAGCTCGTAGGCCACGAACCCGAGCTGCGGGGCGAACGACGGGCCGGGCACCGCGTCGCAGGCGCGAAAACCCGCCTGTACATAGAGGTGCACCGCCGCCGCCAGCGACGGATGCGTCCGCAGGTGCAGGCGCTCCAGGCCCTGCCGTCGCGCCCACTCCACCGCCTCGGCCAGCAGTTGCCGGCCCGTGCCGTGGCCCCGGCTCGGCGGCGCCAGGCAGAACCAGCGGAACTCCGCCTCGCGGCCGCCGCCGCGCCGGCCGTCCACCGCGCAGCATCCGGCGAGCGCGCCGTCGACGCGCACGCCCCACCACTCGCAGTGCCGGGCATCGAAGGCGGTGAAGAAGGCCGCCAGTTCCGTGGTGACCCAGGCTTCGTAGGCGGCGCCGACGCCGAAGCGCGCCGCGTACTCGCGCGACATCAGCGCCGCGCTGTCGGCGATCAGGCCGGGCTGCCAGCCCCGCTGGCTGTAGCGCTCGATGGTCAGCATGCCACCGCCTCCCCGAAGAGGCGCCGGGCCATCGCCGCCACGTGGCGGTCGTCGGTGCCGCAGCAGCCGCCGATCACCGACAGGGCGGGCAGCACCCGGCGCAGGCCCAGGTAGCGGCCGGCCAGGTCCTCCGGGTCGCCGTCGTCGAGCTCGGTGCGGGCCTCCAGCTCGGCGTGGCTCAGGCAGGAGGCGTTCGCCCGAACGCCCCGCACGCGCTCGAGCCAGGCGCCGCCACGGGCCAGTTCGGCGTCGAAGTGGGAGGGGTGGGCACAGTTGACCATGTAGTGCAGCACGTGGCCGTCGGTGGCCTCGTCGGTGCGGGCGATCGCATCGGCCAGGCGCTCGCCCGAGGGCAGGCGTCCGTCGGTCTCGCAGGTGAACGACACCACCACGGGCATCCCCTCCGCGCGCGCCGCGCGTGCCACCCCGATCGCCTCGTCGGCATAGTTCATCGTGAACACCGACACCAGGTCGGCGTCGGTCTGCGCAAAGGTGCGGACCTGCGCCCGGTGGTAGGCCTCGGCCGCGGCGACGCTCATGCGCTCGCCCGGCACGTAGCCGTCGCCACGCGGGCCCATGTTGCCGCAGACGATCACCGGCAGGGCTGGACGCTCGATCTCGGCACGCAGCTCCAGCATCAGGCCGATGGCCGTGCGGTTCAGGTCGGCGAGCGCCTCGGCGTCCAGGCCCAGGCGTGCGCCCCAGTCCGCGCTGGCACGCCAGGTCGGGCTTTCCAGCAGCAGGCCGCAGCCGCTATTGGCGGCGATGCGGCCGAAGCGGCGGTACCACGCGCGCAGGATCTCCGTGCCCCCGCTCGACTGCAGCAGCTCGAAGGCCGCGAAGTGGCGCAGCGCGATGCCCTGATGGAAGATGAGCCAGGTCTCCAGCCCGGCATCGGTGACGAAGGGCTGGGCCAGGAGGCCGCGCAGCCTGTGGCGGTAGGTGCTCATGGGATGGTCCCTGTGATTGACGATGCGCAGAATCATCCTCGCACGAAGCGTCAACGACCCTGTCCGAATGCGCCGCCAACCCGACGATTCCGCCAGCCCGGTCCAGGACACCGCGCTGCCGACGGTCGCCCTGCTGACCTTTCCCGAGGCCACCGCCTCGGTGCTGTTCGGCCTCTACGACCTGTGCCACTCCGCCGGACGGGACTGGGGCCTGATCGTGGGCGGTGCACCCGGGACGCCCCTGCTGCGCCCGCTGCTGGTGGCGGCGCAGGCAGCGCCGATGGTGGTGGCCAATGGCGCGCGCGTCGTGCCCGATGCCGCGATGCACGCGCTGCCGGCGCCCGCGGTGCTGCTCGTGCCCGAGGTGCTGGTGGCGCCCAGCGATGCGCTGACCGGGCGGTTCACGGCCGAGGTCGCCTACATCCGCCGCTGCCATGCCGCGGGCAGCATCGTCGCCGCGGCCTGCTCGGGCACCCTGCTGCTGGCCGAGGCCGGCCTGCTGGACGGGCAGGATGCCACCACGCACTGGGCCTACTGCGACGCGCTGGCGGCGCGCCACCCGGGCGTGCGCGTGCACGCGCAGCGCTCCCTGGTGGTCACCGGCGAAGGGCACCGCCTGGTGATGGCCGGCGGCGGCAGCTCCTGGCAGGACCTGGGCCTGTACATCGTCTCGCGCCTGGCCGGGTTCGAGGTGGCGATGCAGCTGGCCCGCGTGTTCCTGATCGACTGGCACCAGGTCGGGCAGCAGCCGTACGCGCGCCTGTCGGCCACCCGGCAGTCGGAGGACGCGCTGATCACGCGCTGCCAGCTCTGGGTGGCCGAACATTACCGCGAGCCCAATCCGGTGGCCGGCATGACGCGCCTGTCGGGGCTGGCGCCGCGCACCTTCGTGCGGCGCTTCAAGCAGGCCACCGGGCTGTCGCCGCTGGACTACGCGCACCGCGTGCGGCTCGAGGAGGCCAAGCAGATGCTGGAGGCCACCGACCTCCCGGTGGCCGCCATCGCGCTGGAGGTGGGTTACGAGGACGAAGGCTTCTTCGCGCGGCTGTTCAAGCGCAGCGTCGCCCTGACGCCGGCGCAGTACCGGCGGCGCTTTGCCGCACTGCGCGAGGTGCTGCGCGACGTCGAGCGCCCCTGACCGACACGGGCGCCGGTGGCAGCGCCCGCGGCGGTCAGGTCGTCTCCAGCATGCCGGCGATCTCCTTGGCCGAGGCGGCCGATCGCCCGGCCAGGCTGCGCACCTCACCGGCCACCACGGCGAATCCGCGGCCGGCATCGCCGGCACGGGCCGCCTCGATCGCCGCGTTCAGCGACAGCAGGTTGGTCTGCATCGCCAGCGCGTTGATGGTGTCGACGATGCCGGCGATGCGCTCCATCGCCTGGCGCTGGGCCGACACGTCGGTGCCGAACATCACCACCTTCTCCAGGCTGCCGTCCAGCGCACGCACCGGGCTGAAGGTGGCGTCGATGCGCAGCGGGTCGGCATGGCCGAGCGTGCTGCGCTCGATGCGCAGCTCGGACTTCACCGGCTGGCCTGCGGCGAGCCGTTCGCGCTCGGCGCGGCCCAGCACGCGCTGCACGGCGGCCATCACCGGCTGGCGCAGCGCGTCCGTCGGCGCATCACCGAGCAGCCGCTGCATGGCCGGGCTGATGTCCAGGGGTTCACCCTGGACGCCCAGGTCGGCCACGCAGGTGGCCTCGCGGATGGCCTGCAGGCGCACCGTGAACTCCAGCGCCCGCTTCTTCGTCGCCGTGATGTCGGCGGTGATGGAGATCATCTTCTGGACCTCGCCATCGGGCCCGAGGATCGGGTTGATGGCCAGCGACACCCACAGCGGCGTCCCGTCCTTGTGGTAGTTGACGATCTCGTCGTAGAAGGGCTCGGCGCGGGCCAGGCGCTCCCGGATGTGCGCCACCGTGGCCGGGTCCGTCAGGGGCCCCTGCAACACCCGGCCGGGCGTCTTGCCGCGCACCTCCTCGAGCGTGTGGCCGAACAGGCGCTCGAAGCCGGGGTTCACGTACTCGATGTAACCCTCGGGCCCGGTGATGATGACGGAGTTGTCGGTGCCGTTGGCCACCATCGACAGCAGCTTCACCTGCTCGCGCTGGCGCACCTCCTCGGACACGTCCTTGACGAAGGCGGTGTAGATGATCTTCCCGCCCAGGCGGACCTTGGACAGCGACAGGCTGCCCCAGCATGTGCTGCCATCCTTGCGCTCGATGGCCACCTCGCGCGAGGTGCCGACGATCTTGTCGCGCCCGGTGTCGCGGTTGGCGTTGACGTAGCCGTCGTGCCGGGGCTGATGCATGCGCGGCACCAGCATCTTCACGTTGCGCCCCATGACCTCGTCGCGCCGGTAGCCCCACAGACGCTCCGCGGCGGCGTTGAAGAAGGTGACGTTGTTGTGCTCGTCGATCGTGACGACGGCGTCGATGGCCTGCTCCAGGGTCTGCGAGATCATCTCCCGCGACTCCCGCTCCGCCGTCACGTCGCGGACGAAGGCCGTGTAGCCGATGCGGCCGCCCAGCCTCACCTGCGACAGCGACAGCGACGCCCAGCGCCGCGTGCCGTCGGCCCGCTCCAGCTCCACCTCGCGGAACGTGCCCACGATGCGGTCCTCGCCGCCGTGGCGGTGCCGGTCGACGAGGCTGTCGTGCTGGTCGCGCCACTGGGCCGGCACCAGCATGTTCACGTTGCGCCCGAGCACCGCCGCTCGCGGGTGGCCCCACAGGCGCTCCGCCGCATCGTTGTAGAAGACCACGCGGTTGCGGTGGTCGATGGTCACCACCGCGTCGATGGCCTGCTCCAGCGCCCGCTGTGCCGTGCTGCGGCTGCGGGGCCACCAGGCCGTGAGCCAGGTCCAGAGGGCGCCGCTGCGCGCCTTGGACTTCAGGGATTGGACGGGACAGGATGAAACAGCCACCTGAGACTCCAATGTGCCGGGGTTGCGTGAAGATGCCGGGCCCGCCGCGGATATCGGACGGACGGACCGGGGCTTGAGCCTGATCGACCGCGCCCTGCGCGCCGGGGCACCGACCACCACCGGGCGGCGCACGGACAATGGCCGCCCATCGGCGTTGCCGGGGAGACACCGCGATGGACCGCCACCAGTCACTGCAGTGCTTCTGCCGCGTCGTGGAGACCGGCAGCTTCGCCGCCGCCGCGCGAGACCTCGACGTGGCGCGGTCCGTGGTCACGCGCACGGTCCAGGAGCTGGAAGCCTGGACCGCCAGCCGCCTGCTGGAGCGCACCACGCGCACGATGCAGCTCACCGCGGCGGGCGAGACCTTCTATGCCTACTGCCGGCGGATCCTGCAGGACACCGAGCTGACGCTGTCGACCCTGCGCAGCGAACGCGGCGAGCTGTCGGGCCGCATCACCCTCTCGACGCCGGTCTCGCTGACGCTGTCGTTCCTGCACGAGCACCTGCTCGCCTTCCAGGCCGAGCATCCGGCCATCGAGCTGGACCTGCGGCTCAGCGACAGGCCGGTGGACCTGGTGCGCGAGGGCGTGGACCTGGCCCTGCGCGGGCGCGCGCAGCTGGAGGACTCGTCGCTCGTGGCGGTGCCGCTGATGACCCTCGAGCGGCTGGTGTGTGCCGCGCCGGCCTACTGGCGACGCCACGGCAAGCCCGCGCACCCGACCGATCTGGCCGGGCACGAATGCCTCGCCTACCTGCTGGGCAGCGACGCCGCCAGCTGGGACTTCGACGGCCGTGACGGCCACCACCGCGTGGCCGTGCGCGGCCGGCTTCGCTCGGACAACAGCCTGATGCTGATCGCGGCCCTGCGCAGCGGCGTGGGCGTGGCCCTGGTGCCCGAGGCGATGGCACGCCGCGCGCTGGCGGCCGGCGAACTCGAGCAGGCGCTGGCCGACTTCCGCGCCGAACCGCGCACGCTGTACGCCGTGTACCCCAGCCGCGAACACCTGCCCGAGCGCGTGCGTGCGCTGGTGCGCTTCCTGAAGGAGCGCCTGCAGGCCGCCGCCGCATCCTGACGCGGCGCTGTTGCCGTCGCGACAATGGAGTGGTCGTGCCGACGGGGTTTTTCATGCCGACGGGGCTGCCGATCATGGGGCCCCTTTCACCTGACGGGCCACCCGCCATGACACGCTCCGTGCTTTCCACCCTCGCCACCGCGGCGCTGATCTCGCTCGGCCACGCCGCGGCCGCCCAACCCGCCGACCAGGTCGGCCGCAGCCCCTGGGGCCCTGCCGACGAGATCGGCGCGCTGAACAAGATCACCCCGGCCTCGACGCTGGCCGTGCTCGGCCGCATCCGGTCGGGCCAGGTGTACGACCTGAGCGTCGAGTACTTCGTCGGCATGCCGAGCTACTATGTCCTGGGGCAGCCCCGTTACCAGATCTGGAACGTGCACACCCCGCAGGGCACGATCGTCGACGACCCCAACGGGCTCGGCAAGGAGAAGAACAGCCACGTGACCTACTCCGGCTCCGCGATCTCGATGTACGTGCACACCGGCACGCACATCGACGCGCTCTCGCACTTCGGGCTCGGCGGCCTGATCTACAACGGCCTGCGCACCGACGAGCACCTGGGCGACCGTGGCTGGCGCCGGGGCGGCATCGAGAAGTTCCCGCCCATCATCGCCCGCGGCGTGCTGCTCGACATCGCCCGCCACAAGGGCGTGGAGGTGCTGCCACCGTCCTACGGCATCACCGTGGACGACCTGGAGCAGGCCGCCGCCGCGCAGGGCGTGACGCTCGAGGACGGCGACGTGGTCATGGTGCGCACCGGCCGCATGCAGTGGTTCCGCGACGCCGACAGGTACATGCGCGACACGCCCGGGCTCACGCGCGAGTCGGCCAACTTCCTGGCCGACCGCGGTGCCATCGTGATCGGCGTGGACAACATCAGCACCGACGTCGGCCCGTCGCAGGAGGCCGACAACTGGGTGCCTGTCCACAGCGCGATGCTGTCGCAGCGCGGCGTGCCGATCATGCAGAACGTGAACCTCGAACAGCTGGCCGCCGACCGCGTCCACCAGTTCGCCTGGATCGGCGCGCCGCTCAAGCTGCGGGGCGCCGACGGCGCGCCGATGCGCCCCATCGCCCTGCCGATCCGCTGAAAGGCGACATGAAGGGCCCGCACCCCGCCCCACCCCGCCACGACCGGGCCCTGCGGCTGGCCGCGGCCGCCACGGCCCTGCTGCTGGCGGCCTGCCAGACCACGCCGCCGCCCGGCGACCTGATCGTGGGCGAGGTCGCGGACGTGCCCCGCACCCGCGTCGAGCTCACGCGCGGCGCCACCCACGGCGACCTGCACCCGGCCCTGCGCGCCGGCGCCACGCCGGCCGACGCCGCCGCCGGCCGGCTGCTGCTGGCCGGCTGCGCATGGCCCGACCCGGCCGCACCCGGCGGCGCCCGGCTGTACACGGTGACCACGCTCGTGCCCGCGGGCGTGGACCGCCCCCGCGGCCTGTGGCTGCAGCTGGGCGTGGAGGACGCCGCCTTCGAGACCCGGCCGCTGCAGGGCCGCTTCCCGGCCGTGCATGGCCGCTTCATCGCGGCGGCGCAGCTCGAGACACCGCTGGATGCGCACACGGGCGTGCCGTGGCGCCTGCGCCCCGAAGACCCGCCCCAGTTCCAGGTGCACTGCCGGCCGGACGCCGCGGCGCCGACACAGGCTGCCGCCATCGGCTTTCGCCGCGTCGGCGAGACCGAGCTGCGCTTCGCCGCCGCAGAGGCACAGCGCTACGCGCAGTTCACCGATGCCGAGCTCGCGGCCGGCGCCGTGGTGCGCGTGCGCTGCCGGCTCCGGATGGCCGACGGCACCGATTGGCACACGCCCGAGTTCGTGGCCCGGGCACCGGCCGGCCTCGACCTGGCACCCGGCGACGTGGTGCGCCTGCGTGCCGGCACCGAAGAGGGCGCGCTGCAGGCCGGCAGCCCGGGGCAGGTGATCGAGCGCACCCGACCGTCGTCGGCACGCGGGCCGGCGTCGGGGCCGGGCGCCGGCGTGCCCTGCCGCGGCTGAAGCGGCCGCGCCATCCGCCAGCGCGCGCGCCCTGGCCGGCTCCGCGGCCGGGCGCTCGGCGCGGCCCGGTGCGGTGCGTGGTCAGTCCACGACGGCGTCGTGGCTGCTGGCGGCGCTGGCCACGGTGGCGGCATCCGCGCGCGCACGGCCCAGCACCAGGGCCTGCGCCGTGGCGGCCACGTGCGCCCCCTGGAAGCGTGCCCCGGCCAGTTCATTGGCCGAGACCGGGCGCGCGCCGTCGGCACCCGCCAGCGCGGTGGCGCCGTAGGGCGTGCCGCCGGTGATCTCGTCCATGCGGGTCAGGCCGTCGAAGCTGTACGGCAGCCCGACCACCACCATGCCGTGATGCAGCAGCGTGGTGTGGAAGCTGGTCAGCGTCGTCTCCTGGCCGCCATGCTGCGTGCCGGTCACGGCGAACACGCTGCCGACCTTGCCGATGAGGGCCCCGCGGGCCCACAGGCCGCCGGTGCGGTCGAGGAAGTTGCGCATCTGTGCAGCCATGTTGCCGAAGCGCGTGGGGGTGCCGAAGACGATGGCGTCGTACTGCGCCAGTTCGTCGGGCTCGGCCACCGGAGCGGCCTGGCGGAGCTTGTAGCCGCTGGCCTGGGCCACGGCGTCGGGCACCAGTTCAGGCACGCGCCGCAGCGCCACCTCGACGCCGGCGACCGAGCGTGCGCCGGCGGCCACGGCGTCGGCCATGGCCTCGACATGGCCCCAGCTGGAGTAGTAGAGAACGAGGACGCGGGTGTTCATGCGGAGGACTCCTGTGCTGGGTGCGATCAAGGACGTGGCCGCTCGAAGCCCAGCACTTCGGCGCCCGCGGTGGACTGCGGCACGCGGGTCGTGCGTCAGGTGGAGGGGCCGGGCCGGCGCAGGCCGGGCCGCCGGGCCGCGGTGGCCCGGAACAACCACAGCGCGGTGGCGATCAGCGCCAGCGCGGGCAGCGTCGTCCAGGGCAGCCGCTCGCCGAAGACCAGCGTGCCGATGCCCACGCCCGTGGCCATCACGACATAGCCCATGAAGCTGAAGGTCACCGGCTCGGCGCGCTGCTGCAGCAGGAAGTACAGCAGGTAGCCGGCCACCAGCGCCGCGGCCTGCAGCACCAGCCACGATGCCGCCGCCGGCTGCGCCGGCACCGAGAGGCCGCCGGTGACGAGGCCGACCCCGCCCAGCATCGCGGCCGAGGACAGCAGGGTCAGGCCCGACAGCCACTCCACGGCCAGCCCGGGTGGCAGGCGGACGGCGCGGTAGACGTTGGTCGCGGCGATGACGGCCGGGATGGCCACCACGAGCCACAGGGCGGCCGTGCTGGCGTCCGCAGGCAGGCCGCCACGCCCCATCACCAGCAGCAGCGCCCCGGCCAGGCCGGCCGCGACACCGGCCAGGCGCGCCGCCAGCGGCCGCTCCAGGCCGAGCATCAGCGTGATCGTGAGCGTGAACACCGGCGGCAGCGTGAACGCCAGCGCCGTGAAGCCGGCACCGGCCTCGGCCGACAGCCAGTAGGCCGCCGACATCGGCAGCGCGTGGCCGAAGAGGCCGGCGATGGCGCCGAAGCGCAGGTGCGCCGCCGTCAACGCCGGCGGCCCGTGGCGCCAGCGGCCGAGCGCCATCAGCAGCAGCGCCGCCGCGGCGGTGGGCCACAGCGCGAAGGCCAGCGCGCCCACCTGTTCGGCCGCCGCGGCCTTGGCCAGCGGCATGCCGAGCCCGAGAAAGAAGCCGGTGCCGATGAGCACGGGCCAGATGGAGGGGTTCATGGACGCCGATCTCGTGCGATGAGGAGTTCGGGCACTGTAGGCAGCGGCCTGGCGTGGAGATAGGCGTCCAGCCGCACCGCACTGTTCGCCGCCGGCGATCAATGCCGCGCGCGGGGTCTGGCCCGGAGGCGCGGGGACCGCACTGGAACGCGGGTGCAGCAGACGGCACGGCCCCCGGCCCGTCCGACCTTCAGCCCGGCAGCAATGCGGCACGGGGTCCGTGGCCGCAGGGGTGCCGTGGCCGTCGCCACGCGGCCCCGCGGCCGGGCGGCTCAGCGCAGCGCGTGGGCGAACGCGGCGAGGGCGCGGTCGATGTCGTCCTCGGTGGTCTGCCAGCCCGTGACGAGCCGGATCACGCCCGGCCGGATCCGGTAGAACAGCAGGCCGGCCCGCTCCAGCGCGGTGGCGACGGTGTCGTCGACCTGCACGAACAGCATGTTGACGTCGGGCCGGTTGAGGAAGCCGACCCCCAGCGCGCGCAGCCCGTCGCCGAGCTGGCGCATGCGCGCATTCGAGCGCGCCGCGAGCCGCAGCCAGAGGTCATCGGTCAGATAGGCGTCGAGCTGCGCCGACTGGAAGCGCATCTTCGACGTCACATGGCCGGCCCGCTTCGTCCGGTACACCAGTTCGTCGGAGACGGCGTCGTCGAAGCTCACGATCGCCTCGGCCGACAGCGCGCCGTTCTTGGTGGCGCCCAGGGACACGACGTCGATGCCGGCACGCCACGTCATGTCGGCCGGCCGGCAGCCGAGGGCCACGATGGCGTTGGCGATGCGGGCCCCGTCGAGGTGGACGCGCAGGCCCTGGCCGCGTGCCGCCGACGTGAGCGCGCCGAGCTCGTCGACCCGGTAGATCGTGCCCATGTCGGTCGGCTGGGTGAACGAGAGCACGCGCGGCTGCGAGTGGTGGTTGTCGCCCCAGCGGGTGGCGGCGAAGGCCTCGGCCAGCGTCGCCGGCTGCATCCGGTGGTCGTCGCCGGCCACACCCCGCAGCAGCAGGCCGCCGCCCATCATCGACGTCGCCGCCGCCTCGCTGTTGAGGATGTGCGCCGTCTCGTGGCAGAGCACGGCGCCCCACGGCGGGCACATCGCGCTCAGCGCGAGCGCGTTGGCGGCGGTGCCGCTGGTGACGGGAAAGACGCGCGCGCCCGGGTGCTCGAACACCGTGCGCACCGTCTCCTGCAGCCGTGCCGTCCAGGCGTCGCCGCCGTACGCGATCGCCGTGCCGGTGTTGGCCGCGACGATGGCCGCCAGGATCTCGGGGGCGACCCCGGCCGTGTTGTCGGAGCGCAATTCGATGTGTGCCATCCCGCCATTCTGAGGCGCGGCGTGCCGACCCTGTCGCGGCGGCGCCAGGCTGCGGCCCGCAGCCGCGGGCCCGCGATCGCCCGCGCCAGGGTGTGGCACGGGGCGCAACCCCTCTTGATCGGCACGCCGGCGCCGTGCTAGCTTGCCGGACACGCCTGATCGCTCCCTGTCGCGGCAGTGCATGCGGTTCGCCGCATGAGGACCGGAACGCGACCTGAAGGCCATTGCAGCCGCTCCGTTCCCGCTGCATCGACGAGGGACCGATGCCCGATCATCCATCCATGGCGCCGGGCGCCGCCGGCGCCGTCCACATCCCCGGCCGGGACACGCCCGCGCCGCATCCATGCCCGCCCTTGAGCGACGCCCAGTGGCGCGGCATCTTCGAGGCCGCTGGCGAGGCCATCCTCACGGTGGACCTGACGCGCACCGTGGTGTCGGCCAACCCGGCCGCCGCCGCGATGCTGGGCGTGACACTGGACGAGCTCCTCGGCTCGCCGCTGTCGCGCTGGGTGCCGGAACGCTACCGGGCCAGCCACGAGCGGCTGGTGAGCCAGTTCGTGGACTCGCGCCGGCCGGCCGTGCCGATGGACCAGCGGCGCGGCTTCATGGCCCGCCGCGCCGACGGCGAGGAGTTTCCGGTGGCCGCCGGGCTCTCGCAGGTCGAGGTCGACGGCGTGCGGCTGTTCACCGTGATCCTGTGCGACCTCGGCGCGCAGCAGCGGGCCGAGGCCGCGCTGCGCAGCAGCGAGCAGATGCTGACCGCGGCCTTCACCGCCAGTGCGGCGGGCATGGTGCGGATCGACCCGGCCAGCCACCGGTTCACCGCGGCCAATGCCGCGTTCTGCCAGCTCACGGGCTACGACGAAGCCGAGCTGCTGACGCTGGGCATGGACGACCTCGCCCACCCGGACGACCGGCTCGACCGGGCGCGCCTGCAGGCCCTGCTGGCCGGCACCGCGCCGTACCGCACCGACCAGCGGCTGGTGCGCAAGGACGGCGGCATCGTCTGGGTGGCGCTGGACAGCAGCGTGATCCGCGACCGGCACGGGCACCCCGAGGCCGTGCTCGGTGTCGTGCAGGACATCACCGCACGCCGCGAGGCCGAGGACGTCCTGCGGGCGCGCGAGGCGCGCCAGGCCTTCCTCCTGATGCTCAACGACCGCCTGCGCCTGCTGGCCGAGCCGCAGGCCATCATCGACGAGGCCACGCGCCTGCTCGGCACGCACACCGGCGCAGCGCGCGTCGGCTACGCCGAGGACGATGACGACGGCGAGCACATCACCGTGGTGCACAACTTCGTCGACGGCGTGCCGGACATCGAGGGCCGCCACCGCTACGACGACTACGGCCCCGCCCTGCTGCCGGCGCTGCGCGACGGCCGCACGGTGGTGCGCCCCGACGTCGCCCGCGACCCCACGCTCGGCGCGGCCGAGCAGGCGGCCCACGCCGCGCTGCAGGTGGGTGCCACCGTGAACGTGCCGCTGCTCAAGGACGGCCGCATCAAGGCGGTGTTCTTCGTCCACGCCCGCGCGGCACGCGCCTGGACACCCGAGGAGGTGAGCCTCTACGAAGAGGTGGCCGAACGGCTGCGCGCCGACGTCGAACGCGCCCGCGCCGAGGCCCGGCTGCAGGCGTCCCGCACCACGCTGGAAACGGCGCTGGAGAGCATGACCGACGCGGTGATGATCACCGACGCGGCAGGCAACCTGCTGACGTTCAACGCCGGGTTCGCGGCCTTCCACCGCTTCGCCTCGAAGGCAGCCGTGCCGCGCTCGATGGAGGGCCTGCGCAGGCTGCTGGAGGTGCTCGACCCCTCGGGCCAGCCGATGCCGCTCGACCAGCATCCCGTGCAGCGCGCGCTGCGCGGCGAGGTGGTGGCCCATGACGAGTGCGGTCTCCGGCGCACCGACACCGGCGAGCGCTGGACCGCCAGCTTCAGCTTTGCGCCGGTCCGCGCCGCCGATGGCCACATCGCCGGTGCCGTGGTCGTGGGTCGCGACCTCACGGCCTGGCAGGGCATCCATCGCCGGCTGCAGGAGGCCCACGACGAGCTGCAGCGCCTGGCCGCCGCGCGCGACCGGGCCCAGGAGGACGAACGCCAGCGCATCGCACGCGAGCTGCACGACGGCCTGCTGCAGTCGCTGGCACAGATTGCCATCGACGCCAGCACGGCCGGCAACGACCTCGCGCGGGCGCCGGACGCGGCGCGCGCGGCCCTGCAGCAGATCGTGCACGCGGCCGAGCAGTCGATCGCGGCGACCCGGCGCATCATCCTGGACCTGCGGCCGCAGATCCTGGAGGACCTGGGGCTGCCGGCCGCGCTGCAGGACCTGGCTCGCCGGTTCGCGCAACGCACGCGGGTCGCCTGTCGCGTGGACGTCGCCACCCACGAGACCACCGGGGTCGACCGCGAGCTCGGCGCCCTGGGCACCAGCCTCTACCGCATGGCCCAGGAGGCGCTCAACAACGTCGGCCGCCACGCGGGCGCGCGGTCGGTGCGGATCGCGCTGGCCGATGCACCGGGGCAGCGCCTGCGCCTCACGGTGGCCGACGACGGCCAGGGCATGGACCTGCAGGCCCCGCGGGCCACGGAGAGCTTCGGCCTGCTGGGCATGCGCGAGCGCGTCCGCGCGCTGGGCGGCACGCTGGCCATCGACAGCGCGCCCGGCCAGGGCACGCGCATCGACATCGAGGTGCCGCTGCCCGCGGCACCTGCCACGCCGCCGGGCGCGGCGCCGCCCTGACCGCGCCGCGGCCTCAGAGGGTGAGAGGAAATCCGGCGTGCCCGAGCAGACGCGTCAGGCGGTCCGAATCTAGGCGCAAAGCGCAGCCATAGCTGAAGCTATGGCGAGCATTTGCAACGACGAGTCGGGCCGCCTGGCGTGGATGAGCGGGCATGCGGGATTGCCTCTCACCCTCTCAGCCAGGGCCGGTCGCCGGTGGCACGGTGGGTGGCGGCAGGGGCACCGGCGCCAGCGCGGCGCGCAACGCGTCGTCCACGTCGTCCAGCCAGACGAATTCGATCAGCGCACGCGTGCTCGCCGGGATGTCCTCCAGGTGGCGGCGGTTGCGCGCCGGCAGCATCACGCAGCGGATGCCCGCGCGCTGCGCCGCCAGCACCTTCTCCTTGATGCCGCCCACCGGCAGCACCAGGCCGCGCAGGCTGATCTCGCCGGTCATCGCCACGTCGGGCCGCACCGCGCGCCCGGCGAACAGCGAGGCCAGCGCCACGAACATCGCCACGCCGGCGCTCGGGCCGTCCTTGGGGATGGCGCCCGCCGGCACGTGCAGGTGCACGTCCACGCCGTCGAAGGCCTGCGCCGGCAGGCCCAGGCCCTCGGCACGGGTCTTCACCAGCGTCAGCGCGGCCTGTGCGCTTTCCTTCATCACCTCGCCCAGCTGGCCCGTCATCAGCAGATGGCCGGCGCCCTTCACCCGCGTGGCCTCGATGAAGAGGATGTCGCCGCCGACCGGCGTCCACGCCAGGCCGGTGGCCACACCCGGCAGCGCACGCTGCGACGCGGCCTCGCGCTCGTGGCGCGGCGGGCCCAGGATGGCCGCCAGTGCCGGCACGTCGATCACGGTGCGGCCCGGCTCGCCGGAGGCGGCCCGCACCGCCGCGTGGCGCATCAGGCGCGCGATCTCACGCTCGAACTGGCGCACGCCGGCCTCGCGGGTGTAGCCGGTCACGAGCACGCGCAGCGCAGCGTCGTCGATCTGCACGTCGGACTCGCGCAGGCCGCAGGCCTCGCGCTGGCGCGCCACGAGAAAGCGCCGCGCGATCTCGAGCTTCTCCTCCTCCGTGTAGCCGGCCAGCGCGATGACCTCCATGCGGTCGCGCACGGCCGCGGGCATGTCCTCGGCCACGTTGGCGGTGGCCACGAAGACGACGCGCGACAGGTCGAAGGGCACGCCCAGGTAGTGGTCGCGGAAGCTCGCGTTCTGCTCCGGGTCCAGCACCTCCAGCAGGGCCGCCGACGGGTCGCCGCGGGCGCTGATGGTGATCTTGTCGGCCTCGTCCAGCATCATCAGGCAGCGCCGCGAGCCGGCCTTGCGCAAGCCCTGCACGATCACGCCGGGCAGGGCCCCGATGTAGGTGCGCCGGTGGCCGCGGATCTCGGCCTCGTCGTGCACACCGCCCAGCGACACGCGCACGAAGGGGCAGCCCAGTGCCCGGGCGATGCTCTGCCCCAGCGAGGTCTTGCCCACGCCCGGCGGCCCGACGAAGCACAGCACCGGCGCCCGCCCCCGCGGGTTGAGCTTCAGGACCGCCAGGTGCTCGACCACGCGGCGCTTGACGTCCTCCAGGCCGTGGTGCTCGGCCTCCAGCAGCGCACGCCCGGCCTCGAGGTCGATCTCGCCGGGCGCCGGCTCGGCCCAGGGCAGCTCCGTCATCCACTCCAGCCAGGTGCGCAGCATCGACGCCTCGGGCGAGCCCTCGCCCATGCGCTCGAGCCGATGCAGTTCCTTCCGGGCGTGCGCCTCGGTCTCGGCAGGCATGCCACTGCGCGCGATCAGCTCGTCCAGCCGCGCGATCTCGGCGCTGCTGCCGTTCTCCTCGCCCAGCTCCTTGCGGATGGCGCGCAGCTGCTCGCGAAGCAGGGCCTGCCGCTGGCGGTCGTCGAGCTGCTCCTTCGTGCGCTCGCCGATCTCCTTGGACAGGCGCAGCACCTGGATGCGCCGCGTGAGCATGTCCAGCAGCCGGCCCAGGCGCGCCTCCAGGTCCAGCGTCTCCAGCAGGGCCTGCTTCTCCGCAACCTCGGCGTCCAGCAGGCCGGCGATCACGTCGGCCAGCTGGGCCGGGTGCCGCAGGGCCTGCACCGCCTGCACCACCTCCGCGGGCACGCCCTGCAGCAGGCCCAGCAACTCGGCGGCGCGCTGGTGCAGCTGCAGGGCCATGGCCTCCGAGGCCGCGGTGACCGCGGCGGGCTCGTCGATGGGGATGGCCTGCGCCGCCAGGAAGGCGTGACCCGGCAGCAGGGGCCCCAGGCGGAAGCGCTGCAGGCCCTGGCACATGGCGTGTTTCTGGCCGTCGCCGCCATCGGCCTGCTGCAGCACCCGGGCCAGCGTGCCCACGTCGCACAGGCCGTCGCGGGCCGGTTCGTCGACCTGGGCATCGCGCTGCAGCACGATGCCCAGCAGGCCGCCGTGGCGCACCACGTGGTCCAGCGCCGCGACCGAGGCGGCCCGGCCGACCGCCAGTGGCAGCATGCCATGCGGGAACAGCACGGCGTTGCGCATCGGCACCAGCGCCACGATGCCCTCGGGCAACGTGACCGCCCCGGACGGGGCCGGCACCGCACCACCAGGCTGGGGTTCTGCGGGGTTGCCTTGGGCGGCCATGGCCTCAGTCTGCGTGCCGCCCCCCGACCGGCGTTGCGCCGGCTCAACGGCGCGAAGGGGCACGGCGGTGTGGCACACCCACCGGCACCGCGGTCCAGAGCGTTGCGCGCTCGCAATGCCCGCCACCGGCCGCCGGGCAGGCTTGCCGATGCAATGGGCAGACCGTCTTGTCCGGGCCCGTTCCGGCGCCGCCCCCGGCCCTGACGGGTGCGACCTGTCCGCGCCACGGCGTAATCGCAGCGCACCGGCGCCCTGCCCATCCGACTCACGGCAACGACCCTGGAGGACACGCATGTTCCGCAGATCCCTCACCGGCCTCGCACTGGCCACCCTGACCTTCCTCGGCGCCTGCGGTGGCGGTGGCGACCATGGCACCGCCACCGCCGTGATCGGGCCGATCACCGCCTTCGGCAGCGTGGTCGTCAACGGCATGGCCCTGGACGACCGCAGCGCCACCATCACGATCGACGACGAGCCCGGCCAGCACGAGCACCTGCGCCTGGGCATGGTGGTGCAGGTGCAGGCGCGCGTGCGGTCCGACGGTGCCGGCGTGGCCACGCAGATCCGCTACAACGACTGCGTGGAAGGCCCGATCGTCGCGATGAACCGGGTGCAGAACACGGTCACGGTGATGGGCGAGACGGTGGCCGTGGACGGCGACACCGTGTTCGACGGCGTCACGCTGCGCGACATGAACGCCTTCGCCATCGGCGACGTGGTGGAAGTCAGCTGCATGCCAGGCGCCGGCGATGGCCGGCTCCAGGCCTCGCGCATGGAGCGCAAGGGCATCTTCGCCGACGGCACGACGACGGTCGAGCTCACCGGCAAGGTCAGCAACCTGGACCTGGCCGCGGGCACCTGCATCGTCGGCAGCACCCCGGTGAATCTGGCCGCCGTGGCCGCCGGAGACCGCCCGCAGGGCCTGGCCAACGGCATGACCGTGGAAGCCTCGGGACACGGCTTCCGCAATGGCGTGCTGCAGGCCGACCGCCTGCGCGATCGCGACCATGACCGCCTGCATGTCGCCGACGACAGCGCGTTCGAGGTGCTGGGATACGTGGGCGACTTCGTCTCCATCGCCGAGTTCAGCGTCGATGGCTACCGCGTCGACGCGTCGGCCGCGGTGTTCCGCAACGGCACGGCGGCCGACATTGCCAACGGCGTGAAGGTGGAGGTCGAGGGCACGATGAACAACGACGTGCTCGTCGCGTCGCTGGTGGTCCTCAAGCGGCAGACCAACGTGCAGGTCGAGGCCCGCATGCAGGCCAAGGGCACCGCGTCGCTGACCCTGCTCGGGCAGGCGATCGCGGTGACCACCGAGACGGTGCTGATCGACCGCGCGACCGGCGGCACCCAGCCGCAGCTCATCAGCCTCTCCGCGCTCGGCGTGGGCGACCGCCTCGAGGTGATGGCCAGCCGCGATGCCGACGGGGCGCTGGTGGCCAACGGCGTGGTGCGCACCGCGCCCGACGCCCTGGTGGTGGTGAAGGGCCCGGCGGACGCCAAGACGCCGGTGACCGCCTTGACGCTCAGCGGCTTTGCCGTGGCCACCGGGGCCGACACACGCTATCGCGACGCCGACGGCGTGCTGATCGACGCCGCCAGCTTCTACGCCCAGGTGACCGTGCCGCCTGCAGTGCCGGGCGTCGTGCATGCGCGCGGCGTGGTGGCGGACCTGGCCAGCATGGTGCTGGACGCCACCCGCAGCACCAGCACCACGGGTGAAGTGGAACTGGCGCACCCGTGACCGCGGGGCCAGGGCGGCCTCTGGGCCGCCCCGGCCAGGGCCCGCGGGGCGTCAGGCCAGCAGCGTGTCCAGCGTGGTCGAGGCGCGACCGAGGTAGTGCTGCGCCAGGGGTCGCCAGCGCTCCGGGGTGCGGGGCTGCGGATCCTTCAGGTGGGCCAGGGCCAGGCGCGCGCGCAGCAGGGCGCGGGCTGCGACGTGCAGCGACAGCACCGCGGGCGATGGCCGGTCGCCCAGCGCCGCGCCGCAGGCCTCGACCAGCCGCGGTCCGATCCAGGGGGCACCGAGGCGCGCGCACTCCAGGCCCAGGAAGCCGAGTTCGTCGAACGGGTCCACCTCGCGCAGCCGGGGGTTGAACTCCAGCCGGTCGATGACCACCGGCGGCGCGAGCAGGCCCACGTGTTCCGGCCGCAGGTCGCCGTGGCCCTCCACCACGTGGCCGCCGGCCGCCCGCGCGCCCAGCACGTCGGCATGCCGGTGCACGGCGCGCAGGAAGCGCTCCAGCGTCTGCCCGGCCCCGGGCAGGCGCCACGCCGGGTCCAGCAGCACCGCGGCATCGAGGGCCTGCTCCTGCAGGAGGCGCGCCACGTAGGCATCGGCATCGAGCACGACCAGTCGTGCCCGGCGGTAGAAGGCGCACAGCACCTCGGCCAGCGCGTCGATGTGCGCCGTCCGCACGCGGCGCGCGGCGATCATGTGGTCCAGCATGCAGGCGTCGGGCAGGCGGCGCATGTGGACCAGCCAGTCCACCGTGGCGGCCTGCGGGTCGGCGTCGGCCTCGGCCACCAGCGACAGCCCCTGGGCGCCGCGCTGCAGGCGCATCAACCCCCGGTAGACGCCCGGTGCCAGCGCCTGGTTGAGGCTCAGTTCCGCCCGGCAGGCCGCCTCACGACGGGCCAGGGTGGAGAAGTCCAGCACGTCCCGCTGCACCGCCTTCTTCAGCTTGAGCACGCTGTCGCCGGCCAGGAACACCCACGACATGTGCGTCTCGCGCACGTCGACACGGTGCACATGGCCGGTGTGCCCCAGGTGCGTGGCCGGCCGCGACAGGAAACGCACGACCAGATCGGGCGCCACCTGGGGGGCCTGCGCCGCGAGGCCGGCCTCCGGCGCAGCGCCGGACGCCCTGGCGCGCGAGCGCGGGGCACGCGAGACGACGACGGCTGCGGGCACCCTGTCCTCCCTTCGATGCCTGGCGCGGGCTCAGCATCGCAGGCCGCGGCAGCCCCCGGTTGAGCGCACGCAACCGCGTCTGCCGGTGGCCGATCCGCGCGCCTCGGCGTTCCGCGGGCGCCCGCCGCGGCGCGCCGCCCCTAGGCCACGTCGTGCGGCAGTTCGCCGTGCATGCTGTCGCCCGTGCCCGGCGCCAGCCCGTTCTCCAGCCCGTAGCGGATCATCGCCGCCGTGGTCGGCAGGCCCAGCTTCTCCTGCACCCGGGCCTTGTGCGTGCTCACGGTCTTGATCGACAGGTTCAGCGCGGCGGCGATGTCGGTCAGGCGCTCGCCGGCGGCGATGCGCCGGAAGACGTCGAACTCGCGGTCGCTCAGCCGGTCGTAGGACGGGCTGGCCTCGGCGCCCTGCATGCGGCGCACGGCCATCACCGCGAGCATGTCGCTGACGTAGGTCCCACCCCCCGCCACCTTGCGGATCGCACCGACCAGCTCGGCCGGTGCGCGGTCCTTGGTCAGGTAGCCCACGGCACCGGCCTTGAAGGCCCGCATCGCGTACTGGTCCTCGGCGTGCATGCTCAGCACCATCACGCGCACCTGCGGATGCTCGGCGTGCAGGCGGCGGATCAGGTCCAGCCCGCTCATGCCGGGCATGGACAGGTCGACGACGGCGATGTCCACCCCGCCCTCGCGCACCATGGCCAGCGCCTCGAAGGCGTTGGCGGCGCCCTGCACCTGCCAGTCGCCACCGCCGCGTTCCAGGATGCGCATCAGCCCCTCCCGGACCATGGCATGGTCGTCGACGAGCAGAACGCGCAGCGGTGGGGTCGGGGTCGGGGGCATGGGCAGGACAGGAAAGGACAAGGTGACCGCCCGATCAGTCTCTGCCACCGTGGCCGCGCGTTGATTGACCCACCTCAAGCCCGCCCGGGCCCGGCCGCACGGGTTCCCACGGGATCGGTGGTTCTCCTGGCGGTGCCGTAGGAATCCCGGCAGGCCAGCGCGCACCGGCCGCGCCGGCCCGGCGGGCATTGCGCGCACGCAACGGGCCCCCGCCGTGCGGGCCTAGGCTGTGCCCGACACCGGCCGCGTCGCACCGCCAACGGCCTGCCACCCCCCGATGCAAGGAGCCCGCGATGACCGCTCGCCCCGCCACCCGCACCGCCGCCGCCACGCCGTCGAACACGCACGCCCGGGGCCGGCGGCGCAGCGAGATCCGCCACGCGCAGCCGGACACCGCCCCGCCGGCCGGGACGACGGCCCCGGCGCACCCGCACGACGGCCAGGACAGTGCGACGGCGCGGGAGCAGCGCATCCGCGAGCTGGCCTACTCGCGCTACCTGCAGCGCGGCGGCGCGGACGGCCACGACCTCGACGACTGGCTCCAGGCCGAGGCCCAGGTGGGCTGAGCCGGGATCCGGGCCTCGCCATGGTGGACCTGCACGCGTCCGCCCCGGGGGCCGGTGCGAACGATTCGCCGCTGCTCTTCGACCTGGACCAGCCTGGCGGGGTCGGCGCGGCCGTGGCCCGCGCGCTGGCCACGCCGCTGGCGGCTCACGAGTCGCGCACGTTCGACGACGGCGAGGGCAAGCACAGGCCGCTCGTCGACCCGGCCGGCCGCGACGCCTACGTGATCGCCAGCCTGCACGGCGACGCGCTGGCCTCGCCGCAGGACCGGCTGGTGCGCCTGCTGATGTTCTGCGCGGCCTTGAGCGACCACGGCGCCGCACGCGTGACCGCGGTCCTGCCCTACCTGGCCTACGCCCGCAAGGACCGGCGCACGCAGCCGTTCGACCCGCTGAGCCTGCGCTACGTGGCGCAATGGGTCGAGTCGGCCGGTGTCCGCCAGGTGCTCGCCTTCGAGGTGCACAACGTGGTCGCCTTCGAGAATGCCTTCCGCTGCGTGGCCCGGCACCTGCCGGCCTGGCCGGCGCTGGCCGACCTGCTGGCCCCGGTGGCGCCCCCGGGGTCGGCAACACCGGGTCCGATGGTCGTGGCCTCACCCGACCCCGGCGGGGTCAAGCGCGCGCAACTCTGGCGCGAAGCCCTGCAGGCCCGCTGGGGCCTGCCGCTGGGCTTTGCCCTGTGCGACAAGCGGCGCAGCGGCGGTGTCCTCAGCGGCGGCGACCTGGTGGCCGGCGACGTGCAAGGCGCCACCGTGGTCCTGGTGGACGACCTGGTCGTCAGCGGCCGCACGCTGCAGCGGGCGGCGCAGGCGCTGCGCCGGGCCGGCGCACGCCGGGTCGTGGCCTGCGCCGCGCATGGCCTGATGTCCGCCGAGGCCGCCGACGTGCTGGCCGACGACGCCATCGCCGAGCTGCTCCTGTGCGACGCCGTGCCGCCACCGGCCGCCGTGGCCCAGGCCCTCGGGCCCCGGCTGCGCCTGGCCGCCAGTGCCGCGGTCTTCGCCGACGCCGTCGCGCACAGCCACGCGCGGTGGCGCAGCACATGACGGCCCTCTTCGCCGACCGCGCCGACGCCGCGCGCCGGCTGGCCGACCGCCTGGCCGGCGAACACCTGCCGCCACCGTGCGTGGTGCTCGCCCTGCCCCGCGGTGGCGTGCCCATCGGCGCCGAGGTGGCACGCCGCCTGGGCGCCCCGCTGGACCTGCTGCTGGTGCGCAAGATCGGCGCGCCGTGGCAGCCGGAGCTGGCGGTGGCCGCGCTGGCCGATGGCGACGGCCCGGCGCCGCTGGTCGACGAGGAGGTGGCCAGCGCCACCGGTGCCGACGCCGCCTACATCGCGCGCGAGGCCGCCCGTGAATGGCAGGAGCTCGAGCGCCGACGGGCGGTCTACCTGCGCGGGCGGGCACCGTTGCCGCTGCAGGGTCGGACGGCCATCGTCGTCGACGACGGCATCGCCACCGGCACCACGGCGCGGGCCGCGCTGGGCGCGGTGCGCCGCCGCGGCGCGGCACGCATCGTGCTGGCGGTGCCGGTGGCGCCGCACGCCGCGCTGATGCGCCTCCGGTCCGCCGCCGACCGCGTGATCTGCCTGGCCGAGCCCAAGCCCTTTCACGCCATCGGCCAGCACTACGCCGACTTCCGCCAGCTGCGTGACGACGAGGTCGTGGCCGCCCTGGCGGCGGACGACCAACGCGTCGCAGGCGCACGCGCGCCGGGCCGTTGACGCCGGCACACCGGGCGCGGCCGGCGCCGTGCAGGCCGGACGGACCGTGCGCACCTGGCGCGGCTGCCGCCGCCTCCCTCGGAAAAGTCCGACGCGGGATTCGGCATTCCGGCAGGTCAGGTCAGGAACACCGCCGGTCCAGGACGGGCTGCGCGCCGATGGCTGGCCACACACCGGCCGCTCATGCTTGGGGGGGTATCCAGTCAACCCTTGCCGAGCACCATGACCCAAGCCCCCCCCACTGCACCCGCTGCGCTGCAGCGCCTGTTCGGCGACGACATCGCCGCCTGGATGCCAGGCGGCGTATGCCCGTTCCCGCTGATGCGCGTGGCGCCGGACACGACCCTGGTCCACGAGGGATCACCGGCCCGCCTGGTGCACGTGATCCAGGCCGGGCACTTCAAGGTCGTGCGCACCTGCGAGGACGGCTACGAGCAGGTGCTGGACTTCGCCGACACCGGCGACCTGCTCGGCTGCGACGGCTTCGCCGACGGCCGCTATGCCAGCGGCACGGTGGCGCTGGAGGAGTCCTGGGTGTTCGCCCTGCCGATCCACGACGTGCACCGGATCTGCGCGCAGCTGCCGGCGGTGGCGCTGCGCTGGCAGGCCGCCATGGCGGGCCAGATCGCGCGCGCCGGCGACCGCGCCTGGGTCATGGGCGCCGTCGGCGCCGAGAAGCGGGTCGCGCGCTTCGTGCTGCTGGCCCTGCAGCGCCAGTCCGCGCGCGGCGAGTCGGCGCACCGGCTGCGGCTGCGCATGTGTCGCCGCGATCTGGCCAGCCACCTGGGCCTGTCGCACGAGAGCGTCAGCCGCTCCTTCACGCTGCTGGCCGACGCCGGCCTGCTGCAGGTCGACAACCGCGAGATCGAGCTGTGCGACGCGGCGGCACTGCACGCCCTGGCCTGCACCACGCGAGGCTACCCTGCACTGCGGCGTCAGGCGATGGAGCGCTCGGCACGCAGCCCGGGAATGGTCAGCGCCGTGCTGTGCCCCAGCCCCTGAGGCCGGGTCGCAGCGTGAGCGACCGCCTCCATGCGCCTGCCCCGTCCGTGACGGCCCCCCGGGTACACCCGACACCGCCGGGACGGCCCACGCGGCGGCCGGCTGCCGCCAGCGCCGGCCCGCGCGCCGACCCCGCACCGTCGCCTGCCCCGCTGGAGGAGACGCTGCGTGTCCTGCGCCGCCGCGTGGTCGCCCTGATGCTGGTGTGCGCCCTGCCCGGCTGGGGGGTCGCCTACCGGGCGGCCCGCGGGGTCGCCGGGCCGGATGCGCCGACGGCGGAGGCCGCGGCGGTCGCCAGCGGCGGGCCCGCGGCATCGGGCGGCGCGATGCTGGCCATCCTGCTCGTCACGGCCAGCGTGGCGCTGGGCCTCTGGCTGCTGCGCGGGCTGTGGCGCGACCTCGACGCGGTGGCCACGGAAGTGGCGGCTGGCCGCCAGCTGTCGCGCCTGCTGCACATGCGCACCCGTGAGCGCGACCGCGCGCTGCGCGCCAAGGCCGACCTGACCCGCGAGTTGCAGCACGACGCGCTGACCCAGCTGGCCTCCCGCGCGGTCTTCCTGCGGCGGCTGGACACCGCGCTGCAGCGCCACGCCGAGACCGGTGGTGCGATGGCAATCTTCTTCATCGACCTGGACGACTTCAAGGCCGTCAACGACCGCCACGGGCACGCCGTCGGCGACGCCGTGCTGGCGGCCTTCGCGACCCGGCTGGCCGGCGAGGTGCGCGCCGGCGACCTGGCGGCGCGCCTGAGCGGCGACGAGTTCGCGGTGCTGCTCGACGGCTTGAGCGCCGCACAGGCCGCGCCGGTGGCCCAGGCGCTGGTCCAGTGCGTCTCCAGCCCCTACGGGCTCGGTGACGCGTCCCTGCAGGTCTCGGCCAGCATCGGCATGGCCGTCTACCCGGAGGACGGCCGCACGGCCGCCGAGTTGCTGCGCGCCGCCGACGCGGCCATGTACCAGGCCAAGGCCGACGGCAAGCGTGACTTCCGGCGCTCCGGCGGGTCCGATCTCGGGCCGGCGGCGGTGCCCCCGCGCCGGCCCGGCGAGACGCAGGCCGCGGGGCGGTGAGTCTGCGCAATCGGCCGACCTGCGGCAGGGTGGAGGCTGGAGCGGCCACGCCTGGAGGTGACGCCAATGACACGCGAATCCAAGACCGCCCCCGATGCGCGCCCGTCGCGCCTGATGCTGGCCAACGCCGCCCACGCCAGGCAGCTGGCACGCGACCCCGACACCGGCGCGCTGCGTGAGTTGGACGACGCCGTGCACACCGCCTCGCGCCTGCACGCCGCCCAGCTCGGCCACGACAGGCCTGGCCGTGGCGCCCGCGGCAGCCAGAAGGTGGTGTTCACGCCGGCACCGGATCTGGCGCAACGCGAGCAGCAGCATTTCGCCGAGGCGCTGGCGCGGCAGCTGGAGGCCGATGCGCTGGCCGGGCGCTTGCCGGCCTGGGCCCTGCTGGCCTCCAACCCCTTCCTCGGGCGCCTGCGCGCCGCGCTCGGCCCGCAGGCCGCCAGCCGCCTGGTGATGCACCTGGACCGCGACCTGACGACGCTGCCGCTGCACGAACTCGAGCCTCGCCTGCGCAGCCTGATCCCGCCCGCGCCACCGGACACCGAGGGGAGCGCGCCATGACGCCACGGCATCACGCCGGACCCGTGGCCGACGCGGTGGCCGAGCAGCGGCACGAACGGGTGCTGGAGGACGAGGACGACGGCACGCCGCTCGATCCGCGGTCCGGTGCCTGAGCGGGGGCGAGGTGCCGCCGCGTTGCGCATGCGCACCGGGGCGGCCCCCGGGCCGCCGCAGACTGGCCCGGTCCGGGCCCGAGAGGAGATCGTGATGTCCGCTTCGCGAACCGCCGGCGACCTGTGCAGCCGGGATGCCGTGACCGTGCTGCGGTCCACGCCGCTCGGCGAGGCCTCGCGCCTGCTGCGCGAGCGCCACGTGGGCTGCCTGGTCGTGGTGGAGGCCGTGCAGGGCGGCGCCTTGCCCGTGGGCGTGCTGACCGACCGCGACATCGTCACGGCGGTGGTGGCGCGCGACAGCAACCCGTCGCTGATGCGCGTGGGCGACGCCATGAGCGAGGACCTGCTGACGGCGCACGAGGACGCCTCGGTGCACCACGCACTGGCGCTGATGCAGCACCGCCACGTGCGCCGGCTGCCGGTGGTCGACGCCGCCGGGCTGCTGCTGGGCCTGCTGTCGGCCGACGACGTGCTGTCGCTGCTGGCCGACGAGTTGCGCCAGCTGGCCGAGGCCGTGGTCGGCCAGCGGCAGGTGGAGCGGATGGTGCGGCCCTGACCGCTGCAGCCGCGCCGGCGGGGGTGAACGGCAGCAAGCCAGCGCGCCGACGCACCGGGCAGCCCCGTTGCAGGCCGGGCACGGGGCTCAAGGCCAGGGCTTGCATGCGGACCATGATTCAATTATTATTGAATCCATGGATAAACACATTGTTGTGCAGGCCCTCGCGGCGCTGGCTCACCCGGTCAGGCTGGAGGCGTTCCGCGCCCTGGTCGTGGCCGGCCCCGACGGCCTGGCGCAGAAGGCATTGGCCGAAGCCGTGGGCGTCGGCCCGACGAACCTCGCCTTCCACCTGAAGGAGCTCACCGCGGCCGGCCTGGTCACCCAGGCCCAGGTGGGACGGTTCGTCATGTACCGCGCCGTCTACGAGCGCATGAACGCGTTGCTCGCCTACCTCACCGAAAGCTGCTGCGCCGGCCCTGCCCAGGGGTCCGCCGCAACAGCCTCCGACGCCTGCGGGTGCTGACCCGCCCTCCCGCAGCCCCCCCCCCACGCACGCCCCACGAGGAACACCATGCCCACCATCGCACTGCGCCAGGCCCACCCGGCCGACTGGCCCGCCGTCGAAGCCCTGCTCCGGGCCCATCAACTGCCCTTGGACGGTGCACGCGAGCACCTCTCCACCCTCGTGATCGCCCAGTCCGGGCGCGAGGTCGTGGGCTGTGCCGGCGTCGAGCCGCACGGGGACGTGGCCCTGCTTCGATCGGTGGCGGTGGCGCCGGACCGGCTGGCCCAGGGCATCGGCCGCGAGATGGTGTCGCTGCTGCTGCAGGAGGCGCAGCGCCGTGGATTCAAGGCTGTGTACCTGCTGACCACCACGGCCCGAGGCTACTTCCGGCGCTTCGGTTTCGTGCCGGCCGACCGCGCGGCCGCCCCCGCGGCCCTGCAGGCGTCCGCCGAGTTCCGCGGCGCATGCCCGGCGCATGCCGACCTCATGGTCCTGGCCTTCGAGCCGGCGCAGACGACCGCGCTGGAGCGCCTGCCCGTGGCCGTGCTGGGCGCGGGCCCGGTGGGGCTCGCCGCTGCCGCCAGGCTGATCGAGCGCGGCATTCCGTTCTTCATCCTCGAAGCCGCCCCGACGGTCGGCGCCAACCTCGTCGACTACGGTCATGTGCGCCTGTTCTCGCCCTGGCGCTACGACATCGACCCGGCGGTCGCGAAGCTGCTCGAGCCCACCGGCTGGCGCGCGCCCGACCCTGAGCGGCTTCCGCTGGCCCGCGAGGTGGTGGCGCAGGTGCTGGTGCCTTTCGCCCGGCTTCCGCAGGTGGCCTCCAGGCTGCACCTGAACACGCGCGTCGTCGCCGTCTCCCGCGAGGGATTCGACAAGGTGAAGAGCGCCGGTCGCGAGAACGCACCCTTCGTGATCCGGGCGATGCACGACGGACAGGCCCGCGAATGGCGGGCGCGGGCCGTCATCGATGCCACCGGCACCTGGACCCAGCCCAACCCGGTCGGTGCCAGCGGCCTGCCGGCCATCGGCGAGCGTGAGCTGGCCGGCCGCATCGTCTATGGCATCCCCGACGTGCTCGGCGCAGCGCGTCAGCGCTACGCGGGCAAGCGCACGCTGGTGGTCGGGGCCGGCCACTCGGCGGCCAACGCGCTGCTGGCCCTGGCCGAGCTGGCCGGCGAGGCGCCGGGCACGGAACTCGTCTGGTCGGTGCGCTCGGCGTCGCTGGCGCGCGTCTTCGGGGGTGGCAGCGCCGACGCCCTGCCGGCACGCGGCGCGCTGGGCGCCGCGCTGCGCCACCTGCGCGACACCGGCCAGCTGGCGTTCCATGCCGGCCTGCGCATCACCCGGATCGAGCCGTTCGAGGGCCGCCTGCGGGTGCACGGCGTGGACGCGCAGGGTCGCGACCAGCACATCGATGGCATCGACGAGATCGTCTGCGCCACCGGGCAGCGGCCAGACCTCGGGCTGACGGGCGAACTGCGCGTCAAGCTCGACCCCTGGCTGGAGTCGAACGAGGCGCTCGGCCCGCTGATCGACCCCAACCTGCACAGCTGCGGCACGGTGCGCCCTCACGGCCACCGTGAGCTGGGCCACCCCGAGCCGGGGCTCTACACGGTGGGCGTCAAGAGCTATGGCCGCGCGCCGACCTTCCTGATGACGACGGGTTTCGAACAGGTGCGCTCGGTCGTCGCCGCCATCGCCGGCGACCTGGACGCTGCCGATCGCGTGGAGCTCGATCTGCCCGAGACGGGTGTGTGCAGCGTCGGTGGCGGCAGCGCCGCAGGGGCGGCCGCCGCCGCGTCGTGCTGCGGCGGACCGTCGCCGGCCGAGGCGTCGGCCTGTGGCGCCCGCGATGCGGAGCATGCGTGCGGCGGCGGGCCCGGCCGCGGCCGCGACACGCCCACCTGCCGCGCGGCCGAGCCGGTGCGCGCCGCGGCCGCCTGCTGCTGACGCCCGGCCCGCGTGCAGGCCAAGTGAACGTTCAGGACCATCCCCCCATGGCATCACCGTCCCTGTCGCTGCTGCAGCAGCCCACCCGTTTCCTGTTCTTCACCGGCAAGGGCGGCGTGGGCAAGACGTCGCTGTCGTGCGCCTGCGCGCTGGCGCTCGCGGACGCCGGCCGCCGGGTCCTGCTGGTCAGCACCGACCCGGCGTCCAACCTCGACGAGATGCTGGGGGTGCCGCTGTCGGCGCAGCCGACGGCCGTGCCGGGCGCCCCGGGCCTCGAGGCCCTGAACATCGACCCCGACGCAGCGGCCGAGGCCTACCGCACGCGCGTGATCGCGCAGATGCCGGCGCAGAGCACCGATGAAGACCGCAGCACGGTGCGCGAGCAGTTGTCCGGTGCCTGCACCACCGAGATCGCCGCCTTCGACGAGTTCATCGGTCTGCTGGCGGGCGACGCCGAGGGCTACGACCACATCGTCTTCGACACCGCACCCACCGGTCACACGCTGCGGCTGCTGAGCCTGCCCAAGGCATGGACCGGCTTCCTGGAAGGCAACGACCGCGGTGCGTCCTGCCTCGGTCCGCACTCGGGCCTGAAGATGCAGGAGGCCCGCTTCCGCGCCGGCCTGCAGGCGCTGGGCGACCCCGCGCGGACCCGCATCGTGCTGGTGTCGCGCCCGGACCGGTCGGCCTTGCAGGAGGCCGCCCGCACGCAGGCCGAACTCGGCGCCCTGGGCCTGGGCAACCTGTGCCTCGTGGTCAATGCGGTGTTCCGCGCGTCGGCGCCCGGCGACCCGGTGGCCGATGCCTTGCAGCAGCTCGCAGCGCAGACGCTCGACGAGATGCCGGCGGCGCTGGCCGCGCTGCCGCAGGACCGGGTTCCGCTGCAGCCGTTCGACATGGTGGGGCTCCCGGCGCTGCGCCAGCTGCTGGCCCCCCAGGCGCCCCTCGGGGCTGCCGCGAGCGCGCCGGCCCCGTGGCCGGCAGGTGTCGGCGCGCTGGAGGCGCTGGTCGAGGCGCTCGCCCGTTCGGACAGCGGCCTGGTGATGGTGATGGGCAAGGGCGGCGTCGGCAAGACGACGATCGCCGCCAGCATCGCCCTGGGACTGGCCGAGCGCGGCAAGTCGGTCCACCTGTCCACCACCGACCCGGCGGCCCACCTCGCCGGAACGCTGGAGGGCACCGTGCCCGGCCTGCGCGTGGACCGCATCGACCCCGTCGCCGAGACGCAGCGCTACATCGACAAGATCATGGCCAGCCGTGGGCGCGACCTGGACGAGGCCGGCCGCGCGCTGCTGCTGGAGGACCTGCGCTCGCCGTGCACGGAAGAGGTGGCCGTCTTCCACGCCTTCTCGCACATCGTGAGCGAAGCGCGCAGCGCCTTCGTCGTGCTCGACACGGCGCCCACGGGCCACACCTTGCTGCTCATGGACGCCACCGGCGCCTATCACCGGCAGATGACCCGCGCGTTCGAGGCCACGTCCAGCGCACGGGTCGTGACGCCCCTGATGCGGCTGCAGGATCCGGCCTACACGCGGATCGTGCTGGTGACGCTGCCCGAGGTCACGCCCGTGTCGGAGGCCGCCGCGCTGCAGGACGACCTGCGGCGCGCGCGCATCGAGCCCTTTGCCTGGGTGATCAACCGGAGCCTCGCCGCATCGGGCACCCGCGACCCGCTGCTGACGGCACGCGTGGCCGGGGAGTCGGTGCAGATCGGCCGCGTCACCGCAGGCCTGGCGGCACGGACCTTCCTCGTGCCCTGGGTGCCGCAGCCACCCGTCGGCATCGCCGCGCTGCAGCAGCTGCGCCGTGCCGGCCCTGCCGGCGGGGAGGCGCCGGGCCCGCGGTTGCCGCCGTCCGGCCCCGCCTGAGGGGTCGAGCGCGCCGCCGCCGCGCGGTTTCAGGGCCTGGCGGGCGGTGGCGGTTCCGCCGGCCAGGCGGCGTCGTCGACCCGGGTCGACTGGAACAGGGCCATCTGCCAGGCCCCACCGGCCCGCCGCCACACCTGGGTGACGAAGGACACGCCGGCCACGGCCTCGCCGCCGGGCTGCCGGTGGCCCGCGATCCGCATCCAGCCGGTGGTCCACGCGGTGTCGCGCGCAGCCCGCACCCGCACGCCGCGCCGCTCCACCGCGCTGAACCGGATCTGCATGCGCAGGAAGTGCATCAGTGCGTCGCGGTCGTGCACGATGCCGGGCGCGTGCACGTACACGAGATCGGGCGCCAGCAGCGCCGACACACCCGCCAGGTCGCCGGCCACCAGGGCGTCGCAGCGCTGCCGCTCCAGGTCGGCCACGGGGTGGCGCCTCATGGCTGCACGGCCGCCTCGTCGGGGGCCGCCGTCACAGCTCGAGGTTCCGGAAGCGCGACTTGACGGCCAGGATGCCGGGCCACCGGCGCTCCGGGTAGGCCAGCATGGTGGCCTCCCAGGCCGACCAGGCCTCGCGCAGCGCCTGGAAGCGCCCGGCCTCGCGCAGCTTCAGGTTGGCCTGCTCGCGCGGGTCGGCCTCGAGGTCGAAGAGGAACTCCAGCTCGCCGTCGCGCAGGTACTTCCAGCGTCCGTCGCGCACCGCGCGGTGCTCGCGGGTGCGCCAGAACAGCGTGCGGTCGATGGTGGTGCCGCCGGCCAGCATGGGCAGCAGGTCGATGCCGTCGCCCGCACCGGCCGGCAGGGCCTGCCCGGCCGCGGCCAGCAGCGTCGGCATCCAGTCCATCGACATCGCGGTCTGCCCGCTCGTGGTGCCGCCCGGCAGCCGCGCCGGCCAGCGCACCAGCGCCGGCACGCGCAGGCCGCCTTCGTACAGGTCGCCCTTCTCGCCGACGAAGGGCCACATGTACGAGAAGCGCTCGCCGCCGTTGTCGCTGCTGAAGACCACCACGGTGTCGCGCGCGCGGCCGCGGCGCTCGATCGCGTCCAGCACGCGGCCGATGCAGCGGTCCAGGTGCGTCACCATGGCGGCAAAGACCGCCAGCGACCCGCCGTCGTAGTGCACCAGGCTGCGCAGCTGGCGCGAGGTCTCGGCGTCGTCCGGACCTTCCCAGGGCCAGTGCGGCGCCGTGTAGTGCAGGCTCAGGAACAGCGGCTTCTCCGCCGGGCGTTCCAGGATCTCGACCGCACGGTCGGTGAAAAGGTCGGTGGTGTAGCCGCTGCGCTGCACGATGGTCTCGCCGTCGAACAGGCCCTCGGCCTCGCCGCTGCCCAGGCCGGTGGTCGCGACGTGCCGGAAGTAGTCCAGCTCGCCGCCCATCGCGCCGAAGAACTCGTCGTAGCCGCTCTTGAGCGGGCCGTGCACCGGCGGCCAGCCCAGGTGCCACTTGCCCACCAGCGCGGTGGCATAACCGAGCGCGCGCAGCCGTGCCGGCAGCGTCGGCACCTCGGCCGGCAGGCCCAGCGGCGAGCCCGGCAGCAGCGGCTCCTCCAGCCCGATCGGGAAGCGGTGCTGGTAGCGTCCGGTGATCAGCGCCACGCGCGTGGGCGAGCAGGTCGACGAATTGGCGTAGGCCTGCGTCATGCGCACGCCCTGGGCGGCCAGCGCATCCAGCACCGGCGTGCGGTAGTCCGGGCGGCCGTAGCAGGAGAGGTCGCCCCAGCCGAGGTCATCGGCCAGGATGAAGACGATGTCGGGGCGGTCGGAGCTCATCGTCGAGCCCTCACTCGAGCGTGATGCCGACGTCGCGGATGAAGCGCTCCCACTTGCCGACCTCGCTGTCGATCAGCGCGCCGAGCTCGCTGCCGGGGGCGAAGCCGGGCTCCATGCCCAGCGTGGCCAGGCGCTCGCGGAACGCCGGGCTGCCGGCGGCCTGCTTCAGCGCATCGCCCAGGGCCTGCACCACGGCCGGCGGCAGGCCGGCGGGCCCCACCACGCCCATCCAGTCCTGCACCAGGAAGTCCGGGAAGCCCGCGGCCTTCATCGTCGGCAACGCCGGCAGGGCGGCCGCCGGGCGGGCGCTCGTGACGGCCAGCGCGCGCACCTTGTCGCCCTTGATCATCGGCATCGCCACGGGCAGCGACAGGAACATGAAGTCGACGCGGCCGCCGATCAGGTTGCTCAGTGCATCGACCGGGCCTCGGAAGGGCACGTGCAGTGCATCGACGCCGGCCTGCCGCTTGAACAGCTCGGCCGACAGATGGGCCGGCGATCCCGGGCTGGCCGAGCCGTAGTTCAGCCCACCCGCACGCTGCCGGGCCAATGCCGCGAGTTCCTGCGCGCTGCGCGCGGGCAGGTCGTTTCGCACCAGCAGCACGTTGAAGAGGTCGGCCACCTTGGCCAGCGGGGTGAAGTCGGTGCGCAGCTTGTAGGGCGTGCCCTTGAACAGGGTCTGGCTCACCGTGTGGGGCATGAAGACGATGCCCAGCGTGTGGCCGTCGGCCTTGGCCTGGGCCACGGCGCGCAGGCCCAGCGTGCCATAGGCGCCGGGGCGGTTCTCCACCAGCACGGTCTGCTTCAGGCTGCCCGACATCTGTTCGGCCAGCGCGCGGGCGACGATGTCGCCCGGCCCTCCGGCCTGGTCGCTGACGACGATGGTGACGGACTTCTCCGGGAAGGCGAGGGCCGTGGCAGCGGCCAGGCCGAGGGCGGCCGCGGCCAGGCGCGCGACGAGTTGACGCATGGTTGTCTCCTTGTGATGTCGAGGGGGGGCGAGGGGTTCAGGGCAGGCGCACGTGCTGCCGGCCCTTGAGCCCCAGCATCTGCCGGGCTTCGGCCGGCGTGGCGATCTCCAGGCCGAGCGACTCGAGCAGGCCGCGGATCAGCCGCACCTGCTCCGCGTTGGAGGTGGCCAGGCGGCCCGGGCCGATGGTCAGCGAGTCCTCCAGCCCGACGCGCACGTTGCCGCCCATCAGCGCGGCCTGCGTCACCAGCGGCATCTGGTGGCGGCCGGCGCCTAGCACGCTCCACTGGTACTGGTCGCCGAAGAGCTTGTCGGCGATGCGCTTCATGTGCACCAGGTTCTCCGGGTCGGCGCCGATACCGCCCAGCACGCCGAACACGAACTGCAGGAAGATCGGCCCGGTCACGAGCCCGCGGTCGACGAAGTGCCTGAGGTTGTAGAGGTGGCCGACGTCGTAGCACTCGAACTCGAAGCGCGTGCCGTGCGCGCGGCCCAGGCGCTCGAAGACCTCCTCGATGTCGGCGAAGGTGTTGCGGAAGATGCCGCGCCGCGTGCCCTCGATGTAGTCGCGCTCCCAGGCGTGGCGGAACACCTTCAGCTTCTCCAGCACCGGGAAGAAGGCGAAGTTCATCGAGCCCATGTTGCACGAGGCCATCTCGGCCGAGACGTCCAGCGCCGCGGCCAGGCGCTGGTCCAGCGTCATCGTCACCGCGCCGCCGGTGGTGATGTTGATCACCGCGTCGGTGGCGGCATGGATGCGCGGCAGGAACTGGCGGTAGACCGCCGGGTCGAAGGCCGGCCGACCGTCCACCGGATCGCGGGCGTGCAGGTGCAGGATGGCCGCCCCGGCCTCCGCCGCCTCGATCGCCTGCGCCGCGATCTCGTCGGGCGTCAGCGGCAGGTGCGGCGACATGCTGGGCGTGTGGATCGAGCCGGTGACGGCGCAGGTGATGATGACCTTGCGTGCCATGGTGCGCCCTGCTCAGACCGGCTCGGGGATGCAGACGTTCTCGATGGCACCGATGCCGTCGATCTCCACCCGCATCACGTCGCCCGGCCGGCGGAACTGCGGCGGCTTCATCGCCACGCCCACGCCCGAAGGCGTGCCGGTGGCGATCAGGTCGCCCGGCTCCAGCGTCATCACGGTGGAGAGGTAGGCGATCTGGTCCCAGATGTTGTAGATCATCTCCCCGGTGCTCACGTCCTGCCTCAGCTCGCCGTTGACGCGCATGCGCAGGCGCAGCGCGTGCGGATCGGCCACCTCGTCTGCGGTCACGATCCACGGGCCGATCGGGCCGTGGGTGTTGAAGCTCTTGCCCAGCGTCATCGTCGGCGAGCGCATCTGCCAGTCGCGCACCGAGACGTCGTTGACCACCAGGTAGCCGGCCACCACCGAGGGCGCCTCGGCCACGCTCACGTGGCGGCAGCGGCGGCCGATCACCACGCCGAGCTCGGCCTCGTAGTCCACCTTGTCCGAGGCGCGCGGCAGGTGCACCGGGTCGAAGGGGCCGTGCACGCAGGAGACCTGCTTGTTGAACCAGACCTGGCTGTCGGGCACCTTGATGCCGGCGTCCAGCGCCTCCTGCACGTGCTTGCGGTAGTTCATGCCGATGGCGAGGAACTTCGACGGGTTGGGCACGGGCGCCTCCAGCCGCACGTCGGCCAGCGGGTAGGCCACGCCGCGTGCGGCGTCGACCTCGTGCGCGCGGGCCATCGCGGCCGGGCCGGCCTGCAGCAGCTCGAGCATGCTGCGCGGCAGGGCCGGATCGCTGGCCGGCAGGTCGATGACCTGGCTGCCGACGACCTTGCCGATCGAGGTGCGGCCGCGCTGGCTGAAGGTGACGAGTTTCATGGCTGTCCTTGGGTGGGGGTCGGGGAAGGTGATCGGGGGTCGGCAGCGGGCACCCGCCGGCGCCACGGGGCGAACAGGCGCGGGCCGAGCTCGACGAGCCCGCCGGGGGCCAGGCGGATGACGGCGATCAGCACCAGCGCGGTGACCAGCAGGTTCCACACCGCCAGTTCGTCCAGCAGCTGCTGCGTGCCGTAGACCAGCAGCGCGCCGAGCAGCGGGCCCCAGACGGAGCCCAGGCCGCCGATCACGCTCATCATGATCATCTGGATGGTCCAGGCCATCGTGAAGGCCGACATCGGCTCGACCATCTGCTTCTGCAGCGCCACCAGCGCGCCGAAGCCGCCCGCCATCGCGCCGGACAGCGCCATCGCGCTGCACTTCAGCAGCAGCGGGTCGACGCCGCACTCGGCCGCGGCCTGCTCGTCGTCGCGCACCGCCATCAGCGAGAGGCCGTAGGGCGTGCGCACGATCCACGCCGTCAGCGCCAGGCAGGCCAGCATGCCCAGCCCGGCGGCCCAGAACAGGCCGCGGTCGTCCACCGCCAGGTCGCCCGGCAGCGTGATGCCGGCGGTGGCGCCCAGCGCGGGCACGGTGACCACCGCCGCCATCGCCGCCAGCGCCAGGCCCATGGTGGCCACCGAGAAGTAGGCCGCCCTCATGCGCAGGAAGGCCGCGGCGCTGGCGGCCGCGACCGCGGCGCACAGCGCCATGGCGGCGACGATCACCAGCGGCAGCGCCAGGCCCGTGTGGCTGGTCAGCAGCGCCACGACGTAGGCGCCGACGCCGACGAACAGCGCATGGCCCAGCGCGAACTGCCCGGCCACGCCGCCCACCAGGTTCCAGGCCATCGCCAGCCCGGCGGCGACGAAGAGGCCGAAGCCCAGCACCAGCCCGTAGTCCGGCAGCACCCAGGGCGCCCCGGCAATGGCCAGCGCCAGCGCGCCGATCAGCAGGGATTCGAGGCGCGCGCTCATCGCAGCGCCTTCCCGAACAGGCCCGTGGGCCGCAGCACCAGGATCAGCACCAGCAGGCCGAACATGATCACGTCCCGGTACTCCGGCCCGGCGAGCAGCGCGCCGGCCTCCTCCACCAGCCCCAGCAGCACCGCCGCGGCCAGCGTGCCCCAGACCGAGCCCATGCCGCCGATGACGACCACCGCCACCGCGCGCAGCAGCCACAGCAGGCCGCTGGCCGGCTCGACGCTGAAGCCCAGGCCCACCACCGCGGCGCCGGCGGCCGTGAGCATCGCGCCGAGCGCGAAGCACAGCGCGAACACGTGGCGCACGTCCACGCCCAGCGACTGCGCGGCCATCGGGTCCTCGGCCGCGGCGCGCAGCGCGCGGCCGTAGGTGGTGCGCGTGAGCATCAGGTGCGTCAGCGCGGTCAGCACCACGCCCAGGCCCAGCGCCAGCAGCGACACGAGGCGCATCGGGTGGCCCAGGACGGTGGTGCCGGCAATGCCGAAGTCCGAGGGGATGGTGACGGCCGAGGGCCCGAAGCCCACCTGGAACAGCGCCTGCGCCGCGATCGACAGCCCGAAGGTGGCCACCAGCGGCGCCTCGCCGCCGTGCTGCATCAGCGCCTGCAGCAGGCCGCGCTGCACGCCGTAGGCCACCAGGCCCACCACGGGCAGCGCCAGCAGCATGGCCGGCAGCGGCGACACGCCCAGCGCCTGCCCCGCCAGCAGCATCAGGTAGACCGAGCCGACCAGGAACTCGCCCTGCGACAGGTTGAGCAGCCGCATCACGCCGGCCACCAGCGACAGGCCGAGCGCCACCGTGGCGTACAGGCCGCCGGTGGCCAGGGCATCGAGCAGCAGGGCGAGCATGTGCCGGGCTCAGGCGCGGACGGTCACAGGCCGGCCGGGATGACCGGCACGTCCCGGGGCACCACGCGCACCGGCTGGCCGGCCTGCCACTGCAGCATCACCGAGGGCAGCGGCGCGGCGCGGCCGAGCGAGAACCGGACCTGGCCGGCGGCGAAGCTGCCGTCGGTCTTGCCGATGGCCTCGTTCAGCGCCTTCGGGTCGGTGCTGCCGGCGCGCTGCAGCGCATCGGCCAGCACCTGCACCGCGGTGTAGGCGAGCACGGCGCCGGAGAGCTGCTTGCCCTTCCACTTGTCGCCCAGGGCCTGCGTGACCTCGGCCGCACCGGGGCCGCCCATGCCGCGCACCCAGACGTCGGCGGTCATGGTGCCGTCGGCCACCGGGCCCAGCGCGTCGACCCAGAACTGGCCCGAGCCGCACTTCTCGCAAGTGGCCATCCGGGGCTTGAAGCCCAGCGCCTTCATCTGCTTCCACAGCGCGATGGCATCCGGCGGGATCATCTGGCCCAGCACGATCTCGGCCCCCGCGGCCTTGGCGCCGTTGACGTGGGTCGACCAGTTGGTCGTGCCCAGCGGCACCTTGGCGGTGTAGACGATCTCGTAGCCGGCGCCCCTGGCCTGGGCAGCCCAGTTGCGGCCCCAGATCTCGCCGTCGTCGTCGCTGTTCAGGAACAGCGCCACCTTCTTGTTGGTGGCGATCTGGTCAGCCGCCTTCCACGACATCGTGGTGGCCTCGGGCTCGTGCGCGTAGAGGTTCCAGGCGTAGTTCCAGCCGCCCTTGCGCGCGTTCTGCCAGGCGTCGATCGGCACCAGCGACATCACGAGCGGCACGCGGCTGGAATCGGCCACCACCGACAGCGGCACGTTGAACATCGGCGTCAGCGCGCCCAGCAGCGCAACGGCCTTCTCGCTCTGCACCAGCTTGCGGCCCTGGGCCGCGACCTGGTTGGGATCGCCCTGGTTGTCCAGGATCACGAGCTTCAGCGGTCGCTTTGCGCCGCCGACCTGGACACCGCCCTTGGCGTTGATGTGCGAGACGGCGAGCTGGTAGCCGTCGCGCACGGTCTCGCCGTACTGGGCGAAGGGGCCGGCAAAGGGCAGGCTGGTGCCGATGACCAGGTCCTGCGCCGCGGCCAGGCTGGCGGTGGTGGCGAGCAGCGCGGCGGCGGCGCGGAGGGGGTGGCGGGGGTTCATCGGTGTCTCCGGGGTTGTCGTGGGAAGGGGGCGTGGTCAGTGCGCGGCGCCGAAGTAGGCGCGGCGCAGCAGGTCGTTGCCGAGCAGGCCGTCGGGCGTGCCGTCGTAGGCGATGCGGCCGCGCTCCAGCACGTAGACGCGGTCGGACACGGCCAGGCAGCGGTGCGTGTTCTGCTCCACCAGCAGCACGCTGACGCCCAGCGCGCGGATGCCGGCCAGCGCCTGGTAGATGCTCTCGATGACCAGCGGCGCCAGGCCCAGCGAGAGCTCGTCGAGCAGCAGCACACGCGGGCCGGACATCAGTGCGCGGCCGATGGCCAGCATCTGCTGCTGGCCGCCGCTCATCGCGCCCGCCAGGCCCTGCGCACGCTCGCGCAGGATGGGGAACATCTCCAGCACCTGCGCCAGCCGGGCCTCGGTCTGCGCCCGGCTCGCCCCCGAGAAGGCGGCGCCGAGCATCAGGTTCTCCATCACCGTCAGGCCGGTGAAGAGGCGCCGGCCCTCGTGGCAGATGGCCAGGCCGCTGCGCGCGCGCCGGTGCGCCGGCAGCGCGCTGGCGTCCTGCCCGAACAGGCGCACCGCACCGCCCGCGGTGGGCACGAGGCCGGCGACGGCGCGGCACAGCGTGGTCTTGCCTGCCCCGTTGGCGCCGATGATGCCGACCACCTCGCCCTCGTGCAGGCGCAGGCTGACGCCGCTGAGCGCCGTCAGGCCGCCGTACCGCACGGCGAGGTCGCGGGTCTCGAGCACGACCGCGCCCTGCGGCGGCGTGCGCGCGCTCGTCACCGGCGTGCCGCGGGGCGCCTCGGCCGTGGCCGGGTCGCCGAAGTAGACGCGGACGACCTTCTCGTCGGAGGCCACCTCGGCCGGCGTGCCCTCGGCGATCACGCAGCCCCAGTCGAGCACGAGGGCGCGATCGGCCAGCCGGCCGATGACGCCCTGCACATGCTCGACGATCACGATCGCGATGCCGCGCGCCTGCACACGCTCGATCAGCGCCGCGATGGCCTGCACCTCGGGGCCCATCAGGCCGCCGGCCACCTCGTCGAGCAGCAGCAGCCGCGGCTCGACGGCCAGCGCACGCGCCACCTCCAGCCGCTTCAGGTCCAGCAGGCCCAGCGTGCCGGCGAGCGCGTGCTGCCGGTCGTGCAGCTCGCAGTCCTGCAGCGTGGCATCGACCACCTGGGCGCGGCGGGTGGCGTCGCCGATCGCGGCATTGGCCGCCACCTCGAGGTTCTGCCGCACGGTCAGGCGCCGGAACGGCCGCGGCACCTGGCGCGCGCGGCCGATGCCCAGGCGCGTGACGCGGTGGTTGGGCAGCGTGTCGATGCGCTGGCCGCACCAGTGCACGCTGCCCCGCGTGGGGCGCGTGCCGCCCGACAGCAGCGCGAGCAGCGTGGACTTGCCGGCGCCGTTGGGGCCGATCACGCCCAGCGTCCGGCCCGCCGCGAGCGTGAAGCTCACGTCGTCCAGCGCCTTCACGCCGCCGTAGTGCTTGCTCAGGCCCTGCACCTCGAGCAGGGCCGCGCCGGTCCCGTCCATCGTCAGGCGTCGGCCTCGGAGTTGACGAGGAACACCGGGTCCAGCGGCGGGCCCCAGAGGTAGAACGAGTCCTCGGGCGGGTGGTCCAGACCCAGCCAGTCCAGGTCGGCCGGGATGTAGTCGATGGTGGCCGAGAACTCGCACCAGCTGCCCCAGGGGTCCTGCGCGTAGTAGAAGTAGTTGGAGCCCAGCACGTGGCGGCCCACGCCCCAGCCGGTGGCAAAGCCCGCGTCCTGCATGCGGCCCATGCCCAGCCCCACGTCCTCCACGGTCGGCACGTCCCAGCTCAGGTGGTGCAGCGCCGGGCCCGAGCCCATGGCCAGCGCGACCAGGTGGTGGTCGCTGCCGTGCGGTGCATGCAGGAAGGCCACGCCGTCGCCCGAGCGGTCCGACAGGCGCAGCCCCAGCGCGCCGGTGTAGAAGGCCATGCGGCGCGGCACCGACGGCGTCATCAGCGCCAGGTGCGACAGGCGCTGCGGCAGCGCTGCCTGCGCCCTGGAGCGGTAGGGCGCGCAGCGCGTGCCGTCCACCGGCAGCGGCGGGCTCCGGTGGGCCGCAGCGTCGGGCGTGGTCTTGGGGCCGGGGCGGACCTGCACCGCCAGGCCATCGGGGTCGCGCACCCACAGGCCGGCATCGTCGGCGCCGGGCGGCGGCGCGATGCGTTCCACGCCCTGCGCCAGCACATGGGCGTACAGGCGCTCGGCCTCGTCCTCGAAGCAGTGGAAGCTCAGCCGATCGAAACGCTTCCTCGGGCCCTCGCTCAGGCGGCCCCAGACATGCTCGCTGCCGGCGGCGCGCAGCGCCAGGCCTCGGCCTTCGCGGCTCACGCGCAGGCCGAAGGCCCCGTAGAAGCGCTCGGCGTCGGCCAGCGAGGGCACGGTCATGTGGAACTCGCCGATGGAATGCACGCCCAGGCGGTCGTGACGGCGTGAAACGGCCATGGAAGTCTCCGGTGGAAACAGGAAGGGCGGCGCTCAGGCCGCGAGGGCCAGGCCGGCGCGCCAGCCGTCGAGCAGGCGGTCGAGCTCTGGCGCGCTGCGGGCCCCGCCGTGCACGTAGAAGTCGGGCCGCATCAGCACGGCATCGCAGCCGAGCTGGTCGAGCCAGGCCCGGTAGCTGCCGTCGACATCGACCAGGCCCCCCTCGCCCAGGTGCACGATGGCGGCGTCCAGGGACTGCAGCGCCGCGCGGTGCGTGTCCGACAGCGCGGACAGCGTCGCCGCATCGCGCGCCAGCAGCGTGAAGCGCACGCCCATCAGGTCGTCGAACCGGCCCCGCCGGCCGTCATGCTCCACCACACCCTGCAGGCCGAGCAGCCCGGCGCCAGGCGTGTCCGGCGCCCACAGGCCCGGGCCCAGGCTGGGCTGCAGCGGTGGCGGCGGGGCGTAGCCCGGCTGCTGCTGCGCGGCGATCATGTCGCGGTCGCGCTGCGCGGCGATGGCGGGGTCGGTGATGCAGATCACCTTGCCCAGCTCGATCGAGAAGCCGATCATCTGCTGCACGTGGGCCGACCGCTCGGGGCCGTAGCTGGCCAGCACGCCCTCGCCCAGGCGGCCGCGGAGCACGGCGTCCAGGCGCCAGGCCAGCGCCATGCTGTCGCGCAGGCCGCTGCACATGCCCTGGCCCGCGAAGGGCGGCATCAGGTGCGCGGCGTCACCGGCCAGCAGCACGCGGCCGCGCTGCCACTCCAGCGCCCACTGGCCGCGGAAGGTGTAGACGGCGTGGCGCTCCAGCTCGGCGTTGTGCGGCGTCACGTCCCAGGGGCCCAGCAGGTCCCAGGCCACCTGGGCGCGGTTCATGTCGCTGGCTCGCTCGCCCGGCAGCAGCATGAACTCCCAGCGGCGGCGGCCCGGGCCGCCCGGCACCACCGTCGTCGGGCGCGCCGGGTCGCACAGCTGCCAGGTCTTGGGCACCCACTCGCGGTCGGTCTTCGGCTTGACGTCGACGACCAGCCAGTCGAAGGCGAAGCCGAGGTCGTGCATCTCGATGCCCAGCGCCCGGCGCACGAAGGAGTTGGCGCCGTCGGCTCCCACCACCCAGCGGGCCCGGACACGGTCCTGCTCGCCCGTGGGGGTCCAGTGGCCGTCGCGCACCTCGCCGCGCTCGATGGCGATCTCCACGCCCTCGGCGTCCTGGGTCAACGCGGTGGCGCTCCAGCCCTGGTGCACGGTCACGGTGGGCTGGCGCTTCACGTGGCGGTCGATCGCGCGCTCCAGATCGGGCTGCGCGAACATGTTGGAGATCGGCCAGCCGCTCGGCCCGATGCCGCGCCAGTCCAGCTCCAGCAGCATGCGGCGCTCGGCATTGCGCCACTGGTAGGTGTCGATGGTCTCGGCGATCGCGTTCACGTCGTCGATCACGCCGGCGGCCTGCAGGATGCGCGCCACCTCGTGGTCGAAGTGCACCGCGCGCGGCAGCGGGTAGAGGTCGGGCCAGCGGTCGATCACCGTCACGCGGTGGCCCAGCCGCCCCAGCAGCAGCGCCAGCACCTGGCCGGTGGGACCGTAGCCGACAATGGCCACATCGGCCGTCGTGCTGTCATTCATCGTGTCGTCTCCTGGATGCCCTGGCCTGATCAGCGATCGCGGCGCCTTGATGCATGACAGTGTTGTTCAATTTGCACTTACGTGTCAACATGACACTTGCGTTCACTTTGTAGGGGTTTTCACGCGTGTCCACTGCCCCCAGGAAGGCCCGGGCCCAGCCGTACGCACGGGAGGAGGGCCCGGTTGTCGAGGAGGATCACCGCGTCCGCACCGGGGCGCTCCGGCGCGAGCAGACGCGCCGCCGGCTGCTGGCCACGGCCATGCAGGTGTTTGCGCAGAAGGGTCCCGATGCCGCGGTGATCGAGGACTTCATCGCCGCGGCGGGGGTGGCGCGCGGCACCTTCTACAACTACTTCAGCACCACGCAGGAGCTGCTGGACGCCGTGACGTCCGAGCTCAGCGACTCGATCCTGGCCGAGATCGACAAGGTGGTGGTGCAGATCGACGACCCGCTCAAGCGCCTGGCCACCGGCTGCCTGCTGTACATGCACCTGGGGGTGGACCTGCCGAACTGGGGTGGCTTCGTGATGCGCACCGGCTTCCGCAGCCAGGCCATCGGCACGCTGGTGGACGTCTACATGCCGCGCGACCTGGAGCTGGCCCGGGCGGCCGGCGAACTGAACTACCCCTCGCTGCGGGCGGCGCGCGACCTGATGTTCAGCTGCGTGAGCCAGGCCATCGTGACGGTGATCTCCGGCGAGGCGCCGCGGGAGCACCTGCGGCAGATGCTGGCCCTGGGCCTGCGCGGCGTGGGCGCGAAGCCGGCGCTGGCCGACCGGCTGAGCCTGCTCCCGCTGCCCGAGGTGCCGCTGCCGGCCACCCACCTGGACGAGTCCGCCGGCTGAGAGGGCTGCGGACGCCCCACGGGCGGCCGATCAGGTCCGTGCCCTGCACCCGCGGCTTCTTCGGGCTTCCAGTGGCGCCGCCAGACCGGTGCCATTCGGCGCCGGGACACCGTGTGCAACGGGGCCATGCCCCTGGTGACGAAGCCCACTGCAGCAGGTTACACGGGTGGTGCGTTGTGCCATCCCGGAGCGCTCGGACCGGGACGGCCGACCTGACAGCGGCCCGCCGCCCCTGACTCTTGCCGGCCGATCCAGGCCAGTCGGGGCGAGGCCTGCAAGCCGGCGTCGGCGCAGACCTGCCGGACCATCGAGACCGCTCTGGCGCCGACACCAGGCGGACCCAGATCGGCCGGCCGCAGACATTGCCCGCAGCGACGAACGCTGCCTCTCGCCTTGTCAATCCGCCTCCCTGGACAGCTCGAACAGTTCGATCAGCCGTCTCGCCGCGGGTGACAGAAAGCCGTTCGCCCGGTACGTCACCACCAGGCGCCGGCGCATGGTCGCTCCCTTGACAGGCACCTCTTCCAGCCCAGGAATGCGCGCCTGTCCCTGCAGGTGATGCCGCGAGATGAAGCTCAGCAGGCCGGACTGCACGATGAGTGTCGGCAGCATCAACAGCATCGTGGTCTCGACCTGAACGCGTGGACGCGGCAGCCGCTGGCGATCGAAGGTGTGATCCAGCCAGTCGCGCGTCGGCGCGCCGGGAGGCTGCAGCGCCCAGGCATAGGCGGTCAGGTCCCTGAGCGTCGGCTGCGACCGGAACACCGGGTGCTTGTCGCTGGCGGCCACGACGATCATGTCCTCGGCCAGCCTTCTCGAGATCCAGCCTGGCTCGTCGGCACTCTCCGTGCCGACCATCAGGTCGAGTTCGCCCGCGCGCAGCAGCGGCTTCAAGGTGTCGATCAATCCGACCACCGTGCGCAACGTGACCTCGGGCGCCTCCTGGAGCAGGCGCCGCGCCACGCCCGGCAACAGGAACTGCGCCGCCGTCGGCACGATGCCGATGCGCACGTGCCCCGTGAGTCCGGCACCGATGGACTGCAGCTCCCGCTTGGCGTCCTCCACGTCGAAGCGCATGCGCTGCGCCCACTTCTGCAGCACCCTGCCGGCCTCGGTGAGCCGGATGCCCCGCCCGGCCTTCTCGAACAGCGCGGCGCCGCACTCGGCTTCCAGCCTGCGGATGCTGCTCGTCAGCGCCGGCTGTGACCGGTGCAGCCGGGCGGTGGCGCGCCCCAGGTGCTGCAGCTCGGCGATGGTCTCGAAGTAGCGCAGGTCGCGAAGGTCCATTGCAGAGGTCCTGTCTATCGATCAGCAGAAATTATCGATTGGACCCGAGATGCCCGGAAATCCATACTGATCGCACAGACAGAGAGCCGACCCGATCAGGTCGCACCGCCACGGAGACACCTTGAACACATCCCGCCGCCTGCTGCTGGCCCTCGCCGCCGCTTCCCTCTGCCCGGCCGCCCTGGCGCAGTCCTGGCCCGCCAAGCCCATCCGCATCGTCGTGCCGTTCCCGCCCGGCGGCGGCACGGACATCATTGCCCGCGAGACCAGCCAGAAGGTCGCCGCCGCCACGGGCTGGACCTTCGTCATCGACAACCGGCCGGGCGCCGGCGGCAACCTGGGTGTGGACGCGGTGGCCAAGGCGCCCGCCGACGGCTACACCATCGTGATCGGGCAGACCAGCAACCTGGCGATCAACCCGACGCTGTACGCGAAGATGCCCTACGACTCGCAGAAGGACCTGGCCCCCATCGTGCTGCTGGCCAACGCGCCGCTGGTCATGGTCACCGGCATGGGCACGCCGCACAAGACGCTGGCCGACGCGGTGAACGCCGCCAAGGCCAGGCCGGGCGCGCTGAACTTCGCGTCGCCGGGCAACGGCACGGTGGCGCACCTCACGAGCGAGATGTTCCAGAAGGCCGCCGGCGTGAAGACCCAGCACGTGCCCTACAAGGGCGCGGCGCAGGCGCTGACCGACGTGATCAGCGGCACCGTCGACCTGTACATGTCCTCGGTGCCCACGCTGATCGGCCAGATCCGCCAGAACAAGCTGCGCCCGCTGGCCGTGACCTCGGCCAGGCGCGTGGACGACCTGCCCAACGTGCCGACCATCAACGAATCGGGCTACAAGGGCTTCGATGCCGTGACCTGGTTCGGCCTGCTGGCCCCCGCCGGCACGCCGAAGGACGTGATCGCACGCGTCAACGCCGAGTTCAACAAGGCACTGCAGAACCCCGAGCTGCGCAAGAAGCTCGGCGACGAAGGCGCCGACCCCGCAGGCGGCACGCCCGAGCAGTTCGGCGCGCTGATCCGCGACGAGATCCCGCGCTGGGGCGCGGTCGTCAAGGAGTCGGGCGCCAAGGTCGACTGACCCGCCCCGGCCGCCGCCCGTCACAGGCGGCCACCCCGTCTTTCCCAGGAGATTCGCATGAGTCAAGCCGCCGCATGGCCCGACGTGATCCGCGAGTTCGAGCGTGTCGACGCCGGCGTGGTCGAACAGGCCGCCCAGTACCCATCTTCCATCCTCGCTGACGTCGCAGGGCGCCGCGGGGCGCTGCACGGCCGCATCGCGCCGCTGGCGCCCACGATGCGCTTCGCCGGTCCGGCGCTCACGGTCGAGGTCCGGCCGGGCGACAACCTGATGATCCACGCGGCGCTGGCGCTGGCCAAGCCGGGCGACGTCATCGTCGTCGACGGCAAGGGCGACCTGAGCAGCGCGCTGATGGGCGAGATCATGAGCCAGCAGGCGGTGGCGCTCGGCGTCGTGGCGGTCGTCATCGACGGCGCGGTGCGCGACAGCGAGGCGATCCGCGCCCTCGGCTTCCCGATGTTTGCCGCCGGGCTGAATCCCAACGGGCCGACGAAGAGTGTCGCCGGCCGGCTGAACCACCCGATCTCGATCGCCGGCGTGACGGTCCGGCCGGGCGACCTGGTGGTGGGTGACGCCGACGGCGTGACGGTGGTGGAGCGGGAGAAGGCCGCGTCGCTGCTGCCGCTGGCCGCCGAGAAGGTGGCCGCGGAGACCCGGCGCATCGCCGACATCCAGAGCCGCAAGGCACTGCGCCCCGGCTGGCTGGACGGTGCGCTGCGCGCGGCCGGCGTGATCGGCGAAGGCGAGACGCTGTGAGCCGGCCCGTCGTCCTGGTCACGGGCGCAGACCTCGCCGAGCAGGCGCTGGCCCTGCTGCGCGACTACGAGGTGGTCTTCGCCGGCAAGGCGCCGACCGAGGACGACATCGTCGCGCTGTGCCAGCGCCACGACCCGGTGGCGATCATCGTGCGCTATGGGAAGGTCGGCGCCGCCGCGATGGCCGCCGCGCCCCGCCTGAAGGTCATCTCCAAACACGGCAGCGGCACCGACACGATCGACAAGACCGCCGCCGCCGCGCGCGGCATCCAGGTCGTCGCGGCGGTCGGCGCCAACGCCAGCGCCGTGGCGGAACATGCGCTGGCGCTGCTGCTGGCCTGCGCGAAGTCCATCGTCGCGCTGGATGCGCGCATGCACGCCGGCCACTGGGACAAGGCCACGCACAAGAGCGTGGAGCTCGAAGGCCGCACGGTCGGCCTGGTCGGGCTGGGCGCGATCGGGCTGCGCTTCGCGCGCATGGCCGACGCAATGGGCATGCGCGTGATCGGCTTCGATCCCTATGCGAAGGACCTGCCGGCCTACGTTCGGCCGGTGGACCTGGCGACGGTCTGGCGCGAATCCGACGCCATCTCGCTGCACTGCCCGCTGACCGCCGAGAACGCCCGGCTGCTCAATGCGCAGACCCTCTCGGCCTGCCGGAGGGGCGTGATCATCGTCAACACCGCCCGCGGCGGTCTGATCGACGAGGCGGCCCTGCTGGATGCGATCCGCAGCGGGCAGGTGGCCAGTGCCGGCCTCGACAGCTTCGCGGTCGAGCCGATGACGGTGCCGCATCCCTTTCACACTGAACCGCGCATCACGCTCAGCCCGCACATCGGCGGCGTGACGTCCGACGCCTACGTCAAGATGGGCGTGGGTGCGGCCCGGAACGCGCTGGCCGTCCTGCACAGCTGAGGTCGTCGTGAGCCAGCGCTGGGTCCATGCGCCTGAAGGCAGCCACTGGGGCGAGTTCGGCCCCGACGACCAGCGCGGCCGCATGAACCTCGTGACGCCCGAGAAGGTGCTGCAAGGCGTGGCCGAGGTGAAGACCGGTCGCAGCTTCGTGCTCAGCCTGCCGCTGGACGTTCCGGGCGGGCAGCAGATGAATCCGCGGCGCATCCCGCCCCGGCGCTATGCCGTCGTGCGTGACGGCCCCAGCGCCGGACAGCAGGGGTTCTGCTGGTCCTACGCCGCCGAGGACGCCGACCTCACCGACGTCGTCAACGATGACGTGGTCCTGATGAGCCTGCAGTATTCGACGCAGTGGGACGGACTGGCCCATGTCGGCAGCCGCTTCGATGCCGACGGCGACGGGGTGGCCGAGGCGGTCTTCTACAACGGCTTCCGTGCTGGCGAGGAGATCCGCCCCGCCGAGCAGGACACCGCGGCGAGCGAGGCTCATGCGCGCTACCCGGAGCCGGTCGCCGGCGCGCTGGGCATCGAGCGCCTGGCGGAGCACGGCGTGCAGGGCCGCGGCGTGCTGATCGACCTCGCGCACCACCTCGGCCGCACGCGGCAGGCGGTCGGCTACGACACGCTGATGCGCATCCTCGAGGCCGATTGCATCGAGGTCGAGCCGGGCGACATGGTGTGCCTGCACACCGGCTTCGCCGACACGCTGCTGGCGATGAACCGCCGGCCCGACCTGGCGACGCTGCACGCCACCGGCAGCGGCCTCGACGGCCGTGACGAGCGGCTGCTGCAGTGGATCGTCGACGTGCGCCTGGCTTGCCTGGTCGCCGACAACCCGGCGATCGAGCTGGTCGTGCCCAAGCTGCAGCGCCCGCAGCCGCTGCGCCAGCCGCGCCTGCCGCTGCACGAGCACTGCCTGTTCAAGAACGGCATCCACCTCGGCGAGCTCTGGTACCTCACCGAACTCGCGGATTGGCTGCGCGCGCACGGGCGCTCGCGCTTCCTGCTCACCGCGCCGCCCTTGCGGCTGCCCGGCGCGGCCGGCTCGCCGGTCACGCCGATTGCGACCACCTGAGCCGCCCCTTCCCGTTCAACCCACGCCCCCAAGGAGACACCCCCCATGCAACGCCGTCCCATCCTCGCCGCCGCCGCGCTGGCGCTCGCCTTCGCCGCCACGCCCGCGCTTGCCGCGTGGCCGACCGACAAGCCGATCCAGCTGGTCGTGCCGTATGCGCCCGGCGGCACCGCCGACGCGCTGTCGCGGCTGATCGCCGAACAGCTGGGGCCCAGGCTCGGCACCACGGTCATCGTGGTCAACAAGCCGGGCGCCAGCGGCGTGATCGGGCAGAGCGCGGTCGCACAATCGGCGGGCGACGGCTACACGGTGCTCTACGACGCCACGCCGTTCTCGATCAACCCGCACCTGCAGAAGCTGCCCTACGACCCGCAGAAGGACCTGCAGCCGGTGATGCTGGTGGGGCTGACGCCGATGCTGTTCGTGGTGCCGAAGAGTTCGCCCTTCAAGTCGGTGCAGGAGTTCGTGAAGGCGGCTAAGGCCGCGCCGGGCAAATACAGCTTCGGCTCCGGCGGCCAGGGCACCGTGCAGTACATGGGCGCGGAGCTGTTCCTGCAGGGCGCCGGGCTGCAGGGCCTGCACGTGCCCTACAAGAGCGGCGGCCCAGCGCTGCAGGCCTCGATGTCCGGCGAGGTGGACTTCGGCTTCGGCAACCTGCCGGCGCTGTCGCCGCATGTGAAGAGCGGCATGCTGCGCCCGCTGGCGATCACCGCCGGCACGCGCGATCCCGGCTACCCGGACGTGCCCACGATCGCCGAGACCGCGGTCAAGGGCTACGAGGTCTACGAGTGGAACGGCATCCTGGCGCCCGCCGCCACGCCGCCGGACATCGTGCGGCGCCTGAATGCCGCGCTGCGCGAGGTGCTGGGCAACGCGCAGCTGAAGGCGCGGTTCGACGAACTGGGATCGCGCCTCGTGGCCTCGACGCCGGAGGAGTTCGGCAGGTTCCTCGCGCAGCAGGATGCGCGCTGGTCCGCGACGGTCAAGTCCGCCGGCATCAAGAAGGAATGAGCGCGCGACGCAGCCAGGAGAACCCCGCATGGGCCTGACCATGGACATCGGCGCGCTGCGCCTGCGATCGGGCGCGGTGCTGCCCCGGGTGCAGGTCGCCTACACCTGCCGCGGCCGGCTCGCGCCGGCGGGCGACAACGCGATCCTGGTGACGCATGGCTTCACCAGCGCGCACACGATGATCGAGCCGGGTCACCTCGTCGCCGAGGGTTCCTGGGCCGACCTGGTCGGGCCCGGCCGGCCGCTGGACACCGACCGGCACTTCGTCGTCTGCAGCAACATGCTGGGCTCCTCCTTCGGGACCACGGGGCCCGGTGACATCGAGCCCGCGACCGGCGAGCCCTGGGGCCTGCGCTTCCCGGACATCGATCTTTCCGACATCGTCGAGGTGCAGCACCGGCTGCTGATCGCGCTGGGCGTGACGCGGCTGCGGGCCGTCATCGGGCCGTCCTACGGCGGCATGCAGGCCCTGCAGTGGGCGCTGGACCACCCCGATCGCGTCGATGCGATCGGCGTGATCTCGTCGGACCTGCACAGCCCGCCCGGGATGGGCAAGGCGCAGCAGATCGCGCGGCTGTCCGCCAGCCCCCAGTGGCACGGCGGTCGGTACCACGACCACGGCGGCATGGTGGAGACGCTGTTCGCGCTGCGCCGTCAGACGCTGCAGAGCTATGGCCTCGAGCGCCTGTTCGCAGCCCGTGGCCTGTCGGACGCGGAGGGCAACGCGCGCCTGGATGCAGCGTGCCGACAATGGGCGCAGCGGTTCGACGCCCTCAGCCTGCCGGTGCTGGCCGGCGCGGCCGAGCACTTCGACGCGCGCGACCGCCTGCACGAGATCCGCGCCCGCGTGCTGATGGTGCAGGCCACCACCGACGCGATCTTCCCGGCCAACGACGGCTCGCGCGCGGCCCTGGCGCGCATCCCGGCGCCGACCCGCTATGTCGCGCTCGACAGCCCCTTCGGCCACATGGCCGCCAGCGTCGAGGCCGCGCGCTGGCAGCACGAGATCGCGTGGCTGCTGTCGGCCCCGGAGGCACCATGATCTTCGTCCTCGAGCCTCCCCGCGTGCGCGAGACCGAGGTGTTCACGCGCCTGCCCGAGCGCTTCCGCCGCACGGGCGAACGCTCGGCCTGGGCCGATGCCAACCGCGGCGGCCAGCCGACCGACTCCTTCCTCGAAGGGCCGGTGTTCGACCGCGTCGGGAACCTCTACGTGACCGACATCCCGTTCGGGCGCGTCTTCCGCATCGACCCGCAGGGCGAGTGGACGCTGGTTGCCGAGTGGGACGGCGAGCCCAACGGCGCCAAGTTCCTGGACGACAGCGAACTGCTGGTGACCGACTACAGAAACGGCCTGATGGCCGTCGACATCACGACCGGCGCGGTGCGGCCCTTCCTCGAGCGCCGCAACAGCGAACGCTTCAAGGGGGTCAACGATCTGGTCTTCGACAGCCGCGGCAACCTCTACTTCACCGACCAGGGCCAGACCGGCCTGCACGACCCGACGGGCCGGCTCTACCGCCTGCGGCCCGACGGTCAGCTCGACCTGCTGCTGGCCAACGTGCCCAGCCCGAACGGCGTGGCGCTGTCGCCCGACGAGCGCGTGCTGTACCTGGCCGTCACGCGCGGCAACCAGGTCTGGCGCGTGCCGCTGCAGGGCGACGGCAGCGTCTCCAAGGTCAGCCCCTTCTTCACGTCCTACGGGCCCAGCGGCCCGGACGGGCTGGCGGTGGACGAGAGCGGCCGCGTGATCGTGGCCAACCCCGGCCTGGGTTGCGCCTGGGTGCTGAACCACCGCGCCGAGCCCGAGCTCGTGCTGCGCAGCGGTGCCGGGGCGTCGCTCACCAACCTGGTGTTCGGCGGGCCGGACCGCAGGACGCTGTACTGCACCGAGTCGGTCACCGGCTCGGTGCTGCGCACCACGCTGGAGACGGCCGGCCTGCCGATCCACCGCGCCCGCGCCTGAATCCACCCGAAGGAGACCTCATGCACCGTGCCTGGTATGCCCTGGCCTTCGTGGCCACCGCCGCTGGCGCCCAGAGTGGCGCCTACCCGAACCAGCCGGTCAGGCTGGTGGTCGGCTTCGCGGCGGGCGGCCCGTCGGACCTCGTCGCGCGCGCCTTCGGCGAGCACGCGGCCAAGCCGCTGGGCCAGCCGGTGATCGTCGAGAACAAGCCGGGGGCAAGCGCGGTGCTGGCGACGGAGGCGGTCGCATCGGCCCGGCCCGATGGCCTCACGCTGCTGGCCGCCGCCACCAACCACACGATGATCCCCGCCCTCCACGGCGCCCGGATCAAGTTCGATGCGGCGAAGTCCTTCGTGCCGGTCTGCACGCTGGCCAGCAGCGCGACCGTGCTCGTCGTGGGTCCGTCGCTGCCGGTGAAGTCGGTGGCCGAGTTCATCGAGCGCGGCAAGGCCAAGCCGGATTCGCTGACCTACGCGACGCCCGGCCAGGGCAGTTCGCCGCACCTGGCGACCGAGCAGTTCCGCAGGCTCACCGGCCTGGGCATGGTGCACGTGCCCTACAAGGGCGCGGCACCGGCCGTCTCCGACCTGCTGGGCGGCCAGGTCGACCTCTCCTTCGCGACCGTAGGCTCGGTGCTGCCGCACCTCAAGTCCGGCAGGCTCAAGGCCTTGGCCGTGGCCTCGCGCCAGCGCTCGGCCCTGCTGCCGGAGGTGCCGACCTTCGAGGAATCCGGCGTCAAGGGCTTCGTGATCGACACGTGGTACGGCCTGCTGGCGCCCGCCGGTGTCCCGCCCGAGGTCGTTCGCCTGCTGACCCGCGAGGCGACCGAGTTCTCCCGCTCGCCGGCGATGCGCGAGCGGCTGGCCGCGGCCGGCATGGAACCGTCCAGCGTCTGCGGCGACGCCTTCGCGGCGCGGATCGCACGCGAGATCGACGCCAACGCCCGCATCGCCCGGGAACTCAACCTCAAGGCGGAGTGAGCCGCCGTGCCCTCGCTCCCTCGACGTCGCTTGGTGCTGGCGCTCGCCGCGCCGGCGCTCAACGCACAGGGCATCGGCCCCCACCCTTCAGGCTGACCGGGGCGTTCCCGCCGGGCGGCAGCTTGGATCCGCGTGCGCACTCGTCTGGGTGCTGTCGTCAAGCGACGGGCTGCACCGGGACCAGCTCGTCGAGGCGCTGGACCTGCTGCTGCGCAGCGAGGGGAACGTGGTCGATCGCGCCAAGCTGGTGCTGCAGGCGCAACGGCGCTTTGCCAAGGGCGGCGCCGATTTCGCGGACTGCCTGATCGAGCGCATCGCACAGGCGCATGGCTGTCAGACGACGATGACCTTCGACACCGGTGCAGCGACGGTGGCGGGCATGAGGTTCGGGGCGTGTTCGCGGTGTGGGTGATCGGCGACCGTCGGGTGATCTGGACGGCGTGACCGACCGGCGCAAGAAGTCCGGACGCATCCAGTGGAATGACATCCCCAGCGTCGATCGCGCGGCCTCGTACCTGGTCTTCGCCTTCCCGCGTTCCGACCGTCAGCGCCAGGACCTGCCGCTCCAGGGCCCGGTGGGCGTGCTGCCGAACCGCATGCGCAGCCTGAGCGGCTGGAACTTCAGCCTGCACCTGCTGGCCTGCGACGAGGCCGAGGTACTGCAGGCGGCCCAGACGCTGCGTCAGAGGAGTATCCGCCGGCAGGTCGTCGCGGCCAATCGGGAGCGGGTGTCGGCGAACGAGGCCGATCAGGGGTGGTCCGGCCGGCCGTCAGGCTGCCGCACAACGACTGTCATCGCGTCAGACCGAATCGCCGACACGGGCGGGGTGCGATCGAGCCCGAGAGCCGAAGATCGCGGTTTGCGTTCCTTGTCCCGGGCCGAAGCCCGTCGAAGCAGGCTCCGCACCCGCAAGCGCTCGACGTCGTCGCACCGCGGCAGGCCTGCGACTGGCTACTCAGGCGCTCCCCTCGATGCGTCGACCCAGGAACGACAGGGTGGCCGCCATCAGCAGTCCCATCATCGCGTACATGGCCAGGAAGAACGCACCCATCCCGCCGTAGGCGTTGCCGCCCGGGGTCAGCGCCACGTAGATCGCGAAGCCCAGCGCCGCGATCGAACCGACGCCGATCAGACCACCGGCGCCCACCAGGCTGCGGCCGACCAGGCGCGTCGTTCCGGCCCCCGCAACAGGCAGCGACGGCGCGCCGAGCTTGTGTCGCCACAGCCAGTGCAGTGCCCAGGCGACCGCTGCGACAGTGGCCACCGCCGCACCCGCCAGCGCCCACTGGCCCGGCCGCGTCAGCCCGGGCTTGAATTCGTAGCGCAGCTCGCGCAATCGCTGCCCCTGGTCGAAGGTCAGCGACATCGCATAGACCGGGCGCGTCCAGGCCAGGGGCCCGCCCGCCTCGGCGACGAAGGTCACGGCCGAGCTCCCGGGCGGACTTGAGCGAGACCTGAAGTGACGCGCGGCGAGGTCCAGGGCCTCCGGGCGGGGCTGGCCGATGAACAGGCCCTGGGGCGTCCTGAGGCGGACCGGACCACCCGTGCCGGCCTCGGGCAGCGACCCCGCGCGATCGGGCGTGACCGTCGGCGCCGTCAGGCTGATCCATCGGACCGGCGGGTCGGCCAGCGGCCGGTCCTCGCGGTCGATGGTGACGGCCAGGCCCAGCGCCGGATACGACAGGACGAGCTCGCCGCCCTTCACGATGAGCTGGCCGAAGATCCCGCTGTCAGCGCCGCGGACCGTGCCGCCCGGTGAGGGCTTCGGCTCCAGGCGCTCGGGACGCACCTCGGCCTGGGGCGGCTCGCCCAGGGCGCGCACGAGCTCGGAGTAGGTGGGGCCACGGTCGAGGCTCACCGGCAGGCGCGGCGGCTCCGCGGCAGCGGCGGCGATCACCGCGAACCACACGCCGAGACCCAGGACGACGCGCCAGCCCGCGGCAGCCACGGCCCTCGCCGGGTGGCAGGCCTCAAGGGTCATCGTCGCGTCCGTTGTCGGCCGGCGATTGTGCGGACCGGGCAGGCCGGCCCGGGAACCTCCGGTCCGGTTCCACACGCCCGGGCCGTCGACCCGGTTCGCCGGGCGGACGCCGCAGGCCTCGGTAAAGCAGCAGCCCACCGACCCCGCCGTACAGGAGCACCAGCGGCCAGAACTGGCCCGGCTTGTCGTCGCGCGTCACGACCGGTCCCCTGACCTGATCCTTTCCGCCGGTCACCAGCGCATGGCCCGCCAGGACGAGCCCGAGCACGCCGACGGCAACGTACCCGAGGCGCTGGCCGCGCGACAGCGGGGGCGTGATCCGCCGACCCGGCTGCCTGCCTCGCTGCGCCGCCGATGACGCCGCCCGGAACCACAGGCGGAACGCGAACACGAGCAGGCCGATCGACGCGACGGCCAGGCTGACGCCGACGATCAGGATGAGGCCCGGGTTGCCGGAAGTGAAGACTGAGACCGCGCCGGCCCCGATGAAGATCGCGAGGCCGCCCATGGCGATCGCGGCCAGCCTGGTCAGGGACATGGACATCAGCGCGCCCCTGGCCGAGGGGTTCCGGCGCCTGCCGCCGCATTCTCGAGGGCGACCCGGATCGGATCTCGACGCGGTGGTTCGGCGGCCACAGCGGGAACGCGATCGGGTTCATGGCGAACGACGCTCGGCGGTCCGTCACCGGCGACGCCCACCGCACGAGCGACGCGGCAGCCGCAGCGCCGCCCGGCGGCAACTGGCCGCACGGCATCGTCTGCCCGGACGGGAAGGCGTGGAAGACCGAGCCCGAGTCCAGGAACGCGACGGCGGCGGTCACGACGAGCCGCAGGATTGCCATCCTGCGGTGCCGGGGCCGCTGCAGCGGTCATGGGGGTGTGCGTGAGCTCCACCGGCGCGATGGTGCCTCAAGGGACACGCCGCGAGGCGATCAAGTGACCGCATTTGCCTCGCCAGTTGCCGTCCACCGCCTCGGCGTGACTGACGGAACCGGTGAGGCAACCATCCCTGGATCGGTCGACCTACACGACCGGGATGGGTCGGCTTCCACCGGTCTCCCCTGGCGCAAGGGTCCACTCGAGGGCTGCCACCGCGGCAGCACCGCACGAGTGACTGCCCGGCGGGTGCGGTGGTCATCGGACGGCTCGCGTGCATGTGGCCGCTCCATGCCGTCGTCCAGCTGCCGAACCCGGGCGGCGGTCTCCGGTCTGGAGCCGACGGCCGCGACACGGCTGCGACCCATCGCTCGCGTCCGATCAGCCCCAACTGAACGCTGACCGCTCATCGCCCCGATGCGCCAGCGCCCGTGACCTACCATCACGGCCGTCATGACCGCCCCGATCTCCACGGCCGAACTGCTGCAAGGCGACTTCTCGGCCCATACGCCCATGATGCAGCAGTACCTGGGGGTGACTTCTTCTACCAATGCTGGCGCGGCCTTTGAGGCCATCCTCCTAGACCCAGTCCCCTCCTGGTCCCCCTCGCGGGCGCGCCAAACGACGTCGCCCCCGCGGTCACCCTCGTCGCCGTTGTGTGGCATCACCCCAGCCTTGCGCGCTGAGGACGCGGATGCGGAAACGCCAGCGTCGGGGGTCCGCACACACACGGCCTTCAATCAGACGATCGGTCAGGCGCTCCATCAGCGCATGGACGCGCCAGGCCAATGGCACGGAACCTTTGACTCGAGCGTTTCAGACAGCACCCTGCAACCTCAGAGCTTCTCGATCAACTCCGGCACGGCCTGGAACAGGTCGGCCTCCAGGCCGTAGTCGGCCACGCTGAAGATCGGGGCCTCCGGGTCCTTGTTGATCGCGACGATCACCTTGGAGTCCTTCATGCCCGCCAGGTGCTGGATCGCGCCGCTGATGC